>OLNH01000571.1_pt1 | contig 29553 bp, 24 predicted proteins | sample 1643101 | NCBI WGS metagenome assembly OLNH01 (sample SAMEA3136758, study PRJEB25190) | human gut metagenome | biome: human gut; feature: human-associated habitat; material: faeces | place: Austria | collected 2013
CAAAAGCAGCAGTAGCTGCAGGCTGTGATGGATTAATGATCGAAGTGCATAATAATCCAGAAAAAGCTTTATGTGATGGACCACAATCATTAAAACCAGCAAAATTTGAACAATTAATGAAAGAATTAAAACCAATCGCAGATGCTGCTGGTAAAGAAATTTAGGTGATAGAAATGGAAATGATCGTTAATTTAAAGGAACATAGTTATCCTATTTATATAGAAAAAAATATTTTAAATCAATCCAATGACAAAATTAAAGAAATCTTTAAAGGAAAGAAAATAATGATTATTTCCGATGATCAAGTTTATCCTTTATATGGTAATGTCTTGACTTCAAATCTTGAAAAAGATTTTGAAGTTGGACATGTCGTTGTTCCTCATGGAGAAAAGTCAAAACGCTTTGATATGTTACCAACACTTTATAAAGCTTGCTTAGATTTTAAACTTACTAGAACGGATTTAATTATTGCTTTAGGTGGTGGTGTTATTGGTGATATGGCAGGATTTGTTGCAAGTAGTTATTTAAGAGGGGTAAAACTTGTTCAAATTCCTACTTCTTTACTTGCTCAAGTGGATAGTTCAGTTGGGGGTAAAGTAGCGGTTGATTTACCAGAAGGGAAAAATCTGGTAGGAGCTTTCTATCATCCTTCCATGGTTTTAATTGATCCATGTACTTTAAAAACCTTAGATTCTCATTTTATTAGTGATGGAATGGGAGAAGTGATTAAATATGGATGTATTAAAGATAAAAAATTATTTGATCAATTAAATTCTTATCAAAATTTTGAAGAACTCTATGAATTTATTGATGAAATCATATATAATTGTGTCAACATCAAAAGAGAAGTTGTTGAAAAAGATCAATTTGATTTTGGTGATCGTCTTTTACTTAACTTTGGACATACTTACGCTCATGCCATTGAACAATACTATCATTATGAAAAATATTCTCATGGTGAAGCCGTAGGTATTGGGATGTATCAAATTACTAAACTTGCCGAAAGTCTGGATTTGACAAAAGCAGGATCTGCGATGCAAATTAAAGAAATCTTACACAAATTCAATTTACCTTTTGAATGCAAGATAGAAACAAAAAATCTTATTCAAGCAATTGCTTTAGATAAGAAAAATATTAATAATTCTTTATCTGTTGTTTTATTAAAAGAAATAGGAAAGAGTTATGTTTATCAAACAAATCAAGAATTTTTATTAAAAAAAGAAAGGGTATAAAATGAGTCAAATTAAGTTAATTCCTACAAAACTAAAAGGAAAAGTATCTGTTCCACCTTCAAAATCATTAGCACATCGTGCAATCATTGCAGCGAGTCTAGCTAAAGGTATTTCAAGAATAGATCATATTGAATATTCTCAAGATATCAAAGCAACAATTGGTGCCATGGAAGCACTAGGGACAATTATTGAACAACATGAAGATTATCTTATTATTAACGGTAATTACACATTTACTAAAAATAATACGATGCCAGGAGTCCAAATTGATTGTGAAGAATCAGGATCAACTCTTCGCTTCATGGTTCCTATTTCTCTTGTAAAAGAAAATAAAGTACGTTTTATAGGAAGAGGACAATTAGGGAAAAGACCATTAGATACCTATTATGAAATCTTTGAAAGACAAGATATTGGTTATTTATACCGTGAAAATGTTTTAGATTTAAATGTTGTTGGAGAATTAAAACCGGATCTTTATCGTATACCAGGAAATATTTCTTCACAATTTATTACTGGTTTATTATTTGCTTTACCTTTATTATCATTTGATTCAATTATTGAAATTACGACACCTCTTGAAAGTAAAGGTTATATTGATTTAACGCTTCAAGTGTTAAAGCTTTATGGTATTGAAGTTGTTAATCATGAATATAAACAATTTATTATAAGAGGTAGACAAGAATATAAAGCGAGAGATTACCGTGTAGAATCTGATTTTTCACAAGCTGCTTTCTATTTAGTGGCAGGTGCTTTAGGAAACGATGTCACTTTACTTGATTTGAATTTAAATTCTTTACAAGGAGATAAAGCAACAATTGATTTTTTAAAACAAATGAATTGTGAAATTATTGAAAATGATGAAGGAATTAAAGTCGTCAATCATGGTTTAAAAGCGACAACGGTGGATGCGAGTCAATGTCCTGATGTTATTCCTGTTGTTTCTCTTGCCTTAGCATTGGCAAGTGGACATAGTGAAGTTATTAATGCCGGACGTTTACGTATTAAAGAATGTGATCGTCTTCAAGCAACCGTAGAAGAATTAAATAAATTAAAAGCACAAGCAGTTGAACATGAATCTTCTATGGAATTAGAAGGGGTAGGCACTCTTATAGGTGGAAATGTTTCAAGTCATGACGATCATCGTATGGCAATGATGCTTGCCATTGCTTCAACAGTATGTAAGGAACCAATCATTATTGACAATAAAGAATGTGTAAAAAAATCTTATCCAAGCTTTTGGAAAGACTTTGAGATGTTAGGAGGAAAAATTGATGGGGGCAACTTATAAAAATAACCTAGAACTGACAATTTTTGGTGAATCTCATGGAAAAGCCATTGGTATTACCATTGGTAATCTTCCTAGCGGTATCCAAATTGATTTAGATGAAGTTGCGTGTGATATGAAAAGAAGAGCACCAGGACAAAATAAAATGTCGACAGCTAGAAAAGAAGCTGATCAAGTAGAAATTTTATCCGGGTTACAAGATGGTATTACGACAGGAGCACCACTTACGGGAGTTATCTACAATAGTGATCAACATTCTAAAGATTATTCTTTACTTAAAACAAATATGCGACCAGGACATAGTGATTATCCAGCTTATATTAAATATAAAGGATTTAATGATGTTCGTGGGGGCGGTCATTTTTCTGGAAGAATTACTGCACCAATCGTTTTTGCAGGAAATATTGCAAAACAAATTTTAAAACAAAAAGGAATACAAGTAGGAGCGCATATTTTATCTATTGGAAAAATCAAAGATGAAAGGTTTCCTGTGGATGTAAATGATGACATGCTTTTAAAATTAAGTGAAAAACAATATCCAACAATCAAAGAGGGTGTTTTTGAAAAGATGGAAGAAGCGATTTTAAAAGCAAAAGAAAATTTAGATAGCGTTGGGGGCAAGGTAGAATGTGTAGCTTTACATGTTCCTGCGGGAATAGGAGAACCTTTCTTTGATTCCTTAGAAAGTCATTTATCTTCTTTAATGTTTTCAATTCCCGCTGTTAAAAGTGTTTCTTTCGGTGATGGGGAAAATATTGATGAAATGCTAGGCAGTGAAGCCAATGATTGTTATTACTATGATGAAGCTGGACATGTAAAAACCTCTACTAATCATAATGGGGGAATTACTGGAGGGATTACCAATGGTATGCCGGTAAGTTGTACCGTAACATTTAAACCAACACCTTCGATTGCTAAAAAACAAAAAACAATTAATATTGAAACAAAAGAAAATGTAGAATTAGAAATTAAAGGAAGACACGATCCTTGTATTGTTCAAAGAGCAGTCGTTGTCGTTGAAGCGATGATGGCTTTAGGAATACTTGATATGATGGGGGAATAAGTATGAAAGATTTAAAACAATGTCGTATGGAAATAGATGCAATTGATCAACAATTAATGGAACTTTTTGAAAAAAGAATGGCTCTTTCTAAAAGTGTTGTAGAATATAAAATTGAAAATCATTTAGAAATCTTTCAACCTGAAAGAGAAAGAGAAGTTATTGAAAAGAATCTTAATCGTTTAAGTAATGATCAATTAAAAGAATATGCAAGATGCTTTATTCAAGAAATGATGACAGTTTCTAAATCTTATCAATCAGATTTATTACCTCTTGAATTAGATGAAAATATTAAAACAGAATTTAAAAAAGATCCAGTTGTAGGTTATCAAGGAATTGCTGGAGCATTTTCACAAAGTGCGGTAGAAAATTTCTTTGGAGAGGGAACAAAGAATATTGGCTATAAAGACTTTGAAGATGTTTATGTTGCTTTAGAAAATGGAGAAATAGATTATGGGGTTTTACCTATTGAAAACAGCTTAACAGGTTCAATCAATGATAACTATGATTTAATAAGAAAATATGGTTTTTATATTGTTGGAGAAACAGCAGTTAATGTCAGCCAATGTTTAATGGCACTTCCAGGGACAAAGATAGAAGATATTAAAGAAGTTTACTCACATCCACAAGGATTAGCACAATCAAGTGAATTTCTATATCAACATCGTTGCATAGAACAAAGACCATTTCAAGATACAGCGATGGCAGCTAAATATGTAAAGGATTCAAACAATCCAACAAAAGCAGCGATTGCTTCACCACTTGCATGTAAACTTTATGGTTTAAAAATGTTGAAAGAAAATGTTCAAAACAAGAAAAACAACAGAACACGTTTTATGGTTATTTCTAAAGAATTGATTTGTCCAAAAGAAAGTGATAAAGTATCAGTTATCTTTACTTTACCACATCAAGTAGGAGCTTTAGATAACATGCTACAAACAATCAAACAAAGTCAAATTAATATGGATCGTATTGAATCAAGACCAATTGAAACTCAATATTGGCAATATTATTTCTATATTGATTTTGAAGGAAATATGCATGAAGAAAAAATTCAACGTGCAATAAATAAAATGAAAGCAAACAGTACAACATTGAAAGTATTGGGAAATTATAAAAGGGCGTAAGAATGGAAAATATTATATTAGTGGGAATCATGGGATGTGGAAAAACCACAATCTCTAAATTATTATCAGAAAAATTGAAGATGCCAGTGATTGACATGGATGAATATATTGAAAAGAAATATCAATGTACCATTCCTGAAATGTTTAATATCTCCGAAGAATATTTCAGAGATCGAGAAAGTGAAGCTTGTTTAGATATGGCAAAATTAGATGGTTACATTATTTCTACAGGTGGGGGCGTTATTAAAAGAAAGAAAAACCGTGAGATTTTAAAACAAGCGGGGAAGGTATTCTATATTGATCGACCTTTAGATAATATTGTAAGTGATGTAGAAACAGCACATCGTCCATTATTGAAAGATGGACCACAAAAACTTTATCAATTATTTGATGAAAGACATGATCTTTATTTAGATAGTTGCCACTATCATGTAAATAATGACGGGACATTAGATGATATTGTTAATAAGATTGTAGAAGATATTCAAAAATAGAATATCTTTTTTTAACAAACAAGCGTGCTTATATCATAAATAATATAAGCACGAAAGTATAAGAAATAATAATTTAAGATTTTATGTCCTTAGATTTAATATATTCTTTAAAAAGTGTATAAATGATTGAAGTAAGAGGAATGAATAAAAACATACCTAAAATTCCCATCAAATTACCACCGATAATAACAGCGACAAAGACCCAGATAGAAGGAAGTCCCACTGAATTACCTACAACATGAGGATAGATGAAATTGCCTTCTATTTGTTGAAGGATTAAAAATAGAATAATAAAGGCAACAGCTTGTATTGGATTTACAATGCCAATCATAATAATCCCTATAAAACAACCAATAAAAGCACCAAAAACAGGAATAAGTGCGGTGATTGCGATAATAATTCCCATCAATAAAGCATAAGGCATTTGTAAAAGAGACATAGAAATCACAAACATGCTACCAAGAATACACGCTTCTAAACATTGACCAGTAATAAAACTTGTAAAAGTATCGCTGGAAAGTTTTATGATTTGACAAATTTTTTTGGTTTTGTCTTTTCCTAATAAGGCTTGTGAAGTGGTTTTTAATTGTCTAGAAAGTGTTTCTTTAGAAAATAACAGATAGATTGAAAAAACAAAGCCAATAAAGAAAGAAGAAAGACTACTTACAGTATTGGTAAGTATAGAAAACCCAGAGTTAAATAATGGTTTCCAGTTTTTTATAAGTTGATTAAAAATCTCAGATAAATCAAAATCTAAAGAAACAAGAGAATCTATAATACTTGTAAAACTTCCGTTCATGATATTTCTATTTGTTTTTAAGAAATCTATGAGATTTTCATAAGCTATAGGAGCTTGTTTCATAATCATTTTGATAGAATGAATAAGTTCTGGACCTACAATAAAACAAATAAGACCAATAAAAAGAACAATTAATAAAAACATAGTGATAAAAGATAATATTCTTTTATTCTTCTTGATGTTTTTATAAAGTGTATTTTCTAATTGATGAATTATAATATTTAAAACAAAGGCAATTGCAAAACCAATTATAAAAGGAACAAGAAGTTGCCAAATAGAAGCTAAAAAACCAATTACTTTAGAAAAATAGAGAATAACAAATAAAACGACTCCGGCATATGTAATGGTTAAGATATTTTTTTTTGTTTCTTGATTTATTTTCATAAGTTCACCTCATCTTTTTATTATAATGTCAAATGTGAACTGCATATGAAAAAATTGCATAATATAATAATAAACTATATAATTAAAACAAGAAATGAGGGGATTGTAATGAATGAAATAATATTAAACTTAGGGAGGAATAGTAAATATATTATTTTATTTATTATTTTTTTTATTGGGATTTATTTATTAATTAATCTGTCTCTTTATGTTCATCATAAGTTTAGTCATTATAATAAAGAAGATCATATCGTTGTTGATGCTTTTTTACATGATCAAAGTCAAAATTATATTTTAATAAGAAAAAAAGATTATAAAGTTCTTTTCATTTCTTTGGGTATAGAAGATCTTTTTCATATTGAAAAAAGTCGTATTGAAATAGATTTACAAGTATTACAAAAAATAGTAGAGCGACAAGTTTATAGAGATTTTTTAGAAAGATATCAAGCATGGGATAGAGAAAAGGCTTTTCATTACGCTTTTCAATTGAAAAATCAACAAAAGTGGTTCATTTTAACAATTACTTCTTTACAACAAGGAAAATATGAATTAGTTGCTTTTTTAGATAATACAGAAAATAAAGAAAGAGAAAAGAATTATCAAAAACAAATTGAAAAGGCAAATGGAGAAAGTGAATATAAATCATCATTTTTATCAAAAATGTCTCATGAAATAAGAACACCAATGAATGGAATTACAGGAATGTTGACACTTGCCAAACAAACAATAAATAAAGATACTAAAGAAGCACACTATATTGATCAAGCAGAAGATATCTCTAAGTATTTACTTTCATTAATTAATGAAGTACTTGATATGTCACGTATGGAAGCAGGTAAATTAGAACTTGAAGAAAAACCATTTAATATTTATGCTTTAAAAACACAACTTAATAATATGTTTAAAGAAAATATTGAAAAGAAAGATGTTGTTTTCAATATTGAATATTATGATTTTGATACAAAGTATTTTATTGGTGATGAACTTCGAATTATGCAAATACTTATTAATTTAGTATCGAATGCAGCTAAATTTACAGAGCATGGAGAAATTAAAGTTACTTTTAAACAAATGTATAAAGCAGAAAATGAAGTTCATGTCATGATGCGCGTTCACGATACGGGTAAAGGAATGTCGAATGAATTTTTAAGTCATATCTTTAGACCATTTGTCCAAGAAGGCGTAGATATTTCTCGTAAATATGGTGGTAGTGGTTTAGGAATGGCAATTACAGATCAACTTGTTAAATTAATGGGTGGAGAAATTATTGTTGATAGTTTGGTTGATAAAGGAAGTGATTTTACTGTTTTCTTAAATTTACCAATTGCCTTAGAACATGAAAATGTTAAGGAAATAGAAGAAATTCAAGATGTTCAGTATTCTTTTGCTGGAAAACACATTTTACTGGCGGAAGATAATGAAATTAATGCAGAAATTTGTGTAAGTGTTTTAGAGTCAAAAGGAGCTCGTATTGAACGTGTTGAAAATGGGAAAGAGGCAGTAGAGGCAATGAAGAAGAATGAATCAAATTATGATTTTATTCTTATGGATATTCAAATGCCTGAAATGGATGGTTACGAGGCAACAAAAGTTATTCGTCAAACCAATAAAGAAATACCAATTTTTGCTTTATCGGCAGATGCCTACTTAGAAAATAAACGTTATTCTAAAGAAATTGGTATGGATGGACATTTTTCAAAACCAATTGATTTTGAAAAAATGGAAGAAGAATTAGGTAAATTTTATGCAAGGAGAAAGAAATAATGAAACGTACATTTAAGATATCCGTTCCATATTTAGGTAAAGCTGTTATTGTTTCCATTGTTTCTTTTTCATGTGCAATTTCGGCATATCAGCTTTATCAAAATACCAATATTTTTTCTCCTTCTTCTTTACAGGCCTCGAGTCTAAAAAATAATCAAGTTATTTTTCCTGGACAAGATCGACAATCATTAGATCAACAAAATAAAAATGAAGACAACTATTCAAAACATAAGAAAGATGCTAAAGATCAAATAACACCTAAAAATCAAAGTCAATCATCTTTCCTTTTTGAACAAAATAATCAACTACTAAACAATAATACACCCAATCTACCAACAAATAATCCAATTACGGGTGTTCAAAGTAATAATCAATCAAACAACACAAGTACTGATCAAACTCTTTTAGATAACAACAATACACTTGTTTTAAATCCAAGTGCATCAAGTAATACCAATACTTCAGATAATTCAACAATCGTCGTTGGTGGTAATGGAATAGATACTATTATTTCAAATAATCCAAATAACAGTCAATCAAATACAAATGATGTTACTAATTCAAACACGAATGGAAATCCTTCTAATAATGGAAGTAATTCAAATACAGGTGGAGATAAGGATACAACAACTAAACCAGATCAAAATAATAATTCAAATGTGGCGGATAAATATCCTGATCCAGTTGCTAAGTTGCCTGATGTTTCAAAACTTGATCAAAGCTTGTTTGGAAAAGTGGATTCTTATGATGAATCAAAAACAGATACTTCTTCTAATAAATATACTTATTTAATACATGCCTATGGCCAAGAAACTTTGGATTTTCTAGGCATGGATTCTTCAAGTCCAATTTATTATGGTAAAGAAATTGATGAGTGGACACTTTTTTGTAATTCTTTGTTTCTTATTTGTCAAAGAGATGAAAAAGGAACTAATACATTTTATTATTTAAAAGAATTTAATAATAATTTTAGAATTGGTGAGTATCCAAAGAAAGCAACAGAAGATTTTAAAGTTAAGTACTATTTTAGATATAATGAGTCTAGTCCATGGCAAGAATTAGAAGTAGAATATACAGTTGAACGTTCACGGGTTGTTTTACTTGGGTATAATGATGAAGAATTAGAAAGCATTTATACAGATAATATTAATGGTGTTGATTTGAAAAATTATTATTCTTTAATTCAAGATTATGGAGAAGTAAATCAACTCTTTTTAGGATGGTCTGAAACAAAAGAGGGGGAACCAGTTGATAACGATTATCAACTGGATAAAAAAGGAAAAGTTCTTTTATATCCAACTAAACTCGTCGATATTCCTAATCAATTTGTTGTAGAACTGAAACATCAATTTTTTCCTGAAAGTACAAAATATGTGTTAAAACAAATTTTACCAGAAAACTATGAATCTAATACAATTGAAAGTGATGTACATATTCCTGAAGGTATTGATGAAATAAAAATGGAAACGCTTGATGGTGTTTGGGTTCGTCAAATTGGTTCGTTTTATATTCCAAAGAGTGTACAAAGTGTAAGTTTTGAGGATTTTTCTTATTTTATTTATAATGGTGATTTTATTGTTGATGAAGATAATGAATATTTATGTAGTGAAAATGGTCTATTAATGGATAAGGATAAAAAGAAACTATTTTATACAGTAAGTGGAGATTCTTTTTCTCTTGATCCTTTAATTTTAGAGGTGCCAGAAACAATTGAAACAATTGAAGGTTATTCATTGCTTACTTCTGAAATCCATTTTAAAAATCCTTTAGGAATTAAAAATATTACTTGTTTTAAAAATGATTCTGGTACAGAACTTTATGTTCCTGAAGATGATTATTTAGATTGTTTTAAACAATGGTATGGAGTTATTTCAAATGATATTCTTTCAGAAGAAGGAATTGATCATAACTATGAAGTTACTGGAGGCATGATTCTTGACAGAGATGAAGATGAGGTTTCATTAATTGGGGTGATTGCAACTGCTTCGGGGACAATCGTTGTTCCTAATGATGTGACAAATATTAAAGACAACGCTTTTAGTGACAATAATCGAGTTTCAAGAATTATTTTTACAAATGGTAATATTGAATTAGGTAGCCAAATCTTAAAAGGCAGCTTAGTAAGTGAGGTTCTTTTCTTATCTCAAGATGTTCCTACAATTCAAGAAGATACTTTTGATGGCTATAGTGAAAACGGAAAAATTCAAGTTTCTAGTGATTGGATGAGTACATATAAAGAAAATTGGCAAGAAAAAGATAAAACGATTCTTCAAAAAATGAATACAACACAATCAGGTTATAAAGAAATTAATGGTTTTGAATATTTACAAATTATTAATAAAGATAAAACAAGTACAGTTATTTTATTAAATGCACCAAGTTCATTGGTAGAATACAACAGTGATTGTATTCCAAACATAGTCGTTAATGAAATTGGTAATGGAGCATTTAGTGCTTGCGAAAATTTAAAATATGTTGAGCTTGATCAAAATATTACAAAGATTTGTAAACATGCTTTTTATGGCTGTGATAAACTGGAAGGAATTTATTCGGACTGTGAAGATACCATTACTATTGAAGATGATGGTTTAGAAATTAATGATAGATATTCTAATAAATTACGATTTATTTCAATGAATGCCAAGAATGCTGTTTTTGAAAATAATTATAAACCAACAAATGCTAATATTATGTTTGTTCCTGTTGATGGAAGTGGTTATCCAACATCAGGGGGCCATGATATGTGCAATAAATATAGTTTTAAATATTTAATAGATAATGCTTATGGTGGACATATCCTTTATGGGCAAGCACGTGGTACAAACGATAATGGTGAAACAGTTTCTATTGAAGGACAATACTATTTGATTAAAGCGACAACACAAGTAAGTGGAGCAGTTTCAACAAGAACTGCTACCTTTGAAATTTGTGAATCGGCATTTGAAGGTGTTCCAATTACTTCTATAGATTTAAATATGACAACAGATAGTTATTATATTGATTCAAATGCCTTTGCTAGTACAAATCTTTCTGGAAAAATTGAATTACCTAATGGTCTTGCACGGTTAAGTGGAGGAGCTTACAGTTATACAAATATTACACGTTTTGTGTTTCCAAAAGAATACTGTGAAGGAGCTGTGATTGAAACAGGTGCATTCTATGCAAGTAATGATTTAAAAGAAATCGTATTCCAAAATGCAGTACCAATTAGTTTATCACTTTATAGTTATGGGGTAGGATTTAATTTTAATTCAGATAGTAATGAATTAAGAATAGTATTACAAGATGAGGCACAAGGAAGAGAAAAAGAATATATTGAAGCATGGAAATATTTATTTGCGGGTGTTATCGAAGAAGATGACTTGATTTGGTATCCAGATTGTTCGTTAGAAGATTCTTTCAATACCTTACAACAATTATTTAATTATACGTTACCTGAAGAACCTGAACAGCCTGAAGAAAAACCTGATGAAGGAAATAATGGACAAGATAACGGGGATAATGAAGATGTAGAAGAAACACCAAAAGATGAAAATGATGAAGAGTCATCTAATGATTTTGAAAATGAAGATCAACAAACAGATAATGAAAATCAAGATGATGAAAATGTTATAGATAACGAGGGGGAGTAGTATGATTATTGAACAATCGCAACATATTATTGATGAAGTATCAAAGGTATTCATTGGAAAAGATGAAATTATAAAAAAAGTATTAATGGCAATCTATGCTGGAGGACATATCTTACTTGAAGATTCTCCAGGAACTGGGAAAACAACTTTAGCGCTCTCTTTTTCTAAAGCGTTAGGGCTTGATTATAAAAGAATTCAGTTTACAACAGATACTTTACCTTCAGATATTACAGGATTTTCATTATTAAATAATGAAAAAAGAGAATTTGAATTTAAACCAGGTGCCGTTTTCACAAATCTATTATTAGGAGACGAAATTAATCGTACTTCTCCTAAAACACAAGCAGCTTTACTAGAATCAATGGAAGAACATAAAGTAACAGTTGATGGTAAAACATATGCTTTACCTCAACCGTTCATTTGTATTGCTACCCAAAACCCTTTTGGTTTTGCGGGAACACAACCTTTACCTGAATCACAATTAGACCGTTTTATGATTTCTTTATCTATTGGTTATCCAGAACTTGAAAAACAAATAGAAATTATTAAATCAAGACGTTATGAAAATCCAATTGATAAGATCCAAGCAGTCGCAAGTAAAGAAAATGTTATTGATGTACAAAACTATTTATCATCAGTACGTATTCAAGATGATCTTCTTAAATATATTGTTTTATTATGTGAAGCTACAAGAAATGATCCTCTTGTTGAATTAGGAGTTTCACCTCGTGGAGTTTTAGCCTTAACACAAATGGCTAAAGCACATGCTGTATTAGAAGAGCGTATTTATGTAGTTCCTGAAGATGTTCAAGCAGTTTTTGTTGATGTTTGTGCCCATCGTTTGATTTTACGTCCACAAGCACGTGTGGAAGGACGCAATGCAAGAGATATTTTAAAAAGTATTTTACAAGAGGTAAAGCCTCCTTTAATGGATTAATTTATGAAAAATGCACGTATAGTATATGGGATTGTTGATGGTCTTGTTTTTATTGGTTATATTTATACGACCTATTTCTATTTTTTAATGTTATTTATTATGGCGAGTGTTTTTCCTTTTATTGTTCGTCTTTTATTACAAATTGAAATATCTTATATTCAGATTGATTTTGAGGGTTCTACTTCTTCAAAAATAGGAAAGAATATTATTATCTCATCAATTATTAAAAGTATTCATCGTTTACTTATTTCAGGAACAATTGAATATCAACTCGTATATGAAAATACTTCTATCAAATGTCAAAAAAGAAAACAATATAATACTTCTTTAGATGTTGAACAAACAGTAGAAACTTATCAACATCCTGCCACTTTGTGTGGAAATGTTTGTTTCTATTTAGAAGAAATTTATCTTTATGATGTTTTTAAACTTTGTCGAGTACCAATACAATGCGATAAAAAACATCACCTTGTTGTTTATCCTCAAGAAGTCAATTTAGAAATCAATCATGAAGTTTCATCACAACCAAGACAAAATGGTGTTTTACAATTCCTTTACGAAAAAGGAAATGATATCAGTGAGATCTTTGATTTAAAAGAATATGTTCCAGGAGATGATATTCGTCATATGCATTGGAAGCTTTCAGCAAAGGCGGGACATATGTTGATGAAAGAAGGAACGCGTTATAGTAGTTATGAAACAGTTTTATTAGTGGATATAGGGTGTTTTGATTCTAATAATCAGCTTGATGAAGAAACATTATCTTCGGCTATTGCTTATGCCATGGCTTTAAGTGAGCAACTGTTATTAAAACATATAGGGCATCTTGTTTTATTTTATAATCAAGGAGCATTTTATCCAATGGAAATGAATCATGTTCAAGAATATTATCAACAGTTGGAACAATGGCTTTCTAAGTCAGTATCTGATCAAGGAGGACAAGGACTTCATCTTTTTATTAGTGAACAACTAGATCTTATTTTTTCAAAGATGCTTTATGTAACGGCAGGACAGTTTTCTAAAGAAATTTCACAACTTTATGAACATTTAAGTATGAGAGCTTTTACTTTTAGAAAAACGCTTAAACATGTCAATGCTTTAAAACATAATAGTGTACAGCTCTATGAACTTCCGGTAGAAGATTTAGAAAAGCAAGAATTACATTTTGATTTATAAAGGAGGAAAGAAAATGGAACATAAAAAAGAGAATCTATTAGGTTGTTTTCTTTTCTCAATGATTGGATTTATTGGTTTTTTACTTACTTATCATCAATTGGTTTCTTTAAATTGGTTGATTGAATTGTTTTTTGGAGGTATTTCTTTAGCAATTATGATGTTTCTTTTTTATAAAAAGAAATACTTTATCTATTTTTATACTTTTGGTATAAGTCTTTTAATTGCCTTTATTTCTTCTTTTAAAAGTATTTATTATGGTTTTTTTGGAATCATTAATTATTTTATAAGTTGGTATAATGTGCGCTATGAAGATGCAATCAATCTTTTTTATGAAAAGATGATTTCTAATTATGATATACAAATGGCGAGTTTCATTGTGATCGCCTTTGTTTGTTTATTTTTACTTTATTCACTTTATCAAAAGAAAGTAATACGTTTAGTTGTTGTTACTTTAATATGGATGGCGTTATTGCTTTATTTGAATAGAATTAATTATTATGGTTATAGTTTATTGTTTATTTGTTTAATTACAAGTGATATGTATTATCATAATGGTGTTATTAATAAAAGGATTCTTCATTGGTTGATTATTTTTATCATTAGTTTTGGTATTATATCAGTTCCTTTGTATCAAGAAAATATAACGATTCAAACAATAAAAAAAGAAATAGAAAGCCAAATAGAAGAATTGCGCTATGGTAAAGATACTTTACCACAAGGAAATCTTATTAAAGCAAAAGATATCCATAGTGATGAAACAACAAGATTAAAAGTAACAGTTTCTAAAAAGAAAAATCTTTATTTAAAGGGGTTTGTAGGAAGTCGTTTAATTGATAACCAATGGATTGATTTAAAAAGAGCAAGCTATAATGGAAAACATGAAGGCATGTTGCCTTGGTTAGAAAAACAAAACTTTTCCCAAAGTTATCAATATGACCTATATCAACAACTTTCTTCTTTAGAAGATACAAGTCAAACTGTTAAAATAGAAACCATCAACGCTAATAAAAAATATCTCTATATGCCCTATGGAACAACACAAAAAACAATACCAAAAAACAATATTTCTAAAGATCTAAACCTTAAAGCTGGTGGTCTTTTTGGAAAACAAAATTACTCATTTAAAGAAGAAGCTTCTTTTTCACCAAGTGAACTTACATTAGGACAAGATTGGTTGAATAACCCTAATACAAAACAACAAAAGTATTTAGAGCGTGAAGCCGTTTATCGTCAATTTGTCTATGAACAATATACAAAAGTCGATAAACGTTATAAAACTCCTTTAAAACAATTACTTGAACAAGAAGACTTTGAAAATACAGGTCTTTATTCGATATGTCAACACATCCGCGATGTTATGAGTAAAAATTTAAACTATAGCGATGAAATATACAGTGAAAGAGAAGATGTATTACTTGATTTTCTCCAACAAAAAACTTCAGGAAACGATGTGCTTTTTGCTTCCCTTGCGACAGAAGCTTTTCGTTATTATCAAATACCAGCAAGATATGTTGAAGGCTATTATGTGAAAAGTAGTGATATTAACGATCATGGAATTGCTACGATAGCATCTAAAAACGCACATGCTTGGGTAGAAGTTTATTTTGATGGTATGGGATGGCTTCCTGTCGATATGACACCAGGGTATTATTATGATGTTTATACACTTATGAATATGGTTTCCTCCCCACAAGGAAATCAAAATGATGTTGATATTCAAAAGAATCAAAAAGAATCAAGTCAAGTAGATGATGGACAAAGTGGAGGGGGTTTCCAAAGACTCTTAAAAAATATAAAAGATGTTGGTATGGTTGCTTTAGGAGTGCTTACAGGATTGATTTTATTGATCTTTATCTTATGGCTTTTCTTAGAAATAAGAAAATATATTTATCGTAAAGGTTTAAGTCATGCTTTTAAACATGCAACAGTAAAAGATCAAACAGCTTATTTATATCGTTTAGTTGTTTTTTATTTAAAGACCTATGATATTGATTATCATTTAGGTTTAAATAATGAACAAATAGATGAACAGTTATCTTTAATGGAAGTGATTTATAATGGTGATTTTTTAAGAATATGCGAGCTTTTTGAAAAGAGTTTTTATGGAGAAATTGCTTTACAAGAGTATGAACTTCTTATTATTGCCCATTTTATAGATGTACTCTATAAAAATCAAAGAGGTTTAAAATGGTATGAAAGAATTATAAAGAGATATACAGTAATGTCTTGGCGAAGGGGTTATAAAGAATTAGTAAAAGGAAGGTTACAAAATGGATAGAAAAGAAGAAAAAATATTAATTGTTGATGATTCATATATGAATAGGGAAACTCTTAAAGAAATTTTAAAAGATTATTCTATTATTGAAGCAGACACTGGACATGAAGCAATTGAATTGATTGAAAAACATCATGATGAATTGGCCCTTATTTTACTAGATATCGTGATGCCTGAAAAAAGTGGCTTCGATGTTTTAAAATTCATGAATGAACAAAATTATATCAAGAAAATTCCTGTGACAGTTATTTCTGTAGATCAAGATTTAGAAAGTGTTGAAAAAGCTTATCAATTAGGTGCAATTGAATACTTGACACGTCCTTTTCTATCTATTGTTGTTTTAAAAAAGGTTGAAAATACATTTAATCTTTATAATCGACAAATGAAAATGACAACGATTGTCAATGAACAAGTCTATGAAAAATATAAGAACAATGATATGATGACAATTATTCTTAGTCATATTGTTGAATCGAAAAATGGAGAAAGTGGTATCCATGTCATCCATATCAAAATTCTTACAAAGAGAATACTTGAAGCACTTATGAAAAAAACAGATAAATATCATCTTAGTCGAGATGATACATTTTTAATCGAAATGGCTTCTACATTACATGACATTGGAAAAATTTCCATTCCTAATGAAATCCTTAATAAACCAGGAAAACTGACGGAAGAAGAAAAAAGAATCATGCAAGATCATGCCGTTATAGGAGCTAAAATGTTAGAAAACTTACCTTTCTATAAAAATGAACCACTTGTAAAATACGCACGTGAAATCTGTCACTATCATCATGAAAGATATGATGGAAGAGGTTATCCAGATGGTTTAGTAGGGGATGAAATTCCTATTTCAGCTCAAGTTGTTTCTATCGTAGATGCGTATGATGCCCTTATAAGTGAACGTGTTTATAAAAAAGCTATTGATGGAAAAACTGCTTTAAAAATGATTCAAGAAGGTAAATGTGGTGCTTTTAATCCATTATTAATAGAATGCTTAAGTGAAATACAGCTTTCAATAGAAGAAGAACTTAATAAAAACTATTTATTTGAACAAAGAGATTACATTAATAACAAAGCAGATGAATTAATTAAAGAAAAGGGAATTTAAAAATGACAGTAGAAGAATTTTATAAAAAGATAAACGCAGATTACCAAGACGTCATTAGACGTCTTGCTAACAAGCAAATTGTTGATCGTATTGTAGTAAAATTTAAAGAAGATAAAACCTTCAATAACTTACAAGAAGCAATAAAACAAAAAGACTATAAAGAAGCCTTTCGCTTCGTACATACCTTAAAAGGAACAAGTGCTAACCTTGGTTTCTCTAATCTTTATAAATCAACAAATATCTTAACAGAAAGCTTAAGAAACAATATTTATGATCATTTAGAAGAAGAATATAAAAAAGTAATAAAAGATTATCAAGAAATCATTACTTTTTTAAAAGACGTCAAATAGCTCAAAAGCCTACTCATATAGCGGATTTTTGTTGACAAAAGATGACAAAAAAGTCTATTATAAATATGTGGAAAGAAAAGGCAAAGCTGTTGAAAAGCAGTGACGCAAAGCTGTAGGATCTAAGGTTTTAACTATGATAGCCAGCTACTAATTTCTAGGAAATCACAAAAGGAGAGGTAAAAATGAAAGAAATGATCAAAAAATTACAAAAAAGATCAAACAAAAAAGGTTTCACATTAGTAGAAATCATCGTAGTATTAGTAATATTAACTATCTTAGCTGCAATCGCAGTACCTGCAGTATTAGGATACATTAATGATGCAAAAGATTCTAAATACATCCAAGAAGCTCGCTCAATCTATATTGTAGTACAAACTGAAGAAGCTAGATATAGAGCTGAAAATGACTTAGCTGCAGATGCTAATTTAACATCAGTTGGAACACCGGCAGTTAACTTCTATACAGATAATACAATTAAATTAAAAGATACTGCATCTACTAAAACTGGTTTAACTGTAACAAGCGTTACGTATAATAATACTTCAAAAGTTTATACTTTAGTATGGACATCTGATGGTAAAACAATTACAGGTACTTTAACAACTAATAAAGATGTAAAAATTACACATAGCTAAAATATAATAGAAAGCATTGCTTACATAATTATAAAAAGCAATGCTTTTCTTTTACCTAAAAATAGTGTATATTTGGATTAGAAAGTTAGGGGAATATACAATGAAAAATATGTTTAATAGATTAAAAGAAAAACAAAATAAAAAAGGATTTACTTTAGTAGAAATTATTGTTGTATTAGTTATTTTAGCTATCTTAGCTGCCATTGCAATTCCTTCAGTGCTTGGGTATGTAGAAGATGCAAGAAAAACGCAATACATAGCAGAAGCTCGTTCAATTTATTTAGTAGTACAAACGGAAGAAGCAAAATGGCGAAGTGAAAATAATATTGGTGAATATAATGGTGATAATTCAAATCATTCTGACTATTCAGCGTTATACCGACGTTTGATGGATAAACGAGATGTTGCTGATAATGTTGCTGTTGAAAACAAGGATGGAGAAAATATTGTTTCTAAGAAAACTGGTTTACCAGAAGTTTATATGATTCATCAAATTTCTGATGGAACAACTTATTTATATTCTTTTAAATGGAAAAGCAACAACGGACATATAATTGATGCGGAAGTATATAAAAATAAAAAAGTTCGTATTCAAACCATAGATGGAAAAACGGTTAGTTAATTATTTTTTATTTAAACATCCAACTAAATTGGATGTTTTTTTATGCAACTTTGTAGAATTATGATGGGAATTGTTTAAAAAGTACTACGAAAATGTTATAATGGGCACAAAATAGGGGGATTTTATGGAATTGATTATGATGGTGTGTTCTATCTATTGTTTTTTGATAGGTATGTGTGTCGCTAGTTTTATGAATGTTGTGATTGATCGTGTTCCCCGTGGAGAGAATTTTGTATCAGGTAGAAGTCATTGTGATAGTTGTGGAAAGATGATAGCTTGGTATGATTTGATTCCTGTTGTGAGTTATTTGGTTTTAAGGGGAAGATGTCGTTATTGTCATAGCAAGATACCTGTTAGAGGTTTTTTTATTGAAATCTTTGGTGGGTTGATTGGTTTTTTTTGTTTTTATCGTTTTGGGTTTGAGTATGAAACAATATTGATGTTTGTAATAGCTATGATATTATTAGCGATTACGATGATTGATTTTGATACGATGATAATCCCTGATGGATTGAATATTGCTATGTTTCTTGTTTGTCTTGTTTTAATGTTTGTAAGACAAATGAGTTTAGTGGATAGTATTATTGGTATGTTTTGTATTAGTCTACCAATGTTTTTATTGAATCTGGTGATACCAGATTCATTTGGTGGAGGAGATATTAAATTGATGTTTGCTGGTGGGATTGCACTAGGATGGAAATATAGTTTATTAGCTGCTTTTATTGGTATTTTAATTGCAGGTATTTATTGTATTTATTTGATTTTAACGAAGAAAGTGGATAAAAAGGGGCATATTGCTTTTGGACCTTATTTATCCATAGGAATATTTATAGCTTTATGTTATGGTTATGAGATTGTTTCTTGGTATTTAAATTTATTGATGTAAGAAGGTGAAGATGTGGCAACTTTTAAATATGTAGCAAAAGATATGGCTTCTAAGGTTCAATATGGAACTATGGATGCAGATGATCGTAATGAGCTTGTTAGGAAATTAAAAGATCAAGGGCTTTATTTAGTTGAATATAAAGATATTACAAAGCAAGCAATGAATCAATATCGTTTGAAATATAAAGAGCTTGCAAATTATTCAAGAGAAGTTGGGACCATGCTTGCTTCTGGTTTATCTTTGATTCGTACGTTTTCGATTATGGTAAGACGTGAAGATAATAAAAAGATTAAAAAGATTTATGAAAATATTTATGTAAAGCTACAACAAGGTTATACCTTGTCGTATGCTATGGAAGCTCAAGGTGTTGCTTTTCCTAATTTAATGATTCAAATGTATCGTGCAGGAGAAGCGAGTGGTTCGATGGATAAGACAGCTTTAATTATGGCTGATCAATATACAAAGGATCATCGTATTAAAGGGAAAACAAAGTCAGCAATGACATATCCTATTATTTTAATTATTGTCACAATTCTTGTTTTATTAATTGTTTATTTAATGGTATTACCTTCATTTTTTGATATTTTTAAAAATGTTGATTTGCCTTTAATTACACAAATTAATATTGGTATTTCTCATTTTATCCAAGATTATTGGTATTATCTTATTTTAATATTTGCTTTTCTTATTGTTGGTTTTATGGCTGCTTTGAAAATAAAGAAAGTAAGATTTAAAGTGGATAAACTTAAAACCAAAATGCCATTATTTGGTAAACTTATGATAACGATTTATACAAGTCGTTTTGCTAGAACGTTATGTTCTTTATATACAAGTGGGATGTCTATTGTTAATGCGTTAAATATTGCAAGGACAACCATTGGAAATGTTTATATTGAATCACAATTTGATAGTGCTATTAAAAAGATTAGAAATGGAGAAACCCTTTCTCAATCTTTAAAAGATATCGATGGTTTTGATGTGAAGTTAACAAGTAGTATTTATGTTGGTGAAGAAAGTGGGCGTCTAGAAACAATGCTTACAAATCTTGCTGATGATTTTGATTTTGAAGCTGAACAAGCATCTGAAAGAATGGTTACTTTGATTCAACCAATTATGATTATTTTCTTAGCAGTGGTTATTTGTTTAATCATTATTTCAGTATTATTACCAATTTATACATTGTACAACAATGTAGGAAATATGTAGGAGGAAGATTATGGATACAGTTGTATTTTTATCAACAAGTGGATTACAAATGATACAAGGGAATGTCTCAAAAAGCCAAATTCATATTTCTTCTTTTAGAGAATATGCCCTTATTGAAGGAACAATGTTAGATGGAAAGATTCTAGATGATCAACCTATTAGAGATATTCTTTTAGAATTAAAGAAAGAACATATTGATTCTGTAAGACTGGTTGTTGATAGTGGACAAATTTTAGTTAAATGTGCCATGCTACCAAAAGCAAATCATCGTCAAATGATTCAATTTGTACAAGATGAATTTGTTGATGTACAAAGTCAATATGAAGATTTACTTTATGACTATACGATTTTAAAAGAAAAAGTTGAAGATAAAGAAGGTCAACTTGTCTTATGTGCAGCTTTAGAAAGAGAGTTTTTAAAGCCTTATATTGATTTATTTAAAGAGATGGGTGTTTCTATTTCTTCTATTGATATTCTAACAAATTCAGTAATTAAACTTACAGAATCTATTGATAAGTTAAAGAATCAATCATACATCTTAACAGCAATCAATGGTCAAGATGTCAACCATTATTTGTTTATCAATGGACAATATGAAATTACCAACAGAACACGTGTTTTCTCTGATCGAGGAACCGTTGCTTTTATTACAGAATTATCCAATTCTCTTACTAAATTATTACAATTTACTAAAGGGGCTTATAAAGACCAACAATTATCTCAAGTCTATTTTGCTGGATTAGAAAAATATGAAGAAGATTTACTTATGTCTACTATTTCAGCAAATCTAGATATAAAAACATCACAATTTGAACCTAAGAATTATATATGTAATAGTAATAATGAATTTCCTATTCATCAATATCTCATGGTAGGAAGTTTATGGAGGAGATAGCCTATGGCAAGAAATAATAAAAAAGATATCGATTTTTTAAGTGTCTATAACGCTAAAAAAACGGTCAATGTTGATAAAAAGACAATTTTATATATAACACTTCCAGTTCTATTAGTTCTTGTCTTTACCATCAGTACCATCTTCTTTGTTATAAAAAATGATGGCCTAGAAAAAGATAACGAATTATTACAAGAACAAATCTTAGAGCTTACAAAAGCCAATGATTCTAATACAAATACTGATAAACAAAAAGAAGCAAGTGAACTACAAGCAAAACTTACAAACTTACAAAACATTCAAAAAGCATTAGCTAAATATGAACAAATTGACCAAGCTACTTTACAAGTAGTTAGTAAATCTTGTAAGAATCTAACAATTGATTCAACATCATTTAATCAAACAACAGGAGAACTTACTTTTACAGTAACTGCAAGTAGAGTCAATGGTTGTGAACAAACAGTAAGAACTCTTAGAGAATCTGGACAATTTGCATCTGTAGACTATAGTGGTTATAGTCAAGAAGGTGGTGTCAGTGAAACTACTGAAACGGTAACAGATCCAACAACAGGTGAGACAACATCACAAACAGTGACAAACACAACACCTATTACATATAAATCAACAATTAAATGTATTATTGGAGGAGGTTCAACAAATGAATAAAATCAAAGAATCATTAAATAAACTTTCCTCTAGAGAAAAAGTACTTATTTATATTTTAATTATTTTACTTATTCTATGTTTTGGTTGGTTGATTCTATTACAACCACAACTTAACAATAATTCTACCCTTCAATCAGAAAAAGAAGCTTATGAATTACAGTTAAATGAATTACAATCTAATAGTCTAACAACTAATGAAACAGTAGATATCGTCAAACTTAACCAACAAGTCAAAGAATTAAGTGATCAATTTTACAATAAAATGACAAAAGAAGATATCGATAAACTCGTTACAGAACTTGCTACAACACATCGTATTGTTCCTAAAACATTATCAATGTCTGAAATCACACAAACAGACTTATCAAGTTCTGATAGTTCATCAGAATCTACAAATACTTCTGATGATTCATCAAGTAATAAAAAATCAACGGATTCATCATCAGCAAGTGTTTATACATGTACTGTCCAACAAACATGTACAGGTACACAAGCACAATTAGAAAAATTATTTGATGATGTAAAAGCAATGAATGGTATTTATATTACATCTGTTTCTTATCAAAATGGAACAGGTAACCTAGATTTATCTATTACTTATACAATTTATATGATAGAAAAATAATGAAAGAGGTTAATACAATGAAGAATAAAAAAGGATCAACAATTGTATGGGCAGTAATGTTAATCATGGTTCTTATGGTCATTGTAGGAGCCTCTTTATCTTTTGCCTATATGTCTTATAACCAATCTGTAAAAAATAGAAACAAGACACAAGTAGAATTGATTGCTAATTCAGCAATCAAATCTCTTGTTTCTGTTATTGAAGAAGGAAATATTGAAATTCCAACAGATACCAATCCTAAACAAATTGCAAGTATGAAGCTAGTTGATAGCTATACAAATGATGAAAATAAAAGTTTTGGTTCTATTTCCGATATCTATATAAAAAGAAAAACAGAAAATGGAAAAGTTGCATTAGCTTATTTGACTGCAAATTATGCTGATGAAAAATATACGATATATGCGTATTTAGTTAAATCAAATAATAATTGGAAATGTGTTCAATATGATACCAATGGTAATCGAGATATTACTGTAAAAGATACAGGAAGTGACAGTGGAAATACAGGTGGTAATACGGGAGGCAATACAGGCGGAAATACTGGAGATAACACCGGTAGCACAACCACGTCAACAGCTATTAATACAATGTTTAAAAATGCAACATTAATGATGAATGCATATTATGGTAATAATCGTGATATTAATAAGTTTAATGAATGGTATAAAACAGAGTGTGAAAAAAACGGTTTAACATATGTTTTCCAAGAATCATACAAATTAGAAAACAATTTTGAATTGAATGTTATGTATAGTATTTTATATAATCAATCAAGAGATAAATTGTTACAAATTGAAGATTCTTTTCATGAAGGAATTAAGACTATTAGAAATGACAATAATATTAGTAAAACAAATTTAAGAATATCAATGATTGATGGTTCACCAGGAAGTTTTATTGTAACTGGTAATGCAGGAGAGGGTCCAGGGGCATCTGGAGTATATTTATTAGGTTTTAATGATACAATTTATATTAAAAAAAGTGACTATTTTTATGATTATGATAAAAAGACATTAGAACAGCTTAGACAAATTGTACAAAATACTAATGAATGGCAAGTATTACAATAGGAGGATTAGGTTATGAAAACGGACAATAAAGGTATGACACTTATTGAAGTTGTAGTTTCGCTACTTATTCTTTCTACAGCTTCATTAATTATGGTCATGGGATTTACTACGGCAATTAATATATTTACTGATGCTAACGCATATAAAAACGCTATTAATAAAGAAGAAAGTGTATTACAAGGTGATACGACTTATAAACAAGAAGTAAGTACTGCTGATCAAGATGTTAAATATTCAATTACTGTAAATAGTGGTGATACACCAATAGAAGTGAAAGGTACTTTAACAAAAGCCACAACAAGTCTTGAAAATGCATCGCTTTCTTCAATTGAAGTAGGAAGCATAAATACAAATGATACAAAAAAAGCACGTAATATTTATAAGAATTATTGTAATATAATGAAAGAATTGGGTGAATATTTGAAAAATCACGGTGTTAGTGAGAATGAACAAATTAACAGTAGCATATGTAAAGAAACAATTGTAAATTGGATAAATGAAAAAACAGGGAAAAATGTTGATAAATTTGAAATTATGAAAAATATGCCAAAACTGTATAGTTTAATTTATCCAGATATTGAATTAGGGACACTTCCATCAAAGATAAAGGAAATTAATAATAAATTTCCTGAAAATGATTATAAATATGTAACACTTTGTATGTATAGAGATTCAGATATTAGTAATATAAAAGTCGGTGATTTTTTTGATGAAAAGAATGGAAGTTGTTTTTACAAAGATAATATCTATATTTTAATAGGAAAAGAAGACCATGCAAATGGAGGAGATAGACCTAATAAAATTTGGGCATTATATGATAATACTAGTTTAGATTCGGATACAGATGTTTGGTTAATACCTTCACAATCAGTCAGTACAGATGTTATTAAAAATAAATCATATAAAATATTTTATACAGAAATTAATAATCAATGGTTTAGATATACTACAACAAAACAATAATGGAGGTGACTAAGATGTTAAAGAAAAATAATAAAGGGATGACTTTAGTAGAAATTGTCATTGTTCTTTTGATTGCATCTATTGCAATGACAATAACAGGTGGAATCTTAGTCAATTCCTTAGGTTATTTTGATGATAATACAAAAGCTTCAATTGATAAACAATCTGTTGATGGAATTCTAGATTATATAGATGGTGAAATTAAATATGCAACAGATGTAGTTGTTGCAAAAGACAAGCCAAAGAATAAAGATAATTGGCATTGTCTTTATGTACAACCTAGCGTTGAGACAAATAATCAAAATATTTTATACAGAGATAGTGATGATTCACCAGTATTTTCAGAAGATTACTATACCAAAAGAAATTTAGTAATTGAAGTAAGAGGGTTTACAGTTAATGAACATAGATTGGATTTGACATTAAAATATAAAGATAAAAATAACAAAGAAGTTTATAAAACCTCTAAAACATTTGAATTAATTAATCTGAATATAGATACTGAAAACGCAAATAATAAAAATCTATTTAGCAATATTTCTGAGTCTACAGAAATTAATTCAGGAAATAAATTATGGTATCGAAAAGGAACATCAGTAACACCTTCAGACACGGATGATGATAATTCAGGTGGAGACGATGAAATTCCTGATACTGGAACAGTTGCAGATCAAATAAAATGTTTGAATAATTACAATAATCGAGGGGAATTTAGTACAGCGCAAAAACACTATTTTTTATATGATTTTGTTTACTATGATAACTATTGGTGGCAATTAGTAAATGGTGATGAAAATTTTACAAATGATAAAAATAAACCGATATTAGTGTCAAGAAAATGGAAGAAAATTGATAAGTATTATGATTATCGAAGTGCTTATACAGTAGGAGATGTTATATATTATAAGAAAACAAAACAATATTATCGCTGTATACAGGATTTAATAAATACAGGTGCAACTACAGCAGATAAAGATTCATATGCACCAGATGAACCATATAATGGTATTCATAAATGGGTACCATTAGGTTCTACTTTATCAGCTACCGATGATCGACATGATTATACTAAATGTGATGAAGATTTAGCGAACAAAAGATTGAGAACTGTTTTGAATAAAATGGATAGTCTTACAAAAGAACAAATAAATGCTATACCTATGTATAATGCAACAGAAAACTATACAATAGGGTCATGGATTTATAAAGATATAGATGGTATAAAACAATATTATTTAAAAATTGCTGATGGTACAGGAGAGCCTGGAAGTTCAGCATCTTCAGGTTGGCAGATAATATCTAGGGATTGGAATGTTAAAAGTGCTTATACAGCAGGTGATCAAGTCTATGTTACTAATGGTGGAACTATGAATGCAGTATTATATAATAAATTGATTAATTTTGAAATTGATTTTTTCACAAATAAATTTCAAGAAGAAATTACCGGTGCAAGTGGTTGGCCAGAAACTTATACTTATGATTTATATAATACTAATAATAATAAATATTATACTAGAATAAATGCTTATTAATTTAAAGGAGTTGATACAATGAAGAGTTTACCAATAGGTGAAGTATTAAAGGAATATGGATATATTAATGAAGAACAGTTACAAACAGCATTAGCTGCTCAAAAGAAAGATAGAAGTAAGAGACTAGGGGAACATTTGATTGCTTTAGGTTTTGTTAGTGAAAGGCAAATGTTAGAAGCGTTATCAGATAAGTTATCAGAACCTCTTGTTTCTTTAGATAATATTGAATTTGATATTAATGCAGTTAAAAAGATTCCAGAAGCAATGGCACAAAAGTATAGTATTATTGGATATACTTTTACTGATAATGTTTTAACTGTAGCGACAAGTGATCCTTTGAATTATTATGGATTAGAAGATGTAAGACTTGTTTCAGGGTGTCGTATTAGTGTTTCTCTTGCAACAAAGGATGATGTTCAAATTGCTATCGAAAAGTATTATTCAGATGTTGATACTTTAAATTTAGTAGATGATTTAGATGATAATGTTTTACCTGGTGTTGAAGAAGATCTTGATTTATTTAATGCTGAAGAAGATGATACACCTGTTGTTAAGTTATTAAATTCTTTACTTATCAGAGGTTATAACAACAGTGCATCAGATATTCATATTGAACCTTTTGAAGATAAGATGCGTGTAAGAATGCGTATTGATGGGATGCTTGTTGATTATTTAGATTTAAATAAAAATATTCAAGCAGCTTTAATTGTAAGGGTTAAAATTTTATCAAATATGGATATTACAGAAAAACGTATTCCTCAAGATGGACATTTTATGGGTGTTATTGATGGGGTTGAACTCAATATGCGTGTTTCTGTCATTCCAACGATTTTTGGTGAAAAAATCGTATTACGTTATTTAAATTCAAATACTCCAATTGATCGTTTAGATACTTTTGGGATGAATGAAGAAAACTATAAAAAGATTTCTCATATGATGTCCATGCCTCATGGAATTATCTATGTAACAGGACCAACAGGTAGTGGGAAAACAACAACTCTTTATATGATTCTTGAAAAACTTGCAAAAGGGCAAATCAATATTTCAACAATTGAAGATCCAGTAGAAAAGAAATTGAATCGTATTAACCAAATGCAAGTTAATAATATGTCAGGTTTAACTTTTGATGTTGGGTTACGTGCTTTAATGCGACAAGACCCAGATGTGATCATGGTTGGAGAAACACGTGACAGGGAAACAGCTGAAATCTCTGTTCGTGCGGCGATTACAGGTCACTTAGTGGTAAGTACTTTGCATACCAATGATGCTATTAGTACAATTGTACGTCTTGAAGAAATGGGTATTGAACCTTATATGGTTGCCAATTCTTTAGTTGGCGTTGTAGCTCAACGTTTAATGAGAAAGGTTTGTCCTTATTGTAAAAAACAAGTAGAAACTTCTTTATCTGATCGAGTAGCATTACAAGAAGGCATTAAATATGTTACGGTAGGAACAGGATGTCCTCATTGTAATCAAACAGGTTATAAAGGACGTATTGCTATTCATGAAATTATTGAAGTGGATAGCAATGTAAGAAGAATGATTTCTAATAAAGAAGATATTGATGATATTATGAAATATCTTGTTGAAGAACAAAATGTTGAGACTTTAAGAGATCAAGCTTTAGCGCTTGTTAAAGAAGGTATGACAACAATTGATGAATATAATAAGATAATTGCTTATATTGATTAGGGGTGAAGAATGTGGCAAATATAGATGAAATTCTTGCTTATGCAAGAAATCAAGGATGTAGTGATGTTCATATAGGAGAAGATACAGGTGTTACTTTAAGACTTGATGGACAATTGGTTCCTTATATTCAAGAATATAACAACGAAGAAATCACTCAAATGATTCTTTCAATGTGTAAAGAACGTTTATTGGATACTGTTAAAGCACACCAAGATGCTGATTTTGTTTATGTCAACAATGAAGGAAGACATCGTGTAAATATCTACTTCCAACAAGAACATATCACCGCAGCAATTCGTATTATTAATAATAAAATAAAATCATTAGAAGAATTAAAACTACCCCCTGTTTTAAATAAACTTGCTTTATTACCAAGAGGACTTGTTTTAGTAACTGGACCAACAGGAAGTGGTAAATCAACAACACTTGCAGCAATGATTGATTTTGTTTCTTCTATGAGAAACTGTCATATTCTTACAATTGAAGATCCAATAGAGTATGTTTATAGTCATAAACAAGCTCTTATTCATCAAAGAGAAGTTTATGAAGATGTTGATTCCTTTGACACAGCATTAAAAAGTGCAATGAGGGAAGATCCTGATGTTATTCTTGTTGGAGAAATGCGTGATTATGAAACGATACAAGCTGTTATTACATTAGCAGAAACGGGACATCTTGTTTTTAGTACACTTCATACTATTGGAGCACCTAAAACGATTGATCGTATTATTGATGTTTTTCCTCCACATAAACAAGATCAAATTAGAACACAACTTGCTTCTGTTTTACAAGCTGTTGTCACACAACAACTTTTACCACTTGCAAGTGGTAGCGGGAGAACAGCTGCTTTAGAAGTTATGGTAGCAAATGATGCTATTAAAAATCTTATTCGTGAAAATAAAGCGCATCAAATAGATGCTATGATTCAAACAGGTAAAAATGAAGGCATGATTTCTTTAAATGCTTCACTTGCAAACCTTGTAAGAACAGGTCAAGTCAATCAAATGATTGCTGAAAAATATTCTCTAGATGTAGGGGAATTAAGACAATATCTATAAAATAATGAAGACTAGTTTTTTCTAGTCTTTTTTATTGGACTAAACGTCCATTGAAGAAAGAAAAGAAGAAAGATAAAATA
>OLNH01000576.1_pt1 | contig 29279 bp, 26 predicted proteins | sample 1643101 | NCBI WGS metagenome assembly OLNH01 (sample SAMEA3136758, study PRJEB25190) | human gut metagenome | biome: human gut; feature: human-associated habitat; material: faeces | place: Austria | collected 2013
TTTCATTTTATTGACATTTCTCTATTTAACTGGACCTAAATATATACTAGCATCATATCCTTTAATATCGTCGTGTGGTTCTGTTTATCAAGCTCCTGTACCATTTTCAGCGTTGGTGCTACCTGCCTGTGTAGCCAGCGTAAGGCTCTCTCTAGGGTAAAGGGTTCGGGCTGTGTCGTCAGCTTGATTGCTTCCCTGTGTTCCCCTATGAACCACGCCCACTGTTCATTGAGCTTCCATGCACTTTTGGGCTTATCTTCTTCAGCGTCTACAAAGCGTAGATAATGGTTGATGATAGAAAAGGCTGTCCGTTCAGCGTCATAGTAGGTCAGCAGGTCAACGACAGCTCGATAGGCTCTCTCGTTCTTTAACCGTATCTCAAAGCGGTTCTTGACTTCCATATCTTCTATATCCACCCCAAATTTTGCGTGCTGTTCCTTCGCCTTTTCGTAGATACAGAAATATACTTCGCTCTTTGTTGAACCGATATACAGCGTATTGCCCGTACTCTCTGGCATATCGTCCCCGTTCTTTTGCGTGCCGTCATAATGCTTCTGTCCTCGGAAGTAGGAGATTGCTTCGCCACGTCTCCATTTTTCAGCCAGCATGGGAATGTCCAAAATACCAGCCCTGTCATTGATTGCGAGGTCGAGCCGTTTCATCACACCGCCAGCACTTAGGCAGTCCAGCATGAAATCATACCAGCTCCGTCCCTCTGCCGTCAGATAGGCTTCCATTTGCCGACAGCCTTTTCCTTTCAGTTCCAGCAGAACGCCAAGTACAGGGTTGGAAGATACCAGCAGGACGATATTGCCTGTATAATACTGTCCCTCGTAGCCGTACTGCCCGTAGTCCTCATGGAGCATATGTTTTGCCTTGATATGCAGAACGTCCTTGATAATGGTCTGTGCGTCCGTAGTGGGGAAGCGGACACGAAAGTAATCAATCAGCAGGAACAGCGGTTCGTCTGGGTTGAAACGCTCCAACTGCTTTGTGATTTCCTGCTTCAATTCCTCTGTGAGCGGTGTTTTGCCGTTCTCGATACGGTTATAGTATTCTCGGCTGATACCGCAGGCAACGGCAAATCTTGCTTGCGAAATGCCGTATTCCTCACGCTTTTCCTTTAGTTCCTGTATAAAATCATTATTGTTCATGTTATCCGTCCTTTCTGTTTCGTTGCATGAAAAAAGGACAGTCAATCTAAAATCAACTGTCCCATGCTTTCAATATTCAGTTTTTGCCATGTGAAATAGATACTTTTTATTTCACACCCTTAAAAATGCAGATACACCGCATAAATACGGGATATTATGTACTTTCAGTTTCCAGTTTCTTGTGCCCCCCTTGTTAGATAACGGGGGCTTATAAGGCTCGCTACGCTCGCCAGACCGCCGAAGTGAACCGCCTGCTCGCCAGCAAGCTGGCGTGGCGATATGTCTTACGACCGCCACCGCTGGCGGATCACTCCGTCGGTTTACGAGATTTTGAGCGTCTCTCCCGCACAAACTTGGAGTTATCTATAAAAGAATTTTCGCCTTGTTTGGCTTTTCGACACAATAAACAACTGTTAAAGAACTGCCAACATCAGGAACAGAACAACCTGCTCCTATCCATTTCCTCTTAACATAATCATTTCCATTTACTGTATATTTGACTTTTATGATATAAGGAAATGCTGCACCATCAAGAGCATGTGTTCTTGCAGGCTTCTTGTTGATTTTTAACCACCATTGCTTTTTTACCTCAATTACAAATCCCTTTACTTCTTTTTCCATAATCAACACCTCTGTAACTTCCAGTTTGTTTTCATATTAATTATATCATGCTCTTATAAGTATTGTCATTTCTTTTCTGCTTTTGAAAAACTACTTATTAGCCTACGTTTTGTAAAAGGTGCTATCAGCATTGCATACGCAACAAACCTTTGTGAAAAACTATAACTTGGACATATCTATAATTTTACTACATTCATTTACCAACCTATCATCATGTGTAGCTAAAATGACTATTGCTCCATTTAAAGCACATTCTTTAAGTAACTTAATTACTATTTGTCTATTTTCGCTATCAAGAGAAGCCGTAGGCTCATCAGCATAAATTATAGAAGCGTTTTTCAAAATTGCTCTTGCTATACCTATTCTTTGCTTTTCTCCGCCAGATAAAACTACAGCTTGTTCATTAGCTCTACCGCTTAGCCCAACTTTTTTTAAAATTGTTTCCACTTCTGATTTATGGATTTTAGATTTATCCAGTGTTATATTATAAGCAACACTTTCATCTTCGATGATACCATAATCTTGATAAATAAATGTAGCATATTTATGCCAAAAGTTAGTTTTCTCTTTATCATTCCATTTAGTGGCATTCTTTTGGTCAATTAAAATAGTTCCACTCTCAATCGGTTGTATTAAACCTAAACAGTTTAGCAATGTCGTTTTTCCACAACCCGAAGCACCTGTTAAAGCTATCATATCGCCACTATTCATAATATAACTTAAATTTGAAAAAATTTGGTTTCCATTAATCTTAACACTAATATTACTTATTTTTATTTCCATTTTTTTACTCCGTTCTTTATGTTTTTAGTCATTTCTTGTCGCTACTCTATAAAATGCTTGTCTAGTACATATATGATATGCAATGAAACTACTTAAACTATACAAGATTAAAATAGCTATACTTACAATAATTACTGTAATAATATCCGGTCGCCTTATAACAAACGAAATTATTGCTCCTACAAATATTGTAAGTATTGCAACACAACATTCTTTTATAAAATTAGGCATAATGATTTCCTTATATGATTTCCCAAATGTATGTAATGTGAATATGCGTTTTTTATTTTCGTTTACCCATAATTGAGCAGTAAGAATACCAGCAAAAACCATAGATATAAAAATCAATATACAAGCTACAATGTAGAATATTGCTTCTTTTTCAAATTTTTGAGCTTGTGCTAAAGCAACATCAGCAATAGTGTCGATAGATATAACAAACTCTTTTATCGGTGATTTATTCAATTCGGTTCTTAATAATTGTTCATTTGGAAAAACGACATTTCCGCTGGAACAAGCTGGCAAAGTAAAGCCTAAAATATCTAATATTTCCGATGGACTATCAATTAGAATAATCAAAGGATTGGTAGCTTGAACGGTACTTCCACCAGAGCCAACATTAGGAGGTAATCCCAAAAAATTTTTTCCTACAAATTCGTAAAACTCTACTCCTTTAGGCTGTACTTCTTGTGTTTTTGTCCACAATGGCATTTGTGCCGTTAGAAAATCTTGTAACGGTTTGTCTAACGCATTTAACTCTATTTTTGTTAATTTACCACCCTTACCGTTTTTTTCTATTCCTATGTTGAAAGAGTTTATCCAACTTCTATCTGTAATAATAATATGGTCGTATCCACCATATTCCTCTTTGTTTAATTCAATAGATTTATCAATTACTAAAGATAAAGAGAGATTATTATTTTTTTCCATAGTTAAAAAAAACTTCTCTACATGTTGTCGCATCTTTTCTGTTTCTAATGAGTCTAAATCTCCGAAAGATAAACTTACATTACTTTGCATATTTTCCCACAAAGAATATTCATGAGATAATTGTTGAAGAACGTAAGCTGATGTAATGGTACTTGGTACTATCAAAAGTGCTAATATAATTGATATAATTCTAGTGCCTACACTTAATTGTTTGAATCTTTTTAGTGGTATTATTCTTTTTGCTATATGTTCACTTTTAGGCTTCACTATAATTGACATTCCATATGTTACTACTAATGATATAACCGTCAGAACAACTAATATAATTAAACTATTTGTAACAACTAACGGAATTTGTCTAATTCCTCTTGAAACTCCTATATATAGTAAGAATATAAAAAGTGCGGTAATATAACTTGGTATAAATAATTTTGATATTGCCAACGTATCTTCTTTGTGAATTTTATTTAATTCTACTCCGCCCAATAATCTAATACTACGCCCCTTTGCTCTTAAAACAAACCACGCAATCATAGAAGAAATAAATAATAAAAATGCCGTCAAAATTACGTTTCCTACTCCGTTATGCACCAAATTATAATAAATATCTTTTAGCAATGAGGGAGTAGCCGTCCATTCAATATCAATACCATTTTCTATCGCCCATTGTTCAATGTCATGTTTAAAATCTGCATTGTTATCTGTTGCGTATGTTCCATATAATGGACGACTTCCTATATTTTTTGATGAAATCAATTCCCCTGTCAATTTTGCGTCAAGCCAATTTATTTTATTGCCTGTAACAACTAAATCATTACTAATAGGTTTCTTACTACCAAAGTAAATAATATCTTTTTTATTTTCATAATCATTAGTTGGTGTTGCTATTTTAATCAGTATTGCATTATTAGTATCAACTATTTTATCCAATTCTAATGCCAATTCTTCTTTAGTTATCAATGTATTTGCAATATTTATTTCAAACTGTTCATTGGTATTAAGTGGTATTTGTTCTTGATTGGATACTATATTTTGAAAAATTAAAACATAACTAAAAATTGCCAACAAAAAACTTGTTAATCTTATACTAATTTTATTCATTTTAATTTATTACCTCCCTATTTCTTCGAGTTATTATACCATATTTAATGGTATGATTTTATTAAATTTTGTCAAAGAATTATTTTTTGATATTCCATAGTATTATAGTATCGAGCATTGATAATTCTATATTATTTCTGCTTATGAACAGATTACTTATCAGCCTATGGTTGTAAAGAGTGCTAACGCATTGCATACGCAACAAGCTCTTGACAAACCATAGTCTAATAAGTCTTAAGATAATCAAGTAGAAATGATATAGTATGCTGTTTCACGACATAGAAAAGGACGCTCTGTTTCAAGCATCGATTTCTTATAACTCTATATTTCTCTTTATAAGTCGTTACATAAGGCTCTTTCATTTGTTGTAATTTCGTTGTAATTTTCCTTATTTTCCTCTTGCTATTTTGCTGATAAACACTGTATTTATGCGGTTTTTCTTAATTTAGTATCTGTTTTTTGTATAAAAATGGAGTTAATTAACATTTTTTTGTTGATTAGCTCTTTTTTTATTTAAAGAAATGCTATACAAAATAGATTATTAAGTATATAATGGTGGTACGAAGTGTTAATTAATGTTAATGAGTGTTAAAAAGTGGGTGACAAAAATGTTCATGGGTGAATTTAAACATAATATTGATGCTAAAGGGCGTCTTATTATTCCATCAAAATTGAGAGAACAATGTGGTTCAAGTGTGATTGTCACACGTGGATTTGATGGGTGTTTAGCTTTGTATACCCAAGAAGGATGGAATGACTATTATCAAAAGTTACAAATGTTACCTAAAACTAAAAAAGATGCTCGTAATTTTGTAAGAATTATCACTTCAAGAGCTAGTGAATGTGAATTTGATAAATTAGGTAGAATTAATATTCCTAGTGTTTTAAGAGTAGAGGGAAAATTAGAAAAGGAATGTATTATCGTAGGTGTTGGTGATCATGTAGAGATTTGGAACGAATCTTTATGGCAAGACTACTATGATATGAATAAAGATAATTTCGATGAGATTTCTGAATCGTTAGATGGTTTTGATTTATAGGAGAAGATAATGTTTGATCATGTAACAGTATTATTAAATGAAGCAGTAGAAGGGTTAAATATAAAAGAAGACGGTATTTATGTTGATTGTACTTTAGGTGGTGGAGGTCACAGTTGTGAGATTTTAAAGCGCCTTACAACTGGACATTTATATTGTTTTGATCAGGACTATACTGCAATTGAAGCAGCCAAAAAAAGACTTAGTGAAATTAGCGATAATTATACTATTATTTACTCTAATTTTGTAAATATTAAAGAAAAATTAGAGGAGCTAAATGTACATAAGGTCGATGGTATATTGTTCGATTTAGGAGTATCTTCACCACAGTTTGATACAGGAAGTCGCGGTTTTAGCTATAACTATGATGCAAGATTAGATATGAGAATGGATATTAATAATCCATTAGATGCCTATTATATTGTTAACAATTGGTCATATGAACAGTTAGTTGAAATTTTATTTAAATATGCTGATGAAAAATTTGCTAAAAGAATAGCTCGGAAAATTGAACAAGCTAGAAGTAATAAACCAATTGAAACAACTTTTGAGCTTGTAGAAATTATTAAAGAAGCTATACCAGCTGCGGCTCGTAGAAAAGGTGGACATCCAGCAAAAAGAACTTTTCAAGCACTTAGAATAGCTGTTAATGATGAGTTGAATGTATTTGATCGTGCCCTAAAAGATGCATTGGATTTGTTGAATAGTAAAGGGAGAATTTCTGTAATTACATTTCATAGTTTGGAGGATAAAATCTGTAAATATACTTTTAATGATGTTACTAAGTTAAAAGATGTTCCTCCAGGATTGCCTGTAATTCCAGAATATTTATTGCCAAAATATAAATTAATAAACAAAAAGGCGATTGTTGCTTCAGATGAAGAGTTAGAAATGAATCATCGGGCCCATTCGGCAAAATTAAGAATTATTGAGAGGGTGTAAAATAGTATGAAACATAGAGCTAAGAAGACAAAATTTGAATCTTTTTCACAAAGATTTTTAATTATTTCAATGGTTATTTTCGCATTTGGGATTACATATGTAAGATCATTAGAATCATCTTATAATAAAGTTCTTCAAAAAACAGAAAGTGAAATTAAAGAAATTCAAGATGAAATTGATTATTTAGAATTAAAGAAACAAGAAATGGCATCATTTTCACGTCTTAGTAATGTAGCTAGCGAAAAAGGATATATATATAATAATGAATCTGTAGCTTCCTCTACTACAGAAAATCCTCAACAATAATGAATCAGTTTAAGGGTGCAAAGATAGCTTATGTTGTCTTTGCATTAGTTATTTTTTCTTTAGTTGTAAATATTGTATATCTAGGAATCACAGGAAAACATTTGATTAGTGGTTCAGATATAAAAACTTATGCAAAAAATAGAGGAAAAAGTGAAAGTATTGAATATGCAACTAGAGGATCAATCTATACTAGTGATAACGAGGTTATTGCAAAAAGTGTTAGAAACTTCAAATTAAGTGCAGTCGTCTCTAAAAAAAGAGAAGGTAAAAATGCCTATGTAAAAGATATTAAAAAAACTGCTCAAGAAGTTGCTCCAATTATTGGTATGGATCCAAATGAAATGGAACAGAAAATGCAAGAAGCAGTTGATGCAGGTAAATATCAAATTGAATTTGGAACATATGGTAATAATTTAACAATGGGTCAAAAAACAGAAATTGAAAAGAAAGATTTACCTGGTTTAGTTTTTGAAGAAGTTAATACTCGCAATTATCCTTTAGGTGATTTTAGTAGTTATATTGTTGGTTATGCTAAAAATACAACTGATGAAGATGGTGTAAAAAAATTAGTTGGTGAAATGGGAATTGAGCGGAATTATGATGAAGTTCTTGCGGGTAAGAATGGTTATCGAGTTTATGAAAAAACAGCAGATGGTTATGTTAGAACTAATGGTATTTTAAAGAAAAAAGATGCTGTCAATGGAAAAGATATATATTTAACATTAAATAGTTCTTTGCAACGAGATTTAGATTATTTATTAGCTAAAGAAGCAGGTGAAGCTGGAGCAAGTAATGCTTCGTGTGTTGTAATGGAAGCAAAAACGGGAAAAATTCTAGCTTTATCTACTTATCCATCATTTGATCCTAATAAAAGAGATATTAAAGGATATAATAATTTCTTTTTTGATTCAGCATATGAATGTGGATCAGTATTTAAATCATTTGTTTATGCAAGCTCAATTGAAAGTGGATTGTATAATGGAAGTGCACTTTACCAATCTGGTAAATATGATTATGGTGCTAGTAGACCAATTAGAGATCATAATAATGGTGTTGGTTGGGGTGCTATTAGCTATGATGAAGGATTTTATCGTTCAAGTAATGTGGCGATTTGTAACTTATTAGAAGGTGGATATACAAATAAAGAAGATGTACTACAAACTTATGAAGATCTTGGTTTTTTTAAATCAGATGAAGTAGATGGTTTTACAACGGCTAAAGGTACAGCGGTTTATGAAAATGATAAAAGTAGAGCGGCATATTTGACTACTGGATTTGGTCAAGGGTCAACTGTAACAATGTATCAATTAATTAGAGCATATAGTGTTTTTGCAAATGATGGTAAGATGGTAGAACCATATATTGTTGATCGCATTGTTGATAATGAAAATAATGAAGTTGCCTATAGTGCTAAAACTGAATACTCAAAACAAATTTTTTCTTCATCAACAGTATCAAAAATTAGAGATTTATTAAAAGGTGTTGTTAGTGATGAAACTGGTACTGCAAAAAAATTTGCTCTTGAAAACGGTGTACAGATTATTGGTAAAACAGGAACTGGACAAATGGTAGATGAAAATGGTGCTTATTCAAGTAGTAATTATACTAAATCATTTGCAGGTATGGCTCCTTATGATGATCCACAAATTATTACTTTAGTTGTTTTTCAAGGTGAAGATAATAGTACAACAGATCATCAAGCTAATATTATCAAGAATATCGTGCCATCTGCATTATCAGTTGTTTCTTCATATAATAGTAATGATGATGTAACTGAAATAAAAAATTATAAGTTAGATTCTTTTGTCAATCAAAGTGTTAATTTTGTTAAATCAAAATTACAAGCTAAAAATATTGACGTACAAGTTATTGGTAATGGCTCAACTGTTATTGAACAATTCCCAAAAGCAAAGTCTAAAGTAACAAAAAGTGATCGTGTTTTTATAAAAACCGAATCTAGTGATATTACTTTACCTGATTTTAGTGGGTGGTCAAGTAAAGATGTCTCGATTTTTGGCTCCTTGGCGGGAATAACGATAAATACTGAAGGTAGTGGCGGTTTTGTCATTGGACAAAATATACCACCAGGAACACTAGTACATAGTGGTGATTCATTAACTATTACATTAGGGTGAGGTCTATTGACCTCACTTTTTTCATATGCTTTATTGGTGGTAAGATGATATATGAAATAACAAAAAGAAAAGTAAAGTGGATTAAAATTGTTATTGTATTACTTGTAGTTGCTATAATTACAAAAATATGTTATATCCAAATAATTGATCGTGTTAATATATACAATAAAGCAACAGATTTATGGCAACGTAGTTTTCCAGTAGAAGCTAATCGCGGAGTTATTATAGATAATCAAGGTGATGTTTTAGCTACTAATTTAACTACTTCATCATTAGTAGTTGTTCCTAGTCAAATTAAAGATCTTGAGACAACATCAAATAAATTAGCTGAAATTTTAGATGTTGATGTAAATGTAATGAAAGAAAAATTAAGCAAAAAAGTTTCCATTCAACGAATTCAACCGGAAGGAAGACAGTTAGAAGATGAAGTTGCAAGTAAGATTTCTAGCTTAAAATTGCCTGGGGTGTATTTAATAAAGGATACTAAAAGATATTATCCTAAAGGTAGTTATTTAGGACAAACATTAGGGTTTGTAGGAATTGATAATCAGGGGTTATTGGGTTTAGAATTAAAATATGATAATTATTTAAGTGGTAGTAATGGTAGTATTGATTATTTTATGGATGCTAAGAGTAATCCGTTAACTTTATATCCTAGTGTATACAGTGCACCAACTTCTGGATTAGATTTACAGCTAACAATTGATGGTGAAATTCAAGATATTGTAGAACGTGAATTAAATAATGCTTATGATACGTATAATCCAGATGGAATCTGGGCATTAGCTATGGATCCTAATACGGGTAAAATTTTTGCTATGAGCAGTAAGCCGGATTTTAATCCTAATGATTATAAAAGCGCAGATAAAGATGTGTATAATCATAACATCCCAATTTGGAAAACTTATGAACCTGGATCTACATTTAAAATAATTACTTTTTCATCAGCTTTAAATGAAAATTTATTTGATATGGATAAAGATACTTATTTTGATAAAGGATATGAAATTGTTAATGGTGCAAGAATTAAATCATGGAAAAAAGGCGGGCATGGACTTCAAACATTTAGAGAAGTATTACAAAATTCCTCGAATCCAGGTTTTGTGGAAATTGGTCGTCGTCTTGGTAAAGATAAGTTATATGAATATGTTAAGAAATTTGGTTTAACTGAAAAAACCGGAGTTGATTTACCAGGTGAATCAAAAGGGATTATGTTTGATTATGATTCGTTTAATGAATTAGAGCAAGCGACCGTTTCTTTTGGACAAGGAATCTCAGTTACACCAATTCAATTAGTTAGAGCAATTTGTGCTTGTGTTAATGGTGGAAAGTTATATCAGCCTTATATCGGTGATAAAATTATTAATAGTACAACAAAAGATGTAGTTTATGAAAAAAAACCAGAGCTTTTAAGAAGAGTTATAAGTGAAGAAACATCTAAAAAAGTTCGTGATGCATTAGAAACAGTTGTAACTGATGGTGGGGGTAAAAATGCATATATTGATGGTTATCGAATTGGTGGAAAAACAGGAACTGCTCAAAAGGCAGTAAATGGAAGCTATGTAGATGGAGGTTATATTTTATCGTTTGTAGGTGTGGCACCGATAAATGATCCTAAAATTGTATTATATGTGGCAATGGATAATCCTAAAAATTGTGTTCAATATGGTGGTACAACTGTAGCGCCAATTGCAAGGAAAATGCTTATGGATATTTTACCAAGTATGGGAATTGAAAAAGTAACATCAATGCGTAGAAAAACATATGGACCTACAGATGTTAGATCAGTTAAAGTAGAGAATTATATAGGTAAAAGTAAAAAAGAAATTAGTAATCCAGAGTTGAAATTTAAATATGTTGGTGATGGTGATGAAGTGATTGATCAACTTCCAAGAGTTGGTGAGTATGTTGAAGCAGGTTCTACAATTGTAATAATGTTAGGATAGTTGCTTGTTGTTTGACATTTTTAATGGTTTATAATATGATAATTGCGAATTAAAAATGAAGAATTATAGTTGATGATTTATTGTTTTTAATACGTAATTTGGCCAAGGAGATTGTAGGATGAAAAAAAATTTAGAAATTAAAAAATTAGGAATTAATGGTGAGGGAATTGGATATATCGATCGTAAGATTGTTTTTGTGCCAGGAGCTTTACCTCAAGAAGAAGTTGTAGTTGATTTGATAAGACAAACACGTTCTTATTATGAAGGTAAGTTAGTTAAGGTCATTAAACCTTCTAAAAATCGAGTTGTTCCTCGTTGTAAGGCATATAATGATTGTCAAGGGTGTACTTTGTTGCATTTAAATTATTATAAACAACTTACAGAAAAGAAAGAAGCGATACGTGAAGCTATTAGAAAATATACTAATTATAATTTGGATGAAACAGTATTTAAAGATGTAATTGCTTCACCAAAGCAAGAAGGGTTTATTACAAGCGTTAATCTTCCAATTGTTGAATTTAAAGGAAAGATCACTTTTGGTATATATCAACGTAATAGTAAATATTTAACGTTAATGACAAAATGCTTTAAACAACATCCATTAATAAATGAAACATTAGTTGCTTTAGAAGGTATCTTAACGCGTAATCATTGTAAAATCTATAATGATAAATTTAAAACAGGTTTACGATTTATTAAAATAAAATTAGTAGATAAAAAACTACAGTTAGTTTTTATTACTGGACGTGATGGACTAAATGATGAGGTAGTAAAAGAAATTAGTAAATTGACAAGCGTAGCTAGTATTTATATGTCTGTCAATACTTCTAAACATCAAGAATTTGATGATGCTGGATATACAAAACTATATGGATTGAGTCGTTTAGAGATGGTTGATAATGATAAAAAGTATTTAGTATCGATAAAATCAAAACTACCTGAAAATATTCTTGCTTATAATAAACAAATTAGTTGTATGAAAGCAATGTTAGAAGATAGTAATAAGATTATTTCTTTAAATTGTGGAATAGGTCTTTTGGAAATGGAATTGGATCAGGAAGTTATTGCTATTGATGAAAAGAAGTATCATATTGAAGATGCTAAAATCAATAATAAAAGAAAAGAAAATGTTACTTTTGTAGCTGGAAGTATCGACAATAAAATAGTAGTATATGCAAAGAAAAAAATATATGATACATTAGTTATTCAAAATGAACGTTTTGGATTAAGTGAAACTATTAAAAATAGTATTAAAATTGCTAAAATCAAAACAATTGTTTATAGTTGTCAATCATATTCTACTTTGGCTAAAGATTTAGCTGATTTAGAAAACAGTTATCGTTTAGAAAAGATTGTTGCTATAGATTCTTCGTGCCATAATTCGTATTTGACAACTATTGTTAAATTAGTTAGAAAATAGAAATATTGAAAAATGTTGTAAAGGAGAACAAGATGAAAATTGAATTTCAACCTCAAGGGGTATGTGCTAGACAAATTATTATAGATATTGAAAATGATATCGTTAATGATGTTAAATTTATTGGTGGTTGTTCAGGAAATACGCAAGGTGTTGGGGCATTGGCTAAAGGAATGAAAGTTAGCGAAGTGATTGAACGCTTAAAAGGAATACGCTGTGGAGCTAAATCTACAAGTTGTCCTGATCAATTTGCTAAAGCGTTAATGAAGCATACTATGTAGTGGAATAATCATTTGATTATCCACTTCTTTTCATTTTATTAATTTGTTTTTCATATAATTATTTAGGTGATTATATGTTAATTCGAATAAAGAAATTACAATTTGTTTGTGGTATACTTTTGATGTTGCAGGTGTTTTGTTCGATGTGGTGGATACCTTTTCATTTAATAGCAGCATTGTTATCAATTATTATAATTGGCTGGCAAAAAAAGTTTTGTGTGTTACAAGTACAATATCATTACTATGTATTAGCTTTATATTGTTTTAGAGTGTGGCTTTTAGGGGTTGACTCATTTGTTTTTTTAGAAACAATTTATATGTGTCTTTGTTTATATTTCTCGATTATGATTATTTTATTTTCATTTCGAGCAATTCTATAAATATCATTTTTAAATGAGATATTTAATGGTATAATGTATGTTGAAAGGATGTGGAGATGATGCTAGGACATTTACAAGTATATAGTGCGTATAGTTTTCAAAATAGTACTATTTTAATCGAAGACCTGTGTAAAAAAGCTAGTGATCTCCACTATGAGGCACTAGCTTTAACTGATAAGGATAATATGTTTGGGGCAATGGAATTTACAAAATGTTGTGCTAAATATGGAATTAAGCCAATATATGGTTTAGAAGCAAGTGTTGAAATTGATCATGAAATATATCCGTTGATTTTACTTGCTAAAGATACATCTGGTTATTTTAGTTTAGTTAAAATTACCAGTGATATTTCTTTAAGTGATAATAAAGCAATTAAATTTGATGATTTAGTGAAACATCAAGAACATTTATTTGTTTTATCAGGATGTAAAGAAGGAATTATTGAACGATTGATTTTAAAAGAGCTTGATAGTGAAGCACTTAAATATTTGAAGTTATTTAAAAATAGTTTTGATAATTTTTATGTTTGTTTACAAAATCATAATCTAGCAATGCAGCATAAAGTTAATGAACGTTTAATTGCGTTAACTCTATTAGAAAATATTCCAATTTGTGTATCAAATGAAGTTAGATATTTAGAAAGTAAAGAAGCATATACATTAGAATTGTTGCAAGCTTTTAGTAAAGGACAAACATTAGATATTAATCATGAACCAGTAACGGATCAATTATATTTAAAATCTAGTTATGAAATGGAAAGTATTTTTGATAAAAAATATATTGAAAATACTGATTATATTATAAACTTATGTAACGCCTCAATTCCTCTTCATCACATGCATTTACCTAAGTATCCAGTGCCTAAAAATGGTAATGCCAGCGATTATTTAAAACAACTTTGTAGTGTAGGATTAAAAAAACGTTTTAAAAATCAAAAAATAAATCCTGCATATTTACAAAGATTAAAGAAAGAATTAGATGTTATTACAAAAATGGGATTCGATGATTATTTTTTAATAGTTTTTGATTATGTAAGGTATGCTAAAATTAATAAAATATTGGTTGGACCAGGTAGAGGTTCGGCTGCTGGTAGTTTAGTTGCTTATGTACTTGGAATTACAAATATCGATCCTTTAAAATATAATTTAGTTTTTGAACGCTTTTTAAATGAAGAACGTGTTAGTATGCCAGATATTGATATTGATTTCCAGGATGATCGACGTGATGAAATTGTTGAATATGTTACTAATAAATATGGTCAAGAACATGTAGGTCAAATTGTTACTTTTTCAACTTATGGTCCTAAAGTAGCAATTAAAGATCTTGGTAAAGTTTTAAAAATTGCTTTACCACGTCTAGAACTATTGGCTAAAAATATCCCAACAGGACCTAAAAATCGCAAAAGTGCAAAAGAAGTATATGAAACATCATATAATTTTCAATCAATGGTTAATCGCGATTTAGCATTAAGACGAATTATGCCATCTGTTTTTATTGTTGAAAAATTACCACGAAATATTTCAACACATGCAGCTGGAGTTGTTTTGTCTAATGATCGACTTAATCAAGTTGTTCCATTGACTAGAGGTCCTAATAATGGAATTGTTACCCAATATTCAAAAGATTATATTGAAGATGTGGGATTGTTAAAGATGGATTTTTTAGGATTAAAAAATTTAACGATCATTGATTATATTTTAAAAGATATTGAAAAAAATGATGGAAGAAAAATAAATATTAATGAAATTGAGTTAAATGATAAAAAAACATTTCAATTAATAAGTAGAGGAGATACTTTTGGTATTTTTCAATTAGAATCACCAGGAATGAAAAATTTATTAATTAAAATGCAATGTAATTGTTTAGATGATCTTATTGCAGCTATTGCTTTATTTAGACCTGGTCCAATGGCTAATATTCCTGCCTATATTGCAAGAAAAAAAGGGGAAGAACCAGTAACTTATCCATTAGATTGTTTAAAGCCGATTTTATCATCGACATATGGAATAATTATCTATCAAGAGCAAATAATGCAAGTTGCTCAAAGAGTAGCTGGTTTTTCACTTGCAAAAGCCGATATTTTAAGAAAAGCTATGTCTGATAAGATAGTTAGCTTAATGGCATCAATGAAAACCGAATTTATTAACGGTGGAGTAGCAAATGGTTTTAGTGAAAGTGAAGCGGTAGGAATATTTGAATTAATTGAAAAATTTGCAAATTATGGTTTTAATAAAGCTCATTCAGTTGCTTATGGCTATGTTGCTTATTGGTTAGCTTATTTAAAAGCCAATTACCCATTAGAGTTTTTTAGTGCTTTGTTGTCAAATGAACAGAGTAGTGATTCAAATAAGATTAATTGTATCCAAGAGGGTAAAAAGTATGGTGTTAAAATATTACCACCATCAATAAATTATTCAACTGATCGTTTTAAAGTAGAAGATGGTAATATTCGCTATTCACTTTTAGCAATTAAAAATGTTGGATATGCTGGTTATCAAGCAATTGTTCAAGAAAGAGAAAAAGGGTTATTTAAAGATGTATTTGACTTTATTTCTAGAATGGAGTCTAGTAAACTTAATAGTAAAATGATTGATAGTTTAATAATGGCAGGAGCTTTTGATGAGTTTGAACTTAATCGAAGCACTATTAAATATAATTTAAGCCATATTATGGAATATGCTCAGTTAAAGAATATGATTGGAATTGATGAACCGCCAATTTTAACCATAGTCAAAGATAATCGTATGAAGGTTTTGGAAGAGGAAAAGTTGGTTTTAGGTGTTTATTTATCAATGCATCCAATTGCTTTAATTAAGCAAAATTTAAACCTCAAAATTATAAGTGTAAGTGAATTGCATAATAACATTGATAAATATGTTACAATAGTAATGGCAATATCAAGAGTAAAAGCAATTGTTGATAAAAAAGGTCAAGAAATGTGTTTTGTTGATGGATACGATGAAACTGGTGAAATTGATGGAGTTGTATTTGCCAATAATTATCAAACATTGAAAAACGTGTTAGTGCGTGGTGATATTTGTTTAATAGAAGGACAAGTGAAATTTCGTGATAAATTATCGTTGGTGATTTATCAAGCTAAAAAAGTACGTTAAGGGTGGATGAAATGAAAGAATTAGTATTAATAGATGGAAATTCATTGTTGTATCGTGCATATTATGCAACAGCAGCAATGGGAAATTTGATGGTTAATAAAGATGGTATACCGACAAATGCAGTTTATGGATTTGCTAATATGTTAGAAAATATTTTAAAAGGCAATCCTGAATACATTGTTGTGGCTTTTGATTACGGTAAAAAAACATTTAGAAATGATTTATTTGAAGTATATAAAGGAACACGTAGTGCAACACCTGATGAATTGGTTTGTCAATTTTCGATGATTAGAGAATATTTAACAGCACATGGAATTCGCTATCAAGAAATTGAAGGATATGAAGGTGATGATGTTATTGGGACGATTGCTAGCATTGCAAGTAAAAAAAGATTTAAAGTTAGTATCGTTACTAGTGATAAAGACATGTTACAATTAGTTGATGATAATGTTAGTGTCTATTTAACAAAAAAAGGTGTTGCTGAGCTAGAGAAAATAACACCAGAAAAGTTTAAAGAAATGTATGGATTAATTCCTGATCAAATGAGAGATTTAAAAGGATTAATGGGTGATAAGGCTGATAATATTCCTGGGATTCCTGGAGTTGGTGAAAAAACAGCTTTAAAATTATTAAAGCAATATCATACTATTGAAAATTTAAATGATCATTTAGATGAATTAAAAGGAAAAATGGGTGAAAAGATTCGTGATAATATTGATCAAGGATTGCTTTCAAAAAAAATTGCTACAATAATCAAAGATGTTCCAATGGAAGTTGATTTAGATGATTTTTGTTATCAAGGATTTGATTACAATGAACTTGCTGAGTTTTATCGCCATTATAGTATGAATTCATTGTTAAAAAGAATGTCTTTAGCTAATGAAGATAATAAAGAAGAAACAGTTATAGATGTTAAAATAGTTGATTGTTTACCAATTATTAAACGAGATAGTTCAATTGTTGTAGGTGTTTTTGATAGTAATTATCATCGTTCATTAATTCTTGGTTTTGCAATTTATAATGACAGTGAAGCTTATTATATTGATATTGAAAATGCGATAAAATGTCAAAATTTCCAAAATTTTATCAATGATGAATCAATAGAAAAATATGGATATGATATTAAAAAATGTATTAATGCAGCTAAATGGCATGGTTTAGAAATAAAGAATTATGTTTTTGATTTACAGTTAGCATCATATATATTAAATCCTAGTTTAAAAGATGAAATTCGCAGTGTATGTGAATATTATGATTATTATGATGTTTTATATGATGAAGAAGTTTATGGTAAAGGTGCAAAGAAAAAAATTCCTGAAACAACAGCAATTGCTGATCATTTAATTAAACAGGCAAAAGCAATATATGTTTTAAAAGATAAAGCGATTGAAAAATTAAAACAAGAAAATCAATTTGATTTATATAAAGATGTAGAAATGCCAGTTGCTAAGATTTTAGCAAATATGGAATATCAAGGTGCTAAAATTGATAAAGATGTTTTAAAAGATTTAGAAAATCAATTTGGTAAAGAAATTGAAGTTTTAGAAAAAGAAATTCATCAATTAGCCAATAAAGATTTTAATATTGCCTCTCCAAAACAATTAGGTGAAGTTCTTTTTGAGGATTTAGGTTTACCTAATGGAAAAAAGACTAAAACCGGATATTCAACATCTGTTGATATTTTAAATAAATTAAAAGATATTCACCCAATTATAAATAAAGTGCTACAATATCGAACACTTTCTAAATTATATTCTACATATATTATTGGCTTACAAGAACAAATATTCGTTGATGGAAAAATCCACACAATATATAATCAAGCATTAACACAAACCGGTAGACTTTCATCTACTGATCCTAATCTTCAAAATATTCCAGTAAAAACAGCTGAAGGTAAACTAATACGTAAAGCGTTTATTCCAGAATACGATTATTTAGTTTCATTTGATTATTCACAAATCGAATTAAGAGTATTGGCGCATTTAGCAAACGTAAAATCATTAATTAAAGCATTTAATGAAGATAAAGACATTCATCGTCATACAGCTAGTGAGATTTTTGGAGTAGCTGAAGATGAAGTTGATAGTACAATGCGTCGTAATGCTAAAGCGGTAAATTTTGGAATTATTTATGGAATGTCAGATTTTGGTTTAGCAGAACAAGTTGGGGTATCAGTTAATGAAGCACGTAATTTTATAAAACGTTATTTTGAAAATTATCCGGAAATTAAAACATATATGGATAACAATATTGAATTTTGTAAAAAGAATGGTTATGTAACAACAATGTTAAATCGTAAACGTTTTATTCGTGAAATAAACGAAAAAAATTACATGCGTCAAGAACTTGGTAAACGTCTTGCGATGAATTCACCAATTCAAGGATCGGCTGCTGATATTATTAAAGTGGCAATGATTAAAGTTGATGAATTGTTTAAAAAGCATAATTTAAAATCTAAAATGATTTTACAAGTACACGATGAATTGATTTTTGATGTTTATAAAGAAGAATTAGAAGAAGTAATGGAAGTTGTTGCCAAGGGAATGACAACGGCTGTTAAGATGAATGTAGAATTAAAATCTGAAGGAAGTTATGCTATAAATTGGTATGAATTAAAGTAGGTGATAAAATGCCAGAGTTGCCAGAAGTAGAAACAGTTAGAAGAACTTTAAAGAATTTTGTATTAAATAAAAGGATTATTTCAATTGATGTTATATATCCTAAAATTATTGAAGATGATATAGAGGAATTTAAGAATAAAGTTTGTAATCAGGTAATCAATGATATTGATCGAATTGGTAAATTTTTAATTTTTAAATTAGATGATGTTGCTTTTGTTTCTCATTTGAGAATGGAAGGCAAATATCATTATGTAAATAGTGATGAGCCATTAAATAAACATGATCATATTATTTTTAATCTTGATGATGGTAAACAACTTAGATATAACGATACTCGTAAGTTTGGAAGAATGAAGTTAGTTAGTTTGGATAATTACGCTAATGAATTGCCATTATCTAAATTAGGACCAGAACCATTTTATGCTGATGAAAAAAAACTATATGAAAAATTACATAAATGTAATTTGCCAATAAAGCATGCCCTTTTAGATCAAAGTATTATTGCAGGGATTGGTAATATTTATGCTAATGAAATATGTTTTGCAATGGGTTTAGATCCATATACTCCTGCAAGTAAATTAACTAAAAAGAGTGTAAAAGAGTTAATTGAAGTAGCAAGTAATATTTTAAATGAAGCAATTAAACAGGGTGGTACTACTATTCATTCATTTAGTGCAAATGGAATAGATGGCTTGTTTCAGGTTAAATTAAAAGTCCATCTGCAAAAAAAATGTCCTATTTGTGGCGGTGAAATTACTAAAGAAGCAATTAAAGGACGAGGAACATATTATTGTAAAAAATGTCAAAAAAGGAGAAGATAAATGATAAAATGGGGAATTATTGGGGCTGGAAATATTGCTCATCGCTTTTGCAGGGCATTAGCTAAAGATAAAAGAGCTAAATTAGAAGCTGTTAGTTGTCGAACTATGGAAAAAGCTAAAGCTTTTAAAATGATTTATCCATGTAATAAAGCTTATGATTCTTTTCAAAAAATATTAGATGATCCAGATATTGAAGCAGTATATATTGCTTTGCCTCATTATTATCATTATGAATGGATTAAAAAAGCTATTTTAGCGCATAAAAGTGTTCTAGTAGAAAAGCCAGCTACAATTGATTATAGACAAATGGAAGAACTTAGAGCACTAGCAAAACAAGAAAAAGTTTTATTGATGGAAGCAATGAAAAATAGATTTGTACCATGTTATCAAAAAGCTAAAGATCTTCTTGATAATCAAATAATTGGAGATATTAAAAAGATAGAAACAAGTTTTTGTAATGAACATATGGAATATGATGCTAATTGTTATTTATTTGATCTTAAACAAGGTGGTTGTTTATTAGATTTAGGAATTTATAATATTAGTTACTTAGATGATTTCTTTAATAATGAATTAAATGATTTATCATTAGAGTGTAGATATCATGAATGTGGTGTAGATAGTTATGTTAATGCTAAAATTGTATTTGGTGAAAAAATAGGAATTGTTGAATGTGCTATTGATCATAAAAAAGAAAGCTGCGTTGTTTTTAGTGGTGAAAAAGGGAAAATGATTTTAAAACCATTACATCGTCCTTTATATATTAAAGTGATTTTAAATGATAAAACTGTAATTGATGAACACATTGATTATGAGTATGATGATTTTTATAGTGAAATTGCCCACTTTAATAGTTTAATTGAAAATCATCAGTTAGAAAGTAATATTATGAGTCTTGATAGTAGTGTTAACTGTGCTAAGATTTTAAGTGCGATTAAGGAGAGATTGTAATGGAGATTTTTGGAATTACTGGTAGTATTGCTACTGGTAAAAGTACGGTAACTAATTATTTAAGAGATAAAGGTTATTTAGTAGTTGATAGTGATAAATTAGCATATGATGCTTTGACGATAGATCAAGATTGTATAAATAAAACTAAAACTAGATTTAACTTACCAGAAGGAAAGATTGATCGTAAAAAATTAGGAAAAATTATTTTTAATGATAAAGAGGCAAAAGCTGATTTAGAAAAAATTATTCATCCTTATGTTATTAGTAGAATTAAAAAGGAAATTGAAGATAATCGTGATTTAAAGTATATTTTTTTAGATATCCCATTACTTTATGAAAGTAAATTAGAGTATTTATGTGATAAAGTAATTGTAGTATATTTAAGCTTAGAAGACGAGTTAAAAAGATTGATGGAACGTGATCAAATTGACGAAGATTATGCAAAATTGATTATTGCAAATCAAATGAGTATAGAAACTAAAAAAGAAAAAGCTGATATTATTTTAGATAATAGTGGTTCTTTAGAAAATTTATATAAACAAATCGAAGAATTATTGAAAGGAAGATAGATATGAATGAGTTAATGATGTCTGATTTATATATGGTAAATGCAAATTATCCGCTTGATAGTATTCATATGCGTGCCATCCAGCTTTTATATCAGCCATTGATTGGTAGTACTGCTTGTAGTTTGTATTTAACTCTTTATGCAGAATTAGATCAGCTTTCATTGACTAAAGCAACAAGCTTATTTAGCCGTTTAACGAAAATAAGTGGTTTATCATTAACACAAATCAATGAGGCAAGTAAAAAGTTAGAGGCAATTGGACTTTTAGAAAGATATAAAAAAGATGTGGATAATAATCGAATATATCATTTTGTAATTAAGACACCATTATCTCCTTCTAAAATTTTTAATCATGTGATTTTAGGACCATTATTATTACAAAGGCTTGGAAAAGAAGATTTATATCGAACTAAGTTATGTTTTAAATCATCAACTTTTGATTTTAGTGATTATGAAAATATTACTGCTAAATTTACTGATGTTTTTGATATTAATATGCTTGAAGGAAGCAAAGAGGTTTTGGTTGAAAAAAATTATTTTGGAAATGATTATGGTAAAATTGATGGTGATTATGATATAGAATTATTTTATCAAGGTTTAAAAGATTATCAGATAAAAAGAAGTATAATCACAAGTGATGATGAAACTCTTATCAAACAATTAGGAATAATGTATCGAATCAATGCATTAGATATGCAAGGATTAGTTAAAGATAGCATAGAAAATGATAAGATTTCTAAACAATTATTAATTAAAAATTGTCGAGATTACTACGATATAGCAATGCCTGAAAAGTTTGAAGAAATTTATCATAAACAAGCAGCAATTCATAAAAGCAGTAGTAATAACGATTTATTAAATGCACATATTCAATATTTAGAAAGTGTTAATCCATATCAATTACTAAAAGATAAACAGGGTGGTAGAGAGCCATTAAAGCATGATTTACAGATTGTTGAATCAATTATGACTAGTTTATATTTACAACCAGGTGTCGTAAATGTGTTAATTGAACTTACACTTTCTCAATGTGATAATGTTTTATCTAGAGCATTTATGCAAACACGTGCTGCTCAATGGAAACGTAAGAAAATTGAAACAGTAAAAGAAGCGATGGATGAAGCTAAATTGTATTTAAAATATCGTCGTAATGATGATGTTGATGATGATCTAAAAGATGATGTAAGCATGGTTAATAATGATAGTGTTGATGAAACTGAATTAAATGAGTTTTTAAGTCAGTTTGAATAGGAGGCGAGTATGAAGAGTATACAAGATCTTAGTTTGTTTGGTGAAAGTGATTTTTATGAAAATAAAGAAAATAGTATTAATGAGTTAATAAAAGATAATAATATTATTAAGGTATTAAAAGAGTATGATCTAAAACGTAAAGATATTGAAGAAAATTGGATTGAATTTTTAGAATATAAAGAAGATTTAGATATTTGTAAAGCATGTAAATCGCTAAAAGATTGTCCTAAAGTATCTAAAGGGATGATTCGGGAATTTGATTATTATGATGGTATTATTAAATTATCATTAAAGCCATGTAAATATGGATTATCGCATTTCAATGATCAAAATGTTTTGAATAATATTTTGCTTAAAAATGTAAGTAGTAAGATTTTACTTACAAAACCTAGTGATTTGAGTTTTAAAAATGATTTAGAAAGTAATGGGATGGCGATTATTAAAATATTAAGTGATTATATAAATAAGCCAACTAATAAGGGTTTTTACTTGTATGGAAATGAAGGTATTGGTAAAAGTACGATCATGGGATTTTTAATACGTTGTCTTGTTATTAAAGGGTATAAATGTGGCTTTATTCATTTTCCAACATTTTTAATGGATTTAAAGAGCTCTTTTGGAAATGAAGGAGTAAATAGTTCGATTGAATTGATGAAAAATTTAGATTATTTAGTTATTGATGATGTTGGTGGTGAAAATGTTACACCATGGTCACGTGATGAAATTCTTTCGGCTGTTTTGGCATATCGTCTTCAAAATGAAAAAGCTACTTTTTTTACAAGTGAATATTCATTAGAAAAATTGAAAAAAATATATATATTAAAAACAACTGATAAAGAAAGGGCTGAACGATTGGTTTCTAGAATGAAAGCGGTTAGTATGCCTTTAGAGTTAAAAGGTAAAGATTTACGGTAAAAAATATCGATTTTTTAATAGAAAATATTAAAGATTTAATGGAAACATCAAATTTTTTGTGTTAAAATGTCTTGGAAATAAAAATGTGAATATAAGGAGGAAAAAGAATGGTTAAGTGTATTGGTGTATTAACATCTGGTGGAGATGCTCCTGGAATGAATGCAGCTGTTCGTGCTGTGGCAAGAACTTGTTTAAATAAGGGTATTGAAGTATACGGAGTTCGTTTGGGATATAAAGGGTTGTATGAAGGTGATTTCATTAAATTTGATCGTCATAGTACACGTAATATTATTAATTTAGGTGGAACTATTTTAAAGTCAGCTCGTTTTCCTGAATTTAAAGATCCTGAAATTAGAAAAGCTGCGATTGAACAAATGAAAAAAGTAGGAATGGAAGCTTTAGTAGTTATTGGGGGAGATGGTAGCTATACAGGTGCTTTAAAACTTACTGAAATGGGTATAAATTGTATAGGTATCCCAGGAACAATTGATAATGATATTCCAAATACAGACTGTACAATTGGATTTGATACAGCATTAAATACAATTGTTGACGCTTTAGACCGTTTGAGAGATACATCTAGTTCACATCAACGTTGTACTATTCTTGAAGTAATGGGACGTCGTTGTGGTGATTTAGCAATTAATGCAGGTATTGCTGCTGGTGCTGAAATGATTATTACAAGTGAAATTGGATTCGATGAAAAACAAGTAATCGAAAGATTAAAAGCATCAAAAAAATCAGATAAAAAACATGCAATAGTTGTTATTACTGAACATATTACAGATGTTAATGAATTAGCAAAGAAAATAGAAGCTGAAACTGGTTTTGAAACACGTGCAAATGTTTTAGGACATATGCAAAGAGGTGGACGTCCATCCGCAAGAGATCGTGTACTTGCTTCTCGTATGGGAGTTTATGCTGTTGAGTTGTTAGAAGCTGGTAAAGGTGGATTATGTGTAAGTGTAGTTAATGGTGAAATTAAAGGGTTAGATATTATTGAAACTTTATCACAAAAGCGTAAAACTGATTTTGGTATTTACGAAGATGCGATGAAACTTCGTTAATATAAATAAAAATAAATAAGGTGAGGATAAATAGGATATGGCATTTGAATTGAAAGAGAGAAAAAAGAAAACACGTGTTGTTTGTACTATTGGACCTGCAAGTGAAGATGAAAAAATGTTAAGAAAATTAATTCTTGCAGGAATGAATGTGATGAGACTTAATTTTTCTCATGGTGATTTTGAAGAACATGGTGGAAGAATTAAAACAGTTCGTAAATTAAGTAAGGAATTAAATAAGAATATTGCAATTTTATTGGATACTAAAGGACCTGAAATTAGAACAGGTGATTTTGTTGGTGGTAAGACTGAATTTAAAAAAGGACAAGTTGTTACTATTTGTCAAGAAGATATTGAAGGAACAAGTGATCGTTTTACTATTACATATAAAGAATTATATAAAGATGTTAAACCTGGTGGATTTATTTTAGTAAATGATGGTCAAGTTGAATTGTTAGTTGATCATGTTGAAGGAACAGATATTGTTTGTGTATGTGCAAATGATGGAATCGTTAAAAATAAAAGAGGTATTAATGTACCAGGTGTTAAATTAGGTTTTGATTATTTATCACCTAAAGATACAGCTGATATTACTTTTGGTTGTGAACAAGGTGTTAATTTCATTGCAGCATCTTTTGTAAGACGTGCTCAAGACGTTTTAGATGTTAAAAAATTATTAATTGAAAATGGACATCCAGAAATTCAAATCATCGCCAAAATTGAAAACAATGAAGGTGTTGATAACATGGATGAAATTTTAAAAGTGGCAGATGGTATCATGGTTGCTCGTGGTGATTTAGGGGTTGAAGTACCTGCAGAAGATGTACCTTTAATTCAAAAGAAATTAATTAAAAAATGTCGTGCTGCTGGAAAGGTAGTTATTACTGCTACTCAAATGTTAGATAGTATGCAAGAAAATCCAAGACCAACACGTGCTGAAGTAAGTGACGTTGCTAACGCTATTTACGATGGTACTGATGCAATTATGTTATCTGGTGAATCAGCTCAAGGTAAATATCCAGAAGAATCAGTTATGACAATGACTAAAATTGCATTAAAAACTGAAGAAACTTTGGATTATGCTTCTTTATTAAGAAAAGCAATTAGAACTGCACCAGAAGATCCTTCTGAAGCAATCTGTATGTCTGTTGCTGAAATTGCATCAAAATTCAAAGTGTCTGCTATTGTTGTATATACAGAAAGTGGTTCAACTGCTAAGCGTGTATCACGTTATCGTCCAGAATCTATGATTATTGCTGCTACTCCTTATGAACCAGTAACTCGTTCATTAGCACTTAACTGGGGAGTAAAAGGCGTTGTTTGTAAACGAATGAATGATCGTGCTTCTCAATTAGAATATGCACAAATTTTAGCAAAAGAAAATGGTGTTGAACCAGGTGAACAAATTTTAATTACAGCTGGTACTCCAGGTGTTGGAGGAACAACTAGTTATTTAGAATTAGTTACTGTAAAATAAATATAATGGGTTGTAATAAATTGATTTTTGATTGATTTATTCAACCTTTTTTATTGGTTGTGTTATTCTTTATAAGTCGATTTATGAATGATGTTTTTTCTTCCTATATATTAAAAAATAAGTTATAATGACTAATGTAGGTGATAAATATGGAAAAAAAATATAAACAAAATTTATTTGTTTCGCTTATTTTTGCTTTAATAGTTTCAATAACATTATTTTATATGCATGATAATTATATATTTCAAACTTATGGAGATGTGGTTTATTATGATTACATATTAAATGGTGAAAATGATGATATAAAAGTTGAAAATATTGAAGTATATCATAGAGAAGATAGCTTTTCTATTGGTGATGGATCAATAAGTATAAAAAATAATAACTTAATTGGTGTAGAAACTAATATTAATGCTAGTGTTAGTTTAGAAAATGATGATCAAACAGAAGAATATCAAGTTGGATTAGAAAATTATCCTGAAGATAATTTAAAATATGTAATTCAAAAAATTTCAAGAAAAAGCAATAAGAGTGATTTACAGGATGTTAGTAAAGCTAAGTTGATTATAAATAATAATGATCAAGTCATTAGTGAGTTAAATTTGAAAATTGTACCTGTAGAGCAATTAGAAGGATCTAATAAAGAATATAGAATTGAAAATGCAAGTATTTCTAGCCAAATGATGCGATTAGGTTCATTAAAAACAACAGATGAACAAATAATAAAAAAATATCCAGAGGTCTCTTTAGAATATCGTTATTTAAAAGATAAAAAATTAAACAAAGATAACGATGATAATTATATTGTATTTAAAAAAATTAGTGGTAAAAGTAAAGAATTAATTAATGCTGATGATTATGGAGTTTTTTATTTAGATGAAGGTAATTTTAAAAATAAAGATTTGAGTGTAGTAATAATCTTTAGTAATGATAATGATAAGTATGCTTTTTCAATAGATTTAACAACTCGACAGGTTGGTGATTATTATGGATAAAGTAAAAAAAGATTTTTTGATTTTTTATTTAGCACGTAATGCTATTGCAACTTTTTTTATTACTTTAATAGCATTTGTATGTGATTTCATGATTTATTTTGATATGACAACATCTCGAGCAATTATGAAAATATTTACAGATAATATTTATACAACATTGTATTTTTTATTGTTATGGATTTTAAATTATTTATTGTTTGAAATTTATAAAATTGTTGTTGATGGAATAAAACATGATGGAAAAATAGAAATAAGACTTAAAATCGGTGATAAAAAAATTATTTCTTATGATGTAATTATATTAATAGTTATATTTATTTTATTAATATTTATTGAATTTGAAAGGTTATTTAGATTTAATTTTATTTTGTTAGTATTATTTATGATACTAAGAGGTATTAAAGAGGAAATTAAATATTATAAAAAATAGACCCCTTTGGAGTCTATTTTAATAAATTGCATAATGATTTGATTATTTCGGTTTGTTGTGAACTGTTTAAAGAATTATAATACTGTTCAAATAAGACTCCTAAACCTGGCAGAATTGTTTCTTCTTTAGAAGCAATTCCTTGATTAATAATTTCTTTTAATTCATCAAATGATGTATTATGTAATTTATTTAGTAGTGCATTACGAATATCCATATTGACCTCCTAAATTAGTATAGACAAAATAAAATTAATTTATACGGTAAGATTATGGGAATTAGAAAAATAGAAATTGATAATCAAATTATTGAATATCAATTGAATATGAAAAATATAAAAAAATGTTATTTAAAAATTAAATCAGGTAAAGTGATTGTTAATGCTGGTTTTGGTTTTACAATAGAAATGATAGAAAATCTAATTTTAAATCATAAAAATGAGATTTTAAAAAAAGTTAATGATTATATTCCAAAAGTAAATTATCAAAATGGGGGATATGTTTATATTTTTAATCATAGATATGAAATCATAGAAAAAAAGATTAAAGATAATAAGGTTATAATAAGTGATGATAAAATATATGTGTGTAGTAAAAATATAAAAAAAGTAATAGAGATAAAATTACAGGAAATTCTTTATGATTATTTATTAAAAAGAATTAATTTTTATATAAAAGAAATGTTTGATTTAACTCTACCCCAAATAGAAATTAGAAAATTAAAGTCACGTTGGGGAGCTTGTTTTCCTCAAAATAATAAATTATCGTTTAATTTACATTTAGTGCATTTAGATAAAAGTTTAATTGATTATGTAATAATTCATGAATTATGCCATTTCATACAACCTAACCATTCAAATGAATTTTATAGTGAAATAGAAAAAAGATTACCAAATTATAGGATAAAAATAAAAGAATTAAAGGAGATAGATATATGATTACATCAGCAAGTAATAATACAATTAAAGCACTAATAAAATTGAAACAAAAAAAATATCGTGATGAAACTGGATATTATTTGGTTGAAGGTGAGCATTTAGTAGAAGAAGCAATGAAAGCAAAACAAGTAGAATGTTTAATTTCTACAAAAGATATTACTAGTGATTTACCGATAATCGTAGTTAGTAATGAAGTTATGAGTAAATTGTCATTTACTAAGTCACCACAATCTATAATGGCAAAATGTAAAATAAAAAAAGAAAAGAAATTAATAGATGGCAAACGATATTTGATTTTAGATGATTTGCAAGATCCTGGAAATATTGGTACTTTAATTAGAACTGCTTTAGCATTTTCGATTGATCAAGTTATTTTATCTAATAATTGCGTTGATTTATATAATGATAAATTATTAAGATCTATGCAAGGTGCAAATTTTCATATTAGTTGTATATATGATGATTTAAAAACTGTAATATCAACTTTGAAAAAAAATAATGTAAAGATTATTGGGAGTGCTTTAGAAAATGGGCAAGATATAAAACAGATAAAGATTAGTGAGAAAATGGCATTTGTAGTTGGAAATGAAGGTAATGGTATGAATAAAGATATTTTGCAAGAATGTGATTATGTTGGTTATATACCAATAAATACAATTGAATCTTTAAATGTTGCTATTGCTGGAAGTATCATGATGTATCATTTTAAATAAGTGTATAAAGGGACAATTCATAGCGAATTGTCTCTTATATTTTAAAGAGGCAGGAGAGGATAAAGAGAGAAAAGATAAAAAAAGGTAAAAAAAGCTTTACAAAGGAGGAGGAATATGGTAAATTAAGTGAGCACTCGAGAGAAGAGGAAAGAGGCTTTAGAAAAAGATGAAAAAAGATATTGACTAAAGTGAAAAAAGAGTGTAAGATAGAGAAGTCGGCAAAAGAGAGGCCGATAAGAGAGATCATTGAAAACTAAACAGAATTAAAAAACACACGTCAAAGAAAAAGAGAAAAAGAGCTAAACAGACAGGAAATTGTCTGAGGAATAAGAAGAGACAATGGAGAGTTTGATCCTGGCTCAGGATGAACGCTGGCGGCGTGCCTAATAC
>OLNH01000577.1_pt1 | contig 29271 bp, 18 predicted proteins | sample 1643101 | NCBI WGS metagenome assembly OLNH01 (sample SAMEA3136758, study PRJEB25190) | human gut metagenome | biome: human gut; feature: human-associated habitat; material: faeces | place: Austria | collected 2013
CGTCAAAGCCAAGGAATGGCTGCGTGATTATCTCCAAGAAAATGTCCGCAGCCCCTAACGCCCGGTTTGTTGCGCATTTTGGTTGAGGCTTGAGTTGAGAGACATGGTCCGTCGTCCGGGTACGATTTCAGTCGCCAAACCAAATCAACCTATTTAGGAAGGCGACGGAACCATGCCGAATCAGATTCTACAGGTCGACGAGAACATGCTCGAGACGAAGCTGGACCGGTTGGTGTCGGAGAAGGTCGAACAGCTGTTGAACGCGATGCTGGACGCGGAGGCCGACGAGATCACGGGCGCGTGCAGGCGTTCGTATACGCTGGAATGCAAGACGAATGCGGCCAGACGCGCGCTCGAGGGCGAGCCCCTCGCCCGCGTGGCGCGCGACGCGGGTTGCACGCCGACGAGCGTGTACCAGTGGATGCGCCGCTACCGGAGCGAGGGGATACTGGGACTGATGGACAGGAGAAACGCGCCGATGCCGGCCGAACCGATGCCCGCGGCCGGCGATGACGTGGAGGAGCTGCGCCGGCAGGTGGAGGTCCTGCGGCTGGAGAACGCGGTGATGCGGGAGACGATCGATGTTTTAAAAGCCGACGACCCGCGCCTCGACCCGTCCATGCTGACGAACAGGGAGAGGACGCGGGTCGTCGACGCGATCAGGGGTGAATTCGGCCTGGCGGCCTGTCTGAAGGCCGTGGGGCTGAAACGCAGCACCTACTATTACGAGCGCGGCGCGATCGCCGCGGGCGACAGGTACGCCGTGCTGCGGGCCCGCGTCGCCGGCCTGTTCGAGCAGGGTGGGCGCGCATGGGGATACCGGACCATCCACCGCATGCTGCGCCTTGACGAGTCCGACCCGATCGTCGTCTCGGAGAAGGTCGTCAGGCGGATCATGCGCGAGGGGGCCATGCGGCCCGTGTACCTGAAGCGGCCGAAGCGGTGGAGCTCCTACGCCGGCGAGATCGGCGAGGCCCCGGCGAACCTCGTGGAGCGGGACTTCCACGCCGACGCGCCGAACATGCTGTGGGTCACGGACGTCACCCAGTTCACCATGGACGGGTACAAGTGCTGGCTTTCCCCGGTGGTCGACTGCTTCGACGGGATGGTGGTCTCCTGGACCTTGTCGCGCTCCCCGAACGCCGACATGGCGAACCGGATGCTCCTTGACGCGGTCGCCACGCTCAGGGACGGGGAACATCCAATCATCCATTCCGATTAAGCCGGTTTTGTTGTTAAGCCGGGGAACGGTTCGGGGTCTTGGTGGCTGGCCGTGTCCCATGTGGTTTCCCGGCTTAACGTTCCGGGTTATTTGAGGGTGTGTAGTTGTCGGAGTCGTTGCTCGCTGAGCCATGTCTCCTTGGAGGGGTCGGGGCCGGGGTTGGCCGCATCGACGGCTTTGCGCATCATGTCGAGGGTCGCGAACGCGTAGAACGCGCTGGTTGTGCTCATGCTTTCGTGGCCGAGCAGTTGCATGATGAGCGGTAGCGGCACGCCCTGTTGGTAGAGGTCCATGGCGCGGGTCCGGCGGATCAGGTGGCAGTGGACGCGTTCGGGCATGGACGGGCACGTCCCGCGGCGTGCTCTGGCCGCCGCGGTTTTGAGGATCTCGTCGATCCGGTCCACGGAGAGCGGCTGGATGGCGCCGTTCCTCGTCGAGTGGAACAACGGCCTGTCGCCGTCGCGCATGGACGGTCCGGGATGGAATTCCTCGAGGTAGGCGGCCAGGTGGGTTCGTGTCCTTTCTCCCAGGGGCACGACCCGGCTCTTGCCGCGTTTGCCGGTGAGCGTGACCCTGGCCGGCTTATCCATACCCACGTCCGCGATGGTCAGTGCGGCGAGTTCGCCGATCCTGGCGGCGGTGTCGTACATGAGGATCAGGAGCATGCGGTTCCTGCGCGATTTGGCGTCGCCGGTGCCCCATGCGGTCAGCAACGCTTTGGTGTGCTCCTCCCCGAGGTGGTCGACGGGTTTGCGCGCGGGTGGTTTGACACGTATGCCGGCCGCGTCGTTGCCCAGCGCGGTCAATGCCGGGTGTTCGAGGCCCGCGTGGTCGAGGAACACGCGCATCGTCGTCATCCTCAGCATGATGGTGCGGTCCGAGTACCCGCGCTCGGTCCGCATCCATTCGACCCACCGGCCCAGGCGCGCCCGGTCGAAATGCCCGAAACCGATGTGGCTGCGCTGCGTGCCTTCCGTGGTTTCGAGCCATCGGACGTAGGATTCCAGGCCGATGCGGTACGCCTCGACGGTCTTCGGCGAGCTGACCCGCACCTTGGGCAGCCAGTGGTGCAGCCAGTCGCGCGCGACTCGCCAGAAGTCCGGTTCACCGGAGCTGGCGGCCGTTTTCCTTGCCTTGCTCATGGTTCCTCCGTTTCCGGGACCACGCGTTCGGCGTCGGCGACGAGGTCCGCGTATCCGTCCATGAAAATCGGGGCTGGCGTGCACGTAGTAGAGGGTGCTGTCGATGCCGGCGTGTCCCATGTAGGCCGCCAGATAGGGCAGCATCGCCATCACGTCCACGCCGTCGCGAGTCCACCGCTCGATGTTCGCGAACGCGAACCGGTGCCGGAAATCATAGGGCCTGGGCCGTTTGCCGGCTTGTGGCCACTCGAGCCCGGCCCGCGTCCAGACGCGGCGGAACACCACGCCGGGCATGCCCGGGGAGACCGGATTGCCGGTGGAGGTGACGAAGAACGCGGGACGGTCGTCTCCGAAGCGTTCGCGGGACCGTTGGTCGCATTCCAGCAGTTCGGCGGCGACCTCGTCGCCCACGGGCAGCCTGCGGCTGCGACCGGCCTTGGAATCGACCACGTCGATGGAACGGGCCTTGTGGTCGACGTGCCCGACGGCGAGTCTCCTGACCTCTCGGGTGCGCAGCCCGCAGCAGGCCATGAGCATGAAGAACGCGCGAGACTGCCACGCCCACGGCGACGGAGACTCCAACGTTCCCGCGGCCCGCAGGAACAGGGCGGCCTCGCGGTCCGTCAGCAGGTACGGCGTCGGACGCGGGGATCCGGCCTTCCACTGGTCGGAGAGCACGTACGCGTCGGGATCGTGGGCCAGTCGCATCCACCTGCCGAAGTCCCTGATGTACGAGAACCACGAGCGGCAACCCCCGGGATTCGCGTCGATCCTATGGGCGATCCATCGCTCCACGACGCCCCGCTCCAGACGCACGGCCCCGTGTTCGAGGCAATGCCGGTCGAACGAGCGCAGGACCCGGACGCGGGTGGCGCCATGCCTGCCCATGGACGCCTTGAAGCGGATGTACTCCTCCAATTCGCCGGCGAGCGGGCCGACGAATCCGTGTTCCGTGGGTCTCATGACGATCCGCCTTCCGGCACGGGCAGCACGCACGCGAGCATTCCCCCGCGGTGCGTGGCCATGTAGACGCGTGTGGAATCGGGGTCGGCGTGGCCAAGCACCGCGCTGATCGTCGGCAACGGCGTGGCCGCCTCCAGCATCCTCGTCGCCGCGTTGCGCCGCAACAGCCTGGAACCGCCCCGGCGTCCGAGCCCGGCGTGCCGCATGACACGGCTGATCGCCTCGTACACCGATGAATGACCCCGAAGCGCGACATGGGGCGCCTTGTACCGCACGAACACACGGTCGTCGTCGGTGGCGGGCCTTTCGTCCAACAGCCAGGACGCCAGCCTCGCGGCCAGCGGTCCCGTCATCGGCACGGTCAACGGATTGCCCGTCTTTCGCTGCACCAGACCTATGCTCATGGAATCCCAATCCACGTCGGCGATCCTCAGACCGATCACATCGCATGCCCTCAGCCCGCACGTCAGCGACAGCAGGGTGATCGCCGCGTCCCTCGACGGCACCGACCGCGAGGCGCACGCCTCCAGCAAGCGGCGGTGCTCGTCGTCGGGCAACGTTCCCGCGATCGCGTGGGTCCTGCGTATGCCGGCCAGGCCGATCGCGTCCGCCAGGTCATCCCGCCCGAGCCATCTGAACAACGGGCGCAGGTCCGACGCGGCGTGCCGCATCGACGACTCCGACCAGCGTGAACGCAGCCCGGCCAGGAACCCCAGCACATGCGAGCCATCCGAACCGTCCAACGACACGACCCCATGAGATTCCAGCCACGTGAGGAACAAGCCCGCCATCCGACGGTAATGCCCCACCGTCGCCGAAGCCAGTCCCGAACCGGCGAGATACGCCTCCCAACGCTCCATGACCACGGCCAAACCCGGAACCACCGGCTCCGCAAGCCTGCTCCTGCGCCACTTGCCCAGGTCCACCGAACCGGACCGCAGATACGAGTCGCACAAACGCGCCAGCCTGCCGTAATCGAACCACCGCTGCCTGCTGAAACCGCCCGTCCGCTCACTGAAGGTCGACGCGGCGAACCCCGCGCCCAACCCACGCGTGTACACCGCATCCGGGCCTCCGGCGTACCGTTCCAACGCCCTGATGGACTTGCGGTACTGGCCTATGGTGGATTCCATATAACCGGCCCCGTAAAGCGCGCGGACCACCTCGCCCGCGACATGGCCAACCGTCGTCTCACCCATGGCAAACTCCTTCGTTCGAATCAAATGGGACAAGACGAACATAACCCGGAACGTTAAGCCGGGAAACCACATGGGACACGGCCAGCCACCAAGACCCCGAACCGTTCCCCGGCTTAACAACAAAACCGGCTTAATCCGAGTTAAACCGATGTCGGTTTAACTCCGACCGCGGCTGCCACTACCGGTGGGACGAATGGATCCGCATCTGCGAGGAGCACGGGCTGATCCGGTCGATGAGCGCCAAGGGATGCAGCCCGGACAACGCGGCCGCCGAGGGGTTCTTCGGCAGGCTCAAGAACGAGTTATTCTACGGGCGGGACTGGAGGGGCGTGGGCTACGAGGAGTTCCGCGAACGCCTGGCCGCCTACCTGACCCACTACAATGAAACCAGGATCAAGAAGTCACTGGACTGGATGAGCCCCGTGCAATACCGCAGAAGTCTTGGACTGGCCGCCTGACCGTCCAAAAAAACATCCGCACCCCCTCCGTGCGATCATGGACGATGCGCTCCGCCTGCGCCATCGCATGATTCCGTACCTCCACACCATGAACTGGCGCGCATCCCGGACAGGCCTTCCCCTGGTGGAGCCCATGTATTGGGGATCGCCCGACATCGACGCCGCATACCACGTTCCCAACGAATACATGTTCGGCACCGAACTGCTGGCCGCGCCCATCACGGAACCGATGGATAAATCCTCCCGACGGGGCAAGGCCGACGTATGGCTGCCGCAGGGCGACTGGTTCGACTTCTTCACCGGGCGCCGGTATAGCGCGTCTTCGCCCAACGGACGGCGCATGACCGTCTGGCGTCCGCTCGACGGAATTCCCGTGTTCGCGAAGGCCGGCGGCATCGTGCCGATGCAGCCCCTGTCCGAGGGGGATTCCATCAACTCCGTCGACAACCCGCAGCATCTGGAGATCATCGTCTTCCCCGGAGCGGACGGCGACTTCACGCTGATGGAGGATTCGGGACATTACTCTCGGCAGATCACCCCGGCGACCACCGCGATCACCTATCGATGGCGCAAGGACGGCGCCACATCCGCACTCACGGTATCGCCAGCCCAGGGAGACGTTCACGCTCTGCCGGCCCGGAGAACATGGGATTTCCTGTTCCGAGGCATTACCGACAGCGACATATCCGTACAGGCCGACGGCGCATCCGTCGATTCGGATCGCCGGTATGATGCCGAAACCCTCACATTGCAGGTAACGGTCGCCGACGTATCCACCCGCAGCGAGATACGTGTCACCATCGGCGACACGACGATGGCCCCCGATCCCCGCATGGAAGACGTCTTCGACATCCTTCGGCATGCCGAAATGCGATATCTGACCAAGGAACAGGCTTATGCCGCCATAACGGAGAACGGCATCGACGCATTGGCCACGATGGATTCACTCGAGCACGTCAGCGGGCCGGACATGGAAGATTGCTCCGATTCGCATATGCCGAGCGCCGTCCGTCAAGCGCTGACGGAGGTGCTGCTCCGATCCTAGCCCGCATGTCGCCTCTCCCGGAATACGCCACGGGAGAGGCGACAGCAGCCCGTCACAGACCCATGTCCAGGCGAACGCCGGGCCGTCAACACGTCGAGGCACGACGCACCAGATCGTAGGAGGTCACATACGTGCGGAACGGATCCGCCGACCCCTCGATGCGCGCGATCAGCATATCCACGGCATGTCGCGCGTAATCATCCACATGCGGGTCGATCGTCGTCAATCCGGGCATGCAGTACTCGGCATCCGGCACGTTGTCGAACCCAATGACCTGCATATCCTGCGGCACGCGCACGCCGCGCCGCTGCAGCTCATGAATCACCCCGATGGCGAGCGCGTCGTTCAGGCACATGACCGCATCCGGACGCGGCGCATCCGGATCGTCCAACAGCCCCGCCACCGCATCGCGGCCGCCGGACTGCACCCAATCCGCGTTACGGACCAGCCGCCAATCGACCTGCAGGCCACGCTCCTCATGGGCCAACACATAGCCGCGGGTACGCATCGTGCTGGTGGTTTCGGGCCGCGACTCGCGGTCGGCATCCGGGCATGCGTTCTCCGCGGTGCCGCCGATCAACGCGATCCTACGGCATCCCGAATCCAGCAGCGCCCCCACCGCGGTGCGTACGGCCTCCACGTTCGGCATCGTGACCCAATCGGCCAGTCCCTGCGTATCGTAATCGCCCACAATCACCAACGGATACGGCTGGTGCAGTATCGTGCGATCCGTGATCGGCGAGCCCATGAAGAAAATCCAGCCGTCCGCGGCCAGCTTCTTCGTCTCCGGGATCGCCTGCGCCAAGCCGCCGGCGCTGTTGTAGGTATCGGTGATCACCGCGTACCCGCGGGAACGTGCCGCCGCCACGATGCTGTCGGCGAGATAGGGCATGAACGGCTGGCAGAAATCGGTGATGGCCAGTCCGATGAGCTTCGTGCCGCCGGTTTTCATGGCGCGGGCGGACACGTTAACGCGGTATCCGAGGCGTTCGATGGCATCCTGGACACGCTGGCGCGTCTCCGGGCGCATACTGCCGGTGTTGTTCAGCACATTCGACACCGTTTTGATGGAGACGCCCGTCTCGCGCGCCACGTCGGTGATGGTCACCCGTTTCGCCACAGCACCCCTCTCGTCGCACCATCGGGCATGTTCCGCACGGTTCAGGCGGAACGCCCGTCTGATTCCAGCATAACGCGTTTTCCCCGGCCGGTCCGGTCCCTTCCGCCCGGCCCGGGAAGCAAGGGCCGTGCGATCCGTCCTTCTCCGGAACGGACCGCGCGGCCCATCGCGTCACTTGATGTGCAGGGCGGTCCAACTCACCGGCGGCAGGGAGACGCGGACCACGCCGGACTCGGCATCGTACATGGCCGACCCGTTGGCGTGCAGGGTCACACGGTTCTGGTCGTAGAGCGTATTCGCGGCGAACAGATCGTCGTCGTGCAGCGTCTGCGCCTCGACGGATGCCGGCTGCGCGCCGTCCTGCAGCCTGATCTCGAACTCGGCGGTCGCCTCGAGCGAACGGTTCACCGCAAACACGGCGAGCGAGCCGTCGGCGCAGCGCACGGCCACGGCGTTCACGCCGTCGACCTCGCCATAGCGCGGCGTATCCACGGTGCCGGCGGACAGCTTCGGCTCCAGCACGGTGCCGCCCTTGGCCAGGCGCGCGGTCACGGAGAACGGGTGGAACGTGGTCTGGCGCCAGGCCGGGCCGCCCGGCTCCGTCATGATCGGGGCGATGACATTGACCAGCTGCGCCAGGCTGGCGGCGCGCACGCGGTCGGCGTTCTTGAGCAGCGTGATCATCAGATCGCCGAACACCACGGCGTCGGCGGCGGTGTAGATGTCCTCCAGCAGACGCGGGGCCACCGGCCAGTTGCCGATGCCCTCGGGGGTCTTGCTCGGCTCCTCACCCTGGTACCAGACATTCCATTCATCGAACGAGATGTACACGTCGTGCGCGCTCTTCAGATGGGCCTTGGTGGCGTCGATGGTGGCGGCCACGTCCTTGATGAAGCCGTCCATATCCACGCCGGAGGCCAGGAAGCTGGCCATGTCGCGCGTGCCGTCCTCCTTGAAGAACGGCTGGTAGTAGGCGTGGCAGGAGACGAAGTTCACGTTCTCGTAGGTCTTCTCAAGAACGGTCTGCTCCCACTTGCCGAAGGTCGGCATGCCATGGGCGGAGGAGCCGCACACCACCAGTTCCACGTCCGGATCGATCTGGCGCATGCCGGCGGCCACGGAGGCGGCGAGCATGCCGTAGTCCTCGGCGGACTTGTGGCCGAGCTGCCACGGGCCGTCCATCTCGTTGCCCAGGCACCACATGCGGATATCGAACGGCTTGTCGGCGCCGTTGGCGCGGCGACGTTCCGACAGCTCGGTGCCGCCGGGCACGTTCGCGTACTCCAGCAGGTCCAGGGCCTCCTGCAGGCCGCGCGTGCCCAGGTTGACGGCCTCCATCAGCTCGTTGCCGCCGGTGGCCTCAAGCCATTCGGCCATCTCGTGCAGTCCGAATTCGTTGGTTTCGGTGGAATGCCAGGCCAGATCGAGTCGACGGGGACGTTCCTGCTTGGGGCCGATGCCGTCCTCCCAGCGGTAGCCGGACACGAAGTTGCCGCCCGGGTAGCGGATGGTGGTGGCGCCGAGTTCCTTGACCAGGTCGATGACGTCCTTGCGGAAGCCGTGCTCGTCGGCGGTCGGGTGGTCGGGCTCGTAGATGCCGGTGTACACGCAACGGCCAAGGTGCTCGACGAACGAACCGAACAGACGATTGTTGACCGGAGCGACCTCAAAATCGTCATCGACGACGAGACGTGCGGTCAGATGGTCCTGCTGGGGCATGGGATTCCTTTCTACATATCTGCATGCACTCTGCATACGTGACACGTATCCATACAACGATGTACCGCGGAGGCGCGGGCGACCGGGGACATCCGTGTGACAGCCACCAGTGTAGTACAACCTTGTACTGACTGCCGGAAGGCGTGGCGCAGAGACGGCTGAGACCTTTTGGCGCACCACTGCAGCAAAAAAGATCCCAAGAAGTCGAATTACAGTCCCATCCGACGCATAGCCACCGTGAACATACGGCAAAAGGCATCAACCACGTCACCCGTCCACCCGCTACATTCACAAGCAGTACCGCCCACTCTGCATCATTCGCATATGCAAAGGCCGCGAACCGTACGATGACGGTTCGCGGCCCCCTGACATGCCATTAGGCCACCCGGCTCGCACCGGCTGTTCAGCCTGCCGGCTCAGCCCTCGCGCTTGGGCGCCTGGCTGGCCACGCGGGTCAGGCGCGGCGGGCGGCGCGTGGACACGAACAGCGGCTGCACCTCGACCAGCGGGTTGTACGGCGCCAGGCCGAACCACTTGACCGGAGAACCGGCCACGCGGCGGATCGCGTACTTGATCTGCAGCGAGAGGGCGCCACGGCCGGAGACCTTCGACTCGGGCATCAGCGCCGTGTGGATCACCACGTAGCGGATGGTGCCGATGCCGGGATCGGCGTCAAGCTTCGGGTAGATCGACTGCTGGTTCGGCAGCTCGCCGGTCTTCTCCAGATCGTGCATGATCTGATGCAGGTAGGCCGGGATGGACTGCGAGACCTTGAAGCCGAGGCGGATGCGCACACGGAACAGGTAGTCGGTACCGAAGCTCTCGACCGAATACTCACGGGTGAACGGCTCGTCGGTGGTCTCGACGGCCACCGCCCACCATGCGCGGGCGCGCTTGGGGTGGTCGGCGAAGATCGAGAAGAAGATGTCCGTATCGAGACGCTTCAGGTCCGGATCGCTGGTCAGGTAGACGATGTTGTCCGCGAACCGGTGGATGCGGCTATCGCCGTGCAGCTTGTCCAGCGCGGGGAGGAAGTCCTTCGGCATCATGTGCCGACGCTGCGAGCGCTCCAGCTTGGTGCCCTCGTTCCACGTGTACATGATCATGAGGATCGCCAGCGTGAGCAGCAGCGTGAACCAGCCGCCGTGCAGGAACTTGGCCATCGAGGCGGCGAAGAACAGGACCTGGATCGCCAGGAACACGATGGTGAACACAACGGCGCCGAACTTGTTGCTGCGGTGCCACAGGTAGATGCCCAGCAGGATCGTGGTGGTGATCATCGTGATGGTCAGTGCCAAGCCGTAGGCCGCCGAGATATGTTCCGAATCGCGGAACAGCAGCAGCACGGCCAGCGTGGCCACGCACAGCACCACGTTGACGACCGGAATGTACAGCTGGCCGCGGGTACGGGCAGGGTAACAGACCTGCAGATGCGGCATCCAGTTGAGGCCGGTGGCCTCGGAGACCATGGTGAACGCGCCCGTAATCAGCGCCTGGGAGGCGATGATGCCGGCGGTGACCGACAGCACGACGGCCACATAGCGCACGTTCGGATCCATCATCTGGAAGAACGGGTTGATCCCCTCGGCGTCGGCCAGTTCGGGGTTGTTCTGGTTGCGCAGCATCCACGCGCCCTGGCCGAAGTAGTTGAGCACCAGCGCCACCTTGATGAACGGCCAGGTGAAGTAGATGTTGCCGCGGCCCACGTGGCCCATATCCGAGTACAGCGCCTCGGCGCCGGTGGTCGAAAGGAACACGGTGCCCATCAGCGCCAGACCGGTGGCGTTATTCGGACTGAACAGGAACTTGATGCCGTAGTACGGGTTGAGTGCGGCGAGCACGGACCAGTCGTTGCCGATGGCTACCACGCCGACGATCGCCAGGAACGCGAACCAGACCATCACCACCGAGCCGAAGACCTTGCCGATCGATTCGGTGCCGCGCGACTGCACGGCGAACAGGATCACGATGATCACCGCGGTGATCATCATCGTCAGATCCTTGTTCTCGGTGAACAGATGCTCCAACGCCGGCAGCGTCTTCAGGCCTTCGACGGCGGACGAGATCGACACGGCCGGCGTCAGCACCGAGTCCGCCAGGAAGGCCGCGCCGCCGAGCATGGCCGGTATGACGAGCCATGCGCCGTATTTGCGAATCAACGAGTACAGAGCAAAGATGATTCTGCAGAAACGGACATCCAAACATCCCAATTCACATCACACATGACCGATTCTCCAGAATCGGACACACAGAACACATTTTTCGGAACTCAGACGTCCGATTCGGCAGAATCGGACACATGTGCACAAGTCGAATGATGAGCACGACTATCGACGGGCGTTCGCCGGTTGTGGACGCCGCTGAAATCGATGCGATCCACACCGGGCACACGCATGAAGACGCACAGTATCAACGCGTGGTATCGCCTGGCACCAGTGTCATGGGAATAAGCACGTTCGGCTCGAACGGCTTGGGGATGTTCTTGCGTGAAGCGTTAGCCGCGGCCACTTCCTCATTGGCAATCGCCTGCACGATATGGTCGGCCGCCGACTGTGCGATCGCCGAGAAATCCTGCGCGACCGCGGTCAGCTTCATGCCGGCCAAATCAGTCAAATACGTACCATCGTAGGCAACGATCTGCAGCTCGTCAGGAATGGAAATTCCACGGCCCAACGCTTCGCGCACGCAGAACGATGCACCAATATCGGAACTGACCACGGCATCGACGCCGTCGGTCGTCACCTTGTCGAGCGCATTGCTGACCGCACGATGATAGCCGGCAAAATCCATCACTTCGCCAGCTTCAACATACTCGTATTTCACGCCTGCGGAGGTCAATTCCTGTTCCAACGTGAGGTAGTAGCGCACCGTCGGGAACGTGGTCTTTCCCAAATCGAACGGTCCTTCCTCGACTTCTCCGCGCGCAGCCAAATCGAAGAATTGATCTCGCGGACCGCCAATCATCACCACATGTTTGGCACCATTGCGGATCAGCATCTGCGCAATCAATCGCCCACCCTGCTCGTGGTCGGATCCGATTGACGAAATACCGTCTCCAAGCACACGGTCGAACGCGACGATCGGGCGATGAATCGACGTCCAATAATCGCCGGGATGCGAAGTGTGCGCACACATGACGATGCCGTCCATCATGTGCCGACGCAACATGTCGACATACTGGATTTCGCCATCCGCCTCATCTGCGGTAGAGCACAGCATAGTGCGTAATCCTTGCGCGGCGAGTGCATGCTGCAGATGTGCGGTAAACGTCGCAAAGAACGGGTGGCGGATGGTAGGCACGATGACGCCGACCAGATTCGTGCAATCATGATACAGATTGCGGGCAAGCTCGTTCGGCACATAATTGAGGGCTTGCATGGCTTTGCGCACACGTTCGCGCATGTCATCAGACACGTACCCGTTGCCGTTCACCACCAACGAGACGGTGCTCAGAGACACCCCGGCCTTCTTCGCCACATCGCGCATGCCGACCATGATCGCACCTTCCCCGTTATCACTGTTCTATCGTTGTATGCTCACGTGCTTACCACGAAATATTACATTCATTTACATTCTCTCGAACCTGTTCGACAGTCCGGCAACGAAATACAGCTTCTTAGTGTCGACTCCTGCGGAGGCGAAGGCCTTCAGCAGCGGCTTGGTCTGGTCGAATGCAATCACCAGCGTTGCATCCGGACTGGCGGCCTTGATGGCGGTGGCGCTCAGATTTCTTTCACGTTACTCAGCGACCGTCCGTGTAACGTGAAAATTACGCCGGATTGGCAAGCAGCGCAATGCCGAAACCGGCGGCCACGCAAATGAGAGGCACCGCGACGGTTGCTATTCCATAGCCCAGAGCCAGCGTAAAACGACGCTGGCGAATCAATGAAACCACTTCGTTGAGCGCCGTGGAGAATGTTGAGAAACCACCGAGAAATCCGACAACGAACATCATGACCGTGTCCATATCCACCGATTGCGAATAGTAGGACATCATGGCGATGCCCGCGCATAGCGAGGCGACGCCGTTGATGACGAGCGTGGATAGCGGGAAGTTGCGGTTCGTTCTTCGATTCTCGCGGTTCCAGCCTCGTTGAATTGACACGTCGAGCACGTAACGGGCCATGGCTCCCAGACCGCCGAACAGACAGATCATCCACATCATCAGCGCACCTCCCCGGTAGTCGGGTCGGCGACAAGCGAAATCTCCGCAGTGATCGGTTTGGGCTCGAAGCTGGGTGGAAGCGGGTTGGCCGGCTGCTGGATTGGCTGCGACTGCTGCTGGGGCTGCTGGATTGGTTGCGACTGCTGAATCGGCTCGGGCAGCTGCCCCAAGTCTGAAGTATCCGGCTCGCGCAACAACGGCTGCGATGACTGTGTCAGCTGAGGAACGACCAGCGGAGGAATCTGCGGAACGTGGCCTGTCTGCATAGGCTGGATGGCAGTCGGCGGCACGGTTGGCGTTTCGACTCGCGGAACCTGTCCCGTCTGTGCAATCTGCTGGGCCGTCTGCGCGGCCTGCTGCGCCGCCTGCGCGGCTTCCATTGCGGCCTGCGCGGCAGAACGCGCCACGTCGGCCACTTTCACATGGCGTACGCCCTGCGTGTCCGATTCGGCAGAATCGGACACGGAAACAGCTGAAAACGCACCCCGAACCCGCTTTCGAGTACTCCGTGACAGCAGTGCCTGCATCAGAACCACGCCGGCGGCGGCAGTGAGCAAACCGCCTGCAAAATTTCCCGCAAGATAGCCAAGCGCACTGGCGATATGCCGCTCGTGCAGACCTTCCATCGTTTCCAGCATCACGCCGGACATCGTCGAAAGCCCGCCGAGCAAGCCGAGCCCAACGCCACGGCTGACAACCTGCCGCACCCGGCGACGCAGCCACGAAGCGGTCGCCATGAATTCGGTCAGCATCGCGAACAGGAAGCAGGCGACCATATTCGACACAAACGTGCCCACAACGAATGGCGTCCCGCTGACCGACGGCAGGAGCATATCCAACGCATGCCGACAGCCGACTCCAACAAATCCACCGACGAACACCACAACATACATCAGTCCGTCGGCGAGCGGATTGAACCGCGCCTGCATACGTTTCATCGGCGCCAGGGGAATCGTAGGCGGATCCATGGTGTTAGCGGCGGGCGCGGTTGCACCAGCATGCATCACCTCAACAGTGTCGATTGCCTGCGTGATGGGATGTGAGTCCTCACCCGCAGTCACCACGTCTCCCGGCGATTGTTCTTGCGATTCCATTGCGCTCCCCCTGTACTGGCCTTCCGCGGACAGCGTTGTTCCGCCCATAGGCCGTGCAACAACGAGCTGGGCCGCGGTTGCCGCCTTCCTAACGCATATGAGTTTACACGGAGCGCCAACGTATGCACCCTGGATGTCCGATTCCGCAGATTCGTACATCCAGAGTCCAGCCGAATTCAGCCAGGCTCAGTCAAGCCGGGCATCACACAGCCGCCGCATCGCAGGTCGCACCTCGCGCTCCTCCTCGCCACTGAACAGCACCACCAGATAGTCGCCGGCACGCAGCCGTGTATCGCCGCGCGGCACGATCTCGCTTTCGCCGCGACGCAGGCCGATGATCAGGCACCCAGACGGCCAACGCACGTCACGCACCCGCTTGCCGTCCGCAATCGCTCCCATTTCCAATGGCAGTTCCATAATGCCGCTGCCCACATGGCTTGCGATCGCCATCTGCATGCCTTGCGCGCGCACGTACCGCTCCAGCAACTCCCCATAAATCGGTTTGGTGCGCAGCAAATCGGACACCAACAGCGCGACGAAAGCGACGGCCGCGACCGGCAGCATGTGCGTCAACGTTCCAGACATCTCCACAGCCAACAGAATCGACGTGATCGGCGTTTTCACGGACGCGGCGAGCGTGCCCGTCATCACGCACACCGCAAACACCGCCACTGCGTCGGATGGCAGATCACCGAATCGATGCAACACTTCACCGCAGATGCCGCCGGCCAACGAACCGACCGCAAGAATCGGCATGAAAATACCGCCAGACGCGCCTGAGCCGAAACTCGTGGATGTGAACAGCATCTTCGCCACGAACAGCAGACACAGCATTCCCAAGCCGACGCGCGCATGTTCGGCGGTATCAATCAGATTCGAGCCGCCGCCGAGCACATCGGGCAACCAGATGCCGACAGGCAACGCGATCGCAATCGCAATCATCGGGCGGCTCCATGCCGGCAGTTTGCCGTACAGCGTCTGGAAGCCAAGCAACGAGCGGTTCATCAGCGAACCAACCAAACCGGCCACCAATCCCAACGGAATCAGCCACACATACTCTTCCAACGACAGCTGACCGATATCACCGAAATCCAAAACCGGACGCAGACCGAAACAGTATTTTGAGACGAAATCGGCGGTCAGCGATGCGGCGGTGGCGCCCATCAGAATCGCAGGGGAAAAACTCCGATGCACCCCTTCCAAAGCGAACATCATGCCGGACAGCGGCGCGCTGAACGCGGCGGACAAGCCGGCCGCGGCACCGGCGGTGACCAGATAATGCTCCTGCATGTCCTCACGGCGGCGGCCGCGCAAACGGTGAGACACACACTGCGCGCCCGACGCACCAATCTGAATGGACGGCCCCTCACGGCCGAGCGACAGACCAAACAACGCGCCCAACAGTCCACCGACGAAACGGACTGGCAGAATCGTCTGCCAACGCATCTTCAAGCCGCATATCACCACGCCGTTGGTCTGCGGGATGCCGCTGCCACCAGCCATCGGCTCCTTGCCGACCATCCACGCGATCGCCAGCGCGGCCGCCACCGCGGCAACCGCCCACGGCGCAATCAGCCACGGGGTCTCGCGAATCCGCGCATATATCCAACGGGACGCATCCGTGCCGTATTCGATGCCGAGACGGTATACGACAACCAGCAATCCTGAAACCAGACCAATGACTATGCCGGCCGCCGCCATCTTCCACTTCAAGTGGTCGAATCGCGGAATCAGCCGGCGGATATCATGTGCCGCGTCGTTACCAGTCAAGCCGGGAAATTCGTTGCAGACGGTCAGTCGACCAGCGAATTGATCTGGATGACATGATCGCGCTGCGGACCGGTGCCGATCGCGGAGATACGGCAGCCGCTCAGCTCTTCCAAACGCTTGACGTAGGCCTGGCAGGTGGCAGGCAGCTTGTCGAAGGAGTGGCAGTCGGAGATGTCTTCGTCCCAGCCGGGCATGGTCTCGTAAATCGGCTTGGCGGCGGCGAAAGCGGCCTGATCGGTCGGCATATCGTCGTGACGTTCGCCGTCCACGTCGTAAGCCACGCAGATCGGAATCTCCTTCAGGCCGGTGAGCACGTCGAGCTTGGTGAGCACGATGTCGGTCAGGCCGTTGACCTGGGAGGCGTACCGGTTGACGACTGCATCGAACCAGCCACAGCGACGCGGGCGGCCGGTGGTCACGCCGAATTCGTGGCCCTGCTGACGCAGCCATTCGCCGGACTCGTCCAGCAGTTCGGTGGGGAATGGGCCTTCGCCCACGCGAGTGACGTAGGCCTTGGAGACGCCGATTACGCGGGTGATCTTGGTGGGGCCCACGCCGGTGCCGGTGCAGGCGCCGCCGGCGGTCGGGTTGGAAGAGGTGACGAACGGGTAGGTGCCGTGGTCCACGTCAAGCATGGTGGCCTGAGCGCCTTCAAACAGTACGGTCTTGCCTTCGTCAAGCGCCTTGTTGAGAATCAGGCCGGTGTTGGCCACGTACGGCTTGAGGCGTTCGCCGAGCTTCAGCAGCTCCTCGGTGGTCTGGTCCACGTCAATCGGACGACGGTTGTAGAGCTTGACCAGCATCTGGTTCTTCTGGTGTAGGCTGGCCTCCACCTTGTCGTGCAGATGGTCGGCGTTGAACAGGTCATGCACGCGGATGCCGACACGGTTGATCTTGTCCGCGTAGGCCGGGCCGATGCCACGGCCGGTGGTGCCGATCTTGTGCTTGCCAAGGAAGCGTTCGGTCACCTTGTCGAGTGTGCGGTGGTAGGGCGCGATGATGTGTGCGGCCTCGCTCACCTTGAGGTGGGAGCAATCGATGCCGCGGGATTCCAGGCCGTCAATCTCCTCGAAGAGCACTTCCGGGTCCACGACCACGCCGTTGCCGATCACCGGGGTCAGGTTCGGGTTGATAATACCGGAAGGCAGCAGGTGCAGGGCGTACGACTCATCGCCGACCACCACGCTATGGCCCGCGTTGTTGCCGCCGTTGAAGCGCGCGACGTAATCGACCTTGGTGCCGATCAAATCGGTAGCCTTGCCTTTACCCTCGTCGCCCCACTGAGCACCAATAAGAACAATTCCAGGCATGATGCACCTCCGCATTCGCACGATTCCGCCGGAAACAGACTACCGTACACCCTCTACCCTGCGAAGTTTCGTCTCACGCAGGGCGAGGCTGGAGGTGCGACAACCCGGAATGGGTGACGAATTTCTACTCGTACGAGGCGATGCTGTGACCAATCGCACAGCGCACAGGTTGAAGAACGGAGCCTAGAGGGCATGCCTCGCGCGATAATGAAGCCATGACGATCGCAACACCGGAACGCTATGCCGAAATGCTCGAGGCCGCCCGCCGAGGCGGTTACGCCTATCCAGCCATCAACGTAACCAGCTCACAGACACTGAATGCTGCGTTGAAGGGCTTCGCAGACGCCGAGTCCGACGGCATCATCCAGATTTCCGTGGGAGGCGCGGCCTACGTCTCCGGCAGGGGGGTCAATGATCGCGTTACCGGCTCGCTGGCACTGGCGGCTTTCGCACATGAAGTGGCTGCGAAATACCCGAACATCACCATCGCCCTGCACACCGACCACTGCGCCAAGCAGTATCTGGATGAGTGGGCGCGTCCTCTGCTCGCGCATGAGGCCGATCAGGTGGCACGAGGCCAGGAGCCTACATTCCAGTCGCATATGTGGGATGGCTCCACCGTGCCGCTCAAGGAAAATCTGGACATCGCCGAGGAACTGCTCGACAAGTCGCAGAAGGCGCACACCGTGCTCGAAATCGAAATCGGCGCGGTCGGCGGTGAGGAAGACGGTCACTCCGCCGAAATCAATGAAAAGCTGTATTCCACTCCGGAAGATGGCCTCGAAGTCGCCCGCCGACTGGGTTTGGGCGAACGTGGCCGGTACATGGCCGCTTTCACATTCGGCAATGTGCATGGTGCCTACAAGCCCGGCGTGGTCAAGCTGCGTCCGTCGCTACTCGGCGACATTCAGGCGCGTGTGGCGCGCGCGGTGGCCGAAGGCGAGTTGCCTAGCGCGGCCGGCATAGTCGATTTCCCCAACGGCAAGCCGTTTGAGCTGGTGTTCCACGGCGGCTCCGGTTCACGCCCGGAAGAAATCGCCGAAGCTGTAAGCTACGGCGTGATCAAGATGAACATCGACACCGATACCCAGTACGCCTTCACCCGTCCAATCGCCGACCACGTGTTCGAGAACTACGACAAGGTGCTGAAGATCGACGGCGAAGTGGGCGAGAAGAAGTTCTACGATCCGCGTTCTTGGGGCCGTAAGGCTGAGGATTCCATGTCCGCCCGCGTGGTCGAGGCTTGCCGGCAGCTGGGTTCCGCGGGCAAAGCGCTCAAATAGCGCGTAGTTTTGCGATCGTGCGCGACACTTTCCCGGAAATAATGAAAATCATTGAAAATCAATGGAGCGGACAACGGGAGTCGAACCCGCCTCTAAAGCTTGGGAAGCTTTCATTCTACCGATGAACTATGTCCGCATGCCTTACGGCTGCTGCACCTCACGTGACGAGCATGCTCAGCCAAACGAGGCACGAATAGTTATCCTAGCACGTCACCTGCCGACGCGCGTGGAGTAGGTGGGCGGAGCGATCGGCGTGCCGTTCATTTCGTTGGCCATCTGCATGAGACGCGCTATGCGCTCATCGGTCGGCGGGTGCGTGGAGAACAAGCGCGAGAAACCGACCGCGGAGAACGGGTTGGCGATCATCATTGCGGAGACGGACTGGGTGCCGGCGGTTTTGCGCATCGGCGTGGTCTGCGCGCCGTAGGAAATCTTGTTCAGTGCGGAAGCCAGGGCCTCGGGATCGCCGGTGAGCAAGCTGCCGTCTTCATCGGCGTCGTATTCGCGGGTGCGGGAGATGGCCATCTGGATCAAAGACGCGGCAATCGGCGCGAGAATCACGCTCAGCAATGCGCCGATCAGGCCGAGGCCACCGGAACTATCGCGGTCGTCTCGCGAGCCGCCACCGAAATACATCAGCGAATAGCCCAGATAGGAGATGACAGTGGCCATGGCAGAGGCGATGGCGGAAGTCAGGATGTCGTGGTTGTACACGTGCATAAGTTCGTGGCCCAGCACACCACGCAGTTCACGGGCGTTGAGAATCTGCAGGATGCCTTGGGTGCAGCAGACAGCCGCGTGCCGTTCGTTGCGTCCGGTGGCGAAGGCGTTCGGGCTCATGGTGGGGGCGATGTAGATGCGCGGCATCGGCTTGCCGGCCTTGGCGCTCAGTTCACGCACGATCTGGTAGATTTCCGGGGCTTCCTGTTCGCTGACTTCCCGCGCACCCATGGAGGCGATGGCGAGTTTGTCGGAGAACCAGTAGGTGCCGAACGTGGTAATCAGGCCGATGACGATATAGATGCTCAGGGTTTGCCGACTGCCGCCCGTGGCCCACCAAATCAGCATGATGATGGCCCACATCAGGGCAAACAGCAGCGTTGTCTTCAGGCCGTTGAAATGGCCGTGCACCCGTACTTTGGCATCCATAATGCACACACTAAAATCGCATGCTGAATGATTGCTGGATATGCGCCGCGAGAAATGTCCCATATTCGCCCGGCCCGTCCGGCCCCGAGCCCGGCCGCGTCCGCACGGGGCGCGGCCGGGTGGACGAATGCCGGACGAATGCCGGACGGGCGTGGGCGGGCCGTCAGGCGTGGGCGAGCTCGCGCATCTGGTCGGGCTCGATGACCTTCTTGTGCTCGCGGCCTTCCTTGGCACCCTCGGCGCGCTCGAAAGCGTCGACCTTCTTCCAGCCGGCGAAGTCGATCGGGCGAATGCCGCGCTCGGCCAGCAGTCGGTCGATGGATTCGGGGTCGCGGTCGGCTGCCACACGGCCACCTTCAGCGGCCTTGGCCAGATCCTCGAGCATGTTGGTCACGATGGCGAGCGCATCGGACTTGGTGGAGCCGATCAGGCCCACCGGGCCGCGCTTGGCCCAACCGGTGGCGTACAGGCGGTCGCGCACTTTGCCGCCGTCGGCCTCGGTGGTGATGCGGCCGTCGCCGTTGGCGTTGGCCAGGTGGGCGCCGTGCTCGTCGTAGGCAATGCCGGGGGCTTCGGCGGGCTTGTAACCGATGGCGTGGTAGACGGCCTCAACCGGGTAGTCGGTGAACTCGCCGGTGCGGTGCATCTTGCCGTCGGCACCGGTTTCGGTGCGCTCCACGCGGATGGCCTTGACCTTGCCGTCCTCGCCGAGAATCTCGGTGGGGGCGGAGTTGAAGTGCACGTAGTACTTTCGGTCGGCCGGGTTGCCTTCGAAGTCGACGTCGCCGTCGTCTTCCATGTCTTCGGCCATCTCGCGGATGGCGAACAGCTCCTCGACCATCTGGCGGGTGAGCTTGTCCTTGCCGGCCACCTCGATGGTCTCGTCGTCCAGATCGAAGTCGTCCTCGTTGATGATGAGCTGCACGCCGGGCAGCTTCTCCATCTCGCGCAGTTCCTGCACGCTGAACTTGGCCTGGGCCACGCCACGGCGGATGAACAGGTGGAGCACCTTGGCCTTGTTCTGGCCGATGCCCTCGTACACGTTGTCCGGAATGTCGGTCTTGACCTTGAGGTCGTCGGCGTTGCGCATGAGTTCGCGGGCCACGTCCATGGCCACGTTGCCGCCGCCGATTACGGCGACGTTCTCGGCCGTAAGCGGCCATTCGCGGGCACCGGTGGGGTAGCCGTCATACCATTCGACGAACTTGGCGGCGCCGTACACGCCTTCAAGGTCGGCACCGGGCAGGTTCAGCGGCTTGTCCTTGACCGCGCCGGTGGCGAACAGCACGGCGTCGTAACGGGCCAACAGGTCGTCAAGAGTCACGTCCTTGCCGAATTCCACGTCGCAGTAGAGGTGGATGTTCGGGTTGTCGAGCGTCTTCTCAAGCGCGGAGGCGATGAACTTGATGGACGGGTGGTCCGGGGCCACACCGTAACGCACCAGGCCGAACGGCACCGGCAGCTTCTCGAACAGGTCGATGCGCGCTTCGGTGCCGAGGCCGAGCTCTTCGCCCAGCTTCTTGAGCTGGCGCAGGAAGATATCGGATGAGTAGACGCCGGCCGGACCAGCGCCAATTACAGCAATGCGGAGTTCAGTATTCACAGATTCAGTCACGCGCTCTAGCCTAACGCAAAGCCTTCCGTTGCAACAGAGGGCGAGTGGTGGGAATTCTGTGTATTAGGCCATAGTTTGTGCGTTTGGGAAACCTACGAGCACTGCTAATGTCAGATTATGGGTTTCCCTATTGGTCAAGTTATTGCCGTTCTCATTCCAAGAAGCATGCAAGGCGGATCAGGCCCTTACTCCGGATACGTTTATGCCGCAAGGCGGTTATCCACGCATTTATGACACGAGAATGCCGCTCAATCTGTTCTTCTCGAACTACATCGACACTTATATCGAACGTGATGTTTCCGAATATCTTGATGTACGCAATTTGGCTGAATTCCGCCGATTCTTGACTCTTTGCGCACTCAGTTCCGGAGCACTCATAAACTACACCAACATCGCCAATGAACTTGGTGTAAGTCCGCGAACCGTAAAGGCATGGATGTCGATTCTGGAATCAAGTTACATCGCATTCCATCTCATGCCGTTCTACACGAACGCACGCAAACAGGTGGTCAAAACGCCGAAACTCTATTTTTATGACACTGGCTTGCTGTGTCATCTCTTGGGCATTCGGACGGTCGAAGCACTGGTTGCGCATCCCAAGTTCGGCGATATATTTGAAAACCTCATCATTGCGGAAACCATGAAACAGCATTTGAACGCCAATCAGGAGCCACAATTATTCTTCTACCGCGATGCCAGCAAGGTCGAGGTGGATTTGTTGGATTTCACCGATCCTAACAACCGTATGCTCATAGAAATCAAATCCGGACAAACCTATCATGACCGGTTCGCCCGCCATCTCACTTTAATTGGCAATGTTCTCGGTATACCGTGTGAGCAACAGTACGTAACCAGTCGGGTTGAGCATAGTTATGTCTCACAAGGAATCCGCGTCACCTCCACCCCTCGATTGGCTAGAAGGCCGACGGTAAAGAGCCGCCGCAGAGCAGTAGGAATTCTGTGCAATCAGTGAATCCCTTGAGGCATTAAAGACGTCACCTCCAACGGCTCTTTACGACCTCGATTGCATTCATTAGGTCATTTCTTCGTCCATTAGGTCGGAGGGTGCTGAAGCCATCCCTTGGAACGGCGGGGTTTCAAGGGCCGCTCCGACCAAGGACCGACCTAATAAACGTCAAATCGACCTAATGAATAACTCCGATGCTATTGCTGCTTTCGTGGGTGGGATTTCCGTTTCCGCCACGTCACCAACCGTATCGCCCCGATTATGTTTCGATGCGGTGGACTCGACATACGACCATCCCGGTCAGTCAACTGACCTACAAAAACAGCAGAAGCCTCATATTCTTAATCAGTCCCGATCAATTAGGGCAGTGAGGGCCCAGAGGATGCTCACCACGTCGATGGCCTCCTGGAGGAAGGCACCGACGACGACCGGGATAAGGTTGAACGCGGCGGCAATCATGCCGATGGTGGCAAGCACAAGGCCCGCGATTACGGCTTGAAGCATCACGCGCTTGGTGCGGCGTGCAATGGCGATGGCGCGCGGCACGGCGGCGATATTGTCATTCATAATGACCACCTGAGCGCTTTCGGAAGCGGCGGTGGACGTGCCATCGGTCATGGCCACGCCGATATCGGCAACAGCGAGCACCGGGGCATCATTCACACCGTCACCAACCATCATCGTGACGGTTTTGCCGGCTCCTGTAGCGGCCCTGACTGCGGCTACCTTATCCTCCGGGAACAGTTCGGCGTGAACCTCGTCAATGCCGACTTCGCTGGCAATGATATTGGCGGAAGCCCGCTTGTCACCGGTAAGCATGGCGAGCTCGGTGACGCCCAACTCATGCAGTTTGGCGAGCACTGCCTTGGCGTTGGCACGCGGCACATCGCGCAGCACGATGCGCGCGATCAGCCGGCCGTCAACGGACACGTAGGACGCCATCTCATCCGGCTGCAGCAGGCCAAAGCGAGTGCGCAGGTCATCTTTTTGCTGAGCTCCCCCTCTTAGGGGGAGCTGGCCGCTTCGCGGGCTGAGGGGGGCAGCCTCGCCGACCGCCAGGAATCCATCCTCCCCAGCAGCCGCGAAAGACAGCCGGCCAACGCGCACCGCGTGTCCGTTCACCTCGCCGGAAACGCCCTTGCCGGCGTCTTCATTGATGTTCTTGACGACCGGATACTCCCGGCCATGGCCAGGCCAGCTGGCCTCCGGCTCTGGGCACAGGCGCTGGCCATCCTCGAACCGCTGGCGCAGTCGGGCCAGCGCCTCCGCGCCGGCCTTGGCAATGCCTTTGGACAGGATGTGCACCGAGTAGCTTTCCACCGCGCCGGCCATCATCAGCACATGGTCTTCGTTGAGACGGGTTGCAGCGCCGGGCAGCATCTCGACGCGCACCACCTGCGGCTGCTTGACGGTGAGCGTACCGGTTTTGTCGAAGAACACCTGCGTGACGCGGCCAAGGTTTTCCAGCACGTCCTGTGCTTTGATAAGCACGCCGGCTGCGGCGAGGCGTCCGGTTCCGGCGATGTATGCCACCGGTGCGGCGATGAGCAGCGGGCAGGGCGTGGCCAGCACCAGCACCTGGGCGAATCGCGTCGGTACCCCGGACACCGCCCATGCGACGCCGGCAATCACCAACGAAAGCACGGTAAAGGGCACGGCCAAGCGGTCGGCGGTTTTTACCACGGCCGGGCGCGACTCCTGCGCGGAGGCCACGAGCTCGAGGATGCGCTGGTACTGCGAATCGGCGGCCACCTGGGTGGCACGCATGGTCAATGCAGTCGAGCCGTTCACCGCCCCGGACATCACACGGGCGCCGGCGAACACTTCACGCGGCACCGGCTCACCGTTGATATTGCTCAGGTCGAGCGTGGCCGTGCCGGACAGCAGCTCGCCGTCAACCGGCACAGTTTCGCCCGGCAACACCATGAGTACGTCGCCCAGCTGCACCTGCTCGACCGGCACCGTGTCGAAGCGGTGCGCGGCGGCGGCAGCCGATGCCAAGCCCACACGCCGGAAGCCATCGGACGAATCGCCCTTATCGGCAGCAAACCCACGCCCCACGCCAGGCAGGTTGACGACGTGCGCGGTTTGCGGCGCGGCCTCCATCAGCGCGGTCAGACTGCGCTCGGCCTTGGCTTGAGCGTATTCCTCAATGGCCTCGCCGGACGTGATCATCAGCGTCACCGCCCAACTTGCCCAGTATTCGGCGACGGCCACGGTGGAGAGGATCGCGACCACGGCCAGCACATCGACTCCAACCTGCCCATGACGCAAATCGTCAATCATGCCGCGCACAGTGTCAATCACAATAACCAGCACCAGTGCGATAACCAGCCACTGGCCGAAACCCGGATTGCCGAGTACCGGAATCGCCATCGCATTGCCCCACGGACGCCAATCGCCTAGTAAAGCCAACGGAATTGCGGCGATGACGACGACCGGAAGCATCGGCACAAGCTTGCAGATGTCGAGAATTTTGGTGAAGAATCTGATGAGTCTGCTCATCATTGCTCCTTACGCTCGTATACGGAGTCGATTGCGGTACGGTAAGCGTGGCCCGCGCAATCGGCGCTACGGTCACGCCTTGTTAACCCACCGGCGGCTTTGCCTGGGGCTTCGCTTTGCTCGGCTCCCGCGCGACCTTCCGATACACGGCGTAAAGAAATGTATTCAGTTTTGTATTGAATTATGCGCTGTGTTCGGGACGTCGCCCGAACTCAGTGCTTGGCCTACCCTATCAACGAGCGTTGCGCGACATGCCGGATATCGAAACTACGTTGGTGGCATGGGTGCGAGGCACAATCGCGCATACGAAAGGCCTGTGGCAGGAGTTTGCTCACTGCCACGGGCCTTTGCTTGTCTGACACGGTGTTCAGCGGTTACCGCTCAACACCGTGTGACGTTGTTGGGTCGGCTTTACCACAGGCCGAACGGGTCGGAGAAGCCGCCGCCGTCACCGGTGCCGCCATCGCTGTTGCCATTGCCATTGCCGTAACCGTTCTGGCCATTGCCATTCTGGTTGTTCTGCTTATTCTGGCTGTTGCCGTTGGAATCGGAGCTGGACGAACCGTTCACCGACGACTCCTCCTGATCGAGCGTCACGTCCACATCCATGGTCTTGCCGTCGCGCACGATGGTCAGCGTCACCTTGTCTCCCAAAGCCGCGGCACGAACGTAACCAAGCAGCGAGTAGTTGTTGTTCACGGCGTTGCCGTTGAAGGCCACGATGGTGTCGCCCTCCTTGAGGCCGGCCTTGTCGGCCGGGCCGCCGGAGACGACCGCGCTGCCGGTGGCGCTGGACTTGGTGATGGTCGCGCCGCCGCGGGTCACGCCGTCGGCTTCAACCGTGTCGGACTTGATGACCACGCCGAGGGCAACGTGCTTGACCTTGCCGTCCTTGATGATTTCGTCGGCCACACGCTTGACGAGGTTGGACGGGATGGCGAAGCCGATGCCGATGGAGCCGGCGGAGTCGGAGGAGGTGGCGGTGGAGGCGATCGAGGAGTTGATGCCGATCACCTGGCCGGCCGCGTTGAAGGTCGGGCCGCCGGAGTTGCCGGGGTTGATGGCCGCGTCGATCTGGACGGCGTTGGTGACGATCTCGTTGTTGTTGTCGTCGGTCACGGTCACCGGGCGGTTCAGGGCGGAGACGATACCGGTGGTGGCGGTGTCGTCGTAGCCGAGCGGGTTGCCGATGGCCATCACGTTCTCGCCGACGGCGAGCTTGTCGGAATCGGCGAATTCCACGGCCTTGAGGTCGCTCGGCGGGTTGTCGAGCTTGATGACCGCAAGATCGGTGGTGGCGTCAGTGCCGACGAGCGTGGCGGAATACATGTTGCCGTTGGCAAGCGTCACCTGAATCTGCTGGGCACCGGAGATCACGTGGTTGTTGGTGATGATGTGGCCTTCGGTGTCGATGATGGCACCGGAGCCCTTGGCGGTGCCGTTGCTCAACGCGGTCTGGATGGAGACCACGGAGCCGGAGACATCGCTGGCGACAGTCTGCCAGTCGGGGGCTTCGCCGCTCTTGGCGGTGGCGGACCCGGAGCCGGACTTATTCGAGCTGACGTTGGTAAGCGAGTTGCTGGTCGGCAAGGTGATCAGGCCGCTGGTGAGGGCACCGTAGCCGAGGCCCAGGCAGAGGGCCGCAGCCAGAACGGCGGCGACCACGGCGATGAGGATGTTGCTCGCCGTCTTGGACATGCCCTGCTTGGCGGGGCCGGGCTGACCGGGCTGACCGGGCTGTCCCGGCTGGGTCGGACCTTGACCGTTCGGCGTACCGGTACCGGGAACGCCGAAACCGAACAGACCGCCCTGCTGGGGCTGCTGGCCATTCTGGCCATTCTGACCGGACTGGCTGGCAAACGGGTTGCCGTTGTTCTGCTGCGGCTGCGTGGGCGGATTGAACGGATTGCCGTTACCCTGCGGCTGCGGGTTATTGGTGTAGTAGGGGTTGCGGTTGCCCTGCTGGCCCTGTGGGGTTTGCTGTGCAGGCTGGCCGAACGGGAATTGCTGCGTGGGCTGGGCATTGTTGCCGGCCTGGCCGCCCTGCTGGCCCTGTGCCTGAGTCGGGGTCGGCCCATAAGCGCCGTATTCCGGGGCCGGGCGGTACAGCGGAGTTGTGGCCGAGGTCTGGTCTGCGGCCGGCGCTGCCGGAGAAGCCGGCGAGGAGGAGACCACCGTGCTCTCGCCCTTGGCGGAGGCGTAGTCCGGGATGGGCTCGGTGGCGGCGGTATCGGTAACGGCTTGCGTAGGCCGCTGATCGGCAGCGGGGGCGGCCGGGGGAACCGGGGCTTGCTGCTCGCTGGAATCGCTGGCGTTGCCGGCATCAACCGAGGCGCCGCCTACAAATGGGTTCTTCGGCTCGATGTTGCCGGTATCGGCAGTATTATTGGGGTTTTCGTTATTCTGCGGGGTCTGGTCGACGCCCTGCGGGTTGAATTCGTCAGCCATTGCTGCTCCTTTTCCTAAATTCCTATCACGTCTGTTCGGCGGCTATTTGGGCGCTTGCTCCTTGCCGCTTCTCGTGTGCTACCTCAGTAGTAAAGGCAGTTAATCTGGAGGTTTTCTGAACGTTGATTGAAAGTCTATGCGTAATCATCGCAGAGTCTTATGGGCATCTCGGCTTCGAGGGGCTGATTTCCTGTTTCGGGAACATCTACTTGCACTTCAAGGGGCTGTTCGCGCGGTCAATTCCGAGTATCAAGGGCCCTCATTTAACGCCATTCCGCCATTTTTGCAGCCGGCCTACTTGACCGGGAGCCCCTTGAAGCGGAAGTAGACGTTCGGGAGCGGCGAAATCCGCCCCTCGAAACCGAGTTCTTCACAATTTCCGGCCCTTTTCTGGCCCTTCTGCCTAAAGTGAACATATGACGATCAGCCTTCTTGAACATCCGTTGGGCGCACAGCCCGGACAGCCCGGCGACCGCAGCGCCTTCCATTTCGAAACGATCACCCGCCTGCCATCCACGGCCAGCGGGCTTGGGCGAGACGGTGCCCGATACGGCCGCACCGGCATCATTCACACGCCCCACGGCGATATTCGCACGCCTGCCTTCGTGCCGGTGGGCACGCAAGCCGCGATGAAGGCCGTGTTGCCCGAGCAGATGAAGGATCTAGGCGCACAGTGCCTGCTGGCCAACGCCTTCCACCTGTTCGAGCGCCCGGGCGAGGACGTGCTGGACGCGGCCGGCGGCTTGGCGCGTTTCATGAACTGGGATGGGCCCACGTTCACCGATTCTGGCGGTTTCCAAGTGATGTCGCTGGGCGTCGGCTTCAAGAAGACGCTGGCAATGGACGTGACCGGCATGAAGTCGGACGACATCATCGCCAAGGGCAAGGAGCGCATGGCCTGGGTGGATGAGGACGGCGTGACGTTCAAGTCGCCTTTGAATGGTGACGCACATCGTTTCTCCGCTGAGATTTCGATGGGCATCCAGCACAAAATCGGCGCGGACATCATGTTCGCGTTCGATGAACTCACCACGCTGATGAACACCCGCTCCTACCAGGAGGATTCGGTGGAGCGCACGTTCCGCTGGGCCCGTCGCTGCGTGGACGAGCACCAGCGGCTGACGGCGGAACGCTTGGGCAGGCCGTATCAGGCGCTGTATGGCGTGGTGCAGGGCGCGAATTACGAGGATCTACGCCGGCGCGCGGCCTCGCAGATCGCGTCGCTGGACTTCGACGGCGTGGGCATTGGCGGCGCGATCGAGAAACGCATCATCGGCGACACTTGCGCCTGGATCTGCGACGCGATGCCGGAGAGCCGGCCGCGCCATGTGCTGGGCATCGCCTCCGTGGACGATATCTTCGCGTGCGTGGAGAACGGCGGCGACACCTTCGACTGCGTGGCCCCCGCGCGCTGCGCCCGCAACGGCGCGATCTACACGCGCGCCGGCCGGTACAACATCAAGCGCGCCCAGCACAAGTTCGATTTCGGGCCGCTGGAGGAAGGGTGCGACTGCTACACTTGCCAGCATTATTCGCGCGCGTACGTCGACCACCTGCTGCGCGCCCGCGAGTTCAACGGGTTTACGTTGGCCACGATCCATAACGAGCATTTCTTCGTGAAGCTGCTGGACGACATCCGCGCCTCGATCGACGGCGGATACTTTGATGAGTTCCGCGACGAAGCGTTGGCCCACTTCTACGGCAACGGCGAGCGCCGGCCAGGGTTGTGAGTTTTTCTCCTTCGTTGCGGCTTGTGCCGAACTTCTCTCTGCTCCCCTCGCTGAGGCTGAGACGTTAAGCAAACAGCCCAGTGGGCTGTTTGTAGTCGAAGGTGAGACGATAGTCGAACCAGCAGGTTGCAGGCAAGGCCCGTCCTTAATTGCGGACGAGCTGTCACGAAGTGACTGAGGGGAGTGTCGCCACCGTCAAAGATCACGGCACCCGCAGAAGACCCACGAGCGATATATCCCTGCCGCCCATGCGACACGCCGAAGATTGCATGATTACCCAGCCGGGTGTAGGTTAGTCGATTGTCTGCGAGTGTGGCGGAATGGTAGACGCGCTGTCTTCAGGTGGCAGTGAGTGTATGCTCGTGGG
>OLNH01000582.1_pt1 | contig 28966 bp, 24 predicted proteins | sample 1643101 | NCBI WGS metagenome assembly OLNH01 (sample SAMEA3136758, study PRJEB25190) | human gut metagenome | biome: human gut; feature: human-associated habitat; material: faeces | place: Austria | collected 2013
AAATGCTTGAATGTATAGTGTTTATGCGGATAATTGAAAATTAGATATAAAATTTCATTTAAATCTCATAGTTTTTTTCGTGTAAAAATTTGACATAAAGTGGCAAATATGGTAGATATATGCTATTATTGATGTAAGCAGTATTCGAATGTAAAAAAATAAAAGTATATATAAGTTTGGGAGATGTTATAAAAATGGATAAACAGAAAGCACTGCGTGTCTTTGGATTGTTTATTGCGGATATATTCACTATAGTTTTAAGTGTTTATGGTGCGCTAATTTTAAGATTTAACGGTCCAATTGAAACAATGTACCTTCAACGTGCAAATTCTATTATTATACCAATTGTGGTTGTGTGTTATGGGATTTTGTATGTGTTTGAAATGTATAAAGGAATATGGAAATATGCTTCTATTGCGGAATTGTGGAATATTATTTTTTCATCAATCACTTCAACATTAGCGATAACAATTATAAGTTATGTAACAGGAAATACTTTACCTGCAACATGTTATTTAATGACGTTAGTTATTCTTGTTGCTGGATTATGTGCTTCAAGATATTCATATCGCTTGATAAGAATGTTTAGAAGAGAGTATTTGCATAGTGAAGAAAAGGTAAAAGAAAGAGTTCTTATTTATGGAGCGGGAAGTGCTGGAGAAAAAATTTTAAGAGAGATTACTAGTAGTTCTGGTTTACATAAAGAAGTTGTTTGTTTTATTGATGATGATGACAATAAATGGACAAGAAAAATCCACAATGTAAAAATTAAAGGTGGACGAGATGTTTTAAAATCAGTGTGTAAAGAAGAAAAAATCGATGAAATCATCGTTGCTATGCCTTCTACTGATCGTAAACAACTGGCTGAAGTATTAAATATCTGTAAAGAAACAAAATGCCGTTTAAAAAGAGTCCCAGGGTATTATCAAATTTTAAATGGGGATGTTCATTTATCTGATTTAAAAGATGTTGAAGTTCAAGATTTACTTGGAAGAGATCAAATTGAAGTTAATCTTTCAGAAATCATGGGATATGTTAAAGATAAAGTGGTTATGGTTACTGGTGGTGGTGGATCTATTGGATCTGAATTATGTAGACAAATAGCTGCAAGTAATCCAAAACAATTAATTATTGTAGATATTTATGAAAATAATGCATACGATATTCAATTAGAATTAAAAGATAAGTATCCACATTTAAATTTAGAAACATTAATTGCATCAGTAAGAAATACGGATAAAGTCAATCGTTTATTTGAACAATATCATCCGGATATTGTATATCATGCAGCAGCACATAAACATGTTCCATTAATGGAAGATTCACCATGTGAAGCTGTAAAAAATAATGTGTTTGGAACATTAAATGTTGTACGTGCTGCTGATAAATATGGAACAAAGAGATTTATCTTAATTTCAACAGATAAAGCAGTCAATCCTACAAATGTTATGGGTGCAACAAAACGTATGTGTGAAATGATTGTTCAATCATACAATAAAAAATCAAATACTGAATATGTGGCTGTACGTTTTGGAAACGTACTAGGATCAAATGGTTCTGTTATTCCATTATTTAAAAAACAAATCAAAGCAGGTGGACCTGTTACGGTTACTCATCCTGATATCATAAGATACTTTATGACAATACCTGAAGCAGTTTCACTTGTATTACAAGCAGGGGCTTATGCTAAAGGTGGAGAAATCTTTGTCTTAGATATGGGAGAACCTGTTAAGATTGATGATATGGCAAGAAACTTAATTAAGTTATCAGGATATGAACCTGATATCGATATTAAGATTGAATATACAGGTTTAAGACCAGGTGAAAAGCTCTTTGAAGAATTATTGATGAAAGAAGAGGGAATGCAAGATACTCCTAATAAACTCATTCATATTGGTAAACCAATTGAATTAGATGAAGAAAAATTTTTCAATCAATTAGTTCATTTAAAAGAAGTTGCTTATCAAGATTGTACAGATATTAGAAAAGATATCAAAGAAATTGTTGATACATATCAACCTCAAAACTTATAAAAAAGATAAATAGCAGTAATCGTCGCAGGGTCGCGTTATGAAAGTTTATCTGTCATACCTTCCTTAGTCGAATAACGTTCGTTATTCGATGGGCGAAGCGTATCTAAAAGGAGGTTTATATGTTTGACAATTGGTATGTAGTTCAAGTAAGAACAGGAAAAGAAGAAGAAATTGCGAAGAAATTACAATTTCATATAAATCACGATGTGCTTCTAGAATGCTTTATTCTTTGTTGCAAAAGACAAAAGAAATTTAGAGGGAAATGGCAATTAGTAGAAGAAGTATTATTTAAAGGATATATCTTTGTTATAACTGATAAAATAGATGATTTATATACGCAATTAAAGGAAATACCTGATCTTACAAAATTGTTAGGAAATGATGGAGAAGATATTTATCCAATATATCCTCAAGAGGCACTATTTCTAGCGAGATTTAGTACAGAAGACCATATAGTAGATGTATCTAAAGGTTATATTAAAGGTGATACAATTATGATTATTGAAGGACCACTTATGGGTTTAGAAGGATATATTACGAAGATAGATCGACATAAACGTATTGCCTACGTTGATGTCAATCTACTTGGACAAGTTTCAAGTGTTCAAGTAGGACTAGAAATTATTAGTAAAGACTAACAAAAAAAGCATAACATTGTTATGCCTTTTTTTGCATATAGAGAAGGGAAGAAAAATGGACTTAATTATTGTCGGCGCTGGTGGACATGGCAGATGTTGTTTGGATATTGCTAGAGAAGTTTATGATGATATTGTTTTTTTAGATGATGGTTTAGTTGGAAAAACAATTAATGATTGTAAAGTAATTGGTGGAATGAAGGATATTCGGGTTTTACATGGAAAATACTCAAATATCTTTATTGCTATTGGCAACAATAAACTTAGAGAAGAACTTATAACACAGGCACAAGAAATAGGGTTTAATGTTATGAATCTTATAAGTAATAAATCTATTATTTCAAACTATGCAAAAATAGGTCAAGGATGTGTTATTTTTCCAAATGTAGTTATTGAACCTAATTCAACTATAGGAAATGGTTGCGTTATTTGTGCAAATAGTGTTATTAATCATGATGCATTTATTGCTGATTATTCTTTAGTGAATAGTTCAAGTGTCATTAGGCCAACAGCTTTATTAAATAAGTATAGTCATATAGGATGTCGTTGTTTAATTGGAAAGGAAATAGAAGAAGCTTCTTCTATTGAAGATGGAAAGGTGGTTATTTAATGTATAGAAATGGATTAAAGAGAGGGATAGATTTTATCTTAGCGTTATGTGGATTAATTGTATTAAGCCCAATATTTTTAATTTTATGTATTTGGATTAAATTAGATAGTAAAGGACCAATTCTTTTTAAACAAAAAAGAATTGGTATTAATAAATCATATTTTAATATTTACAAATTTAGAACAATGTATGTTGATACACCAAAAGATATGCCAACACATATGTTATCAAATCCAGATCAATACATAACAAAATCAGGTAAATTTCTAAGAAAAACTTCTTTAGATGAATTACCACAAATTATTAATATATTAAAAGGGGAAATGGCTGTTATTGGTCCTAGACCAGCATTATGGAATCAAGATGATCTAATTGCTGAAAGAGATAAATATCATGCTAATGATGTAAGACCTGGCCTTACAGGTTGGGCACAAATTAACGGGCGTGATGAATTAAAAATTCCTGTGAAAGCAAAACTTGATGGTGAATATATAGAAAAAATCTCATTCTTATTTGATTTAAAATGTTTCTTTGGAACAATTACATCTGTATTAAAACATGATGGTGTAGTTGAAGGAGGAACAGGCGAATTACATAAGGAGGAAAAATAGTGAAAAGAGTATTAATTACAGGAAAAGGTAGTTACATAGGTAGTCATTTTAGAGATTATTTGAAGGAATTTCCTGATGATTATTATGTAGAAGAATTAGATGTAAGAGATGATTCGTGGAAACAATTTGATTTCTCTAAATTTGATGTTGTTTATCATGTAGCGGGATTAGCTCACTCAACTCCTGATGAATCACAAAGAGATATTTACTATAAAGTAAATACAGATTTAACATATGAAATGGCAAAAAAATCTAAAGAATCCGGAATAAAACAATTTATTTTTATGTCTTCGATTATTGTTTATGGAAGCGGAACTATTGGAAAAGATAGAATTATCACGAAGGAAACACCTCTAACTCCAGATAATTTTTATGGTGATAGTAAAAAACAAGCTGAAATAAAAATTACTCCTTTAGAGGAAGAAACATTTAAAATTGTTATTGTTCGACCACCAATGATATATGGTCCTCAATCAAAAGGGAATTATCCATTGCTTGCTAAATTTGCTAAAAAGACACCTATATTTCCAACTTTAAAAAATCAAAGAAGTATGTTGTTTTTAGGAAATTTAATGGAATTTATTAAATTAATGATTGATAATGAGGAAAATGGTATCTTTTTACCTCAAAATGAGGAATATGTTTCAAGCTATGAATTAGTTAAAATGATTTCTGAAATAAATAATCATAAAATTCATTTTACAAGTATTTTTAATCCATTCATTAAAATGTTAAGTAAACAAGTATATGTAAATAAAGTATTTGGAAATTTAATTATTGATAAGTCATTGTCTACATATAAAGAAAACTATTGTAAATATGATTTTAAAGAGTCTATAGAAATAACGGAGGAAAGATCATGAAAAAATCATTAATGTATGCTTCAGTAGCCTCAATGATTCAACAATTTAATATGAATAATATTAAAATTTTGCAAGATTTAGGTTATAAGGTTGATGTTGCATGTAACTTCGAATTTGGAAGTACAATTTCAAATGAAAAAATAGAAAAACTAAAAAAAGATTTAAAAGATATAGATGTGGATTTTTATCAAATACCTGTACCAAGGAAGATTTTTGATTTTAAAAATTTGAAATTATCTTATAAATTAACAAAACAATTAATGAATGAAAAAGGATACGATTTAATTCATTGTCATTCTCCAATTGGCGGAATCATATGTAGAATTGCTAATAAAAATAGTAGTTATTATTCACAATCAAAAATGATTTATACAGCTCATGGATTTCATTTTTTTAAAGGAAACAATCCAATCAAAAATATTATTTTTAAAGCCATTGAAAAATATGGAGCGCAATTTACAGACACTCTAATAACAATTAACAAAGAAGATTACAATGCTGCAAAAAAATTCAAATTAAAAAAAGGCGGAACAGTAGAATATGTTCCTGGAATAGGAATTGATTTAGATAAAATTAATTCAATACAAGGAAATAAAGAAAAGTTATGTCAAGAATTAAATATACCTTCTGATTCTATTCTATTATTATCAGTAGGGGAGTTAAGCGTAAGAAAAAATCAAGAACTTGTTATTAATTGTTTAGCTGATTTTGATGAAAATGTTCATTATATAATTTGTGGACAAGGTGCTTTAAAAGAGCATTTTTTAGAATTAGCAAAAGAAAAAAAGGTTGATCATAGATTGCATTTGTTAGGATATTGCAGTAATATCATAGAAATTATGAAATCGTGTGATATTTTTATTTTTCCATCATTGCAAGAAGGTTTGCCAGTTGCTCTAATGGAAGCTTTAGCAAGTGGATTGCCATGTATTGCAAGTGATATACGAGGTAATAATGATTTGATTGAAAATGATGTGAACGGTTATTTGTTCGAATTAAAAGAAAGTAAATTTAATAAACGAATGAAGTGTGTTTTAGAAAGAAAATCATTTGAGAAGAAGCTAATGGATCAATATAGTGTAAAAAATATAAGTGGAAAAATGAAAAAAATTTATAAATTTGAAAGGGAAAATAATGGATCATAAGTATATGAAAGTTGATATATCATTTGTAATTCCTGCATATAATTGTGAAAAATATTTGAAAGAGTGCGTCGAAAGTATTATAAATCAAAATGTGGATTCTTATGAGATTTTGATAATAAATGATGGTTCAACTGATAATACATTAAATGTAGCTAAAGAATTAATGGAAAAATATAGCAATGTTGTAAAAATTCATTGTCAAAAAAATAAGGGTGCGGCTGCTGCGAGAAATGTTGGTTTAGATGCCGCGTTAGGAAAATATATCGTTTTTATAGATTCTGATGATATGTTGCATGGTAGCACATTGAACGATTGCATTTCAAAAATTGTAACAGAAAATGTAGACATATTACTAGCCAATATTTCTACATACACAAATGGTAAAATAAAAAAAAATGAGACATGTTTAGAAGAGGTATGTATTCGATCTGAAGTGTTGAAATATATATCTAGTTTACCAAAATTTCCAGGATCTAGTTGTTCAAAAATTTTTAAAAAAGATTTTTTAAGAAAAAACAACATTATTTTTACGGAAAACATAGTAAATGAAGATATTGATTTTATGCTAAAATGTTTTAGAAAAGCTCAAATAATATATCACGCAGATTGCTCATGGTATTTGTATAGACAAAACGTACAAGGATCAGTTACAAACGTGGTTTCACCAAAAATTTGTGATGATATGTTTAAAGTAATTGATGAATGTTTGAAAACTTCAAATGAAAATGAAGTAGTGTATCTAAAGAGAATATTATGTTATGAATATAGCACGTTGTTTTTTTATTATTCAAGATTAAAATTAAATGATAAATTTTTGTTGAAAAAAAATTTTAGAGAAAACAAATATCTATTGTTAGCTAGAAATCTAAAAGAAAAAGCAATTTATATAATGTATAGTATCTCAGGATTAGAGTTTACTGCTAAATTAGTTTCTAAATTATATGTAATAAAGAGTAGGTTCGAAAACTTAGAGAGAAATAAGTGATAATTTTGGTATAAAAAAATGGGAATGATGTAATGCTATTTTAAAACAAAAGGCACACAAAAAAGTGCGCAAGAAAAAATAGAATGAAGTGCAATTTTTAAAAGAATAGATTATTATAAAGATGTAATTTTGAGATAAGCATCAAAATGAATGTTTATTCCAATCATTACAAGCATGAAGAAAGTGCGAGATTCTCCATGCATATAACAGTCCTTGAATTTATAATCGTTGAGGATGCGATTGTTCATACGTTCACAGGACGTTCTATCTTTGTAAATGGTCTTCCACTTTTGGGAATTGTATTGAATCACCCCAAACAGTCGAAAATCATTTTCTACTTTTATTTGAAAAACACGACCATATTTAGATTTAGTACATTTATCTTTTAAAGGACACGAATTTTCTTTTTTAAAAGCGAATGGGCATCTGAATTTATGTCGGTTTCTGGCTTTTTCAAAACCATCACGTATATATTCAAATCCAGCAGCACAAATAGGTCTGCCATTTTTTGAAATATCTTTATAAGGCAGATAGAGATTTTTGTTGGAACTTCGTTTGTTTATGTCGATAACAGGTAATATTCCTAGAGAGTAACATAGTTTATGAGTTGCAACATTATCACTGGCACAATCAAGACAGTAATGATCGAAAGAGATAAAATTATTAATTGCACAAAGTTGTTCTAAGGCTGTCATAGAAGTTATTGCATCATGCTGAGAGGCAGATGCAATAGATAAAAACATAGGCAGATCGATGTTGTATTTGTGATTGATGGTACTTATAGAATAGGCAGTATAACCATAGTAGAAAGTATTAATGTCAGAATCCCAACCGATATTGGCATCAAGATCAGAATAACGTCTGTGGCTATCATCAATCTTAGTACCATATTTGGATGCGTGGGTATGTAAACAAGTACTGTCACCCGAAATGGTAATATGGTTTTCGATAAGATGATGGTTTAAACTGAAATTGACAGCCAAAACGTTAAAAAGCTGAAGAAGGATTTTTTCTTCAAGTTCATCAACAGGATTACTGTTATCAGTGAAAACATGAAGGAGTTCATCAGTGGCAGACATATTGAAATTTACCAGTTTAGAGCCATTTTTAGGTTCGGACTTGGTATCAATGTTTTTATAAGGTTTGTTTTCGCAAACAAAATCATCATGAGTGTATTTCTTTTTGAGAAAAAGGCGATGTATAAAATCGTAGTGGGAACTGAAACTAGGGACATCAAGTGGATCAAAACCACAAATGACAGCCAAAGCATTTTGTTTTTTTAATCTTTTAACCCATTTTTTAATAGAGAAGTATTTAAAATGATCTATAAGGATAAAAGAACGAAGAAATTGAATTTGATTCTTAGCTGGTCTGCCAGTATTAGAGTATAAAGATCTCAAGATATCGAAAGTATTGTCAACATCGAGCCAGATCATTTTGAAAAAAGCTGATTGGAAATCATCATTGAGAAGAGAGAAATCGAACAGTTGACGATAAGAGATATAATGAGAATTAAGATGATTGATAAAATCATTATAAGATTGAAAACAAGGTATCATGGTAAAGCCCTCCCGATACCTTAAACAAAGGGCGCGAAGCGCCACAAAATTGATGAAAAAGTCAAGGCTTTTTATGAAAAAAGTGGGAGGGTAAGAAAAAAGCGGGAAGAAAATTCTTTGTATATCAACGAGTTAGAGTTTTCGAACTGCTTGAATAAAGAAACGGGGGGGATTAATATGTTTGGGATAATTTTTGTTATTTCATTATTTATAATCTTATTACTTTATTTGAATAAATTTTCTTTAGCAAAAAAAACGTCTATATTTTTACTTTTTTTATTTGCTTTCCTAATGAGCTTTGGAAAAAATTTAGGAAGAGATTATGGAACATATTTGTATAATTATGAAATAAATTACTATAGTATGTTTTTTTCACTTAAGGAATTACTTTGGTCATTTTTATTTATAGTGTTTAAAACATTTAAAATTGATTTTTTCTTTTTGATGTTTTTTATAAAAATAACTACTGTTTATTTTTATTATTTAGGACTTAAAAATTTAAAATTAAATGATATTTCTATGACGATAGCGATTCTACTCTATATATTTGTTCCTGCAATTACATTTTTAAATATTGTAAGGCAAGGGTTAGCATTATCAATATATTTTTATGCATACAGTTTTATTAGAAAATTAGATTTAAAAAAATTTGTACTTTGGAGTTTAATTTCTTTTAATATTCATTTTTCAATATTATATATATTTTTAGTAACTAGTGGATTATATTTTTTTAAGGGATATAAGAAAAAACTGGAATTTAAATATTTATTTTATCTGTTATGCTTTGTGTTTTGTGGAATTATTGCACTGATATTGATTAATTCAGTATATGATATTTCTTTTTTTAATCAATTATTTAATAATTATACAACTGTTTTTAATGATAATCTTTCAATCAAAAACTTATTTTCACCTATTGTGATTGGAAATGCTTTAATTATTATGGTATTGATATTGAAAGAGTATACTAGAAAGAATGAATTTGAAGATTATCAATTATTCTCTTTTATAGGTGTTTTATTGAATTGTATAAGTTTAGTATCGTATATATTTGATAGAATTGGTATTTTATTTTCATTTTATAATCCTTATATGGTATCACAAATCATAACAAATGAACATTATTTTGAAATTAAAGAAAATAAATATATTACATTTTTTACATTGTTATTTTATTGTTTAGTTTTTTTCTTAAATGTTTTTGTTTATAAAGAATCAAATAGTTTGATTTATGAATTTTATTTTTAAAGGGAGATAGTATGAAAAAAGTATCTATTTTAATGAGCATATATAATGAGTCAGAAAGAGAAATAGGATTATCGATTAATTCAATACTAGAGCAAACATATAAAGATATTGAATTAATAATAGTTATTGATAATCCAAAAGAAAAAGAGAAATATTTGAAATTATTAGAAAAATACACATTGAATTATTCAAATATTATAGTATCTTGCAATGAGGAAAATATTGGACTAGCTATGTCAATGAATAAAGCATTTGAATTAAGCAACGGAGATTATATTGCAAGAATGGATGCAGATGATATTTCTATAAAAAATCGTATTGAAAAAGAAGTAAATATTATTGAAAATCACGGTTACGATTTTGTATTTACAGGGTATTCATTTATCGATGAACAAGATAACTTATTATCTGGAACTTATAAATATTATTCTCCAAATGAAATATATAATTCATTGCTAACTACTAATTGTATTCACCATCCTACGGTATTAATGACAAGAGAAGTTTTTTCTAGAGTTGGTGGATATAGAGATTTTCCTTGTTCACAAGATTATGATTTATGGTTACGTTTGTTACAAGCAAATTGTAAATTTTTTATGATAGATGAATCTTTATTAAAATATAGAATAAGAAGTAATAGTACAACTAGTCGTAAGAGATTTTTACAAGCTTGTACATTGTTTTATATTAGTAATCTTTTTTATGAAAGACTTCAAAATGGTACAGATGGTTATTCTAAAAAAAATTATGATATTTTTATTAAGAAATGTAATACAAAATATTGGTTTCATAAAAAATATATAAATTATTTCCAAAGTGTACAAAAAAAATTGGGAAAGAAAAAGTATATAGATTTTTATTTAAGATTATACCTATTAAGTATAAATAAGTTTATTCGAGATAGTTATTTGCTAAAAATTAAAATAAAAAAGAAGGGAAGATTAATATTATGAAAAGAACGTATTTTATAACTGGAGGAGCTGGATTTATAGGTTCACACCTTTCAGAAAGATTATTAAAAGAAGGTAATAATATTATTTCGATTGATAATTTTAATGATTATTATGATCCAATTTTGAAAGAGAAAAACTACGAAATCGTAAAACGTACTGCTGAAGAAAATAATTGCCATTACAAATTATATAGAGGAGATATAAGAGATAAAAATATACTTGAGGAAATATTTAATAATCATTCTATTGACGGCATTGTTTCTCTAGCAGCAAATGCGGGAGTAAGACCATCTATAGAAGCACCAGAGTACTATGTAGATGTAAATTTAATGGGATTAACAAATTTATTAGAAATTTCAAAAAATAATGGGGTGAAAAGTTTTGTATTTATATCATCTTCATCAGTGTATGGTAACAACAAAAAAGTGCCTTTTAGTGAAAAAGATGCTGTAGATAATCCAATTTCACCTTATGCTGCTACAAAAAAAGCAGGTGAATTATTATGTTATACATATCATGCATTATATAAAATGAATATTGCATGTTTACGATATTTTACGGTATATGGGCCAAGACAAAGACCAGATTTAGCAATCAATAAATTTACGAGATTAATGCTCAAAGATGAAGAAATACCTATGTATGGTGATGGAACAACTGCAAGAGATTATACTTATATTAGTGATATTGTTGATGGAACGGTAAAAGCACTGAATTATGTTATGCAAAAAGACAAATATATTTATGATATTTTTAATTTGGGTGGTAGTAATCCTATTACATTAAAAAAATTAATTGATGTTATTGGAGAAGCAACAGGAAAGAGACCCAAAATAAAAAAATTACCAATGCAACCAGGCGATGTTAACATTACCTATAGTGATTTTAGTCATGCAAAAGAAATATTAAATTATGAGCCAAAAATCAAAATTGAAGAAGGCATTTCAAATTTTGTGAAATGGTATCAAAGTAATATTTTGGAGGTACAATAAATGTATTTTTTTTATAGATGTTTGTATAAATTAATTTTAGTAGCAAATTTGGAAAAATATTTATCAGATAAATCATTTTTAAAAATTCAATACTATATAACTCATAAAAAAAGACTTAACCTAAAAAATCCTCAAACTTATAATGAAAAAATTCAATGGTTAAAATTACATGATCATAATGAACTTTATCCTAAAATTGTTGATAAAGCAGATGTTAGAAATTATGTTAAAGAGAGAATAGGGGAAGAACACCTTATTAAATGTTATGGTGTATTTGATTCTCCAAATTTAATAAATCTAGAAACACTTCCTGATTCCTTTGTGATTAAATGTACACACGATAGCGGGAATGTATATGTTTGTGAAAATAAAGAAAAATTTGATAAAAAAAAATTTGGAACAGTATGTAACGGATTAAATTATAATTTTTATTATAAAAGTAGAGAATGGCCATACAAGTCATTAAAACCTAGATTGATAGTTGAAGAAAATCTTTCAAGAAACGGTAAAACTCCAGCTGATTACAAATTAATGTGTTTTAATGGAAAGGTTAAATTTATACAATTACATGAAGATAGATTTTCTGATCATAAAAGTTATTTATATGATATCAATGGTGTCCCTACTAAATTTAATAATGTTGGAAGTGAAAGTGACAATGATACTGCACCAATGCTTGATATGAGTGTAATAAAAAAAATGATTAGCCTAGCTGAAATTTTAGCAAAAGACTTTTTCCATGTAAGAGTAGATTTTTATTTTGTTGACAATAAAATTTATTTTGGAGAGTTGACACTTTATGACTCTGCAGGATTAGTTCCTTGGTTTAATAATGGAGATGAAATTTTAGGAGAACTGCTAGATTTAAGCTTCGTAGATAATAAGAAGGAGTATAAAGAAAAATATGATGAATAATAGACCTTATTTAGTGATTGGTGGAGATCTAGTTCCTACAAAAAAAAATACTCAAGAATTTATTTCTGGAAACATTGATACTCTATTAGGTGAAAAAATAAAACAAATATGGAATGATTCAGAATATAGAATTTTTAATTTAGAAACTCCTATTTCTAATAGCAATAAAACATTTGAAAAAGCAGGTACTTTTTTAGGTGCAAAAGCAGAAACGTTTAATGGCATTAAGAACTTAAATCCTGATTTAATATGTTTAGCTAACAATCATATAATGGATTTGGGAATTGAAGGAGCACAAGATACTATATCATTGCTAAATGCAAACAATATTCAATATGTAGGTTTTGGCTCATCAATAGATGAAATGAATGATTTTTTCCTTTTTGAATATAACGATAAAAAAATAGGAATTTATAATTGTTGTGAACATGAGTTTACGTATGCTAGAACAGATAGATGTGGGACAAATCCATTTAATCCGTTGCAATCTTTATTTAGAATAAAAGATTTAAGTAAGAAATGTGATTTTTTGGTGGTAATTTATCATGGGGGCAAAGAATTATATCAGTATTGTTCGCCTAAACTAAAAGAAACGTGCCATGCTATAGTTAAAGCAGGAGCAAATGTTGTTTTATGTCAGCATAGTCATTGTGTTAGTTGTTATGAAGTTTATAATGATTCTACTATTTTATATGGCCAAGGAAATTTTATTTTTGATTTAGATGAACCGGGAAAATGGAACGAATTAACCTGCAACGGAATTCTTGTAAGATTATATTTAGATGATTTTTCGATTGATTTTTTGAATTATCATAAAGATGGAAAAAAGATAGAACTAGACGATAATCAAATAAATGAAGATTTAATTGATCGTTCGAATAAAATTATTGATGATAATTTTGTGAGAGAAAATTATATTTCTGAAATAAGAAACACAAGTTATCACTATTTTCGTCAACTGCTAAGTACAAAGGTAATTGGTGCAATTGACAAAAAAATCTTTAAATCTTATTTTATGAAAAGGAGATATAAAAAAATGAGATTATATTATATAAATTACTTTGATTGTGAGGTACATATGGAGAATATATTAACATATTTGAAAGAAATTAAGGAGTTGTATCAAGGGTAAAATGAGAACTAAAATAACTATATATAACACGATTGTGTCTTTAGTTTCACAAGTGCTATTTTTAATATTAAGTATTATTTTTCCTAGACTGATTATATTGGCTTTTGGTTCAGAGGTAAATGGGTTAACTGCTTCAATAAACCAAATACTAAATATTATTAATTTATTACAAGCAGGAATTGTCGGCGCTTCGATTTATGATATGTATAGACCGATTTCTGATAATAACAAAGAAATGGTTGGGAAAATATACTATTCGGCAAAAAAATATTTTAATAAATTAAGTTTGATTTTTTTTGTATTTGGTGTACTAATTATTCCTCTATTTTTAATAAATTCAAACAATGATATATCTTTTGCTGAAACATTTTTATCAGTTGTTATTTTAACATTGAATGGCGCTTTGATATTTAGATACATTTCATCTTATGATATTATTATTTCTGCACATCAAAAAAAATACATACTAGTATATTCTTCGTTAATAGAAAAAATAATTTATTATTTTTTATTAGTGATAGTTTTATATACAAAAGTTCATTTTATTTTTATGTATATTTCTTTATTGTGCGGAACAGTGACTAGGATTGTTTATTTGAAATACTATTTTAATAAATACTATTTAAATAGTATAAGAGATTATTCAACTGAAACAAATTATAAAGTTAAAAATCAATTTTATTTGTTAGCAAATCAAATTGTTCAGCAAATCATAGAGAGTGGACCAACATTAATAATTACAACATTTTATGGGTTAGCAACAGTAAGTATTTTTTCATTATATAATATGATTGTATCAGCTTTTAAAATGATTTTTACAACTATTCAAAATTCTATTGCACCAAGTTTTGGGGATTTATCGGTAAGTAATAAAAGGCAAAGTTCTATTATTTTTGATGTTTTACAGTTATTATTTATTAATTTAGGAGAAATTGTATCATCTTGCTTAATTGTATTGTGTATACCATTCATTCAGTTATATTCAAATGGATTCTCGGATGTGAATTATATTAATGTTAAATTGGCATTTTGCATATCTTTTTTATGTTTGTCTTATTGTATTTTTATGCCTTATAATATGGCAATAAATGCAAATGGTCAATATCGTTCGGTAACCAAACAAAATATTTTCTACGGAATTATTTTTTCGCTTTTGGCAATTGGTCTATCTATTTTTGACTATACATATTGTATTATTTGTTTTTCTTTGTTTTATATAGTCTCTTCTTTTGATAGAGTTTATATTATAAATAAAAAGTGTTTTTCTTTAAATATAAAAAAACATGTTAGAAGAATTATATTTGCTATAGTTTATCCAATAATGTACTATGTGATATTTAGTAAAATAGTAATTTCTACTTGGGTAGGTTTTTTATTGTTTGGATTTTTATATTTCATAATATCATCATTATTTATTTTGGTGGTAGATTTTATTTTTGATAGAAATACGTTTAGATATGTATATGAATTAATAAGGAGTAAATTATGAAAAATATAATTTTTTTTGGATCTGATGATGATGTTATCAATCAAATGTATAAGGATCTTGAAACAAATGAAAATGTACTTTATAAAAAAGGAATTATAAACTTAAAAAATAAATTTTTAAAACTAATTTTTTCAATCACTTTTAGTAAAAAGATAAATCAATTTTTAAAGATTCCATTCAAAAAAAATTGGTTTAAATACTTTCTTGAAAAAGAAATCAATATTTCAAAAAAACCAATATTTATTTTTACAAAAGATAATTTGAAATATTTAGAGTTTGGTTTCGCTAATTATTTAAAAAAATTATATCCTAAATGCAAAATCGTGCTTTTATTTTTAGATATACATGGTTTAAGGGGATATGATTTTAACACACTTAATGGATTGTATGATTATGCATATACTTTTGATGAGTTAGAAGCCAAGAAATATTCTATAAATTATTATCCATTATGCTATTCTCATTCTGAATATGAAGATATTGAAAAAAAATATGACATATGTTTTATTGGTCAAGATAAGGGGAGAATTGATAAAATATATAGCTTGTTTTTAAACGCAAAAAAATGTGGTTTAAAAACAAAAATAATAATTTGTGGAAAATGTGACAAAAAAAGTAAATATCCTGAATTTGAGTATGTGGATCATATTTCATATAATGACGCATTGAAATTTATATCCCAGTCTAAATATAATGTAGAAATTTGTTTACAAGATACAACTTCGATTTCAATAAGGTTATATGAAGCAATAATGTTTAATCAAGGACTAATTACAAACAATAGTTATATAAGCAAATCACCATATTATGATGATAGTTTTGTTCACATTATTGATTTTGACAATATTAATTTAGATTTTATAAATGGGTATAAAAAAAAGGAAAATTCAATTTTAAAAGAAAAGATAAGCCCATTGGGTTTTATCAAATGTTTAGAAGATTAGAGGAGGATGAATATGTCTATTTTTAAAGATAAAGTATTAATGATAACAGGAGGAACTGGATCTTTTGGAAATGCAGTTTTGAATAGATTTCTTGACACAGATATAAAAGAAATTAGAATTTTCTCACGTGATGAGTTAAAACAAGATAATATGCGACATAAATATCAAGCAATTAATCCAAAGATGAGTGAAAAGCTTAAATTTTATATCGGTGATGTTAGAGATATAGATTCTGTAAGAAATGCTATGCATGGAGTTGACTATATTTTTCATGCTGCAGCATTAAAACAAGTTCCTAGTTGCGAATTTTTTCCAATTGAAGCAGTGAAGACAAATGTTTTAGGAACAGAAAATGTTTTAACCGCTGCAATTGAGTGTAATGTAAAGAGAATTGTATGTCTATCAACTGATAAAGCAGCTTATCCAGTTAATGCTATGGGAACAAGTAAAGCTATGATGGAAAAAGTCATTGTTGCAAAATCTAGAACTGTTGACCCTAAAAAAACGAGTATCATGTGTACTAGATATGGAAATGTTATGTGTTCTAGAGGTTCTGTAATCCCATTGTTTATTTCTCAAATAAAAGAAAATAAATCATTAACGCTGACTGATCCCAAAATGACACGCTTTATTATGTCATTAGATGAAGCGGTTGATTTGGTGCTATTTGCTTTTGAACATGGGGAAAGTGGAGATATTTTAGTTCAAAAAGCTGCTGCTACTACTATCGAAGTTTTGGCGGAAGCAGTTAAAAAAATATTTAATTACAAAAAAAGTAATAAAATAATAGGTATACGACATGGGGAAAAAACATATGAAACATTATTAACAAATGAGGAATGTAGTAAGGCCATAGATATGGGGGAATTTTATAGAGTACCAGCAGATAAGAGGGATTTAAATTATGATAATTATCTATCAGTAGGAACTGATCGTAATGGATTAACAGAATTTAATAGTAATAATACTAATCTATTAACAATTGATGAGACTGTAAATAAACTTTTAACTTTAAAAGAAATCGTAGAAGAAAAAGAAAAATGGGAAAATAAATAATGAAAATATTAGTAACAGGTGCTAATGGTATGGTAGGAACTGCCTTAGTCAATAATTTAAAAACAATTCAAGATGGAAGAAATAAAACAAGACCAAATATTCATATTGAAGAAATCTATGAATATGATATCGACAATACCTTAGAAGATTTAGATAAGTATTGTAAGGATTGTGATTTTGTATTCAACCTTGCAGGAATTAACAGACCTGAAAATGTAGAAGACTTTATGAATGGAAACTTCGGTTTTGCTTCTATATTATTAGATTCATTAAAAAAATATAACAATAAAGCAACAATCATGTTAAGTAGCTCTATCCAAGCGACCCTTGCAGGTCGCTTTGGAACAAGTGAATATGGAAAATCAAAGAAAGCAGGAGAAGATCTTTTCTTTGATTATTCTAAAGAAACAGGTGCAAAAGTAGCTATATATCGTTTTCCAAATCTAATGGGACATTCAAGACCAAAATATAACAGTGCTATTTCAACATTCTGTTGGGCAGTAGCTAATGATGAAGAATTTACAGTAAATGATAGAAATACGGAATTAGAAGTTCTTTATATTGATGATCTAGTTGAAGGAATGTATGATCTATTAGAAGGAAAAGAACAACGTTGTGAATTTGATGGGGTAGAAACAGTAAATAAGGAAGATGGAAGATACTGTTATGTTCCAGTAACACATAAAGTTACATTAGGAGAAATCGTTGATTTATTAAAACAATTTAAAAATCAACCAAAGACACTCATGATGCCTAAAATGCCTGAAGGATCATTTGCGAAAAAACTTTATAGTTTATATCTATCATATCTTCCAAAAGAAAAATTCGCTTATTCATTAAAAATGAACTGTGATGATAGAGGATCATTTACTGAACTCGTACATACAGAAGACTGTGGACAAGTATCAATCAATATCTCAAAACCTGGAATTACTAAAGGACAACATTGGCATAATTCAAAATGGGAATTATTTATTGTTGTACAAGGACATGGATTAATTCAAGAAAGAAATATTAATACTGGAGAAATTGTAGAATTTGAAGTAAGTGGGGATAAGATAGAAGCAGTACATATGATTCCAGGATGGACTCATAACATTATTAACTTATCAGAAACAAAAAATCTTGTTACAGTTATGACATGTAATGAAGTCTTCAACCCAAACCATCCTGATACATTCTTTGATCCAGTAAAGTAATTATTATTAAAATTGGAGGAATTATAATGAAAATAGCAGTTGCAGGAACAGGATATGTAGGATTAAGTATCGCTACATTATTAGCACAGCATCACGAAGTGAAGGCTGTGGATATTATACAAGATAAAGTGGATAAGATTAATAATCGTATTAGTCCTATTCAAGATGAATATATTGAAAAATATTTAAAAGAAAAAAAATTAAATCTAACAGCAACCTTAGATGCAGAAGATGCGTATAAAGATGCTGTTTTTGTTATCATTGCTGCACCAACAAACTATGATTCAAAGAAGAACTTCTTTGATACAAGTGCAGTAGAAAGTGTTATAAAACAGGTTATTGAAATCAATCCAGATGCTATAATGGTTATTAAAAGTACAATTCCTGTAGGATATACACAAAGTATCAGAGAGAAAACAGGAAACAAGAATATCATCTTCTCTCCTGAATTCTTAAGAGAATCAAAAGCATTGTATGATAATCTCTATCCTTCAAGAATTATTGTAGGAGCAGATATGGAAGATGAAAGATTAGTAGAAGCAGCACATACATTTGCTTCATTACTTCAAGAAGGTGCTATTAAAGAGGATATTGATACTTTATTTATGGGATTTACTGAAGCAGAAGCAGTTAAGTTATTTGCGAATACTTATCTTGCTTTAAGAGTATCTTATTTTAATGAATTGGATACATATGCAGAATTAAAGGGACTAGATACACAACAAATTATCAATGGTGTGTGTCTAGACCCTAGAATTGGATCACATTACAATAATCCATCCTTTGGATACGGAGGATACTGCCTACCAAAAGATACAAAACAGTTATTAGCTAACTATGCAGATGTACCTCAAAACTTAATAGAAGCAATTGTAGAAAGTAATAGAACAAGAAAAGATTTCATAGCTGACCAAGTGTTAGAAAAAGCAGGGGCATATGAATCAAACGATTCATACAATCAAGAAAAAGAAAATGAAGTTGTTATTGGTGTTTATAGACTTACAATGAAATCAAATAGTGATAACTTTAGACAATCTTCAATTCAAGGAGTTATGAAAAGAATCAAAGCTAAAGGAGCTAAAGTCATTATCTATGAACCAACACTAGAAGATGGAAGTACCTTCTTTGGAAGCTTAGTTGTTAATGATTTAAATTTATTTAAATCATTAAGCCAAGCAATCATAGCTAATCGCTATGATTGTTGCTTAGATGATGTAGAAGATAAAGTATATACAAGAGATTTATTTAGAAGGGATTAATAATTGAATTTAAATAAATTAATTAGGGAAAGAATATTAAATCTTTATAACATAGTAAAAGTGATTAGTATTTTAAGAAGGGATATTGAATAAAGAAAATATTATATTATAATTAAAATATAGATCCTAGAACTAATATCGTAAGTTATAAACTTATGGAGACTTTGCCTATAGTGCAGAGTATGTTAACAATGGTGGTATTCAAACGTAAACATTAAAACGTTTGAATACCAGTATTCAAGCGTTTTAATGTTTACGTTACGCTCTAATGTAGGATCTTTTTATTATGGAGAAGATATGGACTTATTAGAAGATGAAGTAGTAAAAAAGATAATTAATGAATTAAAGAGTTTCAAGAGAATAAATGTTAATAAAAGTTCAAAAGTACCTAAGTTTATTTTTTTATGTGGCAAACAAATATTAGGAGATGATGGGCAAATAGATGTAGAACTTACTAAAAATAATATTCGGTATCATATTAAAGAAATGTTGGAAAAAAAGAAAATAGATAATTATAGAAATTATTTTTGTATTTTATCAGAGCAACTTTATTCAGATTCAATGAAGATAGATATATTGACTTTTGAAAAGTTATTAGCATTAATAAGTGATGAAATAGTTATTGTTACAGAAAGTGAAGGAACTTTTTGTGAATTAGGAGCATTTGTTTTGGATAAACATTTTATGATAAAAACAATCGTTATTAATGAAGATAAAGAGGAGTATAAAAATTCTTTTATTTCTAAAGGACCAATTGAAAAGCTTAGATCAGTTAAAGAAAACAGGGTTATTCTTCATGGAGGCTATAAGAGAATTATCGCAACGAATGAATTTGATACTAAGTTAATGAATGTAATTGGTTCTAATACAAATAAGAGTAAAATAAACAAAAACATTGATTCTATTGATATTAAATCACTAATTTATGAATTAGCTGCCATTATAGAAATTTTACAACCAATTACCTCATATGAGTTAGAAAAGCTATATAAAAATATTTTTAATTTTACTTCTACATATAAACTTGAAAATGATGATATAGTAACTATCAACAGTATCAATGATGTTGTTGAGTTAATGTCTAAAATGAGAATTTTGAATATTAATAGACAGTTACTAACACTGAATGAGAATCTGTCTTTTTTTGATTTTTTATTTAATATGCCAACTATAAAAAAGGATTCAATTAGAACAAAATACCTCTCAAGAGTATATAAATTAGATGCTAATAGAATGGAGAAGACATCATGAGTATTTTAGAAGAAATGTCAACAGATTTAAAAGTTAGTATTGATTATTTAAAAAATTTAGAAAAGATGAGTGGCAGATATAGAAGAGTGGTTGTTAATGGCAAAAAGAAAAGAAGAGAAGTGTATGTTCCTTGCAAAGAATTAAAAACTGTTCAATATTGGTTAGTGCATAATGTATTTAATGATTGTAAAATATCAAATTATTGTACTGCATATCAAAAAGGTATGAGTATAAAGCAAAATGCATTAAAACATGCAAAGAATAATTATATATTACATATGGATATAAAAGATTTTTTTCCAAGTATTGATTATATGAAACTTGGAACTGCTTTGGTTAAAAATAATTTGAATTTATCTAAGGAAGATTTGTTAGTTATTTTTCATTATACATTATATAATACTCAACATTTAGTTATCGGTAGTGTCTGTGCTCCAATTATCGCAAATATTGTTATGTATGATTTTGATAATGAATTAGATAATATACTTAAAGATAAAGGGAATTTTACATATACAAGATATTCTGATGATATCATTATTTCATCAGAAGAATATATTAATAGTGACTTAGTTGAAATTATTGAAGAACTTTTAAAAAAATATGGTTTTGTAGTTAATAAAAAGAAAACACATTTTATGACAAAAAATATGAAAAGAAATGTAACAGGGATAAGTATTGATAATAATACAAATAAGCTTTCGATTGGAACAAGAAATTATAGAGAAATAAAAAAGAGATTATATGACTACCTTGTTAAAAATCAAGGAGATAAAAAGTATATTGTAGGATACCTTTCATATATAAAAGATATTAATAAATCTCAATATGATCAGCTAGTGAAAATTTATAAAAAATATGATAAAAATTGCAAAATATTTAATGATAATGGTTAAAAATATTGAGTGAATTATATTTTTTATCATTTTAGATGAATTTTAAAAGTGAAATATGATAAACTGTTATTATTAATTAGGATAGAGGGTGAAAGTTGTGAGTTTACTTGAAAGTATAGGTTTTAGTGAAGTTGAAATTAAATCGCAAGTGGAACAAATCTGTATTGAAAAGAAGATTGACTACATTGTTCCCTTGGCTAAAAAAGGAAATGTTTTATTTAAAGACATTTTTGGTGATAAAGATTTAACTATAAATGGAAATGTTATTAAAGTATTTAATGATCGATTAATTAATAAGTTTGATTCTTTTTCATTTTTGAGTAATAAAAATATTTTAATTTTCGATGATTCCTTTAGAACGGGAAATCGTATCTTTAAAACAATATCATTTTTCCTTGATAAAACAATGAGTAGTTTAATAAAGGAAAAAAAAGATATTGTTTTTAATGAATTTGGAGATGTTACTAATTATAGTTATTATACAGTTGTACAATGTAAAAAAGAGGATGTTCCAAATAGAAAAAATTTTAAAGTTAAATCTTATAAAACGTATAATACAGAAGATTATTACGATTTTTGTATAAAAGAGGCGACTATATTTCAAAAAAAATTATGTTATAATTCCATTGATTTGCCTATTTTTAAAACATCTGTAAATGATTTACAATTGCTAAATGATATTTTTCAAAACGAGTTAGGAATGGAATTTGAAGAAACATATACTTATATTGGAAATGAGAAAGTGAACTTAGGTGTTTTATACATTGATATTCCTGAGTTGAGAGACTTAACCAATAATCTTATTCTTGCTACAACATGTAAATTAAGATATGAAATCAATAAAGATGGTCAGTATGATTGTATTTTTACTCCGTTGATTTTTACTCAATCAATGGAATATTCTGATTTAGAAAATATGTATAATTCTATTTTTAATTTAGAAAGAAGAAAAGCATCATTAAAAGTTGATATGAGATTGTCTTTTGTTAAGTTATATAGATATATTAATTATGTTTTAAGTTTTTCAATTGGAAATTTAATCAAAAAATATTTAGCTGAGTATTGTATCGATTTGAAGTATTCAAAAGAGTTTGAAAATCAGTTTATTGAAACCTTAGATGGGGAAGAAAATATATTGCTTCAAAATAAGTTAAAAGAGTATGAAAATTTTAATAATGTTTTAAAAGATTTATCAAATTTTAAATGCGAAAGTGATTATTATTTAGATGAAGATAGTTCGTTTGTTCTATCGTTTGATGAAATTAAAGAAACTATTTTTAATTTAATAACAGAAGAAAGAGAAAAAAGTAATTTAGAGCATAATTTTACACCTATTGAGGATTTTTCTAATATATATAGTAATCCTAAAAATTATTTTAATTTTGTAAAAGCTATATATCAATGTTTAGAATCATATTCTATTACTAATGAATTAGATTTTATTAATTCAAAATCATATTTAGAACGTGGTTTTGTAAATGGGGAATGTAGTGCAATTTCACTGCCATATAAAGATAAAGTGTTTTATGTAGGGTTAAGATGTTTTTATGATAAGGTTAATAGAGATTATGATAAGTATGTAAAAAACTACAATTTATTTATAGAAAAATATTATCATTTTCTATTAAGCGAAGATTATTTTAAAAATAATTTAATTACTAAAAAAGAATTTGTTTATTTTGAAAACTACTATAGAAATGTTTCTAAAAATAGTATAAAAAAGAAATTAGAATCGAAAACGTATATTTTAAAACAAAAAGATATGCAAGTTAATATAAATTATATTAAACCAAGAGTAGAGTTTTTTTTAAACAGTGATGATTTTGAATTTTAATACAGAGAGGATGCCTTGGCACCCTTTTTATTATAATTTTAAAGAGAGGATAAGAAAATGGACGAGTGCAATAAAAAGTATGATACATATGTAGAAAAAAGATTTTTTGAAAAATTACAATGTATTGATGATAAGAATTTAAAAAAAAGAATTGAACTTGCTTGGCTAAGTGATAAAGAATACTATACTGGATTGACTAAAACAATTGTATATGAATTCATGAATTATAGTTTACATGATGAATCTCATTCATCAAGCATTCTTCAATATGTTTATTTGCTTTTAGGAAAAGATAAAGTTGATGAGTTATCAGTAGGTGACTTATGGCTTTTGTTAGAGGCTGCTTACAGTCATGACATAGGAATGTCAACAAATTATCAAGAATTATATGAATTATGGACTGATGGAAATAGAATTAATGAAATCATTGATGATATTAGAAATAGTGATGATAAAGATATTATAGGTACGTATCGACAAGTAAAGGAATGGCTTGATAAGAACAAACAAAATTTAAATAGAGAACAATTTGAAGAAGAACATAAAGGGTGGCCATTAGAAATAAGAAAAGGAATTACTTATATTAATACTGTTCATATTCGAAAAAATCATGCAAAACGTAGTAAAGAAAAAATATTACAAATGATAAGTAATAAAAATGATTTAATGATTGAGGATAGGTTATATAAAATAGTTGCAGATATTAATTATTTGCATAATGCAAATTTTGAAGAAATATTTGATTGTTTTAACTCTGTTGAGACAGGATTTGAAACTGATGAAATCCATCCAAGATTAATTGCACAACTACTAAGAGTTGGTGATGTTTTAGACATTCGTAATAATAGATTTGAGTATAGAAATATTGTTTATAATGGGGGATTACCATATGTAAGTCAAACACAATATGATAAACATAAGTCAGTTACTCGATTTCACGTAGATACTAAAAGAGTAACTGTTTTTATTGAATCTGAAAATATTGTTACTTGTCAAAGTGGTAGGCAATGGCTTGATTGGATAGATGATGAATTAAACCATTTAATTTATAATTGGAATTTATTTACGGAAGGATTCTTGCAAAATTTAGAATTAACGCATATTGAATTAAAAGTAAAGTATAGGGGATATGATTATACTAGTAATGATTTTAACGGATTTTTAAAAGCTGATTCAAATAGAATGCTTGATTTATTAATTGGAAACAATTTTTATGACTCTAATCTAGTTGCTTTTAGAGAGTTTTTACAAAATGCCATAGACGCTACCAAAGTAAAAATGGCATTAGAATTGTTAGGTAATAAAAGATATAATAATTCTATCTATCCTTTGAAATTTATTGATGCATTACCTAATGATATTATAGTACCTGGCGAAGAATTCTTTTCAACAAAATCTGATCCATTTGATAAAAATAGAATAAATATTGAAATCTTTATGCCAAGTATCGATAGTGAAAAATTAGACGATGATAATAAGTTCATTGTAAAAATAAAAGATGTTGGATTAGGAATGGATGAAGAGGGAATACAATCATTATTTAATATTGGTAAAGGTTGGAATGGTAGAAAAAAGATAAAAAATGAATTTAGTAAAATACCACAATGGTTAACCCCTACTGGTGGATTTGGTATTGGATTTTTGTCAGGATTTTTATTATCTGATAAAGTAGAAATAAATACTAATTCTAAAGATGGTTATAAATATCATATGACTATTCATTCACCAAAAAAAGGATCTAAGATTGAAAAAAAAGTTGATCAAAAAAATTATATGGATTCTGGTACTGAGTGCATATTAGAAATTGATTTTTTTGAATATTATTTATCTTTTATGTCTTTTATATTAGAAAAGAATAATGATAATAAAAAGGAACACTATAAGGAAATATTAACAGAAATCAAAAAGTTTAATTTATTTGATAAAAAAGATCAATTAAGAATAATTAAAGTATTCATGAAATATTTACTTGAGTATTATATCATGGATACAGTATTCCCAATATATATGGAAATTCCACAAATAACAGATAATACGATAATTAAGCATAATTATTTATATACTTTAGAAGCTGAAAATAATAAGTTTGATAAATTTGAAATAGTTTATAGCTTATATAAAGAGCAAGAATATAGAAAAGAAATCAAAAGAACACAATCGGCGTATAGAAAATATGGATATTGGAGCGACGTTATACATGGTGTTGTTAGATTAAATTTATATGATAAGAATAACAAATCAACAAAAATAGGATATAAAGGAATTTATGTTTTTGAAGTACCGAATAAATCTAATGATGTTTTGTATAATTTATGTAACGAGTGTATTTTTTCAATCGATATATTTAAAGGTAACGTAAAGGATACATTAAATATAAACAGAAACAGTTTTAAAAATGATTATCAATTTATAACGACAATTAATAATGTTTTTGTGGAATTTTTAAAAATATTTTTCGAAAATTTAGAAACGTATTCTAATAGCTATAAATTAAATCTCTTTGAAAATTATAAAATTATTAAAATAATGCTGTATTATAATGAAACTGTTAAAAATGAAATGCATTTTGAAAAAATAGAAGAGGTCTTTGATAATTTATTTTTATATGAAAATATTGAGCGTTTGTTGCATATTGATGATTATAATAAACTTAATGTTTTATTAAATAAAACAAGAATATTAGGAGATAATGATTATTCTGATTCTTCAGTTCCTTACGAACTAGGAATAGTAGAAAAAGTATATGATAGAGTAATAAATTTTTTAAGAGAATATAATAATAATGTTTCTAAAGAATTACTTTACAAAGATTATATAGATAAAAAATATAAAGACTATTTAGAAAAAATTGCTGAAATTTTCAATGAATTTGGTTCTAATGGAAGAATAATTGAGGAAGCGTTAATGAGAAATAGGAAGAGTAAAGCTATACTTGAATGTTTTGGAAAATTAATACAACAATATAGAGAAGTAGATAGTGATGAAATTTCTAAAGGAGTTGTATTTAGAGAAGAACCTTTCTTAAAGCATCTTCTTAAAGATGATATTGTATATTGTTTAGTAAAAGAAAGAGATGATGATAAATCAATAAAAGAAAGTGATATAACTAAACTCTATGAAAAAAATGCTTTTTTTATTAATATCGACGAATTAAAAAAACAAGGTACTATTTTCAATACATTTAAAGAATTTTTAGATAAGATTATTCCAATAAAAGTTGAAAATGGTAGTATTGAATCTACTAAGATAAGAATTAAAGAATTAGAAGGCTATGTGTTATATAGAATTCAAAAATACAAAGCAAAAATGATTAATGTCAGTGAATATGAAAACAATATTATTAAGGATATTATTGATCATTCATTCGAAAAATATGATGATTGCATTATAAGAAATGAAAAAAATGCGGGCAAGTATAATTTGTTAATTAATAATAGACTATTACCTGATGAGGAAAATTTAAATGTTATAGAGCATTATTTAATTAATCCATTTAATGAAGATAAGGAATCCTTTAATGAAAAGTTGTCATTAAGTAATTTTTTAGATGGTAAATATTCAAAAGAAGAAATAAGAAAAAAATTTAATGAATCCGAAAAATATAAAATGAAAATAAACTATGTTTATTTAAATAAGTTAAAGGAATTAGGAGAGGGGAATGTTACTAAAAAAGATATAGACAATTCTTATGTTGAATTAATCATTGATGTTATTACCGCTGCAAAGAAAAAGCATTTGAATATAAGAAATAACAAGAAGTAAAGAGAAAGGGTGTTAACAATAAATATGATTAAGAAGAAAGATTAGATGCTTATTGTAAAAAAATGTGACTACGTTTTCAATTCTATGAGAATAGACATAAAAATTAAAGTGAATTGATTCATTATCACAGTTGTGAATGTAATGGTTGAAATGAATAATAAAAATTTAGGAATGTGAATCTAATTGTTAGGATATAGTAATGTTTTATTGATAATTTGATCTTAGGAGGTAACACCCATTGCTTAATAGTCAATCATTATGTTTTGAGTGGTTAAGAAGTAAGAAGTAATAAGGAAGATGTAAAACCATCTACATATAATAAGTATGAGATGATTATTAATAATTATTTAATGAGTTTCTTTGAAACTCATTCTTTAGATAAATTAAATAAAGAAGTTATTAAACAATACTTGATGATGTTAATAAATAAAGGACTATCATCAAGTATTGTTAAGAGTATTAAGAATGTTTTAAGAGCAATCTATACAAGCTATGAAGATCAATATAACTTAGATTATATAGATTTTTCTTTAATCAAAATAGAAGAAGTTCAAAAAGAAAATAAATACTTAAGTGATGAACAACTTTATCAGTTACATCAATACTGTATGAAAGAAAGTAGTGATACATGTTTATGTATCCTACTTGCTATGGATACAGGAATGATGATTGGTGAGATTACAGCTTTGAAGGTAAAAGACATTGATTTAGATAATCAATTGATTCATGTTAGTAAAAGAACTCAAAGAGTAAAGGATGATAAAGATGGTTCTAAAACAGTTTATGAGATTTTTGATATTGAATGGCCAATGTATAGAAATATAACGATTCCTAAAGAATTATATTTTTATTTAAAAGATTATTTAAAGGATAAAGACAATGAGTGTTACTTAATATCAAATCAATTAAAATTACAAAGTTTCAAAGAGGTTTGGATCGTATAGGTAATCATTTTGGTTTTAAAACAATTTTCAAAGATTTGAGAAATATGTTTAATGAAAGATGTTTGAAGAGTTGTATGGATATGAATGTGGTAACGGTCAAACTTTGAAGTTAACGCTTCCTGAAAATTATAAGAGCTCAAATGAAGCTAAAAGAAGAGAAATGAATAAGTTATAAAATAACAGCAATCCTTTTTAGTAGTACTATTAGCAGAGCAAGAAAATAAATATCCAAAATTCTTAAAATTAATGCCGTTAGTCGTAGATACCACAAATAATATTGTTAGATTTATTTCAAAAAAGCAGTATTATCAATAGAAAGAGAACTAAATTTCGATGGAAAGACAACGTTTTTAAGGTTGTCTGACAAAGTAACATTAAAATCAGAAAAATTAGTTTATGAGGAAGAAAACCATAGATTATATTGGCTCAATGTATTAATAGGTGATATAAAAAAGTAATATTACTGCTACTTATCGAGGAGTAACAAAAAGTGACTTATCTTTATTTTTGAATGAGCAAGAGTGGCGTTTCAATCATAGGTGCACAGGAAAAATTTCATAAATAAAATACAAAAGTATATTTTAAAATCACTTTCAGAGAGTGTAAAATAAACTGTGTAAGTCAGGGGCGCGCGACCTGATGAACACAGTT
>OLNH01000583.1_pt1 | contig 28936 bp, 25 predicted proteins | sample 1643101 | NCBI WGS metagenome assembly OLNH01 (sample SAMEA3136758, study PRJEB25190) | human gut metagenome | biome: human gut; feature: human-associated habitat; material: faeces | place: Austria | collected 2013
CAATTTCTTCCGGCGTAGGTTCACGTCCAAGCTCCTGCAGTAACTGACGGGAAACGCGGATCAGTTTGTTAATAGTCTCAACCATATGCACCGGAATACGGATGGTACGTGCCTGGTCTGCAATTGCTCTGGTGATTGCCTGACGAATCCACCATGTAGCATAGGTACTGAATTTATAACCCTTGCGGTAATCAAATTTCTCAACCGCTTTGATCAGACCTAAGTTACCTTCCTGGATCAGGTCAAGGAAAAGCATTCCACGTCCCACATATCTCTTTGCAATGCTGACAACAAGACGAAGGTTTGCTTCTGCCAGACGTTTCTTGGCAGCCTCATCCCCATTCTCCATTCTCTTTGCAAGTTCGATTTCCTCTTCTGCTGAAAGAAGCGGAACCTTACCAATTTCCTTCAGATACATACGTACCGGATCCTCGATGCTTACACCTTCAGGAACAGAAAGATCGATCTTGTCAAGCTCAATCTCTTCTTCATCCAGCTTATCAATGTCTGCATCGTCATCATCCAGGATCATATCATCTGCATTACTGTCTGTAATCCTAAGCACATCCACTCCACTGGCTTCCAGAAAGTCAAATACTTTCTCCATCTGTTCAACTCCCAGTGGCTGGTCCTTAAAGAAGTCATTGATTTCCTGGTATTCCAGTACATTCTTTTTCTTTTTGGCAAGCTCCAGAAGTTCTACCAGTTTTTCACTGAATTTACCCATATTCATTTCCATATGTGCTCTATACCTCCATATAGTGTTTATATTTTATCCTTATTCAAAAGAAATATGCAGCTGCTGCCGCTTTCTTCCAAGCTCTTCCAGTTCTTTCTTTGCTTTTACAAGTTCCTGCAGTCCCTGTATATCTGTGGGATCCCAGGTTCTGTTTCTCTCTTTCAGACTCTCATCCTTAATCCTGATCACAGCATCCGAAAAAGCCCGGTTCTGTTCCTCCGGAGTCTCCAGATGGATCGTTGCATTAAAAAGAGATGAAACCTCTCTCTGCTCTTCACTGTCAATGAAAGCATTCATCAGCCTTGCAGGATTCACATCGCCATCCCTGTGCTGCTGGTAAAGCATCTCTGCCACCTGCCTGTACAGAGGAACCACGAAATCTGAAGGCTGGATATATTTTTCCACTGTATCAAATATGCCCGGATAAGTTACCAGCCAGGTAAGCATCAGCTTCTGTGCTTTCTCTGCTGCACTCTCCTTCTTCTTTTGCTGACCTGCTCCCACAGGTTTAGGCTGAATCCTCTGCTCTGCCGGAGTTCCCTTCATTGCAAGAGCTCCGACTCTCTTTTTCAGATTCTCCACACTGATCCCACTGTTTCTGTAATCCTTTACGATTGCTTCTATATAAAGATTTCTCTCCAGTTCATCGGAAAGTTCCAGAAGCATCTGTGCACACCGCTCAAAGAAACGGTTCTGTCCCTGGGGCTCCTCCATTGGAAATTCCCGCTCTGCCATATGTACGCGGAACATAAAGCTGTCCATAGCCTGCTCCAGACGTTTCTCAAACTCTTCCGCTCCAAGTGCCTTGATAAATTCATCCGGATCTTTATGTGGCTTAAGATTTACCACTCTCGAAGAAACACCGGCTTCCCTCAGGATCGGAATGGCACGAAGGGCAGCCCTCACGCCTGCATCATCACTGTCATACAGAAGCAATACCTCCTGAGTATAACGCTTCAGCAGACTTGCATGTCCGGAAGTAAGTGCCGTTCCCAGCGATGCCACCGCATTGGTAAACCCTGCCTGATGCATGGATATCACATCCATATATCCTTCACACAGGATCAGATAATTTTTTCTCGTGGTTCTTGCAACATTCAGCCCGTACAGATTCCGGCTTTTATCAAAGATCGTAGTCTCCGGCGAGTTCAGGTACTTCGGCTTTCCGTCACCCATCACTCTGCCTCCAAATCCGATCACGCGGTTATTCACATCCATGATCGGGAAAATAACCCTGTTCCAGAACTTATCATACATTCCCCTGCGTTCATCCACATTGAACAGGCCGGAATCCCGCAGCAGTTCGTCACTGTAATTCTTTGACTTCAGATATTTGTACAGATCGTCACTGTACTTATCCGAATATCCCAGGCCAAACTTCCTGATCGTCTCCTCACTGAGTCCTCTGCCTGTCAGATATTCATGTGCCTGTCTGCCACTCTCACGACGCAGCTGATAATAGAAATATCCTGCTGCAAGCTTATTGATCTCCAGAAGGGCAGCCCGACGTTCTGCTTTCTTCTTTGCTTCTCCGGAATATTCAATCTTCGGAAGCTGCACCCCTGCCCTGTCTGCCAGATGCTTCAGTGCCTCCCCAAAGGTATAATTCTCATATTCCATCACAAAATTAAATACATTCCCGCCTGCTCCGCATCCGAAGCAGTAATACATCTGCTTCGCCGGTGTTACCGAAAAAGAGGGCGTTTTCTCATTATGGAACGGACACAGTCCAAAATAGGTACTTCCTCTTTTGTTCAGCTTCACATACTGGGATACAACATCTACAATATCATTCTTCATCCTGACTTCTTCAATGATATCGTCTGAATAACGCATGCTTCGTCCTCCTTCTTGATGATTAATAGACTTCCCATGCTTTTGGTATGTAAATCTCCCGGAATTTCTTTATTGAATACTGGTCTGTCATTCCTGAGAGATAGTCACATACTGCCTGTTCCTTCTTCTCTCCACGCACGATCAGCTCCCTGTATTCTGTTGACATTGCTTCCGGGTGTTCGACATAATATTCATATAACTCCGTCAGCATCTTCACTACCTTTTCCTCTTCCTTATGGGCTGCCGGATTCTCATATACATTCTGAAACATGAGAGCCCGCAGATCCATCATTGCCTCGTAGATCTCTGCTGACATCTTTATGGTATCCTGCTCAAGACTGTTCTCTATCACATCATGAACAAATGTATTAAGCCGCTCTCTGGTTGTATAACCGAGCAGCATCCGAAGCGTGACCGGAATATCATCCTCAGAAATAATCCCCGCCCGCTGTGCATCATCCATATCATGATGAATATAGGCGATCTTGTCCGAAAGTCTTACTACCTGTCCTTCGAGAGTAGACGGATTCCCACTGGTTCTGTGATTCAGGATACCATCCCGGACCTCCCATGTGAGATTCAACCCTTCGCCGTTCTTCTCCAGTACCTGTGCAACCCTGACGCTCTGTTTATAGTGGGCAAAGCCATCCGGATTCACTGCATCAAGAGCCCTCTCACCTGCATGTCCAAAGGGAGTATGTCCCAGGTCATGTCCAAGTGCGATCGCTTCTACAAGATCTTCATTCAGTCTCAGTGCCTTCGCTATTGTTCTGGCAATCTGTGATACCTCAAGAGTATGTGTCAGTCTGGTCCTGTAATGATCACCCTGGGGTGCCACAAAAACCTGTGTCTTATCCTTCATCCTGCGAAAAGCTTTACTATGAAGGATCCTGTCCCTGTCTCTCTGATAGACAGTCCGTACATCGCATTCTTCCTCCTGCCGCTTTCTGCCTCTGGAACAAAGACTCAAAGCAGCATAAGGACTGAGCATCTTTTGTTCACGCTGTTCCATGCTTTCTCTGATATTCATAAGCGATACCTCCACAAGCTGACAAAATACCTCTTATTAATTATATTCTACATAAAATTTCAAATTCCTCTTTTTTTCAAAAAAAAATTGAAATTTTTTTATATTTTTTTCAAAAAGGTGTTGACATTAGCTTTTACATTTGATATAGTATCACTTGTCGCGAGGGAGAGCAAAAGAATCCCAAAGAAATGCGATATGCGGAAGTGTCGGAACTGGCAGACGAGCAAGACTAAGGATCTTGTGAGCATTGCGCTCGTGTGGGTTCAAGTCCCATCTTCCGCATTTAAAGAATGAGGAACTATGAGAAGTCATGGTGCCTTATTTTTTTATTCTTTTTTCTACAATAATTCTTTTCTCAGGTAACCATTTTCCGGTCCCTTGCATAATTTATCAGGAAAGCATTATCTACAGGAGCTTGTATGGCTTTTTATCATATGCAGATGCAGCAGGAAAATATAGATATAGGACAATATCAGGTTACCGTATCAGACCGGCTGAACAATCGTCCCATAGAAAACGCACGCGTCAGAATCTCCTACACAGGAGCACCCGACAGTACCATTGAAGAAGTGGCAACAGATTCCTCCGGACGCACTCCTGTCATTGAACTTAAGACTCCACCTCTGGAATATAGTATGGAACCGGTTGAACAGCAGCCCTACTCAGAATATACCATTCAGATCGAAGCAGAAGGATTTGAACCAAAAGAAATCGCAGGAAGCCAGGTATTAGCAGATACTTTATCCAGGCAGCCAACAACGCTGAATGTCATGGAATCCGGCGAAACTTTCCAGAGAATTGTAATTCCTCCGCATACGTTGTTCTATGAATATCCTCCCAAAATCGAAGAAGCCGAGATAAAACCAATAAACGAAAACGGCGAAATCGTATTAAGCAAGGTCGTTGTCCCTGAATATATAGTGGTACACGATGGGCCTGTCAACGATTCCGCTGCAGGCAATTATTATGTACGCTACAAAGATTACATCAAAAATGTAGCCAGCAGCGAAATCTATGCCACCTGGCCCGACGACACCATCCGGGCAAACATTCTGGCTATCATGTCTTTTACTCTGAACAGGGTTTATACGGAATGGTACCGGAACCATCAGTAATTCGGGGTAGCGTGAAGAAATCATTCAGATTAATTTTGAAGCGGATATTCACACTGTCCTTTGTGATATCAATTCTTTCGATCAGTTTATTTACAAGCACTCTTTTCGTAGTAGTATCTGCATTCCAGAATACATCCTGCCATGTGGGGATTTTACTTCGGATATTTTCCCAGTCATCCATAGAAACTTTCATTGCATCAAGTTCTGCTTTCCTTTCTTCCACAATTCTTTTATGCTTCTGTTCCAGTTCCTTATGTTTTCTGATGATTCCCGCCAGTTCCTCCAGACTCAGAGGATAGTCTCCTGTCATGGCATTTGGAATGTTGTTCTCCATAACAGATATTTTTTGCTGAATATTTTCCAGTTCACTCTGTTCCTTATCCAGTTCGGACTGCTTAACTGCTTTCTGCCGGCTCTGGTTCTCTTCAATCTGGGTGAAAACATCCTCATTTTCCTGAAGCTTTCCGATATATTCTGCAAGTGCCTCAAACACCACAGGTTCAATCTGGTCTGCACGATACTGCTTCGTTTTCTCATGGGGAATCCCATTCCATGCATTCGGGCATTTGTAAATGGCAATTTTACTTGTACGCCTTTCTCCTGTATCCTTGATCGTCCAGTAATTATATTTACTGCCATTCGTCATTTTACGTCCACAATAACCACAATACAGGACATCAATCAACGCCAGCATCCCACTGTTTCTTCTTATTACTGTGACATTCTGGTTTTCCAGAGACTTAATGTATTTGTCTGCCCTCTGTTTTCTGGTGTCCTGTACCTGATTCCACATATTTTCATCTATAATGGCAATCTCAGTATCAGGTTTCTCTGCAAATATCCAGTCCTTACTGTCCAGTCTGTGATATCTGCCATCTACTCTTTCTCTCCGCTTATACGCAGTATATCCTGCATAGACCGGATTTGTAAGAATACTGACAATCGTACCACTTTTCCAGATATCTCTGGGTGCTCTGTCCTTATAAATCTCATGTTCATTCAGTATCTTACTGATCTTAGTTGCTCCAAATTCTTTATGTAAAGAAAGTTCATAAATATATTTTACCACTTCTGCCTGCTCCGGCACAACTACCAAATGATGCAAAGCACGGCCATGTTTACTGACTTCCCCGGAAAGTTCCAGCTTATATCCGTATGGAGCCTTTCCACCCATGAACTTGCCTTTCTGCACCAGCTTCTGTGCGGTATCCTTTACACGCATTCCTGTATCAGAACTGCTTTTCTGGGCGTTTCCATATCTTAATGCCAGCATCATCTGACCCATGATATCATCAGATTCCGGGGAAATACAGCCATCTTTAACTGTATAAATATCCACGCCAAAGCTTTTCAGGCTCATAACATATGCGCCGATTTCCCACATACGCCTGCCTATACGGTCATCCTTGTATACAACCAGGATGTCATATTCTTTCGCTTTTGCGTCCTGCAGTGCTTCCTGCAGAATATTTCTGTCTGCCACCGCATTCTTGTAACCACTGTTACTGCCCTCGAAATATTCCTTTTCATCCAGCTGCCAGTCAGACTGGCTGAATATGTAATCTTTCACAAGCTGTCTCTGCACACTTAAATCTCCGTCCGCTTCCAGCTGCTGGTTGGAGCTTACACGGAGAAGCATTCTGACTCTCTTCATTGGATTTATCCTCCTAAAAAAATACAGGGGCAGGAAAATTTCCTGCCCCATTGGCCTTAACTGATGTAAATCTTACGTGTTTTCTCCTTCAGTTCTCCTGAAATGATTGCCTTTACCTCCTGCTCGATCAGCTGATCTCTCGCTGACTTTGGTGGAAATTCTAAGCTGATCTGCATGCCCTCTCGTTTAATCTTTACGGTATCATATTTTTTGTTTTCCATTGAAGGACCTACAAAAATAGCATTCTTTATATCTTTATTCTTTGTCATTTCATTATATGTACTACTCTTCATATTTTATCTTCTCCTATTTCTTTATGCTGATTACAATTGGCACTTGTAATTCTTCTGTATTATTATTAATAAAATACTTTCCCTTAAGAACTGCCTGTCCTATCTGAAGCTTGCTCATGATTGGACTCCACACTTTCGTATCGCCAATTAATCCAGATACTGTACGGCATTCTTTTTCAGTAGGTCTGAAAAAAATCTTATTATCAGCCTGCATTATGTTTTCAATCTCATCTGGATCTCTGTCTCTAATAGACTGTGTTGCCATATACATGCTCAGATCAAATTTTCTTCCCTCACGAAGCATTTCTGCCGCAACTTTTCCTGTATGTAAATCAACGTGCTGACACTCATCAAGAATCACACAACGATAAGGAAGCAGTTTTTCTTTTATACCATACCAGAGAATATTCATTATAAAGTTTACATCGGCTTTTTTAGTCTCTGCAGAAACGTGATTCAAGTCAATTATATATGTACTTTTCTGTGATATTTCTATTCCAGGTTTATTCCATACGTTAATCTTTTTCAACGAAGTAAGAAACTCTAATCTTGAAATAAGATTATCCAGACGTCTTACATCAGCTGAATCCTCTGAAAGTTCAAGCAGTTTAGCTGCATAAATAATAATTTTTATTAAACTTGGTTCTGCATCTAAACACGCTACTGAAGATATTTGATTCAAAGTTTTTTTGTTTAAATATCCTTTAACTCCCATTGATTCTTTTAAAATATCTGCTAAAATATATTTACCTGTATCGATATCTGAAATAATCGGTAAATTAAATGCATCCTTTTCAGGATTAATTATTTTGACTTTCTTACCAACTCTGATATCAGCTTTAGCTAATTCAGTTTCTGTAAAGCTCCCACTGTAATCAAAAATTACAGTGGGAATATTATTTATAACGTTCTCCTTGATAAGAGAATCCAGTAAATATGTTTTTCCGTATCCGCTCATACCAGAGCAGAATATATGTCCGTTCGTTGATTTATTAAGCTTGATATTTGTACCCATCATATCTTCAAACATTTTTTCTACCTCCTAATTTCTCCACTGGAATATCGCCAGGTTTGTTTAAATATTTCAAGGCTATACAATATGTGTCAAACCTTTTTCCTGTGCTCTGAAATTTATAAGTATATCTATTATTTGTTTTCAAGTAGCCATTATTACTTAACCAGACCAGAACTTTTTTCTTAATGTGTTTAACATTGGCATCCTCAAGCCACTTATCAAAAAGCTTAACTGGAATTATAAGATAATCACCTGTTGCTACACAAAAATCGTTTATCTCTGTAACACGATCTTTTACTCCATATACAGATACACCTCTGACAGCTTTACGGATAAGAATTCGGAGTAATTCGGTTTCATCTTCAAATTCATCTCCACTAAACATATCATCCACGAGTGAATCAATATCTTTCACATGAAACCTCTCAATCATATCAATTTTGTAACTTTTCCAGAAATCGTCAAGAATCTGCAATATAGCTTTCATGCCAGCAGCATCCAACGCACTTGTGTGAGCTTTATTTAACATTGTGGTAACTGAAGTAAAATTCTTTCCAACAAACTTTACAAACTCAACATACACCCAATCGAACACTGCATAATCTTCATCATATGTTGTAAAATCTTCACGCTCTGCATAAAGCGTGATAACTCCACTCAACGCAAGCGGAAAATTTGATAAAACCACTCCTCCAGCATAAACCGGACGATTGTACGGGCTTGGAAGATTCCTGTTTCTTGCCAAGATGTTAACTGCATATTCAGCATTTCCAAATATTTTCTTCTCATTGTTGTAATCCTGGTTCACTGTTTTATCAGCCGATACAAAAACAACCTCATCGCCATATTTGGAAAATTCCTTATTAAGGGCACTTCTGTTTTCAGCCAGTGAGATAATCGGAACATTTTCGCGATTAAAAATAGCTGTTATTCTGGTAATTTCTCTTCTGACTTCTTCATCATCCGTTACTATATTCAAACAAAAATTAAGTCTACAGCCGAATTTCGCCATTAAACTTGCAATCATGCCTAAAAATGGGTAGATGAATATCCACATTTTCAGCATTCTGTCCTGAATATGATCCAGAATCTTAAAGTAGTCTTCCACATGCCATTTTCCTGGCGCAATTACAGGAAATACTTTTTTTGCTACTGGAACTGTTGGAAAATCAATGTATTTTGAAAAACGCATGTAATCTTTTCCTGTTCTATACCAGTTTCCAGCATTCCATCCTGTAATCGGAATGATTAATTCAACTTTAAATGTATTAATTCGGGATACAATATATTTTTCAAGCTCTCTTTTTACAACTCCTACAGGAATGTCAGGATTTATATATACTCCCGCCGCTAAAAAAGCCTGATACAGTTTTTCACCATTAACTCTTTTTAAAGGAAAAAATACGGCGATTTTTTCAGTCATTACCATTTCGACAATCTCGTCTGAACTAATCTCTGCCGGGAACTGATATATAATTCCATGAAAAGTGCCGTCAATATTCATAAAGAAGTCTTTACAATCCGCTGTGCCATCTGAATATTTCTGCACCAGAACACATTTTCCTGACATCTGCACCAATTCGCTACCCCCTTTCTTCTTTCGCGTTTTGGTCACAAAACTCTTGAGTGTATCAGTTGCTACAGTCATACTCTGATTTGCGTCTAAAATAGCACTACCAATCATCAGCATATCACTACCAACTGTCGCTATTGCATTCTGTGTTTTTTCCATTTCATTTGCATGCTGTGCCAGATCTTCGGTAGTTGGCATATGATAAACCGCCTGCTTTAATCCACCATTACCTGAGTTGCAATTTCCATTAAAATTTGAGTAAGACATTACGTTTTCTCCTTTCATTCATTGCCTTAGCATTTTTAAGTTACTTCTCTATTCAATTTTCAAGGTTCTATGCAATCTTTTGTTATTTAAAAGATTAACATTACTTACATATTAACTATAACATAGCTAAAAATAATGGTACTTCCGCTCTATTCCGGAAGTACCATTATTCAAAAATGCAAAAAGACTTTTCTTCAGAAGCCAAAAAGAAAAGTCTCTTTATATTTTTATTTTGCAAACTCAAATTCTATCGGATAACTTGCATGTATAATATAACTGTTAATTATACTCTGTATTCTTTGTTCAGTACATTCACTATCTATAGAAAACATTTTTTTCAACATCAAAGGAGATTTCAAACTTTTTTTTGTTATTTCACTATATTCACCATCATAAGCTTTTTGCATAATATTATCGACGTATACAAATTCTCGACTTCCTGGACATACTTCAACATTTTCAAGATATTTTAATCGTTCATCTGTTTTCTTATATGAATACATATACACCATAGTTTCCATCAAAAAATCATACTGACAATTAAATTTCTTTACCCACTCAAGAAGCATATTATCAATATTAAACAACGTTTTTTCTATATAAATATCAGAAAAATTTTGTAAAACTTCAATCTCCCTCATTACATAGTTTGCTACAGACATACTAATATCAGCTGAGTGTATTTCACTTATAAGACGAAACATAATCAATATTAATTGATTTCTTCTGTTTGGCAATATATATTTAGTTTTTTTATATCGTTTAAACTCTCTTTTTATCACTTTTAATATAGGTCTAACATTATCTTCTAGCAGCAATAATTTCCCCACATATTTTTCGATAACTTTCAGCTTAGATTTTTGATATTTTTCTATTTGTTTCAAATCTTTTATTTGTAATAATCGATTTTTTATCATTCCTTCCATGAGAATATATGTCAAATAAAAGCCTGATTGCTTTTCTATCACAAATGCTTCATAATCACCTACCCCTTTCCTTAAAAATCCTAAATATTTCAACCTTGTTCCTATACCCGCAACGTTTCCCTCTCCACATAATACTTTTTTCATCTTTTCATTCAATACTATTTTAGCCTGATAACCTAGGTTAATATAAGGAGAAAGCATCACTTCACTATCTATCACTTTCTTCTCCCAGTACGTTGTATCTTTTGGGGTTTTAGATTCCAAAGTTAAACGCATATTAGTTTTTGCATCAAAACAGCCGTTTTTATTAATTTTAATCAAATATAGATTTTCATCATCTTCTTTGTCTTCTTCCTTTTCCCCTTCTTCCTTTTTCTCTTCTTCCTTTTCCCCTTCTTCCTTTTCCCCTTCTTCCTTTTTCTCTTCTTCCTTTTTCTCTTCTTCCTTTTTCTCTTCTTCCTTTTTCCCCTCTTCCTTTTTCTCCTCTTCCTTTTTCTCCTCTTCCTTTTTCTCCTCTTCCTTTTCTATTTCATCTACATCCATATATATATTATAATTATCAATATCTATATTTTTTTCCAAAACCCAACGAACTTCACGCACAAGAGAATGATAAATTGTACCATCCACCCCCATAGCTCCATTAATCACAATACTTCTTTCTAATGCATCTAAAATTTTATCTTTTAAATTCTCAAAACTCCATATATTATTAGTCCTTGACATGTACTTAATTGTTTTCTCTACATCGATAAAGAAATAATCATATATCTTACGCATACATCTCAAAAACATCCCCACTATGTAAACATATTTAAATGGATCTTTTTTATATTCCTCTGGTGGTAACAGCCATACTTCATTAGTTAGCAGACAGCCAAAATATTCTTCAAACTCTTTCCATGGTAATTCGTCGCATCTTATAACTGGTCTTGTATTAAAATTCACATTACTTTCATCAAGTTTAGAACACAAAGAACATACATTGGTATAGTACTGTTCTCCTACAATATCTTTAACTTTCTCAGGATCATAATTAAATTCTACTTCTAATTCATTTACCACTTTTGAAAAAAAATCCTTTTTACTCATTTTTACTTCTTTGCGTTTTTTATACGCTTTAATAAATACATCATTCTTCATTATTATATCTGGTAAATGTTCAATTACTTTTTCAAATTCCTGGCTCAATATCACGACTTCTCATCCTCCCGTAATGTCCACTTTTTATTTAAATATTTTGTTTTCTTGCAAAAATCGTCCTATTTTTTGCTATTTTAAAATTTTTTTATAAAATGTGGACATTTTTTATTAATTATACTCTTTTTCTCCCCTCCTTCCAATATATATTGCTAACATGTTTACCTAAACCTCTACCATTTGATACACCAGCTTCTGTGTCCGTTCTGGTGTATCAAAAGGTCTGATTTTCTTTTTGAAATATGTCTCAAAACGAACTGACTTTTTGATTCATTTTTTCTCAAATTCTTTCACTTTCCGATAAAAGCTTGCACTTTTCATTCCCAACATCTCCATTGCCTTGCGTGCTGTAATGTTTCCTCTTTTCCATTGCGAATAAACTTCAGCAAAATTATCCGGAACAGATAGTACCGGTCTGCCAAGATGCTTTCCCGCTTTCTTTGCAGCGTCTATTCCCTCTCTCTGTCGTTTACGTATTGTCAGTCTTTCCTGCTCTGCAATACTTGACAAGACTTCTATCAGGACATTCTGTATCATTTCGAGAATCCATTGTTGTCCTTCCGGAACTTCCACCAGTGATGTCGGAAGATCAAGGATTTTCAATCTGATTTTCTTCTCTTTGAACCATTGCAGTTCCTGTTTGATATCTTCCTTATTTCTGGACAAACGATCAAGAGAAGTTACATATAAAGTGTCTCCTTCACGTAGTCCAAGTCTCCCTTTCAAAGCCTGATAGCCTTCACGCTCTGTGTTCCTACCACTGGCTTTATCCACCACAATATTTTCCTCTGAAACAAACTCTTTCAAAGCCAGAATCTGCCTGTCAAGATTCTGTTCTGTACTGCTTACTCTTGCATATCCATATTTCATTCTAATCTCATTTCCCTTATTATTTTCTAAATTCCTATAAAAAATACACTCTCATCCTTTGCTTATTACGGTGCAGAACTTCCTCGTTCTACACCGTATATACCTCATTCTACGAGATTTAATCGGAAAACAGAAACTTCATAGGCTCTCTTTTCGACTTTTTCACTTGCTTCCATCTTCTCATATTCCCTGCTCTGTATTCTGCCAGTTACCTGTACCTGATCTCCAACTTTGAGTCTGGACACATATCTTGCATTTCGCCCCCACACAATACATGGAATATAGTCAGTTCTTCCATATTCTCTGTTTACTGCCAGCAAAACATCTGCAATTTCCCGCCCCAAAGGTGTTTTCCTATAAACTGGTGCCTTACACAAAAATCCCTGCAGGAATATTTCATTCATGCTTCCAGCTTCTTCATCTGAATCCCAAATATCTAATTCTTTTACAAACGTATGAAGTAACAGGCAGGTTTTTGTTTTCTCATGGCTATTATATGATCTGAATTGTCCAGTCACACAAACTATCTGTCCTTTATAATTTTTCGTATCGTCAAGCAATCGTTGCGATAAAAGCAATGGAATAAGGTCACACTGACCACTCTTCCGATTCACCTGCAGTATTGTCCTGTAAAAAGCTTCTCCCTTATGTTCCATCTGAAATTTAAGCAGTGCTGTGATTTTTCCTGCCAGCATAACTTTGTTATTATCACTCTTACCCTCCATATTCATCCTCCAAAATTTACGTACAAAAAAAGAGACAGGAACAATTCCCGTCTCTATTTCTATTACTTTCTTTTTTACTCCAGCATCTCAATCTGATCTGTTTCTGCATTATAATAATAAATATGCTTAGTAAGCACATCACCTTCCGGAGTTGCTTCCTTTATGGTATCATCCAGCACTGATGCCAGATCTTCTGGTCCTATCATCCTTGCATTATGTACCATCACCTCATGTATGCTTGTGAATACCAGATACAGTTCATCTGTATTTATTTTATCGCAGAATAATCTTGCAACACCCGGATAGAATATTGCCACCGCTCCATTTGTTTTCTGTCCTGTACTCAGGCAGTTTCCCATTTCATCCTGAAACGGGATATAATCAGGAGCATCAATATCTTCCCCATCATATTCAGGATTCAGGAGCATCTTCATCATGTCATATACTTTTGGCGGCATCATTGATGCAGTATTCTTTAAGGCAGCTATAAAAACATTCTCATTCTCCAAATCCCATCTTTCCACACATTGTAATGGTACTTTAAGGCTGGTCAGCATCCCATCTTCATCAAAAATTTTCATATACAGGGTGAGTGCAATATCTCCATTTCGCTTGTAAAAAGCCTTTTCCAGCTCAGTTTTATTCTTCTCAAAATTGATCAGTCGGATAAACAGGTTTTCTTTTACCTGCTCATAATCTTTTAATTTCTTCAGCTTATCCGGCACGCACATATCATCAAAGTTTTCCACTGACTGCTTTACTTCCTTCACAAGCGCCTGGAATGTTATTTTTCTCTGTATCCACTGGTTATAAGATTCTACTGTAAACAACCGGAAAATATTAAAACTGCTATTATCCTCACTCATATATACCCAGATACTGTCCTGTGGCATTTTTTCATCTGATTCATGAAACTCTGTCTTTAATCCTGTCTCTTCTTTGATCTCTGCCATTAACACTTCTACAAACTCTCTATACTCCATCATGTTCTGTTCCTCCACTTCTTTTACTTTATGCTGCTGTTTTTGTTCTCTTTAACCCACTAAGTGCTCTTTTATAGGTATTCTGGTCCATTTCCTTTACACTCGTGATCCCATATCTGCTCAGTATCTTCTGTACCGTCACTCCGGTCCTTCCCAGTTCTGCATACAGGTTCTGGATATCCTGATCTGATATCATCTCTGCCTGCTCTTCTTTCTGCTCTGTTTCTATTGACTGCCGGGATGTGGAAGCTGTCCGATATGTATATACTGTTTCCCCTCTCTGGTTTACGATCTCCAGATCTGTGATCGTCTTATCTGCAGTAGTGTGTATATTCTTCACGGAAAATCTGTCCTTTACATACTTCTTTCCATTTTTATCACCCACCTGTACTTTATTTATGGGAATATAAATAAAAGGAGCCGAATACAGCTCCCTTCCAATCCCGATATTAAAACATGCTCTCTTAAATGAATCTGATGCTGCGCCTTTTGCTTTCTCGTAATCACTTTCTGTTCCCACATCCTCTTTTTGCACCCACTGCTGTTTCTCATCATCCCAGATACTCAAGATGCAGTACAATTCGTTTCCAATCATATTATGTCGTCTTTGCCATCCATAGATTCCAAAAACTTCATCTAATATAGTCTGGTCCACCCTTGCATTCTTATAAAGGAGCAGAGTAATTCCCTGCTCCATAACTGTTCCTACCCGGCATTCTATCTCTTCAGGATTTAGATTCCTGATCTTATGTTCTGCCATATTCTGCTTTTCCTCCTGTTGTCCTTATGCAATCGACAGCTTTCTGTATGAGCTGACACTTGTATATTCTGCAAATACTTCCGGCTGTTCTTTGCGCAGTCTTTTGCTGTCCAGAGATTCCCTGCTGATCTTCTTCCATGAAACGACAGTTCCATCCACCTCCCCGGTTTCATATTCTCCCATTGCCGCCTTGATCTGGTTTGCAAAACCTGTTTTCTGTTTTTCTAGCTCTTTTATCTTACAGTCAACATCCTGATATTCTGCCAGCACAGACTTCATATCCTCCTGTAACTGGATAGAACCCTCAATGGGATCACTATATTTTTGATTCAAATAATCCCTGGTAGCATCAGAATCATCCATGACAGGCTCCGTACCTGTAAGCACACAGCCTTCCCAGAACTCCTTTTCCCTGCTGATAAGGTTCCTTATCAGTTCATCGTCCCTGTAAATGGTATGAAATACAAACTTATTGCCGCCGATCAGTGCTGCAATGTATGCTTTGTCCATCCCACACACTTCCAGATAATGCTGTACCTGCAAGATGTATTCTTCCGGTACCCCGTCTTCCCACTGTTCTGCCTTATACTGGCTTGCTGTCTTTGCTTCAAAGATACATTTCTCGCCACGTTCATCCGTAACAATCCCATCTACATCTGCAAACAGATATGGATAGTCTTTGTGAATAATCATGGCATGTTTCTGACGTACCTTTAATCCGGTACGGTTCATAAATTCCTTACGGATGATCGGCTCCATCACATTTCCCCAGTAAGTATATTCATTCCCATCATCTGTAACTGGCAGTTTTCCTGTCTTTTCTTCCCAGAGCTGCAAGATGCTTCTGTATGGATTCTTCCCCATAATGACCGAAGCATCCGAACCTCCGATTCCTTTTCTTCTAAGCTGTAACCATTCTTCCCTTGTCATTTTTGCTGTTGGTATTGTATTCCGTTTCATAATCCTGTTCCTCCTGATTCTTTTCTTTTATCCTAATAACATTTTCCCTAGGCAGCACATACCATCTGGTAAGCTTTGTCGATCAGCGGATTGCCTTCTACAGTTCTTGAAAATACATTTTCCTTATAACTCACTGTCTTTCGTAATGGAGCTGCATGTGTGGCAAAATCGGATACTGCATTGACAAAACGGTAGGCATTTTTTCCTACACCCTTTAAATCCGGGGCATCAAAGTAACGCATCTTCATATCCTCCTGCAGACGGATGATATTTTTCTTCTGCTGTGCTGTCATGTTCTCATCCAATGGCAGCAAAATTTCAATATAATCAAGTACCTGCTGATCTGACATTCTCTTCATTCTCAGGTCCTCAATTTCCTTTCCCAGCTCATCCATATAAGCTTCTGCCTTAAATAGCGTATCCTTGGCTTCTTCCAGTTTCCCCTGTATATCTCCGGTATGAATCATAGACCAGGAACGCTTTGCAGAGGATAAAGCAAGGTTAAGCGTGTTGTTGCACACGACTCTGATCGGTGTCAGTGCCACCTTGATTGCACCGGAACCATCATGAGTATTGGAAAATACCAGATACGGACTGATCCTTTCCCCTGTGATAATGTAATCCTGTGGCATTCTGGCAAGGAGCCATACCTTTTTTCCTCCCTGCAGGGAACCTGCTGTCTCGTAACGTACACCTTCACCAAGCAGACTGTCTGTAAAACTGAATGCTTCTTCATTCTGAATAACCTTATAGCGGTTCGTTACCACTCCCAGCACCTTGCGGTCACTGTCCCTTACATTTGCCTTGTACCCCTCGATCAGTTCATTCGCTTCTGTATATACCGGCTCCTGGATTACCTTCCAGTTCAGCCCTGCTACTTCCAGAGCTTCTTTAGATGCTGGTGCTGTAAGTACTCTTGTTCCTAATCCATGCCATGGGGTTTCTCTTACATAAAACATTGTTTCAATATTAGCTGCCATAATCTTTTCCTCCAATTTTCTGATCTTTTATTTATTCATAGCTGTATTCTGTTTCATTTTCATTGAAGCTGTAAAATGCTCCATCCCCACCAATAATGATGTGATCCCGCAGTGGGATGTCCAGATATCTTCCTGCTGTTTTCATTTTTTCCGTAAGCAGTCTGTCCTCCTTGCTTGGCTCTATACTGCCTGATGGATGGTTATGAAAACAGATGATACCTGCAGCATTGCTGATGATCGCAGTCTTGTAAATCTGCGCCATATCTACATGGCAGTAATTCACACCGCCTTTTGCAACCATTTCCATTGCCACCGGCTCACCATGCCCGTTCAAAGTACACACATAGATCATTTCCTTATCCGAACCTTTGAAAAAAGAGGCAGCAAATTCTGCCGCCTCTTCTGGTGATGTGATTGTTCTCTTTCCGTCCTTACTCCCATATAATACAGATCCTTCCCTCACTATACAGGTCCGTACACAAATGACACGCTTTTTCATGCTGCCTTCTCCTCTGTGATATTTAACATAGCTTCAATTTCTTTCAATCCCTGCTCCATGCTGCTTTCCAGTTCCATCTGAAACGAATCCCCTGTTTTCATCCACCTGCGATAAAAGAAATGCAGGATATCCGGAATTACCAGCAGGCATTTCAGGATATCTGTTCCCATCTTCTCTGACTTCTCGATCAGCGTTTCATAAATGGAAAGCATACAGTTGATCTCATATGCCTTACCAAACACCGCTTCAGGATTCATTTTCAGCATTCTCTTCTTGTAACGTTTCTGTTCCAGATTCAGACGCAGACAGAAGATCTCCGTCAGTTCCTTTTTCTCTGTAGACTTTTCATTCTCCACCATTCATTCACCCCTCACTCATTTTTGTTTTCATTGATTGCTTCGCCGATCATACGGAAAACCTCACCGGCAATCTTAAAAAGACTTTCTATCCAGTTCATTCGCAGATTTTCTCCTTTCCCGAGACTAAAAAAGAGAAGCAGTCTGTTATAACTGATTCTCTTTTTCACTATGATAGTATATAATTCAAAATTTTTACTTTTGCATGTATATAAGTAGTTCCTATTTTCTTTCCTGTATACATCTCATTCTGATATTTTTCCATTCCTAGCTGATTTGCAGACTATTCACATATTGCTAATCACCTAATATTAATAAATGAATACTCTAAAACATCTAGGTGCTGCCGTAATTTCAGCATTTAATTTGGAATAATATGCGCTTATTCCTGAATAATAAGTTGAAATTGACGAAATATTTTTTATATCATTAATTCCATTTATTACATTCTCTACACCTAATTCACATGATCTTAAAGTACTATTAATACTGTTAACTGAAGATTTCAGTAAAGATATCTTATCTTTTATTTCAGAAACAGTCTTATATGCCTCATATTGGGTTTCTTTGATTGTATTTAAATATTCTACAATCTTATCAAAATTCGAAATTATTCTATCCGCTCTTATTTCTGCTTCATATAAATTATATGCACCCGCGCTTCCAGTAAGCTTATTGCATCTTCCAGACAAAAGATATTCGTATATAGCTGTAAGTGCTGCTATATTAAAATATTTAGGATATATTAAGTCAGATTTTTTTATATTATTTCGTATATGTATTAATTCTTTTAGTTTCTTCTCCGCTTTTACTATTTCATCTTTGATCACTAATAGTGCTAAATAACTTTGAGTTTTTTTGGGTGAAATAAGCTTATCAATCGCAATTATTCCTTCCATTAACTTTTCACGTTTTTCTGCATATTCTTTTCTTAATTGTTCCTTTTTCATAGTATTCTGCTTATTAATTTCAACAATTCTTTCTTTAAAATTTTCTCTAGCTTCTTTACATCTAATTTCATAAAGAGACAATTCTGCCTGGTACTCTTTCAACGCTTCTCCATATTTCTCCATTGCTTTCTCATATTCTATCATTTTGAAATTATAAAGTTCCATAGAATTCTTATATGATTCTTGCTTTTCAAAATTTCTTTTCAAAACTGCAGACCTATTAAAAAATCCAGGCTTTTCATAATTAGGTTCATTAGGTTTTTGCAAATTAGGCTTTAATGGAGTCTTTACTTTTTGTGGTTCTATTAAACCTTCTGCTTGATAATCAAAATCATTCTCTGTCAGTATTTTATATTGTTCATCCAAAAAATATTCTTTTTCTTCCAATCTCATAATAGGGATTAACTCTGTAGCAATTAATTGGTATTTCTCAACTCTAGCTGCTGTTTCAAGATTACTTCTATCAAAGTACAGTTGCGATAAGTAATTTGATAATATTTGTATATTTTTTTGTATATCTATACAATATTTAACAACTTCTATAAGATTTATATCTACTCTACTAATATCTATGTCTGATAACGGCGCATTTTTGCATTCTTCGATAAACTTGTTATATAGATCAACAGGATCCCCTATTGTAATTAATGAAAACGGATTCTTTAAATATTGCTGCCAAGATTTGCATATAAGTAATATATTTACATTTGTATAACGATTATCATCGGATTCTTCCATTATTTCATCTATTAAAGTATGTGTCTTATTATATGAGTCCATACGTTCAATGGAATTCTCTCGTTCATTTCGAACACATTCATAATATTTTCTTTCTGCTTCAAAATATTCCTCGGCATTATTAAAAGAGTTTTTTCTCTCTACAAAATCATCTTGTACAAATACTCTGGGGGCTTTTTTAGCGAATACTCTAAACACAAAATCGTCAATAAGTTCATAATTTTTTTCATTATCCTCATCAAACATCTGATAATACTTCCTATCGTTTGATATTTTTAGATTATTTTCTGATATTTTAAACATATCATCTATATTATTCTGAACATTATCCTGAATATTATCTGAATACTCTATTACATCTTGATCTTCTATGGGCAATCCACAAATGTTACAATATATTTCTCTATTATTAGTATGAAATAATCGGATTTTATTCTCTCTTTTCTGTAATTTTTTAAATTCTTCTGTGTAAGAAATCCAAAAATGATACTCTATCTTAGTCTCATCTTTGTCCTTATATTCTTGCATTTTATGATATTCGCATTCTATAACATGATGATTTACTAATACTAATAATTTAGACATATACTTCTGCACATCTTCATTTTTTTTAAAAATCTTATGAAATTCATAATTTTCATTTAATAATCGGGGAAACATAGTAGTTTCACTTTCATCAAAATTGATCTGTTCTATTCCACATCGTGGACACTTCATAAAAATCATAATTTTTCCCTCCTCCATATTCCATAATAAACATATTGTAAGCTATCTACTTATTTTTAGTCAACATAACAGAAATAAATATTATTTTTTCTCTTTAAAGCATTTCTTTAATCTACGCATAACCTTCTCGCACTACATACCTTAATCTTGTTATAACAACCTTTCTCCACATTATTTTTTATTCAATATTATTTCTACCCTCACTTCTACTAATCCCTCCATAAAGTTACGCCATTCTTTCCTTACCCAAAAAGTATTTTTAAAACGATAAAAAAGATAATCCAAATTACTCCAAACTGGTAAATTCATCAAACGGTTTCCTCAACCAGGAAGCCGCAGGCATCTTGCAAATATCTGGCAAAGAGTACCTGGTATGTGACAGTACGTTCCTGGAATAAGACCTCCAAGGATAAATCCAGAGTTTACAGTCCATATTCCACAATGAAAAAATTTAAGACAAAAAATAGTTTCTCTTTCTTAGATAAAAGCGGCGGCTGAAATAGTCGTCGCTTTTATCATGCGTCACTGTTGCATAAAATATCCTCAAATGCCAATTCTGAGCATTTGAGGACAACCGTATTTAGCATCCAAATATACACCACCCTTGCATTACCTGTTAATTTTCAGATAATGCAACAATCAGTGTTCTTCCTGTCATTCAGAAAACACTGATTCCCACCCAACCGAATATTGCTGTTTTTCTAAAGCAATAATATTCGGCCTGTGCAAATATCAGCCGGTTTTATCTGATATCCGCACCCTAGGTGTATATTCCTAATTTCATATATTCTCTATCATTTTCATTACGCATACACTCATCAATTTTAAAGGGATATTTTTGCAATTCCCACCTCTTTCTGTCCTGCGGCTTTAGTAAATTAAAAAAATTAGGATGTGGCGAAAGCTTCTGTTAGCTTTCAGAAGCTTCCGTCACATATATGTTACTCTCTTGTTATTCTTTAATCTCCTCCTCATCTTCGGTTTCTTCTTCCGCTGTAATGTTAAGATAAGGCTCCATATTCAGTTCTGCCTGCTTGCAGGGATAATTAGAAAACACATAAACTGTACAGTCCTCTCTTAATACTCTTGCTCTTCCAATAGCCTGTTCCAGTTCTGTTTCGATAAGGAATAACTGGAGATTCCGCATGGATTTATCAGCAAACGTCATGATGCGAAATTCGTAATTGTTACGCTCTACTCTATGATTGGTAATGTTTCCTGCGGTATTATAGCCCAGTGCTTCACCCAACAATTTATACAGAGCAGGTCTGTTATGTGGTGTACCCACAATTGCAATATCTTTACCTTTCAGATTGTCAAAGCCTTCTGTCTTGCCAAAATGGATATCCAGATCTGTATCTATCATCTTGAAAGATATAACAGGCACATCTCCTGTAATTTCTTTAATCTTCTGCTGAACTTTTTCAGTCCTTGCAGTTTTTATGCACTTCCGGCTCATAGTATGCGCTGTATACTGGATAACATGTCCTTTATATTTTACTTCTGGAATGTTCCTAAAACGTACCCTCTCACCTCCGCCAGATACATCTTCATATAATTTTTCATTAACAGAAGCCGATAAAATAATCATTTTTCTCGGAGGAAGTTCAAATTTTTCACAGAACATGATTTCCTCATGTACACGATCCATAACTACACATGAGCTTTCCAGAAGCAGCGGCAGTGGTCCATTAATCTCATTTGTTCTCTCATAGAGCTTTTCCAGCTCATATTTATTGGGTTTCACAAATGCAATTTTTTGAGTCTCCTGATCTTTCATATCCAGAATCTGTTTTAGTTTTTCAGTATTACGTGGTGAAAGTATTCTCTTTGTAATAATTGTTTTTACATCTTCCAAAGAAAGTGACCAATTTCTTTTAAACAATGTCACAAGAAAATCTTCATCAATAATGATTTCATAACTATCCAATGTATCTAACTTCATCATCTGAAAATAAGCATGAGTTGTCACAATACACCGTGATTGTTCTAGCTCCTGCTTTTTTCCTGTCAAACGGTTCAAGTTCTGACGCTGATATTCTGTTAATTTATCATAATTTTTCGTTTTATATTCCCGAATCTGTTTTACTACAAATCGACCAAATCCATCATCATATAGCTTTTTCACCATAGCTTCCAAATCCGGCAGATCAAGTTTTTTAATATTTTCGTAAACACTCTCTGTCCATGTACACTCAATACCTTTTCCCTTAAGCCTCTGGACTATTTCTGCCTGCAGTTTGCAAGTTGGAACTGCAATGATAAACTGCTTGTCTGGTCTTTCCTGTATAAGATTACAGTAAGCTTCCGTTTTTCCAAGTGCAGTTTGAGCTTTAATTACATAAATATTATCATTTTTCGCATCCACTGCCTCCTGCAAGCATATTTTTAACTGTTCCTGACTCCCTTTCAATGGCAAATAGGCATCAAGACTGGAAAGTTTTCTGATTTTTGAGCTTAAATTAGAGTAAATAGTCGTACATCCACATATATCTGCATAAGGACATCCTTTACTGCATTTCACAGGTGGATGAACTTTTATGTATGTTTCCCAGTCATATTCCCACTTCTTCTTATTTTTTTGTAAATGTTCAAAAAACCAGCTTTTTCCACCTTTTATATATCTGAGATTCGTAGCCAGAACATATCTTTCCATATGACCCAGTTTTCTTTCTTCTTCACTATACTCTTTAAATAAAGGGCAAGCTTCTTTTAATGTATCTTTAGTAATATTCGGCAATACTGATGGTAATTTTTTTATGTGAGCTTGTTCTTCTCCCTCTTTCTTTTTCTTCTGTTTTTCTACAGGAAACATCACGTTATTGCCATCTCTAATCATTTTCCGGTCTTTCAAAGAATCATCTACATACTTTTCTTCAAAAATCCCAAGACGGTTATTAATAACTTCAACGCCAAGATTTTTTGCAAGTGTCTTTAATCTTTTAGTATAATTCTCTCTCTTTTTATCTTTATAATATCTATGAAACCCATCCACTACATCCATAATAGTTACTCTGGCACATGAATGTTTTTCAATTATTCCTTTCCCACCAAGAAACATTCGTGCAAGTTCTTTACAGTTTTGATCTGCCAGTAGCTCTTTACCGTCTACTTTTTCATCGTTAAACATTTCCAAAAGCAGATTGTTCAACACATCTGCAAGTGCTGGCTCTCTAATCCAGTCATCTAAAACAAAAACAGCTCGAAATTTAGGATTTTCGTCGCTGTTTCTCAAAGATTTGTATGTAAATGTAAATGGAATACCATATTTTTTTAGTCTTTTCTTGATTTTTTTATAGTTGGGATTTTCATCAAAATCCAATACCAAAAATATCTGTTTTTCAAAGTGCTCCTTGTCTCTTATACCATCTTTCACAAGGGCTCTGGTAAATGCTCTTCCGTTTTCTCCAATTTCATGTATAATTTTACTCATAGAAAGATTTTCTCTATGCCTCGCAACTCGATTACTAATAACAGCAAATACAGGGTCGTTTTTTCCAGGTTTTTCGTTTACCTGCTCAGGATCAATATTAATCTGGTATTTTCTCATATTTTTTACCTCTTTTTCCCAATAAATGCACTCAATATTTCTTTCATCACTGCAAATTACGTTCTCTGAGATACTAAGATGGCAAAAAAATGACGATAGTGTAAATTTATTGATTTATAATATATACGATTATAACCTTTACACGTCGTTTTTTCTTTGCCACGCTCTCTCAAAATCCATAATTGTATTGATTAGCTTTCTCTTACTCTAAAAAACGTTCAATATTTGTACATTTATTTGTTATATTTTTTACAGCTTTGTTTAGCTCTGTGTTTTTTTCTATAAATGTAAAAAATATATAACCAAGAAACATATTCATAAAAAATATCAGAAAATAAGGGAGGACGAAATCTTGACAAATTCATTTTCATTTTATAAAAGCACATCTGATTCCTGCAGTGATCCAATAGACATTATGACTGTTGCTGAAGTTGCTGCATTTCTCGGTGTCGGCAAGAACCGTATTTATGAATTACTTAACAAGGGAACTATTAAAGGATTCCGAATGGGATCTACCTGGAAGATCAGTAAACTGGCATTAGAAGCTTATATTAGAGAAGCATCAGGATTGTAATAGTAACGTAAAATACCGGATTGAGTTTTATCATGCTCAATCCGGTATCATTTTTTATTGCTACCATTTTCCATATAATACTACCGTAGAGATAGCATGTCTCTACGGCCATTATTTTTCATGTGTATCCAATTTAGATAAGCATTATTGTAATCTGTCATAATGCTCATAAATCCAAATTTTTAAAATCAATAGACAAATCCTTGTATATTGCTGTCGGTACAGTATCTTCAAAAGAATATTCATCAATACTGTTATGCTCAAAGTTATATACAATTGTCCGATTCTTCATCGGATCTACAATCCAGTATTCCCTGACACCTGATGCCTGATATTTCAGTAATTTTACAAGATAATCAAGCTGTTTACTGGACGGAGAAACAATCTCTATAATCCAGTCCGGAGCGCCTTTACATCCCCGATCATCCAGCTTATTCTTATCACAGATAACGGAAATATCCGGTTCAACATAGGTATCAGATGTTTCATCCAGATATACTGCAAATGGAGCCGCATATACCTTGCAGCTGCCTTTATGGGAACGTATATACTCTCTGATAGTACCAGAAAGCTCCATGGATAAATCCTGATGTTTTCTGCTCGGTGGTGCCATATAATAAATCTGTCCATTTATCAGCTCTGCACGTTCGCCATCCGGAAGTGCATAAATATCATCTATTGTATAAGTATGCTCTTTTGGTAAAGCCATGTTATCACGCTCCCTTCCTGCTTTCTATAGTTGTATTATAGTCGATTACCTTAGAATAATCAACGAAAAAACCGGATTGAACTGTTCTACTCAATCCGGTTCTTTATTTACAATATAATATCTGGAACTTTCCACAGGCTCAAAATTATATCTCACACTAAACAGCCATTTCTTTTCAAAGATATTTATATGGATTCATACAAATCATCTATATCTGCAATTTCTTTCATAAGTTTATTGGAAATTTCACTTTCAACAAATTCTTTTTTTATTCTCATAATGAAACGGACATCTGAAAATAAATGCATTATCGTATTTAACAAACTTCCTATATCTAAGTTTTTCGGATTCTTTGTTATAGCAGTGTTGATTATTGTACTGGTTGACGCTATGGAATTTGATATTAATAAAATTTTTCGAGTTCTTACCTCATAAAAATCCTTATCTTCATCGTTTTTTCTGAACAATCCATGTGTTAATGATATAATAATATCAACTATTTTTGTTAGAACAAATGATGCTCCAATTATCTTAGTATCCCTTGCCAAGCACAACGCATCATAATTTTCACTGTATAACTTACTTGCAAAATTCTCATTTATACTTGAAAGTAAAGGTACAGGAAGACCTAATTTAGTATATTCATCAGATTTAAGATGCTGTGCTTGTGCAAACAATGCCGCCGGCAAATTTAAAAAATCTGCTCTTATCATGTCATAGCATTCTTTAAACATCTGCCCTGCGAATACAGTTTCTGGAGTAATAACCATTTTTCTCCCACCTGCAATCGGATCTATCCTGCTTATCCTATTCGTATGAAAATCATTGAAAGTAATACAGTCTGTTAAGATATTGGCAGTTCCAAAAATCCACCCTAATATAGGGTCATGTCCAAGGGTATGCAACCGATGGTATTTTCCGCCCATGTTTATCCCTAAATCTGCTGAACCTCTGGTAATATCATATGGAACGGTTTGATATAAAATATTTATCCACTGACCAGTTCCATGTCTTCCCATATGCTTATCTCTAAACCTATCATTTGCTTCTTTATGCGCCTTTTCTATAAATTTATCATCATGATCTAAGCGTTCTGATGGATTAAAACTCTTACCATAATTAAATTTTTCTGCCACATAAGGAAATATAAGTGTTTTTGCCACTTGAAGTGCAGTAGCTATTGCAAGAAATGATAAATCTGTTTTATTAACAATACTTGTTTTTCTTGAAAACTGATTGTTAATTTTTTCTAGTTCATCAAAAGCACTTTGTATTTCAGTTTCTGTCATAATATCTTCCAAAACAACAGTATCTGGTTCATACAAATTTGCCTGTTCTACAATTTTCTCCCATGATTCAAGTTTCGGTTTATGTTCCAAAGATCTATTCTTATTAGATGCTTCTATCTCTGTAGAAAGATTAAGTATATCTTTATTCTTTCCCAAGGAGCGAAGCAGTTCTAACGAAGAATCTATATTATTATCAGCAGAATTTCTTGTTTTTTTTAACTCACTGTCCCCAAGCAATGATTTAGAAACATCTTTATTCATTTTCAGAACCTTATTAATATCCAGTTCATCACTTGAATACTTAAACCTGCTCATATTATTCTCTCCACACTATGCTGCAATGCCCAGATCATGCTGCAGATCTTTTATAGCCGCCTGTAATAATATATTCAAACCATTTAAGTAATCTATTCTTGCTTTATCAGCATTACTTTCTTCTTTCAGAGCTTTTATAATTGCCGTCTGTTTAGCAATCGCATTTTTATATAATAATTCTTTAGACCTGCGCAGTTTCTCGTTTCTACTATGAGAAGCCATTAATAAACCAGCTCCTCCCAACAAAACAGCAGGTGCAGCTAAAACGGCAACACCAGCTGCCATTCCGCCTCCAATAATTCCACCAGCTGCAGCTAAACCACTAGTAATCCCGGCTGCACTTAAGCCAACAACAGAACCACCTAAATATAATCCGGCAAATCCAATGCCAGCTCCTACGCCGACTCCAACAGCGCCTGCAACTGCATCTCCAATCGGAGAATCCTCTATTCTTCTTGACTTATCATGTAATGCAGCATCTGCATCATCAATAACTGACTGAACTGATTTCAATGCTTCCTGACTCTGAAATTTCATATCTGATTTTTTTGTAATATAATCACCCATAGAATTTCCTCCTTTAGATATGAGTATATATCTGCTCTATATATAAGTATACCATATATCAATACGCCTTACAATATACTGATAATAAAAATATAATCAGAATATAAGGAGGTAGCCATTTAATGAGAGTAAAAAAAGAAAACCCTTTACGCCAGCTTCCTGTTAATTCTAGTGACTATGGTGAAATCAGGATTCATTTAAAAGAAATATTAGAAGAACGCGACATTTCTCTGAATCAGCTATCTTTCAGAGCTGAAATGCAGCGTACTCAGTTAAGAAACTATAGAGATAATAAAATCCAACGACTTGATATTGATATCTTAAAACGATTATGTTACGTCCTCGAATGCGATCTTCACGATCTAATTGAATATATTCCAAACGACACGCCTTACAATAAATGATAAAATACATTATACTTTGCAGCATATATTACATTATGTTTCGCATGATGTCATAAAAATTTATGTATAATCATAAGCATTCCCCTGATTTCGACAGTATTAGTCGTTGCATGTTTTAACAAGAACTTCTATAATAATACTTATAAATGCTCCAAGCATTTAACACACACTTTACAAAAGATAACATGGTGCCTGACTTTTATTTTCATTTAACAAATTGGCTAAAAACCGATTTTATTACAACTGAATATAGCAATGTGGCATCAACTTTATAAAAATCAAATGGAGGTAAAACTATGTTATCTAACACACTTTTAACTGCTGCTATTAAAAATGGTGCTACGAATGAGGAAATCTACGAATTAGTCAGATTAATCTGGGGAGAATCAATGAAAAAAACTTATTATTCTTTACTCAAGAATGATAAGCACTACCAGTCACTTCTTACTGAAACAGATGCCGCTGAGAAGGAATTAAATCAACAGCAGATATCACCAGAAGTCAAAAGCTCTATTGAACGCTTCATTAATCTTTCAGAAGAAATGGAAGATGAATCTCAATCTATGTTGTATCTTGCAGCCTTTATTGATTCATACCATTTTTTTAAAGCATTAGGTCTTGTAAATTGCTAATGATAATAAAAAATAAATACATATAAAAACAAGAGGGATATCACTTCATGAATAAAAATTCATGAAATGATATCCCTCTATTACAAGATTTATTTGTTCGTAAATCTTATATGATTAACTTCTATAACGTTCCGTAAGTGTATATTTTCCGCTACCACCTGAGATTCCAGATATAGTTAATCCATTTTTAGCCATTTTTACTTTTCCGCCACTTAAACCACTACCGGAAATAGTATAGTTATTTCCGCCTTTTTTAATCAGATATCCACTGGAATGTGAAACACCTCCACCCATAATTCGGATAGACACGTCAATTTTTGCACAGATACCTCCATTAGGAATATCATCATATGCAGGATCAGTACCTTTGCCATTCTCTAATTTAGAATAATCACTCTGAGCAATTCCTGTAAGTTGCTGCATTTTAATCTGTGTATAACCTCTTTTACACCGTAATTCTTTTAATCTTGTCATAGTTATTTCCCTCCCCAAATCTCCTTATCTAGCATAATACCTATCCACAGCTCTATCGATCTATCCATAAAATTACGCTGTTTTCTTTTCACCTGTCCATTTTCCCCTAATTTCAGCCATTCTTTCATCACCCAGAAAACATTATTTAAGCGGTAAAGAAGGTAATCCAAGGTGCACTGGAAGTGATACCAAAAGCACACCGAAAGGAATCGATCCTGCATCTGATC
>OLNH01000590.1_pt1 | contig 28676 bp, 29 predicted proteins | sample 1643101 | NCBI WGS metagenome assembly OLNH01 (sample SAMEA3136758, study PRJEB25190) | human gut metagenome | biome: human gut; feature: human-associated habitat; material: faeces | place: Austria | collected 2013
AGCTTGTGCTATAATTATTCTAATTTCATAAAAAGGAGAATTAATATATGGGCATTTTTAGTATTTTTGTAATCAACACAGTTCATTATCAACCAAACAAAAAATAAGTGGTTATAATGGATTGTTAATATAAACATTCATTATAACCTCATAGGAGTGGGTTATAATGAACAAAAAAAATATAAAAGATAGTCAAAACTTTATTACTTCAAAGCATCATATAAATGAAATTTTGAGAAATGTACATTTAAATACAAATGATAATATTATTGAGATTGGTTCAGGGAAAGGTCATTTCACGTTTGAATTAGCTAAAAGGTGTAATTATGTAACCGCCATTGAAATAGATCCTAAATTATGTAGGATAACTAAAAACAAACTTATTGAATATGAGAACTTCCAGGTTATCAATAAAGATATTTTACAATTTAAGTTTCCTAAAAATAAGTCATATAAGATATATGGAAATATACCCTACAATATAAGTACAGATATAATTCGAAAAATTGTTTTTGAAAGCACAGCTACAGAAAGTTATTTAATAGTGGAATATGGATTTGCTAAAAGGTTGCTAAATACAAATCGTTCACTAGCACTATTTTTAATGACAGAAGTTGATATATCCATATTAAGTAAAATCCCTAGAGAATACTTTCATCCAAAACCTAGAGTTAATAGCTCGTTAATTGTATTAAAAAGACACCCTTCAAAAATATCACTCAAAGATAGAAAACAATATGAAAATTTTGTTATGAAATGGGTTAACAAAGAATACATAAAACTATTTTCCAAAAACCAATTTTATCAAGCCTTAAAATATGCAAGAATTGACGATTTAAACAATATTAGCTTTGAACAATTCTTGTCTCTTTTCAATAGCTATAAATTATTTAATAGATAAGTTAAGGGGTGCATAAACTGCATCCCTTAACTTATCTTATTTTGCTTAAACAATCTTGGCCCGTAAACTGCATAACTCATATGTAAATCGCTCCTTTTTAGGTGGCACAAATGTGAGGCATTTTCACTATTTCCGGCAATTACTTCCATGTAAAGTATAACCCACTATACTTTACTTCGTAAAGGTGGGCTCGCCGAGGGGTCTTGCAGACGGCTCTGTCGGCTCTTTTGAGCCGAGTATCAGCGCACCCTTATGGTGCAATTAGCTGATACAAAAAACAAAGAGTTGGCTCATGTAATCCAACTCTTAAAACACAAAAAAATAACCCCCTTGGCTTTTCAGCAGGGGGCATATTTTTTATTTAATTCCTCACTCTTTATAAACTTGGTTTTCTTTTTGCCAATTCGATTATAAGCACCGAAACCGTTCTGTAACCCCCGATTTCATTGATGTTCTTGTTGATAGCCCGCGCGATCTCCTTGACGAGCCTCTCGCTCAAGGGTGCCTGCATATCTTCGAGCGCAAGGCTCAACGCATATTTGTGGTTGATGGCCTCGTACAACTCTCGTGCAGTAGCGGTCACTTGCAACGAGTTGTCATTCCAGAGAATCGCATACGTTTCAGCGTACGAAAGCGTGCTGCCTTCGATGGCATTCGAATGATAGGTGCTCCTCGTTATAAAATCCTCGAAATACGCTCTATTGCCACGCATGAATGCGACTGCGTCCACGATCTGCGCCTCCCGTCTGTCAAGTTCACGTACACTATACCAAGAGAGTGTAGGAAAGCGAGCCTTGTCGCACCAAACGGCAAAGGCTCGTCACGTGGAGAGGTTTTTGGCGATGATTCGTCCCATCATGAGAAACGAGTTGGTTCTGCAGCGCGCGTCGGCACCGGCAACCGAGGCCGACCTGCCCATCGCGCAGGACCTGCTGGACACGCTGGAGGCGCATCGTCATTCCTGCGTCGGCATGGCGGCGAACATGATCGGCGAGCTCAAACGCATCATCGTCTTCGACGACGGCGGCTCGCACGTGGCCATGCTGAATCCCGAGATCATCTCGTGCGCCGGCACCTACGAGGCGGAAGAAGGCTGCCTGTCGCTTTCGGGCACGCGCTCCGCGACGCGCTATCGCACCATCAAGGTGAGCTACCAGGATCTCGCCATGAAGCCGCGAGTCAAAACCTTCACCGGCTTCACCGCCCAGATCATCCAACACGAGATCGACCACTGCAACGGCGTTTTGATCTAAGGCATCGAAAAGGCCCCGTCGCTGCAAACGACGGGGCCTTCGACATATCGGATGAGCGAATCGCTACAGCATCTCGGCGCGCAGCTGCTCGTCACTTTTCGCGGAGAGGTAGGCAGGGGCGATGTCGAACATCGTCTTGCACCCGACGGCGCCCTCGCGGCTCAAGCGGTGCGCGGCACGGGCGCAGGCCGCCAGCACGCTGCCGGTGAACTCGGGATTTGAATCCAGCTTGAGCGAGTACTCCACCACGTGGGTATGCTCGCCGTTCTGACCGGTCACACCCGAGCGGAACACGGAGCCGCCGTGTGGGATGCCGGCATGGTCGCGGTTCAGCTCCTCCTGCGAGATGAACGTCACCGTGGTGTCGTAGTCGGCGAAGTAGTTCGGCATCTCGACGATGGCCTTCTCGATGGCCGCCAGGTCGGCGCCCTCCTCGGCCACGACGAAGCACTCGCGCGTGTGCTTCTGACGCGTGGTCAGCTGCGGCTTCTCGCCGTTGCGCACGGCTTCGAGCGCCGAGGCGACGGGCACGGTGTACTGGCGCGCGTCGGCCACGCCTTCGATGCGGCGAATGGCGTCGCTGTGACCCTGCGAGACGCCGCGGCCCCAGAACGTGTAGTCCTCGCCCTCGGGCAGCACGCTGGATGCGTACAGGCGCGCGATGGAGAACATGCCAGGATCCCAGCCTGCCGAGATGACGGCCACCTTGCCGCCCACCTTCGCGGCGGCGTCCACGTCGGCAAAATGGGCGGGGATGTTCGCGTGGGTGTCGAACGAGTCGACCACGTTGAACATGCTCGCGCATGCGGGCGTCTGCTCGGGCAGGTCGTTCGCGCTGCCGCCGCACAGGACGAGCACGTCCACGTCGGCCTGATGGGCCTCCATATCGGCGGCGGCGAACACCGGCACGCCCTCGGTCAGCGGCTTCACCGTCGCCGGGTCGCGACGCGTGAACAGCGCCACCAATTCCAAATCGTCGTTCTGCCTGCAGGCCAGCTCCACACCGCGCCCCAGGTTGCCGTATCCGAATATGCCGACGCGCGTTTTCGTCATGTGCGCTCCTCACCGTGATGTTCCGAAAAGTACTCGTCAATGATGCACGGACGCAACCCGCATCGTCAACGTGCGCAGATCAACTCCAACAAAGCCCCACGGCGTTGAAATCTTTTGGAAACGAAAAGAAGGAGGGGCGCAGGGAGAGGTGCCAGCAGCTGCGAGACGGGAAGCGATCTTGCCAGCTTTTCACGGCTGGCGCATGCAACTGGGTTCATACGCACCAACACCAACGGCGGAACGAAACGCGGAGTCACAAAATTCACCGCTGTGAAGTCCGATGCAGGGTCTATCATCATCGAGACGATCAACGACCAGGGCAAACGCTCGGACAACTCGCTCGTTCGGGCACCAAAAGCCGCTTCCGAGCGCTCTGAACCCCAAAATCCCCTTCACAGCGGTGAATTTTGTGACTCCGCACCAGCAGATCCAACGCCCACAACGCTATCATGGCGAGCAGTGCTGACGAGGATCCAGCGAGCCCATGCCGCATCGACTCGGCAGCAATCGGCCAATTTGCCGCTACTCCAAAACCCCACTGGACTCTTCGAGGAGAACCTACGCGTTTTTAACTGCCGGCCACTTTCCGCCACTGCGGGCGATCAACGCTTCCTCCTCCTCGATCATAGCGTCGATCTCCTCCCTCGTCATTCCTGCGAACCGTTCAGCTGGCGATTGGTCGTACGGAGGAATGTTGTCGGATCCGTCAATGTCGATATAGATGCTTGCAGATTTCTCCATGATACCCCGCCCTTTCAGTCCGCCCTCTCATCGTCGCCTCGGACGACACGATTCAGTCATAGTCTTTATCCACATCGACGCGCATGGATAGTTGTACATTCCGAGCAGGAGGCCCCGGCTCGCAGCTGCGGCAAGCCTGTCGCCGTTGTACGTGCTTGACCACCAGCCCATTCGTCACCGTGTTCCAAACTTTAGAGCACGTGGCAGCTTCCAAGCAGCTACGGCAGTCTTGATGGATCTCGGCAATTTGATTTCATTCTTAAGTTCTTCAGGAGCGCTATCGAACGCATCGCAATGAGCATCGAAGCACTTCTCCATCGGGTGGTCGCTTCCATACTTTTTGACGGTCGATCCGATAAAGGGCGTGGATGGGTACATGAATACGCTTTTCACAAGGTCGCGTCACTTGGCAATGAGCCTCTTACATCCTGCCCGAAGTCTGGACCGCAGCGCGCGTCCAGGCTCCTGCTGCTTAGAAGCATCGCCCAGGTCGGCTTGCGCTTGGCTTTGCGGCAAAGGCAGAACCGACCCGCCGGGACTACACCGCATCAGCAAGCAAAAGGTCCCCGTCTTAGCTGTTATCCGACACCGACCTGCACAGGTTGTCAAGGCGCGATGCGCTTCGCTTGCATTCGTTGACGCTTGAAATAGTGACCATGCGCTTGCCAGTCGGATATGCCGCGACGAGCTGCCCTGAATCCAGAAGCTGATCAACACGGCCTGGGGACACGCCTAGCTCTTCCGCCGCCTCCGCGAGCGTCATGCACAAGCTCTCGCGAATGAAACCGTCGCCCACCTCCACGCACAGCACCAACTGCGGGGCCTCGCCGAAGGTCGCCTCCGGCAGCGGCTCGTCGTTGTCAAGCATGTCCGCGATGAGGAGCTGCAAACAACCGGCGGCGTTCTCGCACGCCTCCTTGACGCTCGTCCCGCCTGCGACCATGCACTCGAAGGAGGGGACGGCCACGGTGTAGCCGCCCTCGCTCTCGCGAATTATAGATCCTTCGTAAGTGTAGAACATGCAACCTCCTTGAACGCCGCCTTCTACAGCACGCTGATAACGTCAATCGACGGCGCTTTTCTCTGAGACCATTCCAGTAACGTTGATGCCACCCATAGCCGCCGCGGAGCGCGACTGCCATGCGCCTCCTGCACACCGCCTCGTTCGTTGTGCAGGTTACCGAGACGATACCACGATCGATGACCTTGGGCAGCAGGAGCATGGCGTTAGTGAAGTTTGTCTAATTACCAGTCAGTTTATCACTGCTCCAAAGCCTTGATGTCGCAATACTCGACCACAGCCGTTTGCTCTTGCGATTCGCTCATGTTCTCGCCTCCTTGCACGTTCGATTGTGCAGGGAGCGTCACATATGATGGGCGGCGCAGAACGCCGATTAAAAAAGGAGGCGACGTTGAACGAAACGATCGGATGCCCGCGCTGTACCTATTGCGCGGCCTACCTGCCAGCTGGGTCCACAAGCGCGGAAAGTCTTTATTGCACGTACCTGAGAATGCATGTCGAAAAAGACGATGGATGCAGGTTCGGAGCCGCGGGAACCCCGATGCGTGGCTCGAACGCCCCGCAGGTAGACACCGGAATCGATGCGACGGCAAGGGGATACTATAGCTGGTGTGCGGAGCTGATGCGATGACGACCTTCGGAATGGACGAGCTACTTCTGTCGGCGACCATCGCCAGGAACGGCATCGCGGGTTAGATCAGGAAAACGCCCACCATGAGGGGGGGGGCGGATGATCGGATACTCGAGGCAATAGAAGAGCCTCTACACAGCGAGGCCCCTCCAAATCATAGAACTACCAGCGGGAGCATTCTCCGTACTTGGACGATATCAGCAGCGCGAGAAGCTCGACGAACGTCATGGCGCACAGGACGAGCAGTATCAAGAATGCGAAGAACTCGTAGCCGTTGATCGGGATGAGCACGCCGAAGAACAGCATCCAGAGCCACGCGAAGAACAGCAGGACATGGGCAACGCCCAACCACTTCTTCCCGGCGTAGAAGTCGTGCCCTCCCCACACTCCGAGGAACAACCACAGCAGCAGCGCGAACAGCTTGCGCTTCCCCGCAGGCTCGACCGTGGCGGTCGCGGTCATGCCGACTCCGTACAAGCCGTTCGGGAACGGCACGCCCGCCACCTGGTACGCGTATTGGCACGCTCCCACCCACTGAGGGTTCTGCGCCCTATCGAACAACCCGTACGTCCCATCGGCGTTTAGCCCGACGTACTGATCCGACGTCATAGCCGCTTGAGCGTCGTTGATGTTGGCGTACTGCATGGCTCCCCCTCGACAATCATGATGTTGGCAATGAATATTACAACAGCAGGTCACCAGTCACAACCGCCTTGGCCTCCTTGACCGCCCGCTCGTAGACGCCCTCCCGCCAACGGTCGCGGTGCAGCACTTCGCCGTGCTCGGCCACTAGATCGCGAAGCCGCGCCTGCTTCGACCGGACGGCCTTCCGCGCTTCCAAGTCGTCGATCCCCGCCGCCCGCAACACCGTTTGACTACCAGCCAGTTTGTCACTGCTCCAAAACCATGAACGCGAAAACGAGGCCGTGTCCCGATTCGATGGTCGGGGCGTGCCTCGTCTTCATCCCGTACTGTACCATACCCGACCGATGCGTGGTGTTCGCCGTCGGGAAGACACGGCTCCCCCACGTGGGTTCGCCTTTGAAGCGGCAAAGATTTCCTTCGCCGTCCAGCACCGCCCATCCCACCGACCCGGTTCCGATATCAAGACCGATTTGGTACGACTCGACATTGCGCAAATTCATAGGTTCCCCTTACCTGCCTTTCGGGGCGCCGCGGAGGCGGCAACTTTGACTCTATATGCGAAGGACCCCTGATAGGGGTCCTTCGTTGTTCCAGGATGAATCTTCGATCGCTTTCTTACGCCTTTTCCACTTTCACGGCGCACACCTTGTACTCGGGGGCCTTCGACACGCGGTCGAGGGCGGCGATGGTGAGCCAGTTGCTGTTGCCGTCTTGGAAATGGAACGGCATCCACGTATGTCCCGGCGACGTCTTCTCGGACACATGCGCGACGGACTCGATGGAGCCGCGACGCGATGAGACGCGCACGATGTCCCCGTCGGCGATGCCGAGAGCCTCGGCATCGCACGTGTTCAGCTCGATGAACGAGCGGTTCGCTATCTCGTTCACGCCGTCGGTGCGAGCGGTCATGGCACAGGCGTTGTACTGGTACAGGATGCGACCCGTCATCATGACCAGCGGATACTCCGCATCGGGCAGCTCGGCGGACGGCTGGTAGTCGGGTGTGGAGAACGCGCCCAGCCCCTGGGCGAACTCGCCCATGTGCAGGATGGGCGTGCCGGGATGCTCGGCGCTTGGGCACGGCCACTGCAAGCCGCGGCCGGCCGTCTCGTCGCCGTCGAGGCGCGCATGGCTCATGCCGCCGTACGTGGGCGTGACCGAGACGATCTCGTCCATGACCTCGGCCGCGCTCAGACGAGGCTGCGCATAGCCCATGCGGTTCATGACCTCGGTGAAGATGTCGGTGTCGAGCCACGCGCCCACAGGCCCGTCCACGGCCTTGCGCACGCGCTGGACGCGCCGCTCGGTGTTCGTGAACGTGCCCTCCTTCTCGGCGTAGCTGCGCCCGGGCAGGATGACGTCGGCGTACTTGGCCGTTTCGGTCATGAACAGGTCGTCCACCACGAAGAACTCGAGCGCCTCGAGCGAGCGGATCACGTGATGCGTATCGGGGTCGGTGCGCACGGGATCCTCGCCGAACAGGAACAGCCCCTTGATGCCGCCCTCGATCATGGCCGGGAAGCACTCGGTGGCCTTGATGCCGCGCGCACGCGGAAGCGCGGCGCCCCACGCCTTCTCGAAGCGGCGCACCACCTCGGGATCAGCCACCTTCTGGTAGCCGGGCAGGTCGTCGGGACCGGCGCCCATGTCGCAGGCGCCCTGCACGTTGTTCTGGCCGCGCAGCGGGTTCACGCCGCCGCCCGGCTTGCCCAGGTTGCCGGAGATCATCGCGATGTTCGACAGCGCCATGACGCCGTCGGTTCCCGTGGAGTGCTCCGTCACGCCGAGGCAGTACATGATGGCCGCCGCGTCGGCTGCCGCGTACATCTTCGCCGCGGCCACGAGGTCGCGACGGTCGATGCCGCAGATGTCCTCCACCAGCTCGGGCGTGTAGTCGCGCACCGTCGCGGCCAATATCTCGAAGCCCTCGGTGCGCTCGCGCACGAAGTCCTCGTCGTACAGCTCGTGCTGAATCAGGTAGTTCACAATGCCGTTCGCGAACGCGACGTTCGTTCCCGGCCTCAGCTTCAAATGAATGTCGGCATGCGCGGCCAGCCCGATGTCGCGCGGGTCGACCGCGATGAGCCGGCAGCCGCGTTCGACCGCCGCGCGGATCTGCATGCCTATGACGGGGTGGGCCTCCTCGGGGTTCGACCCCACGAGCATGATGACCTCCGCCTTGCGCGTGACGTCTTCGATGGAGTTCGTCATCGCGCCGGAACCAAGCATGGTCGCCAGACCGGCGACCGTGGGGGCGTGTCAAACACGCGCGCAACAGTCCACGTTGTTCGTTTGGAGCACGATGCGCGCCATCTTCTGGAACAGGTAGATGTCCTCGTTCGTGGAGCGCGAGCACGCGAACGCCGCCAGCGACTCGCCGCCGTGGACATCGCGGAGCTCCGTGAAGCGCCTCGCCACGAGGTCGAGCGCTTCGTCCCAGGTGGCGGGCTCGAACTCTCCCGTCTCGCGGTTCTTCACGAGCGGCGTTCGTATGCGGTCGGGCGCGTCGACGAAATCGAAGCTTGCCGAGCGCCCCTTCACGCACAGAAGCCCGTGGTTCGACGGGCCCGGCGCGGCCTCGGCGTCCACGACGACGCCGTCCTTCACCACCAAATCCAGCTGGCAGCCCACGCCGCAGTGCGGGCACGTGGTGCGCACGCGCTCGGTCTCCCACGAGCGGTACGTCGCGCGGCGCTTCTCGGTGAGCGCTCCGGTGGGGCACGCCTGCGCGCAGTTGCCGCACGACTCGCAGTCGGTGGCGCGCCAGTCCGCGCCGAACGGCGCCTCGATCAGCGTGCGCACGCCGCGCTTCGCCGCATGCAGCGAATGGTTGCGCGCGGCGTCGTTGCAGGCGCCCACGCAGCGCTGACAGCGGATGCACAGGTTCGGATCGTAGGAGAGGAACGGGTTCTCGTCGCGCACCGGCTCGCGCTTCTGCGCGACCTCGTAGGGCGACTCCAACACGCCGTATTCGCGGCAAACGGCCTGCAGCTCGCAGGCGCCGTTCTTGTCGCACGAGAAGCAGTAGTTCGTGGAGTCAAGGCCGTGATCGGCAATGATGAGCTCCAGCGCGATGCGTCGGTACGCCTCGACGCGCGGCGAGGAGGTGGTCACCTTCATGCCGTCTTGCACGGACGTAGCGCACGAGGGAACCGGTTGGTCGAACCCTTCCACGTCCACGACGCACACGCGGCACGAGGCGATGGCGCTGCGCTCTTTCAGGAAGCACAGCGTGGGGATGCGGATGCCGGCAACGCGCGCGGCATCGAGGATGGTGGACCCTTCGGCAACGTCGAGGGCGATCCCGTCTATCGTGATGCTAGGCATACTGGTGCCTGCCTCCTTCCATAACGCCGCAGCCGAAACGATCGCAGCGCAGGCAGCGCCCGCACTCCTGCACGACCTCTTCGCGGCTCATTCCGTTCTCGACGCCATCGAAATCGAGCCGCCGCTCGCGCGCGGGACGCTCGGTTATCTCCACGCGCCCCTTGGGCGTGCGGTCGTTCTGCAACGGTTCGGGCACGTCGATGTCGCACGGCAGCTTGTGATGGTATCCCAAGAACTCGTCGATATTGCGCGCGGCAACCTTCCCCGCCCCGATGGCGCGGATCACCGTGGAGGGGCCGGTCTGGCAGTCGCCGCCCACGAACACATGGTCGTACCCTTCGGCCGCAAGATGATCGTCGGCATTGAAGCAACCCCAGGTGGTGCTCATGCCGAACTCCTCGAACGGGCCCGACACCACATCTTGCCCCACGGCGATGAGGATGATGTCGGCTTCTATGCGGCGCGTCGGCTTGTCGGCCGCCATCGGCGCCGGACGGCCGCCGCGCACGGGACCGATCATCTGCGGCTGCGTGATGAGCGCCGTGCAATGTCCGCGCTCGTCCACCTCGATGCTGGCGGGCGCCTCCAGCACGATCATCTCCACGCCCTCGGCGATGGCGCTCTCCACCTCAGCCGGCAGCGCCGTCATGTCGTCCTTGCGGCGCCGGTACACCACCGAGACCTCGTCGGCCCCGGCGCGCACCGACGTGCGCGCGCAGTCCATGGCGACGTTGCCGCCGCCCACCACCACCACGCGCTTGCCCGTGAAGTCGGGATAGTCGCCATCGCCGATGGCCCCCAGCAAATCCACTGCCGAGACGACGCCTTCGGCATCCACGCCGTCGATGCGCAGCGACTTGCCCGTCTGCGCGCCGATGGAGACGTACACCGCATGGTACGTGTCGGCTATCTCGGCCATTTCATGCGCGCCCACCGCTTCGCCGCAGCGGGCCGTGATGGTGCCGGCGTTCAGAATGCCGCGGATGTCCTCGTCCAAGCGCTCGCGCGGAAAGCGGTACGCGGGGATGCCGTAGCGCAGCATGCCGCCCAGCTGGGCGCGTTCCTCGAACACCGTCACGCGGTGCCCCATGAGCGCGAGGAAGTACGCGCAGGTGAGCCCGCTGGGCCCGCCGCCGATGACGGCGACGGTGCGCGCGGTGTCCACGCTGCGCGGCGGGGGCGCCACCTGGTCGGCTGGCATCTGGTCGACCGCGAACTTCTTGATCCCGCGGATGTTGATGGGCGCATCGATGAGCGTGCGGCGGCACCGCGTCTCGCAAGGATGCTCGCACACGAACGCGCAAGCCGTGGGAAACGGGTTATCCTTGCGCACCATGTTGACGGCACCGGCGTAGTCGCCCGCCGCCGTGAGCGCGATGTAGGCGGGCACGTCCACGTGCGCGGGACACAGCGTCTCGCAGGGAACCGTCTGGCCGACGCCGGCCTGGCAAACGCGGACGTGCACGTGGCTGGCATACTCGTCGGCGAACGTATCGAGACCCTCCAGCACGCTGCGGGCGGCCTCGTAGCCGATGGCGCAATCCGACGCGTCGCGGATCATCTCGGCCAGCGCGCGCAGGCCCTCCAGTACGCCCTCGTCGGCGTCGCAGTCCACCACGCGTTTGAGCATCGCCGCCAGCTGCGGGATGCCGTCGCGACACGGAACGCACTTTCCGCAGGTCTGCGCGCCGCTTGCCTGCAGCATGGTCAGCTGCACGGCCAGCGGGCACATGCCCGGCGGCGTCGCCTCGACACGGCGCGCGAAGGTGTCCAGGTGCGCGGCAATCCGCGCATCGTCGCGCGACCGCGGCGCAATCGATAGCTTGGCCACTGGCTCTCCATCCATTATCGGCTCGAAACCGACGAGCGTCTCCAACGTGTTTCCCGTGCGTCATTCTAACGCAAACGACGCGCCTTGCGGCGGCCGCGCGCGCAAGGCGCGGAGAAGGCACACGGGCAGCGAGCGGCGCAGACGGGTCATGCGGACCGAACGATCGGCAGCTGTCCCACAGAAAGGACAGGCTTGAACCGCCGAACGTGTACCATACGCAACAAGAGAGCAAAGGAGAGTCCCATGCATGCAAGACAAGCCGACCAAACGTCCCTTTTCGCCCCCGTCGACGCGGCCGCGGCGTTCGCGAACCTGTACCAGCGATGGTTCGACGACCCGCGCGGCCTCGCACGAGCCAACCGAAGGCAGGCGCGCTGCGCCGTCGGATCGTACGTGGCAGACGTGCTCGCCCTGTTCGACGAACGCGCCCGCGCCTACCTGCCCGGCGCGCCTACCGTCCTGCGGTTCGAAGGCTGCGACCTCGCCGTGTTCGTGATGCGGGGGCCGCACATCGCGCTGCACGTCGGCAGCTTGGAAACCGACGCGCCCGTAGCGGGACTGCGCTGGAAGAGCCTGCGCCCCTGCTCGTACGCCATCGGACGGCAGGTGAGCGATCTTGTGTTCTGCACCGACGAGAACGGGTTGCTCGTGGAACTGGAGATCGTCCTCGACGACGGAGGCCGACTGGTCGTCGGCGGCGGCCGACCCGCCTGCGAGCACGACGAAGAGGCGATGCCGCAGGCGGTGTGAGGCGCGCGGACAGCCGAGGCGCTGGAACGGCGGCGTCCTACTCGTACGCGGCGACGATGTCCTCAAGGTAGGCGCGGTACTCCTGCGCCAGCGCGGTCGGCTTCTCGATGCGAACGCGGCCGCCGAACTGAGCCAGCCACCCGAACAGCACGGGGCTCTTCATCACCGTCGCGTACACGCGCGCCCGCCTCTCCCCCGTCGGCACCGACTCCACGTCCTTGCCGAACCGGTCGATGACCGCGCCCATGACCTCCTCGTCCACCAGCAGCGTGGCCGCCACCGGCTCGCCGCTGTACATGCCGAACGCGCGGCTTTCCAGCTCGCGCGCGTCGAACGTGGCAATGCGCTCGTTTTTGAGCGCGGGCTCGTCCAGCACCTCGATGCGGTCCATGCGGTCCACGCGGTAGTTCGCGAAATCGTCGTGCTTCTCGTTGAACACGACCAGGTAGTAGTAGCCTTCCGCGTACACGAGCTGCACGGGCGTCTCGATGTAGCGCTCGCCGTTATGCTGCAGCGCCTTGCGTTTCGCCGCATCGTACTTGAAGTAGACGAACGAGATCCGGCGCTTGAGCGCGATGGCCTCCTGGATGCGGTCGACGCTGCCGAACACCGACTCGTTCTGCATCTTGATGCGGCCTTCCACGTGCACGCGCTTGTCCAGCAGCGCGCGCTGCCGCCGCGAGGCCAGCTGCTTCACGCCCTCCACCAGCGCGTCGCTTTTACGCTGCGTGAGGAAGCGGGAGCTCTGCACCGCGTCCACCAGCAGCTGCAGCTCGGCGAACGCGAACGCGCGGTGCTCCACGGCGTACTCCACCGGCGCGCGCTGGTAGGTGCGCACGTCCACGCCGAACTCGCGCAGCGCCTCGATGTCGCGGTAGATGGACTTGCGCTCGGCCGAGATGCCCAGCGCTTCCAGCTTCCCGATGATCTGCGCCATCGTGAGGCCGCGTTCGGCATCGGTCTCCTCCTCGAGCATCCGCATGAGGTACAGCAGCTTGAGCTTCTGACGATTGATGGCCATGGCCCCTCCTTGGCGACGACGGTGCAGCTTGCCTGCCACGCTCTCAGTATAGCCGCCCTATCCTTTTTTCGGTACAGACAATCGATGAACGACCTTGACGGGTTCGCCGGGATGCAGTAGGTTCTCACTCGAACATGTCGACGGAAGGAAGCGTATGCAGCGCGTTATCAACGATCGGAAAGTGGCCATCGTAGGGTGCGGATTCGTGGGTTCGGCAACCGCGTTCGCGTTGATGCAGAGCGAGCTGTTCACCGAGATGGTGCTCATCGACGTCGACCGCGACCGCGCCGAGGGCGAAGCGCTCGACATCGCGCACGGCATGCCCTTCGCCGGCCCCATGAACATCTACGCGGGCGACTACGACGACGCGGCCGATGCGGCCATCATCATCGTCACGGCCGGCGCGAACCAGCAACCCGGCGAAACGCGCCTGGACCTCGTGCATAAGAACGTGAGCATCTTCAAGTCCATCATCCCCGAAATCGCCCATCGCGACTACCAGGGCATCTTGCTGGTGGTGTCGAACCCGGTGGACATCCTCACGCACGTGGCGCTGAAGCTGTCGGGCATGCCCGAGAACCGCGTCATCGGATCGGGCACGGTGCTGGACACCGCGCGCTTCAAGTACATCCTGGGCGAGCACCTCGGCGTGGACCCGCGCAACGTGCACGCGCGCATCATCGGCGAGCACGGCGACAGCGAGATCGCGGCATGGAGCACGGCGAACATCTCGGGCATCCCGGTGAACGACTTCTGCGAGCTGCGCGGCCATTTCGAACACGACGAGTCGATGCAGCGCATCGCCGAGGACGTGAAGAACAGCGCCTACGAGATCATCGCGAAGAAGAAGGCCACCTACTACGGCATCGCCATGTCGGTGAAACGCATCTGCGAGGCCATCGTGCGCGACGAGAAGCCCATCCTGCCCGTGTCGAACTTCCAGAACGGCGTGCACGGCCTGCACGACGTGGTGCTGTCGATGCCGGCTGTGGTCGGCAAGAACGGCATCGAGTACCAGGTGCCGGCCCCGCTGTCCGACGACGAACTGGCGCGCCTGCACGAGTCGGCGAGCACGCTCCGGGAAGTGATCGACGGGTTGGATTTGGAGTAGACGGCGCTCAATCGCGCCACTTCGTGCGGAGCTCCCAGAAGGCCACGGCGCTGGCCGCCGCCACGTTGAGGGAGTCCACGTCGTGGTCCATGGGGATCTTCACCGTGTAGTCGCAGTTCGCGATCGTCGAGGGCGCGAGGCCGTCGCCTTCGGTGCCTAGCACCAGCGCCAGCTTGTCGCAGCCGCGCAGGCGCTCGTCGTGCAGGAAGATCGCCTCGTCCGACAGCGCGAGCGCGGCCGTCGAGAAGCCCAGCGAGCGCAGAAGCGGCACGCCCTCGGCCGCCCAGGCGCGCTCGCTTCCGATGCGCGTCCACGGCACCTGGAACACCGTCCCCATCGACACGCGCGCGGCGCGACGGTACAGCGGGTCGTGGCACGACGGCGTAACCAGCACCGCGTCGATGCCCAGCGCCGCCGCCGAGCGGAACACGGCGCCGATGTTCGTGTAGTTCGTCACGTCCTCCAACACAGCCACTCGGCGCGCGCTCGCCAGCAGATCCTCCACGCGAGGCAAGGGCGGGCGCTCGAACGCGGCCAGCGCGCCGCGCGTCACCTCGTAGCCGGTCAGGGCGCGGAACTGCTCGCGCGTGGCCACGAGCACGGGAAAGTCGGGATCGCCGTCCAACAGCGAATCGACGAGTGGCATCGTCTGATCGAGCCACTTCTCCTCCATGAACAGCGAGCGCATCCGCACCCCGGCGGCCAGCGCGCGCTCGATCACCTTGCGCGACTCACCGATGAACAGGCCGTGCGTGCTGTCGGGGCAATCGCGCAACTGCGCGTCGGTCATGCCCGAGTACGCGGCGAGCCGCGGGTCGTCGAGGTCTTCGAGGTGGATGATCGGCATGTCGTTTTCCTTTCAGTCGCCGACCATCGTACCACCGCTCGCCACGATGCTCTATACTCGACTGATCCGATCAAGCACGTCGCGCGAAGGGGATCCTCATGGCCGCTACCGTCAAAACGCTTCTCGAACACCACGGCGAGCTCTACTGGGGCACGCGCAAGGCCAATCCCGGCTACTGCTACGGGCTGGCGCTCGACGTGGGCGCAGACGGGCTGGCAGCCGAGCTCGTATACGTGATGAGCGATCTTGACGAGAACGACGAACCGCTCGTGACTCCCGAGACGCTCGTGTCGTGCTTCACCGTGAACGACCTCGAGGACAACGGCATCATCCTCAGCAACTACCTGGACGACGAGGATGCGCCCGAGGCCGTGGGCTGGTACTGCATCGAGAAGTCGTTCTTCGGGCGCGACAACGTGGAGGCGCTGCTGGATAACAACGCTCGCCTCGACGGCCATCTCGACATCGTGCTGCAGATCCTGCTGATCTCGCCGGAAGAGGTGGCGCAGGGCATGCCTTCGCTCGACGAGCTGTCGTTCTTCGACCTCCTGGAGGAGCTCGAAGGCGTCGCGGAGCGCATCGACAACGGCGACGTGCAGCCGCCGCTGCCCTTTTCGTTCCGCCTCGTGGGCGACGCGCTGTTCGGCTGGGAGCACGCCGACGAAGAGGATTTCCGCTAAGGGTCGACGCACCGCGGGCGTGCACGTCTTTAAAGTGCTATGTGCGGCAAAATCCAGGTTTTGGCACACCGCGCGTTCGGTTCGAGCCTTCGGAAGGGCATCGCGCTTGCGCGCGTCGACAAAACCCCAGGTGGGGTTTTGAGTTGTCGAGCCGCACGCCAGTCCGTCGTGCCAAAACCTGGATTTTGCCGCACATCGGCTTCTGAATTAGTGCGCATGGCAACACCGAAAGCTCAAACCCCCTGCCCTGAGAGAAACCTCTCCCACTTGTCGAATTCGGATAAAGCCTGCATGCGGCCTCGCTCGTAGTTGCGGGCGAGCTTCTCCGCGTCGCGCTCGGTGTTCTTCACGCCCTGATCGTTCGCGTAGAACACGTAGGCGCGGCCCTCGGCCTCGAGTCGGTCGAGCCGGTCGAGTTCGGCGTCGTAGCGCCGGTTCCAGGTGTCCAGCGCCTCCCGCATGCGCGGACGCCGCCAGAAGAACGCGTCGTAGAAGCGGTTGGGCTTGAGCGGTCTGCGGAAGCCGCGCGGACGCGTGCAGACGACGAAGAACCTGCTCAGCCCATCGTCCATCGCGCGCGGCACCATGATGCCGCCGCCTCGTCCGATGCCGCCGTCGTACAGCGCACGCCCGTCGACGACCGTCGGCGGCAGCACGATGGGATAGCTCGTCGAGGCGCGGACGCGCTCCATGAGCGTCTGCTCGGTAGGAAAATCGCCGCGCGTGAAACAGACCGTCTCGCCCGTGTCGCGGTCGATGGCCTGCAAGGTGGCGCGCGCTGGGTTCGCTTGGAAGGCGTCGAAGTCGAAGGGCAGCGCGCAGCTTGAGAGGACGCGCGCATCGCCGTGCAGCGCCGCGCCGACGCCGTCGGCGTCCACGAACAGCATCACCCACCAGCGAAACAAGAGGTCGTCGAGACATGCGGTGAACGAGGCTTCGTTGCGGCGCGCGTCACGCGAGACGTAGTCGATCGCATTCGTCGCCCCCGCCGACAATCCGTACACGTCGTCGAAGAACAGCCCTTGCTCCAGCATGACGCTGATCGCGCCCGCCGAATACGAGTTGCGCATCCCGCCGCCCTCGAACACGAGAGCCACGTCGTGCACCGTGCCGGCCATCATCTCCCGCCGCCTCCTTCGATCTCGGCGATCTCCTTGCGGAGGGCGGGCAGGTCGGCGTGCGGCGCGACGAGGCGCCGATAGAGGCGCTCGACTTCGGCGCGCAGCGCGATTTCCCTGGCCTCGCTCAAAGCGTAGAACGAGACGCGCAGGTACAGTTGCAGCTCCTTGGCGCTTTCGAGTTGCAAGGCATCGCACCCGCAGCAACGTTCCAAGTCGTCGGCCAGGTCGCGCAGCAGCCCCGACGTCACGCGGAGCATGCGGTCGTAGCTCGCCTTGCGGTTGCGGTACGCCGTGTACTGCGGCAGGAACAGCGCGGTGCACACCGCCAGCACCTCGGCGCACGCGGTGAACCACTCGGGCAGCGTTCCCAGCTCCATCGCACGACCTCCTTTCGGTTTCGCATCCTTACCGGCACTATAGGAGGAGGCGTCGGTCGCGAGCGGCTGGCGCGGCGCTCGTGGGAGCTCCGTTGACCGGCCGTGACGAAAAGCTAGCGCAAAAGCTCGCGGCCGGTCCGCGCGATACGAGCGGCAAGGTCGTCGCGGGGCGTGCGACGCAGGTCGGCGAGGGCTTCGAGCATGGCGGCGAGCCGAGCGGCTTCGGCGGGCGCATCGTAGCGCTCGCCCGGCTGGGACGGGGCGTCGGTTTCCAGCAGCAGGCGCTCGGCCGGGACGGCCTGGGCGTAGGCACGGCCGCGCTTCGACGCCAGCATGCGCGGATTGATCGAGAAGAAGCAGCCGGCGCGGACGGCGCGCTGCAGCTCATCGGACGTGCCCGAGAACCAATGGAAGATGCAGGCGTTTCCCGCGAGCGCGCCCGCGCGCTCAAGCACGTCGAGCGCCTCGCCCGCAGCCTTCACGGCATGGATCGACAGCACCTTGCCGCCGCTCGCGCACGCCCGCGCGACGCGCTCGAACGCCGCAACCTGCATGTCGCGCGTCGCGGCGCGATCGCGGCCGAAGTCGAGGCCGACTTCCCCGATGAAGCGCTCGTCCTTCGCCAACCGCTCGAACAGCGCCACGTCCTGCGAGCCCAAGCGGCCGTCGGCGATCCACCACGGGTGCAGGCCCAGCCCCACGCGCACGTTGCCGAACGGCTCCAGCAGCTCGCACGCCCACTCGTAGCCCTCCGGCGTCACCGTCGTAGAGAACGCGCCCATGTCGAGCTCCGCCAGCTCCTGGGCAGCAACCCGCACGTCGGGATCGAAGTCCAGGTGGCAGTGCAGATCGAACAGCGCGCTGGCTGACGCCGCACGGGATCCTTCGACTCCGCGCTGCGCGCTGCGCTCAGGATGACAGGACATCATGCGTGCTCCTCCCCCGCATGCGCGCCAACGCCTGCGAGCGCGCACAGCACCTCGCCGGCTATCATCTGGCCCATGATGGGCGGCACGAACGAGGCGGTGCCCAGGTTCGACCGCTCGCGGCGCTCCGCACCCTCGCGCACGGGCACCGGCACGGGCTGCTCGCACGAGTACAGCACGCGCAGGCGGCGGATGCCGCGTTTGCGCGCCTCCTTGCGCATGATGCGGCACAGCGGGCAGTTCACCGTGTCGAACACGTCGGCGAACCGGAAAGCTTCGGGCCGCAGCTTGTTGGCCGCTCCCATGCTGCTGACGAGGCGCACGCCGTGCGCATCGGCGTACTGCGCGACGGCCAGCTTCGCCGAGATCGTGTCGATGGCGTCCACCACGTAGTCCACCCTGTCGGCGTAGGCGTCCAGGAATTCGGGCACGTCCTCGGCCAGCACGAACCGGTCGAGCGCCTCCACCTGCGCCTCGGGGTTGATGTCGGCGATCATCGCGCGCGCCACGTCCACCTTCTTACGGCCGATGGTGCTGCGAAACGCGATGGCCTGGCGGTTGATGTTGCTGGCCTGCACCACGTCGTGGTCCACCACGATGAGCCGCCCCACGCCGCCGCGCGCCAGCGCCTCGACGCAGTTCGAGCCCACGCCGCCCACGCCCAGCACCATGACGGTGGAATCCGCGAGGCGCGCCAGGCCGTCGCGTCCCATGATCAGTTCCAGTTTCGAGGTGGCGGTGTCGCCGGTTGCCGTCATGCGCGTCCTTTCTGTCGGCGACCATGGTATCACGGCCGCCGGATCGGCCGCGCGAGAAGCCCGCTGCATTGTCGCCCGAAGCGGTCGGTTTTCGAGTCCGGACCGTCCGTTTCGAACGCGACGGCGGTCGCGGCGACATGGCGTCTGCGATGCGCGTCGACGCATCATCATCGCTACGAAAACACGCCTCACGCGCTGTGGCGTGTTTTTAGGGCGAAGATGCGCGGCAGCACGGAACGCCTACCGCGCCCGCCCGATTCCCAGACGCGCGAGGTCGGCCGCGAAGCGCTCGGCCGGCCGGCCGATACCCTCGAAGCCGGCCGCCTTGCACGCCATATGCTCGTTGGCGAGGCGGCACAGCTCGTGCGGGAACGGCTCGCCCTCGTCGGACGGAAGGGGAAGCGCCAGCGGCAGCAGCTTGTCCACCAGCACGTTCATGAACGCCACGGGGCGCCGGCCGTGCGTGCGCGTCACGACCGGAATCCCGCCGAAGAACAGGTACGCGTCGATCGAACCCTCGGCGAAGCCGCATGCCGCCAGCGACGCGCGCAGCGCCGACACCGCCGAGCGCTCCCAGTCGCGCCACTCCCCGAGCTGCATGCACGCGAACGCGGCGAAGCGGTTGCTCGCGTTCGCCAGCAGCAGCATATCGCAACCTCCCAGGGCTATGCGGTGCGCCTCCCAGCAGAACAGCAGGTCGTCCACCTCGCCGTACGGCGGGCGCGGCAGGCCCACATGGCGCTGCATGGGTATGGTGATGCCGAATTCCACGCGCTACCCCGCATCCTGCGAGAACCGAGCGTGCGGGCGCAGTGCGTCCTTAGCGAAGCGGACGCGCAAGCAGCCTCCCTCGTCGAGCGCGGCATCGGAGCTGTAGGCGGTTGAAGTCATGCCGCTCAGTATACCCCGCGTCGCGACGTCAGGACGCGACGGAAGCCGCAGGCGGATTCGCCGCCAGCTGCGCCGCTCCGGCAGAGCCGGCCGTCCCCGAACCCGCGGTCGAGCCGGCCGCACCGCTGGAGCCCGTCGGCGCGCCCGTGCTGCCGGAGCCGCTGCCGGAACTGCCGCTCGATCCGTCGCCCGAATCCGACAGGTTGCCGCTCCCGCCGCCCGAACCGCTGCCGCCGCCCGACGAGCCGTTCGATCCGGAAGAGCCGTTCGATCCGGAAGAGCCGCTCGAGTCCGTCGACCCCGAGCCGGATCCCGAGTTCGACGATCCCCGGTCGCCCGACGACGACCCGGAATTCGACCCGGAATCGGTTCCCGAGCCGGAGCCCGACCCCGACGATCCCTTGCCGTCCGACTGGCTCTCGCCTTGATCCTTCGCGCCGTCCTTGGACGCGTCGCTTTCCTCGGACGAGGAAGATCCCGTCGAAGCGTCCTTGCCGTTGGAAGCCGCCGGGGAGTCGTCGGCCGGCTGGCTGCGCGACGGCAGGATAGGCTCGGTTTTCGCGCCCACGCCCTGGCCGGCCGACACGAAGTCGATGACGAAGGCGGATACCGCCACCGCCAGCAGCGCCGACACGATGGACACGATCACCACGCCGCGCTTGAACTTCTTCTTGCGCTGGCGCTCGGCGCGCGCCCGCTGCACCACCGTGCCGCCGGCGAGCGAGGTGTCCGCATGCGGCGCCCGGCCGCGCGCGGCTTCTTTCGGGAGCGCCGTCGTCTCGGCAGCATCGAGCTTCGCGGTCGCCGCAGCGTGCGAGCCCGCGACCGACCCCGCGCCGACTGCGGCACCCGCGCCTCCGCCTGCACTCGCGCCGTCCTTCGATCCCGCCGAACCCTTCGAGCCCATCGCCAGCGTCTCGCCCGGATGGATCTCCTTGAGCTTGTCGGCTGAGCGCTGCAAAAACTTCTTGTACAGCTGCGATGCCACGGCCGACACCACCGAGCCCACGCCCACGCCGATCGCCGAACCGTAGATTCCGATTTGCGAGGCTAGCAGCATGGACGTAACCGCAGCAAGCGCACCCGCAACGACCTGGGCTATCGAAAGGTCGTCGAAAAGCCCGCCCAACTTTCCCTTTCTGCTGTTCGCCTCCTGCGCCATCGCCTATCCTCCTCGCGTCGTTCTCACGCCGGCCCTGCGCCGGCCCTCTCTTCCTGAACATACCCGAGGATTATGAAGCTCGTGCGCACTCCATCCAACCGTTACCGGCAAGCCACAGAACGTCCAACCATCCCGCGCCGAACTCCCGGGCGCGAAACGGCACCCATGACAATCTCGAGGAGGCAAACGGACGACGAAGCATCCGGGAGATTTTCACCACCTGGGCCTTTGCGCGTCATCGAAGCGATGCCGCCGCCGAATGCGCTCGCACATCGTCATGGGTGCCGTTTCGCGCCCAGATCGTCGGAAGCCACCCGACGAAATCCACCCGCCCTCGGACCGCCAGCGCCCGCCTACACCACTACGAGCAGGCCGAGCAGCACGACGGCGATGCCGCTCATGAGGTTGACGGCATCGTTCGTGACCCAGGCGTAGCCGGACACGAGCGCGGCCTGGGCCCCGCACGGCGGCGTTTCCACAAGCCCTCCCTCAGCGTCGTTCGGACAGCGGTACTTCGCTTGCATGACCACGCCCAGCACGCTGTCCACGAGCGAGCCCACGACGCCGCACGCGATGATGAAGAAGAACGCGTCGGGCCCGGTGGGAATCGCGTAGCCGAACGCATGGAACAGCAGCATGGCCAGAAACGCCGAGGTTACGGCTCCCACCACGGTGGCCGCGAGACCCAACGGGCTCACGCCGCCCGAAAGCCCGCGCTGCATGGGCTCGCGCGTGAGGATGTTCACCGGCGGCCGGCGGCTGTACACGCCCACCTCCGACGCCCACGTGTCGGCCGTGCTGGCCGCCAGAGCGCCGGACGCCAGAAGCAGCAGCCACGGCTCCCCCGTCGCCGTATACGCCAGCGCGCACGCGAGGAACGGCACGCTGTTCGCCAGCACCTGCCGCAACGCACGCGGGCCGCTGTGCTTACGCGAAGCGGTCGCCCCGCCGTTCCGCTTGACCGCCGAACGCGCCATCAGCTTCGACGCGACGTTCGAGTTGCCGAAGAACCACATGAGCAGCAGCCACAGCGGCCACCCGCCGATAGCGAACGCGAGCGTGCCCACCGCCACGGCGCCGAGGCCGCCGGCCACGGTGAGCAGCCGCAGCCGAAACGACGCGAGCGCCACCGCGCCCGACAGCAGCAATCCCGCGAGCGCGGGCGTGTAGGCGGCTGCGGGCAGGAACAGCACCGCGTACAGCGCCGACACGCCCAGCGGCACGAACAGGTTGTCGAGCCCCTCCACCGAGAACGCCTCGATGGCAGCGGCGACCGCGGCCAGCAGGGCCGCGGCCAGAAGCGACGCCGCGAGCGAGCCCAGCGGGGCGAACGCGCCGCCCGGCGCGCCCAGGATGCCGCCCGCACCGAAAGGCGGCGGCGCCATCAGCACGACGGCGCAGGAAGCGAAGCTCACCGCCAGCATGGTCGCGCTTCCCACCAGCGTCTTCCCGCAGCATCCCACCAGCACGCGCCGTCCGAACCGCTTGCCCAGCACAGCTGCGAACCCGTCGCCGAACGCCATGCAGAAGAAGCCGAGCGCGCCCACGTACGACGCGCCGATGCCGAACGAGAACAGCGCGAGCGCCGTCAGCGACACCGCGTAGTACACCGTGCCCGGCGTGTCCTCGCCGCCGTCGCGTCCCATGAACGACAGCTTCTGCCGACGGTACGCAAACGCGTTCACAAGGATGAACGCAGCAGGAAGCGCCGCCGCCCACAGAGGCGAATCGAAGAACCGGGTCGCGATGAGCCACCAGCCGCCCAACGCGATATGCACGAACTTGCGGGTTGCCTCCGACGACGCGCCACGCCGCGCGGCCAGGCTGGACGCTCCCAGCACCGCCAGCACGTACGCGAGCGAGACGCCCAAGCCGATCAGGTTCTCCATCACGTCGCCCATCATCGCTTCCCTTCCTCGAGCGCCGCCAGCGCTTCGTCCACCAACTCGCGCGCCGTTGCCTTTGACACGACGGCGCGATGCTCGAAGCAACGGTAGCCGTCGGCGCGCACCTCGTCCAAGATGCCGCGGTACAGGTACAGCGACGACAGCGTGGGAAGCCGGCTGTCGTCGTCCAGCTCGATCACGTCGCGCTCCATGGGGCGGTACAACTCCTCCGAGCGGTGCGCCACCGTCTCCCAAGCGTTGCGGAACGCCTCGTCCACCGCGTGCGCGCGCAGGCGCTCCGGCGCGTACGACGCCGCCTCCAGCACCTCCGCGGGCAGGTAGACGCGCCCGTTCTCCAAGTCCTCGCCCACGTCGCGCAGGATGTTGGTCAGCTGCATGGCCACGCCCAGCGCCACCGCGCTGTCGCGCAAACCGTCGTCCACCGGAGAAGCGGCGTGCAGGATGGGCAGCAGCATGAGCCCCACCGACCCGGCCACGTAGTAGCCGTATTCCTCCAGGTCGCCCATCGTTTCCGGCTGACGGAACGACAAGTCGCGACGCTGTCCTTCCAGCATGTCGAAGAAGGGCTGCGCGTCCAGGTCGAACGAAGAGCATACCGCGTCGAGCGCGCGCCACAACGGAGCGTCGACCACGGTGCCTGCGAAGAACCGCGCAAGGTCGTCCTGCACCTGCTCGAGCTTCGCCGCGCTGGCGTCGCGGTCGACGCAGTCGTCGGCCAAGCGGCAGAACGCGTACAGCGCGTACACGCTCTGGCGCTTGCAAGCGGGCAGCAGCGAGAACGCTCGGTGGAAACTATGCGAGTTTCGCCTGATCACGTCCTCGCACCACGCGAAATCGTCCGCGCGCTCGTCAAGCAAGCTACAGGCGGTCATCGCGCATCAGCTCCTCTGCCGCCAGCTTAGCGCTGAGCAGCACGATAGGCACGCCCGCGCCCGGATGGACGCTGCTGCCGCAGAAGTACAGGCGGTTGCAGTCGGTCGCCTTGTTGTGAGGGCGCCAGTAGTTGCTCTGAGCGAGCGTCGGCCGCAAGCCGAACGTCGCGCCGTCGTAGGCGTTGAACCGCTCGGCGAAATCGAGCGGCGTGTAGGCGCGCTCGAACACGATATGGTCGCGCACGTCCTCGTACACCGTCTCGCGCTCCATGAGGTCGAGCACCCGGTCGCGGTACTCGGCCACTTCCGCGTCCGTCCAGCGGGGCGATGCGGGCGACAGCGGCGGCACCGGCACCAGCACGTACAGCGTCGAACAGCCCTCGGGCGCAAGCGAGCGGTCCAGCGACGAAGGCGCGTAGCAGTAAAACGACGGGTCGTCGGGAAAGCGCGCGTCGTCGAAAATGTCGTCGATGTTGCGCTCGAAATCGGAGGCAAAGCGGATGGAATGCACCGCATCGGAGGGATAGCGTTTGTCCAAGCCCAGGTACAGGATGAAGCACGAGCAGGAGTACTCCATGTCCTCGACCTTCTGCGGCGTGTACTTGCCGCGCGCGTCGGCCTCGTCGACGAGCTGGGTGATGGCGTACGGGAAGTCGGCGTCGCACACCACGTAGTCGGCGTAATGCTCCGTCCCTCCCGCCTCGACGCCGCAGGCGCAGCCGTTCTCCACCACGATGCGCTCCACCGGCGTGGACGTGCGCAGCTCTCCTCCCTGCTCGAGAAACAGTCGGCCCATGGCCTGCGCCATCGCGTACATGCCGCCCTTCATGAACCACACGCCGTACACGAGCTCGATCATAGGGATGATCATGTACAGCGAGGGGCCTTCGAACGGCGAGATGCCGATGTAGAGCGTCTGAAACGCGAGCGCCTTGCGCAACCGGTCGTCCTTCACATGGCGCGCCACCGACGAGTACGCGTCGCCCAGCGTATGCAGGCGCAAACCGGCCACGAGGCTTTTCGGATTGTAGAAGTCGGAGGGCTTGCGAAACGAGCGCTGCAGGAAGTTATCCTTCGCGATGAGATAGCGCTTGTACAGAAGGGCCAGGTACTCGAAGTAGCCCTGCGCGTCCTTCTCGCCCACGGCCTCCACGGTGGCGGTGATGGAGGCGAGGTCGTTCGACAGGCGCAGGCGGTCGTCGGGGCCGAAGGAGATGTCCATGAGCGGCTCGACCTTCTCCATGGGAATGTAGTCGTCGGCATTGCGGCCGCACGTTTCGAACACCTCGCGGTACAGCTCGGGCATCATGACGATGGTGGGCCCCACGTCGAACGTGAACCCTTCCTCGCGGATCTGGTTCATCTTGCCGCCCACAAGCGGCTCCTTCTCGAAGAGCGTCACCTCGTATCCGGCATGCTGCAAGCGCGCAGCCGCCGCCAAACCGGCAACGCCGGCACCGATCACGATAACCCGTTTCATGCAACTCCTTCGGTGGAACCCGATACGCTGTCCGGTCATTGTATGGCTCGCGTATCGGCCTTCCGAAGCGGAAAAGTCATCGTGATCTAACCCGTTAGAGCCTCGTCATACCCGCGTTAGATTGCAGGAAGGGACGGCAAGCCGGGTTCCCCGGCCAGATCGGCAAGCGTGACGCCGTCGACGTAGCACTCGATGACCTCGTCGAGGCCGGCCCAGAAACGCACGGTAGTGCATTCGCCCGCTCGCGGGCAGGCCATCCCCTCTTGCAAATCAAGGCACGCCACCGGGGCCGTGGAGCCTTCCACCGCGCGCAGCACGTCGCCCGCCCTGATAGCGGCCGGCTCCTGTGCCAGCGCGTAGCCGCCGCCCTTGCCGCGCACGCTGCGAAGCAACCCTGCCTGCACGAGCGGACGAGCCAGCTGCTCGAGGTACTTGAGCGAGATGTCCTCGCGCTCCGACACCTCGCGCAGGGCAACCTTGCCCTCCGCTCCCGCTTGCGCCACGCACACCATGAGCCGCAGCGCATAACGGCCCTTCGTCGATACGAGCATCTCGATCACCCTTCCTTTCCGTTTCGCGCCGCACACGATGGCGATCTCGCGCGGCAGTCCCGCGTCCCTCCCTGCGAACGTATCGCGTGAAGCAGTCGTTCGCACCGGAAGGCCGCCGACCGCTTTCCGTAAATTCTAGCAAACTTGTATGATTAAGTCTTGACAATATCCCGTTTGCCACTATCTTAATCCTAGCAAAACTATATGATTAATGAAAGGCACCTCATATGACGATCACGACGCGCGATTCGCTCCTCACCATCCGCGGGCTTTCCGCCTCGGTTGACGAAACCCCCATCCTGCACGATATCGATCTCGCCGTGGGCCCCGGCGAGACCCACGTCATCATGGGCCCGAACGGCGCGGGCAAATCCACGCTCGGCCACGTGGTCATGGGAGATGCCGCCTACCGCGTGGACGGCGGCTCCGTCGAGTTCGACGGCCGCGACATCACCGACCTCTCCCCCGACAAGCGCTCGCGCGCGGGGCTGTTCCTGAGCTTCCAGGCGCCCGTTGAAATCCCCGGTGTGCCCCTGTCAAGCTTCCTGCGCGCAACCGTCGCCGGCCGCGACGGCAAAGAGCTCAAGGGCAAGCAGTTCAAGAAGCACGTGCGCGCCCTGGCCGACGAGCTGGACATGGATCCGTCGTATCTCGACCGCGAGCTGGGCGTGGGCTTCTCGGGCGGCGAGAAGAAGAAGTTGGAGATGCTACAGCTGCTATTGCTGGAACCGAAGCTTGCCATCCTCGACGAGACGGACTCGGGCCTCGACGTGGACGCGCTGGGCGTGGTGTCGCGCGGCATCGACGCGTACCGTCGCGCCACGGGCGGCGCGCTGGTCGTCATCACCCACAACACGCGCATCCTCGAGCACCTCGACGTCGACCGCGTGCACGTCATGGTGCGCGGCCGCATGGTGGCCGAGGGCGACTCCTCGCTCATCGAATCGATCAACGAGCAGGGCTTCGAGCAGTTCGAGCAAGCCGGTGCGGAAGCGGCGCGCGAGCCTGTCGCCGCGCTCTAGGAGGCACGCATGACTAAAGAGTTCCGAACCTATGTGGAGGACGTCGACCGCACGCTGTACGATATCAGCGACGCGACCGACCCATCCCTCCGGCTCGACGCAGGCCTCACGCCCGACATCGTCCGCGAGATCTCGGCCAAGAAGGACGAGCCGTCCTGGATGCTCGACTTCCGCCTCAAGGCGCTCGACACCTACCAGCGCTTGGAGGCGCCCGACTGGGGCCCCGGCCTCGAAGGCCTCGACATGGATCACATCGTGACGTACGTGAAGCCCGCCACCGACCAACAGGCCGATTGGGAAAGCCTCCCCGACGACGTGAAGAACACGTTCGACCGGCTGGGCATCCCTGAGGCCGAGCGCGCCTACCTGGCCGGCGTCGGCGCGCAGTACGACTCCGAGCTGGTGTACCACAACATGCAGAAAACGGCTGCCGACATGGGGATCGTCTATTCCGGCATCGAGGAGGCGCTGCGCGAGCCGAAGTGGGAGGCGCTCATCCGGGAGAAGTTCATGACGCTCATCCCGCCCACCGACCACAAGTTCGCCGCGCTTCACGGCGCGGTGTGGAGCGGCGGCTCGTTCGTCTACGTGCCGAAGGGCGTGAAGCTGGACTTCCCCCTGCAAAGCTACTTCCGCCTGAACGCAAAGGGCGCGGGGCAGTTCGAGCACACGCTGATCATCGTGGAGGACGACGCCAGCCTGCACTTCATCGAGGGCTGCTCGGCACCGAAGTACAACGTGGCGAACCTGCACGCCGGCGCCGTGGAGCTGTTCGTGGGCAAGCGCGCGTCCCTGCGCTACTCCACGATCGAGAACTGGTCGAAGAACATGTACAACCTCAACACGAAGCGCGCCGTGGTGCAGGAGGGCGGCGCCGTGGAATGGATCAGCGGGTCGTTCGGCAGCCACGTGGGCTACCTCTACCCTATGTCCATCCTGGCCGGGCGCAAGTCGACCAGCAGCTTCACCGGCATCACGTTCGCCGGCGCAGGGCAGAACCTCGACACCGGCTGCAAGGTGGTGCTGGCCGCGCCCGACACGTCGGCCACCGTGGAGACGAAGTCCATCTCGAAGGGCGGCGGCGCCTCCACGTTCCGCTCGTCCATCGTGGCCACCGAGAACGCGCGGGACGCGGCCGCCAGCGTGTCGTGCCAGTCGCTCATGCTGGACGACATCAGCCGGTCGGACACCATCCCGGCCATGGACATCCGCTGCAAGCACGTGGACATCGGCCACGAGGCCACCATCGGGCGCATCGGCGACGACAAGGTGTTCTACCTGATGAGCCGCGGCGTGTCCGAGGAGGAGGCGCGCACGATGATCGTGAACGGATTCGCCGACCCCGTGTCGAAGGAACTGCCGCTGGAGTACGCCGTGGAGATGAACAACCTGATCAAGCTAGAAATGGAAGGGGCCATCGGATAATGGGAACCCTCACGATAGAACACGCGAACGCGATGCCCGCCCCTACCTGGCATCGCCTGCACGTCAACGACGTGGACATAGAGCTGCCGAGCGGCCTTGCAGCCGCCCAGCAGGTGGAAGTGTCGTGCGAGGAAGGGCTGTGGGGAGAAGCGGATGCGTTCGACCGCGCACTCCTTTCCTTGGATGCCTGCGCCCCCATGGCCGCGGAGAGCGGAGCCTCCCCAGAAGAGGACGCTGCCATGGAGGGGCTCGACGCTCCCGCGCTCTCAGCCTACCAGCTTCAGGCGCTCGAGAACCGCTACCTCCCCCCTGCCGACGTCTTCACCACCGGCATGGGCGACGAGGCGCGCGAATACCTCGAGTTCGTGGCGG
>OLNH01000592.1_pt1 | contig 28631 bp, 26 predicted proteins | sample 1643101 | NCBI WGS metagenome assembly OLNH01 (sample SAMEA3136758, study PRJEB25190) | human gut metagenome | biome: human gut; feature: human-associated habitat; material: faeces | place: Austria | collected 2013
GGGGGGGGGGGGGGGGGGGGGGGGGGTGCATTTTTATGCGTTTTTTCCTGTTGCGGCAGGATGCGGCGCATGCCGGGCTCGGCTACGCAGACGGCTGTCCGGCCGCGAGGGGGCTTTGCCCTCGTGCAAGCGCCTGCGTCGATCCTTCTTATGACGCAGGCGCTTTTCCCCGTTGGCGTGGCGATGTTCGGCCTTGGCCAGTGCAGCTTACCTCACGTGGTCGTCGAGCCATTCGATGGCATCGCGGATGACGCGGTCCTTCTTGAACTCGTTGAATATCTCGTGGCGCAGGCCTGCGTAGATGCGCAGCGACTTGTCCTTCGATGAGACTTCGCGGAACATATCGATGCTGTCCTGCGGGCTGACCAGGCCGTCGTCTCCGCCGTGCAGCAGGAGCACCGGGTCGGCGAAGTCGGCGGCCTGCGCGCGTAGCCAGAGGTGCCCGTCGTGCACGGCGCGCAGCAGCGCCACCGAGAACTCCTTGACGACGAAGGGGTCGGCCAGGTAGGCCTCTCCCACGGCGGGGTCGGAGCACACGCCGTCGCCCAGCTCGTTGGGGATGTACATTTCCGGGTCGAGCCCTTGCTCCACCGCGCCCGATGCCAGGCCCGTGTGGTCGCGCGTCCAAGCGCCCGACAGCACGTAGCCGTCCAGCTTGCCGGGATGGGCCGTGCCGTAGCTGGCGGCGCCGAAGCCGCCCATAGAGTGTCCGATCATGAACACCGGCAGGTCGGGGAACTGCGCGCGGGCCTCTTCGACGAACAGATCGGTATCGGATACGATCTGCGTGCGGTCGTCGTACCACACCTTCTTGCCCATGGAGCGCCCGTGCCCGCGATGATCGAAGCGCACGACGGCGTACCCGGCTTCCAGCAGCCGCTGCGTCACGTAGTCGTAGCGTCCGAAGTGCTCGCACAGCCCGTGGACGATGACGATTGCCGCCTTCGGCCGCTCCGGTGCGTCGATGCGCCCGACCAACAGGAAGCCCTCGGGGGCCTGTTTCGTGAGTTGCTGCTGCATGCGCGTTCCCTTCTCTCGGGTCGATAAGCTGGAGCTATTGTAGCGCGTTGACGCGCGGGTATGGAGGGCAGGGGAGGAAGAGGAGAGGAGGCGGGGAAGGCGTGGAAGGTGGCCTCGGGTGGGGCCCGCTCTTCTGGGCGCGGGGTGGCGCTTGCGAGCGGGTGGGCGCGTTCCGCGCCGATTCGTGGCGGGCGCGGCGTGCGACCGGCGCGGCCGCTGACACCTAAGTCCCAAATCCCACTCCGCGCCAGAGAAGGGCTTGCGCCCTATCCCCGCGCCAAAAAGGGCTGACCCGACCCGGCTGCTCGCGTGCTTTCCATCCTGCGCGTTTGCCAAGGTTGCCCGTTTGCCCGACAATGGACGACAACGAAGAACGGCGCGGCGCGCGCAGCAATGGAAGGAAGCACATGGCCGGCAAGCTCATCATATGTCCTACGCCCATCGGCAACTTGGGCGACATGACCGAGCGCGCGCTCGAGGCGCTGCGGTCGGCCGACGCGGTGTGCGCCGAGGACACGCGTGTCACAGGCAAGCTGCTAGCGGCATTCCGCATCGAGAAGCGCATCGAGCGGCTGGACGAGGCGCTCATCGGCGAGCGCGCGTCGTCGCTGGTGGAGCGCGTGGCGGCAGGCGAAGTGATCGCGTACTGCTCGGACGCCGGCATGCCGGGCGTGTCCGATCCGGGGCTGCGCCTCGTGCGCGCCGCCCGCGAGGCGGGCGTGCCGGTGGAGGTGCTGCCGGGCGCCACGGCCGTGGCCACGGCGTACGTGGCCAGCGGCAGCGCGAACCCGCGCTTCTATTTCGGCGGCTTCTTCCCGCGCAAGGACGCCGAACGCCGCGCCGTGGTGGAGAGCCTGCGCGCGCTCGATGCGGCGCTGCTGTTCTACGAGAGCCCGAACCGCCTGGTGGCGGCCTTGACCTCGCTGGCGGAAACGCTTCCGCACCGCGAGATCGCCGTGTGCCGCGAGCTGACGAAGCTGCACGAGGAAGTGGTGCGGGGTCGGCTGCCCGAGGTGCGCGACGCGTTCGCCGCGCGCGAGCGGGAGGGCGCGGGCATCAAGGGCGAGATCGTGCTGGTGATCGACGGCCCGAGCGAGGCCGAGGGCGCCGCCGCCGAGCAGGACGCCGAAGTCGCAGCCCGCGCCCGCGCCGCCGAGCTGAAGGCCGCCGGCGTGCGCAGCAAGGACGTCGCCCGCGCGATAGCCGAGGAGTTCGGCATCGCGCGCAACGCGGCATACGACATCTCGCTCGAGGCGTGAGGCGGCGCGCGATGGCACGCGGTGCCGGCATGGCCGGCTCGTCGTCGATGGCGCGTCCGTTCGCGCGGTACGTGTCGTTCAACGTGCTGGGCATGGTAGGCGTGTCGGTGTACATCCTGGCCGACACGTTCTTCATTGCGAATGGGGTGGGGTCGGACGGCCTCGCGGCGCTTAACTTCTCCATCGTGCTGTACACGGTGCTGCAGGCCACGGGCCTCATGCTGGGCATCGGCGCGGCAACCGAGTTCCAGGTGTGCTCCGCGTGCGGCGACCGCACGGGGGCGAACCGGGTGTTCACCACGGCGCTCGTTATGGCGGGCGTTGCCGCGGCGGTGCTGCTCGCGGTCGTGGAGGCGTTCGCGGCGCCGCTGTCGTCGCTTTTGGGGGCGGACGAGGCCACGCTTCCGCTGACCGTGACGTACCTGCGCACCATCTTCGCGTTCGCGCCGCTGTTCTTGTTGAACAACGTGCTGCTGCCGTTCGTGCGCAACGACGGCAGCCCGCAGCTGGCCATGGTCGCCATGCTGGTGGGAAGCTTCGGGAACATCGCGCTCGACGCGTTGTTCATATTCGGGTTCGGGTGGGGCATGTTCGGCGCGGCGTTCGCCACGGGGTTTGCTCCGCTCATGAGCATGGCGGTGCTGTTGATCCATTTCCTCAGGAAGCGCAACACGTTTCGGCCGGTGCGCTTGCATCTGCGCGCGCGGCTCGTGGGGCATATCGCGGCGCTCGGGTTCTCGTCGTTCGTGGTAGAGCTGTCGGGCGGGCTGGTTTTGCTGGTGCTGAACTTGGTGATCCTTGCGTTCGAGGGAACCATCGGCGTGGCGGCCTACGGGGTGGTCGCGAACTTCGCGTTCGTGGCGAGCGCCCTGTTCGTGGGCATCGCGCAGGGCATCCAGCCGCTGGCCAGCAACGCGTACGCGCGTGGCAGCGACCGCGACGTGCGCGCGGTGCTGCGCCTGGCGCTGCTGACGGCGCTCGTCATCGCGACGACGACGTACGCTGCGGTGGCGCTCGCCGCCGAGCCGCTTGCGCTCGCGTTCAATCGAGACAACGATCCGCAGCTCACGGCGCTTGCCGTGGACGGCATGCGCGTGTACTTCCTCGGGTACTTCTTCGCGGGGGCGAACATCGTGGCGGCGGCGTTCTTCAGCGCGGTGGAGAAGCCGGCGTATGGCCTGGCTATCTCCATCGTGCGCGGTCTTCCGGCCATGCTCGCGTTCGCGGCCGTGCTGGCGGCGCTGTTCGGCATGGCGGGCGTGTGGGCCACGTTCCCCGCGGCCGAGGCGGCCACGTTCGCGCTGACCGCCGTGCTTCTCGTGCGGTTCGTGCACGGGCCGCGCCGGCGCGATCGGGAGGTGGTCGCGTGAGCCCGCGGCAGCGTGCGGCGCGGGGGCGGGCTTCGGCCTCGCGTCCCGTTGCGCCCGTCGAGCCCGTCGAACTCGTGGTGGACGGCCTGGTCGTGCGGCTCACACGCAAGCGCATCAAGAACCTCAACCTGCGCGTGCATCGCGGCGGCGGGTTCGTAGAGGTGTCGGCGCCGGCGTACGTGCGCGATCGCGACATCGAGAGGTTCGTCCGCGAGAAGCGCCCGTGGATCGACGCGAAGCTCGCGCAGGTTGCCGCCTCGCCCGCCGCCGTGGCGGCCGAGGCGGGGCCCGAGGAGGTGGCGGCGTGGCGCGCCGTGGTGGAGGCGTGCGTGCCCGCGCTGGTGGAGGCGTGGGAGCCTATCATGGGCGTGAAGGCGGGCAAGCTGGCGTACCGCAACATGACCAGCCGCTGGGGCAGCTGCCAACCCGCCACGGGCCGCATCTGCATCAACGTGCGTTTGGCGCTCTATCCGCCCGAGTGCTTGGAGTACGTGGTGGTGCACGAGCTGTGCCACCTGCTGGAACGCGGCCACGGCTCCCGCTTCAAAGCGCTCATGGACGCCTTCATGCCCGACTGGCGAGATCGGCGCGCGAAGCTGCGCTAGGGCGCGTGTTGCGCCCGCGCGCGGAGGCGCGCTGCGGCGCGCGATGAGCGGCGCGCGTTGCCCCGAAGGGCGCGGGTCGCGTCCGTGCACGGCGCGCATTATGCGCCGCCTCGGAATGCGCGGGTCGATCTCGATACGCCCGCGTGCACCGTATGAAAGCCGCAGGTCGTGCTCTGCGTTCGTCCGAGCGCGCTCCCGATGCCCTTCTGCGCGTGGCCGGCGGGCCGCTTGACGGGACGTTCGGGCTTCCGCGGTAAAAACGGAACGGTTTGGTAATCCTGAAGGGCGCCCGACCGCCACCTTCTCGGGCTGCTGAACCTTCTCAAGCGCGTCCTCCCAGGTCGGGTGTTCGGATCAGAAATGTAAGCAACATAGTATGATTACCAAACCGACTCGTTTTTACCGCGACGGGAGGATTTTCGTGACATCGACCCATTCGCTTGGTAGCTGGGTCATGGTTGCGCGTTCGTCGCGACCGGCCACCCCGGCTCGACCGTCGTCGGGCAGCGTGTTGGGCGAAAAACGGTTCCCATGACAATTTCGGCGGTGCTGTCGGGCATCGGTGGTTGCGTGCGGATTATGCCACCTGGGGTTATGCGGTCGGACGAGGCGATGCGGCGCGTCGAAACCGCTTCGCGATTGCCATGGGGGGGCGTTTTGCGCCCAGGTCGGCCTCGCAGCTGCGGGCGAGCGTCCGGCACGGTGGGGTTCCGTCGGGCGCAGGCGAGCGTCCGGCACGGCGGTCACCGTCGGGCGCGGGCGAGCGTCCGGGGCGCGGGCGCGACTGGCCTTGCCCAGGCCTGCTCGTGGAATGTGTGCATCCTTCGCAAACCGCTTGCGCACGCTGCTATCATGGAACTATGGAAAGCGCACAGGCGATAGAGCGAGAACGGAACTATGGCAGCGCGGGTGATACCGCGCAAGGGGTATCCGACGGCTTGCCGAAGAGACAGCGCACCATCGTGCTTGCGGTCATGATGTCGGGCACCACCGCCGCGTGCATCTCGCAGAGCATGATGATAGCCGCGCTTCCCACCATCATGCACGAGTACTCCGTGAGCGCCTCGCTCGGCCAGCTTCTCACCACGTCCTACATCTTCACGCTTGGCCTCATCTCGGCTATGACCGCTTATCTGGTGCATCGCGTTGATTCGAAGAAGCTATTCATCGCAGCCATGGTGTGCTTCGTCGCAGGTTGCGCGGCCGCGCTCGTCGCACCGAATTATCCGCTGCTGTTGGCATCGCGCCTGCTGCAAGCCGGCGGCGCGGGCATCGCGCTGCCGCTTATCCAGGTGGTGGCGCTGTCAGTGTACCCCAAAAGCGAGTACGGCCGTGCGATGGGTCTGGTGGGCCTCATCATCGGCTTCGCGCCGGCCATCGGGCCCACCGTATCCGGCTTCCTCATCGACTTCTGGGGCTGGCGCTCGGTGTTCGTCATCTTGGGCGCGGTGTCGGCGGTGGTTGTGGTGCTGTCGTTCTTCGTGCTGTCCGACGTGGTGAAGCGCGAAGCGTCGCGCGAGAGGTTTGACGTGCCTTCGGGGCTGTTGTACACGCTTGGCTTCTGCGGCATCATGCTGGGGACCACGGTTATGGAGTCGGACGCTGCGTTCGATCCTGTGTCTTTGGCGGCGCTCGCAGGCGGCGCGCTTGCGCTCTTCGTGTTCGCGAGGCGTCAGGCGCGCATCGAGCAGCCGCTGCTCAAACTGTCGTGCTTTCGCAACCGCACGTTCGCGATAGCCACTGTGCTGGTGATGATGTCCCAGATGGCGTTCATGGTCGGTTCCATCATGGTGCCGTTGTTCGTACAGGACGTGCAGGGCGGCAGCGCCACGGTGTCGGGGCTGACTATCCTGCCGGGCGCGGTGCTGCTAGGGTTCTTGAACCCGGTGACGGGACGCCTGCTCGACCGTTACGGTCCAAGGCCGCTCGTTGCGGTGGGATGCGCGGTGCTGGCTGCGGGCACGCTGGCTTTCGCGGCGTGCGACGCGGGTACGCCCGAGTGGGCGATAACCGTGTTGTACGGCGTGCGCACGGTGGGGGTCGCATGCCTCATGATGCCGATGACCGCTCACGCTTGCGCGGCGCTGTCTCTTGAAGACATCGCGCAAGGCACGGCCATTATCACGTCGTTTCGCCAGATCTTCGGTGCGCTCTCGTCGTCGGCGCTTATCACGGTTATGGCGCTCGCATCTTCCAACGAGCTAGGCATCGACGTCGGCGGTTTCGCTTTAAGCTTCGAAGTGCAGGCGGCCGTCATCGTCGTGGGCTTCGTCGTGGGCATGGCGTTTCTGCCGCGCCCGCAGCGGAAAACGCGCTAGAGGCGGCTCGGCTGAGCGTGGTTCGCGCTATGCTGCGGCTGCCAGGGACGGCTCGGCGTAGCGGGCCCTGATGTAGCGGTCGATGGCGTCGGCGGTTTGGCTCTGCTGTTCCGCGGGGGTGATGCTGGCTTCGCCATCGCCGCTTTGCGGGCCGTAGGCGCCGAAGCCAGCATGGTTGCCGCCTTCGATCTCCACGGTTTCGGCTCCCTTGGGCAGCAGGTCGGCGTTGTCCTCGAGTTTGGCGCGGTTGAGCACCTGGTCGTTCGAGCCGTACAGGGAGATGGCGCCCAGGTTCGTGCTCGACAGGTCGCTGGCGGAGTAGGATCCCAACAGCACGAGGCCGTCGAGCGTGCCGTCGCCGGCATGGTCGACCGCGTACTGCGCCGCCATCGAGCCGCCCAGCGAGTGGCCGCCCACCCACCAGGTGCCCACGTCGGGGAAGTCCGCGCGCACGCGGTCGGCTGCGTTGATGTCGAAGAACGCGAAGTTGAACGGCATCTGAACCACTACGGCCAGGTAGCCGCGCTCGGCCAGATCGCGCATGAGCGGCGCGTACGCGCTGTATTCCACCTTCGCGCCGGGGTAGAACACGAGGCCGACGGCTGCGTTCGGGTCGCCGAACGCAAGGTAGTTGTCTCCCTGCTGAACGGGCAGCGTCTCGGTCGACACGAGGTTGCGATGGTTCGCGTCGAGGTCGTGGTACGAGTCGCTCGCGTACGCGAAGAACGCGGCTGCCAGCACGCACAGCAGGATGGCGAGGGCCGTCAGCGCGACGACGAGCTTGCGCGGCTTGCGGCGCGCGGCGACGGGCGTGCCGCTTTCGGCCGCTTCCGTCGTGGGTGTAGGTTCGTTCGTTTCCATGACGAGCATGGTAGCAAAAGAGTGCCATGCCCGGTTCCGGATCTGCAACGCTTGCCTTGCATTTCCTCTTCGTGATAAGTATACTTGACATTGTGATAAGAAAACTTGGCAGAATGAACCAATGAAAACCTTGGGATGCCGTACGAGGATGCCCAGTTGGCAAAAAGCAATCGAATTCGGAAGGTGAGCGCAGTCCGATTCGGTGGCAAGTCCAACGTGATTGAGGATGCCGGCTCGCGACCAGGTATTTTGCAGAGTGGGTAGCCGCGCATCGCTGCGATCAGGGATTCAAACTTCCGAATTCGGAGGTTTTTCGCCATCGAGAAGCGTTTTGCGTGCTTGGTGAGGCATGAGTACAAATGTTTCACGTGAAACATCCGGAAGCGAACGGGCGATGCAGAAGGAGGCAGCCATGAACAAGGACGAGATTCTGGAGAAGAGCCGTCGGGACAACGACGGAATGGACGAGCGGTTCAAGCTGATGCAATGGCGTGCGAGCTACCTTATGCTCTCCGTGATGATGGTGGTATGGGCGTTGTTGTTCGTGTGGGATTCGCTTCATGGTCAGAGCACGGATGTGTCGTTCGCCATTGTCATGTCGGGCATAGCCGCCATGAACTTCTACCAGTTCTACCAGTTTCGTTACAAAACCGCGTTGGGTGCGGGCGTTTTGGTGACGGTCGCGGTCATCAGCGTCGTCGTCCACCATATATTCGCGACGATGTAGGGGCACTTCATGATCAAGCTACCGTCTCTCGGATTCGACGATGTGCATGACAACGACGGCGAGCTCGAACTCTGCAACCGGCTGAAGGCGGCGCGCGCCGAGGCGGGGCTTTCGCAGGCAGAGCTCGCGGGGCTCGTGGGTGTCTCGCGCCAGACCATCTCGTCCATCGAGACGGGCCTGTTCAACCCTACGGCAAAGCTGGCCCTCGTCCTCTGCATCGCGCTCGACAAGAAGTTCGAGGATCTGTTCTACTTCGAGTGAAGTGTGCGCAAGGGCGCATCAAGGGTCGACGGACGCGCCTGGCTCACTTCCAGATCTTGCGGGCTTCGGGGTCTTCGGCCAGCAGCAGGTCGCGCAAGGCTTGCAGGTCGTCGGCCGAGACGTCTTCGGGGTTCTCGTACTCCAGCGTGTCCGCCACGCGAAAGTCGAAGCCGTTCTCGCCGTGCTCGCTCCACAGCTGCTGCAGCGGACGGTTCGGGTGCCCGCCTCCGTTCAGCTTCGCCCGCAGGCTGTTGAGCTCCTTCGCCGCGTCGCGCGTGATGCCCAGAAAGCGCTGGCCCGTGGCAGTGCAGCGCAGTTCAACCACGCCCATGTCGGGGCGGCGGCTCTTGTATGCGTCTCGCAATTCCTTGCGTCGGTCGGTTTGCATGCGTATCACCTCATCGTCCACGGTACCGCATGCCGTCCGGGCGCGCAATCTACGGAACGTCGACCGTTGCCCTCGCCCCTTGTCATCCTATGGGCGCAGGCGGCGGAGCCGCCGGGGTCGAAGGATCCTGCGCGGCGATAGCCGGAATGCTTGCAGCTGGTGCCGCACGGGATCATTCGACTCCGCGCTGCGCGGTCCGCCCAGGATGGCAGAAGATCACCTATTTAAACGACGGCGCCTGTTACGTTCTCGCCCTCAATCAGGCCGAAGCCGGCTGATCGGCCGCGCCGGCCTGCATCCAGGCGATGTACGTGTCGGGGTGGTGGGCGGTCAGCGCGGCCGAAAGGTCGAGGCCGAGGAGCGACTGCACGGCACCGACGATGCCCAATGGGCTGACCAGCGCGTCGAGCGTGGGCACGCGGGTGGATGCCGTGGAGCCGAACGTGCTCAGCGTGGCGAAGTCGTCCTCGTCGCATCCTAACGCGTAGCCGGTGTTGCGCTGGTAGGCGGTCTGCACGATGGCGTACGAATCGTCGAAGTCGACGCTTACGGTGCTGGGCAGCGTGATGGTGGAGCCGTAGCGTCCGAAACCCCAGGAGGAAAGCGGCAGCTGCGTGACGATGTCCGCCTCGTTCACCACGTTGAAGATGTTGCCGAACCTCGGATCGTGCCGGTCGTCAGCGCGCGTGGCGCACGGGGCGGCGAACGTGTAAGCGTAGATGCCGGACGAGGGCGCCAGCGCCGACGCGTCGTCGTCCGGGTCGCCGAGGTCGGCGGCCAGCAGGTTCGCGATGGCCCCGCCGCGGCTGTGCCCTGTGATGAGAATGCGCGTGTGAGCGGGGTCGATGCCCAGATCGCTCGCGTAGGAGCGCACTGCTTTCTCGACCTCTTCCTCGGCCGCTTTGAACCCGCGGTGGTCGGCATCGTCGGAGCCGGCGCCCAGGAAGTTGAAGTTGCTGAGCCACTCTGCGCCGTACGTGCCGCGGATGCCCACGAACAGAAGCGTGACGGGCTTCCCGTCGCCGTCCGAAGCGATGGTCTTGCTGGCCAACGTGTACGCGGCCACGTCGCTCGATCCCACCAACAGTGAGCTGACCTCGTCGAGGACGCTGCTGCGCATCGCGTACGACTCGGTGCGCACGTCGTGGAATCCCAGCGCGCCAAGCGTCCGCTCGGCGTAGGGCAGCGAACCGGCCACGCCGTCGTAGTACTGGGATTCGGAATTGCACACCGCCGCCAACACGGAACAGGCCGTGGCCAGATCGTGCTGGTAGGTGCGGGCGTCGTGGAAGAACCAGGAGTCGTCGAACGTCAGCTGCGTGGATGTTCGTCCTGACGGGTTGTTTGGGTCGAGGGCGGCCACCACCTCGCTGCAGTATTCGGCGGTGACGGTGGTGCGCGGGGAAGCGGGGACGTGCGCGACGACCGCGTTTCCATTGGCGTGCGCGACGGGAACGAGCCCCGATTCGTAGCCCGTGTACCGGAGCTGTACCATGAACAGCGCGATGAGAAGGAGGCAGCCGAGCAGGGAAGCGACAGCCGACGCGAAGCGTCGCGCGGGGTTCGTCTGCATCGGTCCTCCTTCGCCATCGGTGAGTGCTTCCTTCGTTTCGGCCAGTATACGGTGTCGTGCCGCCGCGGTTACCGGTGCTGGCGCAACGCAAGTGAAACTTAAGCGTGCTGTAAGCATTTCTTAAGGTTTGGGGCACGTTGCGGCAAGGTTCGGGATTCCTTTGCATCGCGGGCGTGAAACATTCGCGTGCGATCTGCGGGGACGAGGGGTCGAAGCGTTTCCTCGTGCTAGAATATCCAGTTGCTTGCCAACTGGCGAACGAATGCTGGTTGGCGCGCGTCGTCCAAGCGCGCCGCATCATGAGCGGCGGCGCTCGAAAGCCGGCTGACGAGGCATCATGCGCCGCGCGGCCCCGAAATGTGAGGAAGCACCATGTCAAAGGGAACCTACTCGTTCACCACCCCCATCTACTACGTCAACGCGGCCCCGCACCTCGGCACCGCGTACACCACCATCGCCGCCGACACCGTGGCGCGCTACCAGCGCATGAACGGCTACGACGTGGCGTTCGTGACGGGCATGGACGAGCACGGCCAGAAGGTGGCCGACACCGCTGCCGACAAGGGTATGACCCCGCAGGATTGGTGCGATTCCATGGAGCCCGCATTCCGCGACGCATGGGATATGCTGGGCATCACCTACACCGACTTCGTGCGCACCACCGAGCCGCGCCACGCCGTGACCGTGCAGAAGTTCTGGCAGGACCTCTACGACAAGGGCTGGTGCTACAAGGGCAGCTACGAAGGCTGGTACTGCGTGCACGAGGAAACCTACTACGCCGAGAGCGACCTCGAGAAGAACGACGAGGGCGAATTGGTGTGCCCCGACTGCAAGCGCCCCGTGCAGAAGGCGGGCGGCGAGGAGAACTGGTTCTTCAAGCTGTCCGAGTTCGGCGACAAGCTGCTGGCGTTCTACGAGGAGAACCCCGACTTCATCCGTCCCGAGACGCGCAAGAACGAGATCGTGTCGTTCGTGAAGAGCGGTCTGAAGGATCTGTCCATCTCGCGCAGCACGTTCGACTGGGGCGTGCCGCTGCCGTTCGACGAGGGTCACGTGGCCTACGTGTGGGCCGACGCGCTGCTGGCCTACCTCACCGGCATCGGCTACGGCGACGAGGGCGAGCGCGCCGGCGAGTTCGACGCCCGCTGGCCCATGCAGTACCACTTCGTGGGCAAAGACATCACGCGTTTTCACTGCGTCATCTGGCCCGCCATGCTGATGGCGGCCGGGCTGCCCATCACGCACACGGTGTTCGGCCACGGCTTCCTGCTCACCAAGGGCGAGAAGATGTCGAAGTCGAAGGGCAACGCGCTGAAGCCCGCGGACCTCTGCAAGGTGTTCGGCGTGGACGCGTACCGCTACTACTTCATGAGCGACGTGCAGTTCGGCGCCGACGGCTCCATCTCCATGGAGCGCATGGTGCAGGTCTACAACGCCGATTTGGCGAACACCTGGGGCAACCTGTGCAGCCGCGTGTTCAACATGACGAAGAAGTACTTCGACGGCCAGGTTCCGGAGGTGTCCGCCGGGGTTCTCGCGAAGGAGAACCCGCTGCGCGCCATCTCGGACGAGCTGTACGCCGAGTACGACGCCGCCCTGGGCGCCGTCGACTTCACGGCCGCCGCGGCCGCCGTGCAGAAGCTGGCCGGCCGCGTGAACCTCTACGTGGAGGAGAGCGCCCCGTGGAACCTCGCGAAGAGCGAGGAGACCGCCGGCGAGCTGGCCGAGGTCATCTACAACGCGCTCGAGGCCATCCGCATCATCGCGCTGTACATGGCGCCGTTCATGCCGAACACGTCGGCCGAGGTGTTCCGTCGCCTGTCGCTGGGCGACATCGAGGCCGTGACCGACATCGAGGCCGCGACGGCCTGGGGCCAGCTGCCCGCCGGCAACCCGGTGGAAATCGGCGACCCCCTGTTCCCACGCCTGGACATGGACGCCATCGACCTGTCGATGGAGTAATCGCGTGGCCGACGACGAACGACAGGAACCCGTCTTCGACGATCCGCAGTTCCGGCAGAAGCGCAAGCACGGCCGCTATCGCGTGGTGGACGCTCCCCAGCTCGAGGGGTCGGTGGCCGACACGCATGCCCACCTGCAGCTTCTGCCCGATCCGTCGTACGCGCTCGCGCGTTGCGCGGCTCATAAGGTCGAGTTCGTCTGCACCATCGTGGACGCGTTCGAAGACGGAACCGCCACGTTCGACCGGCTGAACTCGTGGCGGTTCGAGGCCGCCGCGGCCGCCAAGCGCTTCGTCGGCTGGACTTGAAGCGATCCCTTCCCGCGCGTGCCGCGGGTTCGGATCGCCGTCGGGTGCCATCCCCACAACGCGAAGTTCTACGACAACGGCCTGGAGGCCGACCTGCGGCGCATGCTCAAGGACCCGCGCGTGGCCGCGCTCGGTGAGATCGGCCTGGACTACCACTACCATTTCTCGCCGCGCGACGACCAGCGCGAGGCGTTTCGCCGCCAGCTCCGCCTGGCGAAGGAAGCGGGGCTGCCTGTCGCGCTGCACCTGCGCGAGGCGCACGACGAGGCGCTGGCAATCATGCGCGAAGAGGGCTTCCCCGAAGCGGGCACGCTGCTGCACTGCTTCAACCTGGACTGGGCCACGCTGGAACCGTGGGTGGAAGAGGGGTGCTACGTGGCGTTCGGCGGCGCGCTCACCTTCAAGAACGCCGACGACACGCGCGAGGCCGCAGCCCGCGTGCCGGCGGATCGTCTGCTCACCGAGACGGATGCGCCGTACATGACGCCCGAACCTATGCGCGGCATGACCTGCCTGCCCGATCACGTGCTGTTCACGGCGGAGCGGCTGGCCGAGGCCTGCGGGCGGGCGCCCGGGGCCCAGCGCGAGGAGTTCCTCGCTCGGCTCATGGACAATGCGCGCGAACTGCTGGATCGCCCGGCCACCGCTTGGCAGAAGAACAAAGGAGCGTGACGCTTATGAAGCGACTCATCATCAGCGGTTCCCCTCGGGCGCGAGGGCGCAGCGCGGGCGTCGCGGAGGCCGTGCGCTTCGCTTTCGAGGACTCCTGCGCCGACGACGACGTGCGGCTCGTGTCGCTCGCGGACGTGCGCATCTCGCCCTGCACGGGATGCGAGACGTGCGCGCGCACCACAGGGCGCAACGAGCTGTACTGCATCATCTCGGACGACATGCTGCGCGTGCGCGAGATGCTGAACGCTTGCGATCAGCTGACGGTGGTGTCGCCGGTGTACTTCGCGGGCGCGCCGTCCCAGCTCAAGGCGTTCCTCGACCGCCTGCAGCCGTACTTCTACGCCAACTGGCGCGCCAAGCCGAAGCGACCGGCAAGCCTGTACGTGGTGGGCGAGGGGGGCGACCCGCACGGGTTCGGCCCGCTTGTGGGCGAGGCGCGCTCGGCGTTGGCCGTGGCGGGCTTCGCGCTGGAATCCGTGCACGACTGGGTGGGCCTCGTCAGCGCGGACGGCGCGCTCCCTTCGGGCTCCGACGTGCTGGAGGGCGGCCGCGTGCATCCGGCTTCGGCCTACACGTGCACGGGTCCCGAAGGCATGTTTCCGCGCGCGGTGGGGCAGGTCTGATGACGAAGTTGTCGCCGCTGGCCAGCGTGTCCGAGACGCGCGCCGTCCTGGAAGCGCACGGGCTTTCGACCAAGTACTCGCTCGGCCAGAACTTCCTTATCAACGATGCCATCTTGCAGAAGATCGTCGCTTTGGCCGATCTTGCGCCCGACGACTACGTGCTGGAGGTAGGCCCCGGCATAGGCACGCTCACCATCGCGCTGCTCAAGAGTGCAGGGCGTGTGCTGTCGGTGGAGCGCGACCCCGACCTACCCGCCGTGCTGGCCGAGACGCTGTCCCCCTGGGCCGACCGATTCGCCCTGCTCAACAAAGACGCGCTTGATTTATGTTCCGCTGATTTCCAATCAGCGGAACCACTCGACGCTGCGGCTTCCCGTGGTGCCCGATCTCGCGGCGAGGCCGAAGGCTCGCGTACCGAAGTACGCAGCACCTTCGCCCTCCCCACGATCTCGGGCACCACGGAAACCCTCGCTGACGTAGCTGGACCCATGAGGCTTTTGCCCAACAAGCTGGTGGCGAACCTGCCCTACGCTGTGGCCGCCACCGTGGTGCTCGACTACTTCGAGCAGTTCGCGTCGCTGGAAAGCGCCACCGTTATGGTGCAGAAGGAAGTGGCCGACCGCATGGCCGCCAGCCCGGGCACGAAGAACTACGGCGCCTACACGGTGAAGCTGCGCCTGTACGCCGAGCCGGCCGGGCGCTTCGCCGTGGGGCCGGGCAACTTCTTCCCGCCGCCGCGGGTGGAGAGCGCCGTGCTGCGCCTGAACCGCCGCCCGGTCTTCGACGACCAAGGCGTGCCGCTCGATGCTGATGCGATCGGCGCCGCGTGCACCATGGCCGAGGCCGCGTTCGCCACGCGCCGCAAAACGCTGTCGAACTCCTGCAAAACCTACTTCGCCGGTCGTGGCCCGCAAGGAGCCGCCGTCATCGCCCGGCTCCCGCAGTTGTTCGAGCGCGCCGGCATCGATCCCCGCCTCCGCGGCGAGGTGCTCGACCTTCCCGAGTTCGTCCGCCTCGGCCGCGCTTTCCAGCAGATCGGGTGAACGGTTCGGTCGCTGAAGAGGGCTCGTCTGCCGAGGGGCTTGCCGCCGAGCAGCTCGCGCCCCCCCCTCGCGTCGCAAATCCGTGGGCGATGTGCAGCAAAAACGAGGTTTTGGCAGCGCGAGCCACCTCGCCGGCGCATCGAGCGAAACGCGACCTGGGGTTTCTTCGTCGCGCTGCCCGCAAAAGAGCTTCCCGTGACGGCCGAATGATGTTCCGACTGCCAAAACCTCGTTTTTGCTGCACATCGCCGTGCGTCCGCTGTTAAACCAATATTGACATGCGCCGCCGTGCGCCGCCTCCTCCGTCGGGGAGCCGGCGATCGGGCGGGACGGGCGCCCGATCGCCGGCCGAAGAGGGCTTCCGAGCCGCCGGCGAGTCCTCGCGGGAAGGCCCGGCCCGGCTATGTCAATATTGGTTTAACAGCGGAACCGTGCGAATCGGTGCACCCGTGGACCGAACGGGGCGGTGCGCCTTCGCGAGTCTCGGTTGTGGGCTAGGCGTCCTTCAGCGCTTTGGCGCGCACGGCCTTGCCTTTGCTGCACTTGGGCTTCGCAAGCGGGCAGTGCTTCTTGCAGCAGGGGCACACGCGTCCGTCGAGCACCGATGCCGTCTTTTTCGCTTCCGCCTTCTTCTTGTCCGGTTTCTTCTTCTTGTCTTTCTTCGAGCTCACGTGGATCCTTTCGCACTATGTTCGCGGCCATTCTAGCATGTGCGTCCGTGAGGAGCTCGAAGCCTCCGCGGACGGCAGCGCTCGCACGGCGCCCGCTTCCACGGGGGTTTCACGTGACGAGGCGCGAGGTTTGAATTGTTATGGACTTGGGGACAATCCGTGCAGATTCTGTAGAGTATTGACTCAGGTGGTATAATTTGAGGCTGTCATTTCTGCACACTGGCATACGCGAGAAAGAGTGAGCATGGATTTAGCGAAACAAGCCAAAATCGTCGACTCCATTCATGATACGTTACACGACTTCGTAGGTCAACGCCTGAAAGTTCGGGCCAATATGGGTCGGTCGAAAATCGTCGAGAGCGAAGGCGTTCTCATGCAGGTGCACCCGCAGCTGTTCATCCTCGAGGTGGATCGCAAGCGCGGCCGCACCTCCCGCCAGTCCTACCAGTACGTCGACGTGCTGACGGGCATGGTGGAGCTGTCCCAGAACGGCGAGCCGCTGTTCGAGCCCTTCGTGCCCGAGTCGGCCGACGGTGCGCCCGCCGCGGATCTTATGGACGAGCAGGAAGAGGAGAAGGTCCTGTCCTAACGGCTCAGGGCTGGTTCCGGCAAACCGACGGGTGTCGCAAGCGCGGCACCCGTTTTGCGTTTCCGGCCTTGTTTCTTCTGTCGTGCAGCGAGGTCAGCGTATAGAATAGCGGGGTGGAAAGCGAGCCGGGGATCGACGCAAGAGGAGGGGCCGTGGCGCAAGATCGGGCAAAGGAAGGCGTGCGCTTGCCGTACGTGCTGCGGCATTTCGACGTGTCGTACCTGGGCATCTGCGCACCGCATGTTTGGATATACTGCGTGGCGCACCGCGCGGGGCTCGACTTCGGCGGCGTGGTTATCGGCATCCCGCTGTACATCGCGCTGTCGGCGTTCATGCTGGCGGTGATGCTGCTGGCCTGGAAGGGCAAGGCGCAGCGCGTGGCGCCCAAGCTGGATTGGCCGCTGGCCGCGTTGCAGGCGGCCGCGACTCTGCTGCTGGTGGTGCCGTTGCCCCTGACGGGGGCTGCCAGCGCCACGGCGGCCGCGGTGGCGGCGGGCATCGGCGTGGCGTGGCTGTACTTGCAATGGGCGCCGTTCTATGCGAAGCTCGACGTTCGCGAGGCCATCGCGTGCATCTTCTGCGCCATGGCCGTGGGCTCCGCGCTCAAGGTGCCCATCGACCTGCTGCCGCCCGTTCCGGCGGCCGTCGTGCTCATGGCGCTGCCGTTCGTCTCGGCCGCGCTGGCGCGCCGCGCGCAACGCAGGCAGCCGCCGACACAGCGCGAGCCGCGGATGTTCTACGACCAGAACCCCACGTCCATCCCGTGGAAGATCCTGTTCGGCGTGGCGGCGTACAGCCTGATCATCGGCGTGATCCAGGGCATGCCCATCCAGGCCGACTACACGCCGTTCTGGATGATGACGTCCGCGCACCACGGGGCCGAGATCGCGGTGTCGCTGTGCGTGCTGTGGTGGGTGTTTGCGAAGGGCGGCCTGCTGCGCTTTTCCAGCCTGTGGCGCGCGATCCTGCTGTTCACGGCCACGGGGCTGTTCTTCCTGCCCGTCATCGGCTCGGCATGGGCGGGCTGGGCGCTCGTGCTCATCTCCATCGCGCAGACGCTCGTGGTCATGCTGTTCTGGACGATGCTGGCCGATGTGGCGCATCATTCGCGCACGTCGCCTTACGTCATCTTCGGCTCGGGCTGGATCGCCTACTCGCTGCCGTTCGCGTTGGGCGAGCTGGCGGGCAAAGCGGAAGGGCTGCACGGCGCGGGATCCGCGGTGCTGCTGGCGTTGGCCTACCTGCTGACCATCGCCGCGGTGTTCGCGCTCAACGAGGCGAACTTCTCGCAGCGCCGCATCTTCGCCGATTTGGAAGGCCCCGCGCCCGAACGCTCCATGTTCGCGAGCATCGACGAGGGCTGCGAGCGCTTGGGGTCCCAGCGGGGCCTCACCGCGCGCGAAGTGGAGGTGCTGCAGCTGTTGTGCAAGGGCCGCTCGAAAAGCTATATTGCAGAAAGCCTGTTCATCAGCGAGAACACCGTGCGGTCCCACTCGAAGCACATCTACGCGAAGCTCGATGTCCATTCGAAGCAGGAGATTTTGGACCTGATCGCGCAGGGCTAGGCGATCCCCGCCACCTTGCCGTCCCGGTCCACGAAATACGCGCCCAGGATCGCATCGCGCTCGCGGGCGAACGCCAGGCCGCGTTCGATCCCCAATGCTAGCAGGGTGGTCGAGTAGCCCTCCGCATCGATCGAACGGCGCGCCACCACGGTGGCTCCCGCGGCGTCCGTCTCGACGGGGAAGCCCGTCTTCGGGTCGAGGATGTGGTGGTAGAACACGCCATCTCGCTCGAAGCAGCGCTCGTACACGCCGCTGGTCACGGCCGAGGCGTCGCGCACGGTCACGGCGCCCACGATGGAGCTCTTGTCGCGTGGATCCTGCAATCCTACGCGCCATGGGCTGCCGTCCGGCTTCTGCCCGTGCGCCATCACGTTGCCGCCCAGGTTCACCACGAACGAGTCCAACCCGTGCTCGGCCAGCAGCGCGGAAAGCCGGTCGGCGATCCATCCCTTCGCGATGCCGCCCACATCCACGGCCGCCTGCGGGTCGGCCAGCTGCGCCCAGGACCCGCCGGCCTCTCCGGCCTCGCTTACGCGCAGCGCGCGCCAATCCACGTGCGCCAGCGCGCGCTCCACGTCGGCGCGCTCGGGCACCGTGCCCTCGTGGAAGTTCCACAGCCGCACCGCCGAGCCCACGGTGACGTCGAACAGGCCCTCGCTGTCGGCGCAGTACCCGATGGCCGCGCGCAGCAGCTCGGCCGTGTCGTCGTGGACGGCCACGCGCTTGCCTGCAGCCGCGTTCAGCCGCGAGATGTCGGAGTGCGGCAGCGTGCGCGAAAGCCGCCGCTCGAACGCGCGACTCGCGCCGCGGGCCGTGTCGAACGCGGGGGCGCACCGCGCGACATCGGCGTAGGCTTGCAGGGTGATGATCGTGTTGAACGCGTAGAACTGGTGCGTCATCATGCCCGCGTCGTTGGGCCCGTGCGTTTCGTGCACGTCTTCCAGCGGGATGGGGTCGTATGCGTCGCGATATTCCATGCCGCACAGTATATCACCCGGTTCGTGTCATGGCGCAACCTGCGAAAACACCCCGTCCGTGTACTGTTGCGCCACCCGTTTGCGCCGCATCATGAACCCATCGCGATCGACCGGCGGGCATTCCCTCCCTGATCTTCCCGCTCGCCTGCCGATCGCGATCCGGCAGCGGCTGAGCGAAGGGTCGCGCCGCGACGGTGAGGGAAGCAGACACAACCAAGGAGGAGCCATGATCCAGAACCCGAACGAAATCGCCGCCCGCCAGCGTATGGAAGAGGCTATGAGCCGCATCGAGGCGAACGTGCGCACGCGCCTGCAAATGAACCGTCGCCAGTTCATCTGCGGCAGCGCCGCTACCATGGCGCTGGCCATGCTCGGCCTGGCCGGATGCTCGCCGAAGGCCGACGCGAACGGCAACGCGGGCGCTCAGGCTTACAAGGCGGGCACGTACGAGGCCAGCGCCGAGGGCCGCAACGGCGCCGTCAACGTGAAGGTCACGTTCACCGACGACGCCATCGACGCCATCGATGTCGAGCACGAGGAAAGCCGCAACATCGGCGACGCTGCCATCGACATCCTCAAGGACAAGTACCTCCAGTCGCAAAGCCTCAATTTCGACACCGTCACGGGCGCTTCGCTGTCGTCTATGGCCTTCGCCACGGCCGTGGCCGAGTGCGTCGACCAGGCGGGCGGCGACGTGAAGGCCCTCAAGAAGGCCGACACGGGCATCGAGCCCGCGGCCGCCATCGACGAGGATTGCGACGTGTGCGTCGTGGGCTCCGGCGGTGCCGCGTTTGCGGCGGCCGTCACCGCGGCGGAGGCCGGCAAGACGGTGGTCATGCTGGAGAAGATGGACATCTACGGCGGCAACACGAACGCCGGCGAGGGCACGCTCAACGCGCCCGACCCCGAGCGTCAGGAGCCCCTCGGCATCGAGGATTCGCCTGACCTGTTCTACCAGCAGACGTTCGAAGGCGGCGACGAGTTGGGCGATCCCGCGCTCGTGCGCATCCTGGCCGACAACGCGTTGGACGCCGTGCACTGGATGGAGGACCACGGTCTGGTGTACGAGAAGGAACCGTTCACGGCAATCGGCGGCCTATGGCAGCGCGGTCACGCCGTCGAGGTGGAGAAGAAGGGCGAGCAGGGCGGCAGCTACTACGTGTCGTGCCTGAAGGACAGCGCTGACAAGACCGGCAAGGTCACGCTGTACACCGACGCGAAGGTCGAACAGCTTGTCGAGGAAGGCGGCAAGGTGACGGGCGTCGCCGGAACCCGTCCTTCGAGCGGCGCTTCCGTTGTCGTGCGCGCGAAGTCCGTGGTGCTGGCCACGGGCGGCTACTCCCGCAACGCCGAGCTGGCCATGGAGTACGACAAGCGCGTGACGAAGGACATGCCCTCGTCGAATGTGTGCTCGTCTACCGGCGACGGCTTGGGATTGGGCGAAGGCGTGGGCGCGGGCCTGCGCAACATGGAGCTGGTGCAGATCCACCCGCTGGGCGACCCGCAGAACGGCGGCGTGGCCACGTTCGTGGGCAACTGGCTGGGCGTCGAGGACTACGTGATGGTCAACGACGAGGGCAAGCGATTCATCCGCGAGGACGAGCGCCGCGACACCATCGCCGACGCCATCCTCGAACAGCCCAACGACGAGATGTGGCTGCTCGTGGACTCCACCGACATCGCGGCCGACCGCGCCGACCAGATCGCCGAGCTGGTGGAGAAGGGCCATAGCTTCAAGGCCGACGACATCGAAGATCTGGCGAACCAGATCGGCGTCCCGGCTGATGCGCTGGCCGAGACGGTGGAGGGCTACAACGCCTGCGTGAAGGCCGGCGTCGACACGCAGATCGCCCCAGGCAAGGAGCTGCTGGGCACCGAGCTGTCCGATCCCGCGTATTACGCCTCCAAGCGCATCCCCACCATCCACTACACTATGGGCGGCTTGTGCATCACTACCGACGCGCAGGTGTGCACCGAGGCGGGCGAACCCATCCCCAACCTGTTCGCGTGCGGCGAAGTCACCGGCGGCGTGCAGGGCGGCAACCGTCTGGGCGGCAACTCGTTCACCGACCTCATCGTGTTCGGCCGCATCGCCGGAGCCTCGGCGGTGGCGAACGCATAAAGGACAGCGTTCCTATCGCGGATTGCGTTTCATCTGCGGTCAAGAAGGTCGGCGTCCGTGCAAGGGCGTCGGCCTTCTCCCGTTCGGCGCTACTTTCCCGAGGCGGCGCGCGAGAGCTTCAGCCGAGCCAGCTCCGATTGCTCCGCAACGGCGCGAAGCGCCTCGTCGCGGATGTAGGCGGAATCGTCTACGGTAGAGGTTCCGCAAAGAAGCGTAGTCAAAGCTTTGGAGATGTCGATGAGGCGCTTGTTCAGTTCACGATCTGCGGGAGTGTTCATCAGCGTCATCCCTTTCAAGTCCGGTGGTTCGCTCGTGGTATCATCTAGTGCGATCGTTGAAGATCGCGTTTATGCGCGCAATGGCATGAGAGGCTTCCATTGCGTCCGGCGGTCACGATATGCTCCGATCGGCTGATATTCATGACGGCGGCTCTTTTCCGATGATCGTGGCTCTGCAGTAATCTTAACGTCAGACAATTTATCATAAAACATTAAATCTGTGATGGTGGCTTCGCCGTTTTGTTCCGACTGAATGCCCAGATGGACTGCAAAATTCCTAATTGTAATCATCGGATTACGCAACTTGTCGCACCGGTATTTCAGAAGCCCCCTAGCAGCAAGGTTTCATTGAATGCTAGTATGCTTTTGTAAGCGTGGAGAGACGGTTTTGCGCCATGTTTGTCCGGGATGCATCGATCGTACGACGAGGGGCTGGGTGTATGAGGTTTACCGAAGAGGTAGTTCTGTTCGACTTCGCGGGAATCCCGATGGTGGGCTGCCTCGATACCGGATATGCGATCGGTTTGACCGAGCAGGGCGCTGCGGTTTGCGCGCGCATGCTCGAGGAGGATGTTCCCGAGGACGATGTGACCGCGGTGGATCCGGCGTTGCTGGAACATCTTGCGCGCGGCGGCTTCTTCCAGCGGGTCGTTGCCGAGCCGCGCGTGCTTTCGGCGTACCTGCACGTCACACAGCGCTGCAACCTCGCATGCGCAGGCTGCTACTCGCTGGACGAGCATCGCAACCGCCTGGCCGACGCGCCTCTGGCCGACATGAAGCGCGCGGTGGAGGGGCTTGCCGCCGCCGGATTGTCGCAGCTGATCATCTCGGGCGGCGAGCCGTTCTTACGCGAGGATCTTCCCGACATCGTGGAGCACGCGAAGCGCGTCTGCGGCATCGCGTCGGTCACCGTGCTGTCGAACGGCACGCGCATGACCGAGGAAGCGCTGGAACGGCTTGCGCCGAACGTCGATTGCGTGTCGGTGTCGTTCGACGGCTGCTCGGCTGCTGCGCCGGCGTACATCAGGGGCGAGCAGCGCTTCGACGAGCTGGTCGAAGCCGTGCGCATGGTGCAGCGTGCGGGCATCCCGGCGCACATCATTCCCACGGTGCATGCGAAGAACGTGGACGACCTGGCCTCGTACGTGCAGCTGTCGCGCGATTTGGGTGCGTCGCTGAACTTCAGCCTGCTTACCTGCGAGCCTGACGACGAGGTGTTGGGAGGCCTGCTGCCCGGCGCGGACGAGCTGCGCATGCTGGGCCGCGCGCTGCTGACGCTTGACAACGGCAAGCCCCTTCCCGCGATGGATGCGCCCGTAGGCGTGAACCTCACGGTGAAGCGCAACTGCGGCGCCGGCTGCAAGTCGCTCAGCGTGGACACCGACGGCACCATCTACCCGTGCCACATGCTGCATCGCCCAGAGCTTGCCATGGGCAACGCGTTCGCGGGCGTCGTGCTCGATGCGCTGCAGACGGATGTGTCTCGCACGTTCCAAACGCTCGACGCCGAAAAGTTCGAGGACTGTGGATCGTGCCGGTATCTGCGAATCTGCGGGGGAGGCTGCCGAGCCCGCTCGCTGTTCGAATCGGGCAATTTGGAGTCGAAGGACTCCTACTGCCTGATGACCCAGGAATTCTACGACGTCCTGGGAAAAGCCATGTCAGAATCACTACAACAAAGGAGGTGAAAGAATGCTGTTCTATAGCGACGCGGAACCTTATGCGATCTGCTTTCCCATTGGTCTTAATGGCGGACCTTGCTTGGCGATCGGAATTTGAGGCTTGCTGAATCTCAAAATTCTCCTATTAGACCTCTTTCACGCTCTAATGAAAGAGGTCTTGTTGGGAAGTTTGACAGTAGTGCTTGGATAGAGGATTCGAAAGCGGATGGGGATACGATGGTCTACGACGATGCAAAAGAAACAGAACGCTCTCTTCTTAAAACAAATAGGGTATGCAAGTTTATATGCATGCTAATGAAATTAGTTTTTCTCCTGTTGTGTGTTTGGTGGACCGGTTCAATTGGAGTGATGGGGTGCTCACTGGTTAATCCAGATATACTTAATAACGTCATTAAAGTTAACGCGTTAATGCTGGCAATCTATTTTGCATCAGTTGTTGTGATGGTCGTAGCATGTCTATGCCTGATTAGAATATTCTCGGATGCATCTAAAGGTAGTTCGCCTTTTACCATGGTGCAAGTTCGCCGGTTAAGATTGGTTGCAGGTTCGCTGTTGTTGTATGGAGTTCTCGAATTTGTGATGACTATAGCTGTATCGTCTGCGCAGCAAGGCTTCGCTAATATGACCCTAAACGGCGAAGTTGCTACTATCAATCTATTTCCTTTAGTGGCTGCCGCCGTCGTATTTGCTTTCTCCTTCGTGTTCAAATACGGCGTTCTCTTGCAAGAACTTTCGGACGATACGATATAGGTGCGTATTCGATGCCAATCGTTCTTCATCTTGACGAGGTCATGGCGGATCGGCATATCTCGCTGAACGAGCTTGCTGATAAGGTGGGAATCACCAACGTCAATCTCTCGCGCATCAAGACCGGCAAAGTCAGGGCAGTCCGTTTCAGCACGCTCGACATGCTGTGCGAGGTGCTTAAATGCCAGCCGGGAGATATCCTCAAACACGTCTCCGCCGACGAGGCGAATGCCATGTTCATCGACGAGAATGCCGAGCTGTAAATCCCGTTCGTGTGCATTTTGCAGATCGTCTGCAATTGCCATTTGACAAATGCCTCCAAGACAGGCAGAATATTGCCCCGCGCAATAAGCGCACTACCCGTGGGGATGTAGCTCAGCTGGGAGAGCATCACGTTCGCAACGTGGGGGTCGTGGGTTCGAATCCCATCATCTCCACCACGGATATTTAGGCAGGTCGGGAAACCGGCCTGCATTTTTTATCCCTTGGGCAAAGGGGATACGAATCCGCGCCCTCTTTTCGTTCAGGTAATTAATTCAAGAAGAATTGGGGCCATTTTCCTAAATGGGAGAAGGCGTTCTCTTCTCATCCTTGGTTTTAGGATCATTATCTCTCTTCCATATTCTCAACCATTGCAGGTTTGCCTGTACCTCCAAGCTAGAAGGCGCTTTGAAATCGATTTGACCTTCAATCGTGGATTAAGTTGCAACAGTTACTGCCGTTTGTTTGCTCAGAAGTGCTGTTGATTCTGGTGAGAGCCACATCAATCGAGATCTTGACTTCTCCATGTATCCTGTTAGTGGAAAGACTGGGCTGCTTTTGGTGACTATCGACGACAACGCGACTGTTTTAACCATTGATCTGGATGGCTGGTGCAAAACGGACACGCTTTTCTCCCTAATCCAAATATCGTTTTAAAAGATGCCTTGCTTCATTGGTTGGAGGATCGTAAGCTTGCCGCAAAAGAAATTGATTATCCGCAGCGAGAGGCAAAAATGATTGAAGGAAAAAGTGTTGTAGTCAAGTTAGGCGAGATCATAGATTCTTCCTCCACGGTAAGCGAATGTTCTGTGTTGGAATATAAGTTGTACCCTCATGATATGGCCTATCGCTGTGAATTCATCAAAGACATCTTGGGGCTTTTGAACTCCTATGAACGACCTAGCGAAGATAGATTTCTGATTTATGGAATTGAAAACAAGCATCGTAAAGCACTCGGGTACCCTTTTGGAGACGCATTAGATGATGCAAACTATCAAGAGCTTTTTAACAAAATCTCACCACGTCCACATATTGAATTTCATGAGGTCGATGCCAGTCGATTCATCGAAGTAGAAACAGGTGAAAAGCAGTTTGCCTGCTTTTATATTCCTAGTGAAAACTTCGGTCATGTATACGAGCTCAACGCCCCATTGGAAGACAGGGTCCCAAGAAACAATAAACGTAGTCGTCTTGAGATGGGCGCATCCTTTGTTCGTGTTGGAAGTTCAACTAGACCAATGGTTCAGGCTGATCGAGATTTTATAAACGCTAATCGAAAACAAGAGTCTTTTGAGATTATTAAGGATCTTCCAAACGCATTCGATCCAAATGGCTTGAGCATATTTGCATTAGCGGCAATTCTAGGCGCTTGGGATGAATCAAACGAAAATGATAGAGCATTGATAGAGCTTGCTTCTGACATGTCTTTTGACAACTGGGTTGCCCCTATCAGAGAGCAGTCGTTATTAGATTCAGGGTTTTGCTCGTTTTCAAGGGGCGTTTGGAGGGTGCGAAACCGCTCCGAGCTCGTGGCAATGTTTTCTGCCAATATCACACCAGGCATTTTGGATAAGCTGAAGCCCTTGCTTATCGAGGCTCTGACGGCTCCAGATGCAAAATACGATCTTCAGCCAAAACAACGCTATATGTCGTCCGTATTTAAAAGGGGACCTGTTTTTTCAGAAGCTCTTCGTGTCGGCATTGCAGAATATCTGGCCATGTGGGGAACAGGTATCATCTCGCTTCCTAAATGCTCCACAAGGTATGTAGATAACTATATCTATGGGCTTATTTATCCGGTTATTTGTGCAGATGACTGGCGTATCTTGGCTTCCGCATCCTCTTTTATCACGTTTTTGTCAGAGGCTTCGCCAGAAAAGTTTTTAATTCTGGTAGGAAGGGCTTTAGACGAAGGGGAAGCATTGGTTCGCTTTCTTAAGGAGAAGAGCGAAGGAATATTTACTCACAACTATGGTGCAGAATTATTTTTAGGAATTAGATATGCGGCTCGGCCCGAATCGACTTTTTCGCGTGCAATATCTCTGCTCATAAAACTATATCCGTACTCGACTTTTGCCGAAGACACGTTGGTGTGTATTCTTCTCCCTTGGCTTCCTCAAACAGATGCAAGCATTATGGCTCGAATTCCTCTAGGTCAAAAGCTGGCTAAGAATGGTTGCTGGAATTGCCTTTTAAAATTGCTTCCCAACGTAACTATGAGTGGTTTTGCATTGGTTGAACCAAAATATTTAAAAGTTAATCCACTCCCGGATTCGTTCAGCCGTTCTGAATTTTGGGCAGTTAGCAGACCTTATACATTGGCGGCCATCGAAGGTAGTGCTGGCGATGTCGAAAAAACTCTCGATTTAATTGGAAATATGAAGTCCATTCACATGGCTGGATGCACTCAAGAGTTTGTGGAGACTTTACTTAAGACCTGCATAGGGATTGACGAGGATGATCGTTTTAAAATTTGGTTAGAGCTTAAGAAATATCTATCACGGTGTGAGAAGTACGCTGAGGCAGATTGGGTTCCTAATGCTGAGAACTTGAAAACTGTGGCGGAGGCAGAGAAGAAAATCATATCTGATGACATCACTTTTGAAGCAAGGTACTATTTCGCTGCAAAGGATTATGAACTAATTGAAGGGCGCGATTGGGAGAAAAGCGAAAAAGGACTCCTAAAAAACCGCGTCAATGCTCTTGAGGAACTTTGCAAGGATCAAGGGCTGTCGGAGATATTCGATTTGTCAAAATACTGTTGCAACTGCTCTGTGCTGGGCATTTGCTGCGCGCAGACATCATTTGCTGATAGAATCGATAACGAAATGAAAAAGTCCTTGCTTGAGGACGATTCCTCTATGTTAGAGGTTGCTTGCGGGTATTACTCTGAGCGTTATCGTAGGCAGGGTGAGTCGCTTCTCCAGAGGCCTATTAATGAAAATTGGAGTACGCAAAGTTCACTGGCGTTCTATTCTGCTCTTCCATGCAACAAAGAGGTGTGGAGTGCGGCTGAGGCAAAACTTAAGGAAGAGTCGCATCTTTATTGGCAAAAAGCAGCTTGTTGTAGAAAAGTAGATACAGTTGAAGAAGCCGTATATATCTTCGAGCAGTATTGCTCGGTTGGAAGGCAGTCCGACGCCTTGCTCTTCGCGCATTATTGCATCGAAGACGATGTCGATGTCGATCCGGATATCCTCTTGAAATGCCTGCAAGGTTATAGCCCTGATTCTAGAAGGGGATTCGAAACACACTTTGTTCCTGAAATTTGTGATTATATTGCGAGAAAGTATCCTACGATCGATCTTGCTTGGCAAGAATTCCGACTATTTCCGCTATTTCAAGATGGCGATGAAAGCTATCTTTTAAAGCTATTATCGTCGAACCCAGAGTTTTTTGTCGCCATTCTTTCATTGGCTTACAAGCCTCATAATCGTGTTGAAGATCAAACGCATGAAGCTAGCAAGGACGCGGCAACGCGGGCGTTTGAGGTATTGTGGCGGTGGAAAAGGGTTCCAGGTTTGCAGGACGATGGAGAGGTAGACAAGGAAGCTTTCGATCGCTGGATCGCTATGACGCTCGAAAAGTCAAGAAAGGCTGATCGTTTGGAAGTGGCCGAAATTACTATCGGCTCTTGTCTGTTCCATGCTCCGAAGGATCAAACTGGCCTTTTCATCAATCGGACGATTGCGGACTTTTTGGATACGAATGCAAATGCACTCAGAGGTTTCGCTACTGAATCAGTTAACTCGTTAGGAGCAATGACGGTTGATGGTACGGGTAAAACGCAATTCTCTCTAGCTGAAGAATACGAATCTAAGGCTAAAGAGCTTGAAGGGATTGGTCTTCTAGACTTTGCTGCAACTGTGAGAGAAATTTCGAGTGGTTTTGTTAGAGAGGGGAAAGATGAGATAGAGCGCGAGTGGTGAAGGACGTTATTTAATTGATGCACCAAGAGAAAGTGAAGAAGTATCAAAGGCGAGTGAGGGACATATCGCCATTTTAGCTTCCAAATCAATTGTGATGTTATGCGTACCTCTTGGGAGAGCATCACGTTCGCAATGTGGGGGTCGTGGGTTCGAATCCCGCCATCTTCACGTCCCAAGTTGCGGATTTCGTTTGCGATATAGAGCTGACCCCCGTGAAGTACGATGCCTCCGAATACACTGCCACTGATGCAATACTCTTCGGCGGCTCAGATCATAGGTTCGACCCCCTCATATTCGTCACGAAAGCGAGCGGGGCGGGACGCTCGTCTCCGCGGTTTTCCGTCCACGGGGTATACTTCTCTCTGATCTGCGATTCGATACCGGAAGTTGTCATGCTGTCCGCGAAAAAGAAGCCGGAAGTTGGTTGAGTGCGGGCTGAGGCACCCGCATCATGGGGGCATCGGCCGCACGAACGAAGGATGGACCTATGAGCTTTCGCGACAACATGCAGCACTTGCGCGCTACGCGCAACATGACGCAGGAGCAGCTTGCCATGCTGCTGGGCGTCAGCCGGCAATCGGTGTCGAAATGGGAGGCCGAGCGCGCGTATCCCGAGATGGACAAGCTGCTGAAGATGTGTGGTCTGTTCGAATGCACGCTCGACGAGTTGGTGACGGGCGACTTGACCGGCCGTCCGGCCAACGGGGCCGCCAGCATTCCGCCGGGAAAGTCCCAGCAGGACGTGACCGGGTACGATCAAGCCATGTGATTATTGCGGGCCGATTGCCACGGCGTTCCACGCTTAGCTGCCACACCGTACC
>OLNH01000598.1_pt1 | contig 28541 bp, 27 predicted proteins | sample 1643101 | NCBI WGS metagenome assembly OLNH01 (sample SAMEA3136758, study PRJEB25190) | human gut metagenome | biome: human gut; feature: human-associated habitat; material: faeces | place: Austria | collected 2013
GATCTCTCAGACGCAACTCTGATAGGATACCACCGCTGCCTGGATTTGTCAATAATTTTTTTAATTTTTCTTATAATTTATTTATTCATGTTTTTTACTATATTTCTGACACTTGATTGACTCACCAGTACATCGTTTCGTAAATAACTGTATCATTCACGCAGGATACAGATTCGAGTGTGCAGTTCAAAAAACAGACCACCAGGATGTTTCCCACACTTCCTGACGGTCTGTTTGTCTGTTTCTGTTATGGTTTATATGTCATCTCCGAAGGTGATCGTGAAGATACTGATCCATCGCGTAATTTGTTAATTGCCACATTCGATACTGATTTCATTAAATTTCTCCAAAATCGTATCAACGTTCATATTTTTCTTTTCGTCTCCTTCCAGATCCATCACTGCATGTCCCTGATGCATCATCAGCAGGCGGTCACCGTATTCCACTGCATAACGAAGATTATGGGTAACCATAATAGTGGTCAATTGTTTCTCCCGTACAACTTTATCGGTAAGCTCCATAATCAGTTCTGCGGTCTTCGGATCCAGCGCAGCTGTATGTTCATCCAGAATCAGAAAGTCAATCGGTGTCATCGTAGACATCAGAAGCGACATTGCCTGTCTTTGCCCGCCGGATAAAGAACCGACTTTTACATGGAGCTTATCTTCCAGCCCCAGATTTAGCTGACGCAATTGTTCCTGATAGAACGGGATTCTGCTCTTATTTGTTCCCATGCTCAGACCAAAGAATTTTCCTTTGTGATCTGCCATGGACATATTTTCCAGAATGGTCATATTCGGACAGGTGCCCATTGCCGGGTTCTGATATACCCGTCCGATTCGGCGCAGACGACGGTATTCTTTTTCTTTGGTAATATCCTGCCCTTCAATGAGTATCTTCCCGCTGTCCGGGGTGATGCTTCCGCATACGATGTTTAACATAGAAGTTTTTCCGGAACCATTGCTCCCCACTACGGATACAAACTGCCCTTTTTTAATAGAAAGATTAAAATCCTCGAACAGGCACATTTCATTTACCGTACCCGGATTATAATATTTATGAATATGTTGAAGTTCAAGCATTTTTTCCTCCTTTCTGACCTTCTGCCATACCTTTGGCTTTCTGTTTTCTTTCCATACTGATGACAAGAATCACCAGGAACAGTACGGCAGTGATCAGTTTCATGGACTGTGGATCAAAGAAGCGGATGGCTATCGCCACACATCCTTTATAGAGAATCGAGCCGATGATAACCGCTGTTGTCGTTTTTACAAATGTCAGTTTCTTAAACAGGCTGGTTCCGATGATGACGCTGGCAAGACCGATGACCATAGAGCCGGTACCTGTTGAAATATCGAATACTTTCTGTTCCTGTGCAAATACACAACCGGATAAAGCCACCAGTCCGTTGGAGATGGCAAGACCGAGAATCTTAACATTTCCTTTGTCTTTTGCCAGAGCAGTTACCAGATTATCGTTATCTCCTACTGCACGCAGCAGATACCCGGATTTGGTCTGCAAATAAAAATCCAGCAGGAATTTTGCGATCAGAACAACAAGTAAGATCAGAACGATCTTCATGTATCCCGGAATCGTTTCTCCGAAGAGGGATTCCAGCATACCGTTTTTAAACATAGTTTCCTGAGAAAACAGAGGAACGTTATTGGTTCCCGCTATTTTCAGATTTACAGTATACAGTGCGGTCATCATGATAATTCCGGATAACAGGTCACGGACTTTGCATTTCACATGGATCAGACCGGTGCAGATACCTGCCAGAACACCGACCAGAAATGCTATCGGTATAGTCAGATACGGATTGACCCCACGTGTAATCAGTGCCGCTGTCACAGCTGCTCCCAGAGGGAAACTTCCGTCTACAGTCAGATCCGGAAAATCCAGAATCTTATATGTTATATAAATACCCAGAGTCAGGATGCCGTAGATCAGACCCTGCTCCACAATCGTCATGATAAAATCCATCACATTTTTCCTCCGCTTTTATTTAGCCCTCGGAAATCTCGGAAAATGTTTCCACTGCACGGTCGTTCATGCTGTCCGGAACTGTGATTCCAAGATTTTCTGCTACTTTTTCGTTTACATACAGGTTACTTTCTGTCAGCAGCTGGTATTCCATATCTTCTGCTTTTACTTCTCCCTTCAGGATTTTCGCTGCCATCTTACCAGTGTCTTTTCCAAGGCTGACATAGTCGATTCCTTCTGCCGCCAGACATCCGATCTTCACCTGTTCGATTTCACTTCCGAATACCGGAATCCCTTTTTCGTTTGCCTGATCCAGAATCGCCGGGAGAGAGCTGACTACCGTGTTATCTGTCAGGTTGGTCAGGCAGTCTACTTTCGTCAGCAGATCTGCGGTCGCAAGAGAAATCTCGGAGCTGCTGGTGATTCCTGCGGTCTCCAGGGTAAATCCATACTGATCTGCCAGCTCTTCGTACTGACTGATGCTGTATACAGAGTTTGCTTCGCTGGTGGTGTAAAGGATTCCGATGGTTTTTGCATCCGGAAGGATCTCACGGATCATCTTTAACTGTGCTTCTACCGGAAGCTGATCGCTGGTTCCTGTAACTGCACCTACCGGCATTTTGTCATCCGTTGCAAGTTCTGCTTCTACCGGATTGGTAACTGCGGTGTATACAACCGGTATCCCTTTTTCCATTGCTGCGTTGTAGGCAGCCTGGGCACTTGGTGTTGCAATTGCACAGATCAGATCTACGTTATCTGTCACGAAGCTCTGTGCAATCTGGGATGCGGTTCCCATATCTGCATCTGCATTATTTACTTTTACGGTCAGGTTCTTGCCCTCTTCGATACCCTCTTCTTTCAGACCTTCCAGAAATCCCTCACGACAGTTATCCAGAGAACCGTGCTCTGCGAACTGGGAAATACCGATAGTATAGCTTTCTCCATCTGTAGCTTCTGCTGTTTCTGTGTTTTCTGCATCATCGGTGCTGTCTGTTGTTTCTGTTGCTGCTGTATCTGTAGTCTTGGTATCACTTCCTCCGCAACCTGCCATAGATGCTACCATTACTGCTCCTAAGATTACTGCCAGTACTTTCTTCTTCATAATTTCTTTCTCCTTTTCTTTTTCTTTTTTAGTGTTTCAAAAGCAAAAGAGATGGAATTTTGTTTTTTATAAAACAAAAACCGCCTCAAGCTAATTATGCTTGAGACGGTAATAAAATTCTTTATTATCGCGGTACCACTCAAATTGACGAATCGTCCACTTTACACGTACTAACATACGTTCCTCATTGATAACGGGTTTGGTTCCCGGCAGTGCCTACTCTTTAAAATCTTTATTTCGGGCTGCCCTCGAAAGTCCATTCAGCTATAAAATCCATGCGACAATCACACCACCTGCCACTCTCTGAAATTTCTTTTAAAGCTTACTCCTCTTTCTCATCGGTTTTGCTTTTGATATCCTTATTTTATGCTCTATTCTTTCATTTGTCAACACTTTAGTGTAAAAAAGTTTTATTTTAGTTGCCGGGCACGAAGTGAACAGTAACTTATTTTGTCACTCGACAGCCACCGGACGCATCATGGAAGATAGCTCCTGCCGATACTGATCGGCCTTTTCCTGATTGCCCTGTTCTTTCCGCACCATCTTTGTAATTCCCGGATACTGTCCCGGAAAGCTTTCCAGCATAATACCATCTCCATAGATCAGGTAAATATCTCCGTCCGTCATATCTTCCTCTGTCAGCTTCTTTCCGTTTTCATCCGTAAGCTTATCCGGTATCGTTCCGGAGAAAATCGTGTCCGTGTCCAGATCCGCAAAATACCAGCTGTTATCATCTGTATGAAAATACACTGCTGTCATCGGCTTTTCCCCGCATCCCGCCAGACAGAACATAACAAGTACCGCCAGCATCACGATCCATTTTTTCATTGTTCCATCTCCTGTCTTCTGATCTTCATTGTTTCACTTCGCTGAAATATCTATGCACCGGATTTTCTTTCAGACTTCTGTCACTCATATCTGTCACACCAAAAAAGGTAACTGTCTGATTTTCCAGTTACCCACATTCTACCATAATTCTTTCTTCTTTTGTCTCATAATCTGAGACTTTTTGTCTTTCGGTTTTCTCTCTTCCAGCTTTCTTTTCACAATAGCCAATATCCAGCTCTGCCTCTCTTCTTCATTCTTTAACTTCCGAAGTTCCCTGTTTCTGCGCATCGCCTCTTTCCAGATCTCATCCCATATTTCCCGACATTCTTCACCTGTCAGATCATAAGACGGACTGCGTAAGATTTTCAGCACCTGTCTGCAATATCTTTGATAAAGCTCATTTACTTTCCGACTGCCGAAAATCATTCTTTTTTCCCACTCATTTATTTTTATTCCCTTTCGGAAGTGTTATCTTCATCCTCTGTAAATTCTACTACTTCTTCTGGATTACAATCTAAAGCTTTACAGATTTTCTCCAACGTATATAATGTCATATTTCCATTCTTACGCAGAGTATCTAATGTTCTGTTATCGATTCCCCGATGAAGCAGTTCGTACTGCGTAATGCACTTTTCCCTCATTGTCTTCCACACGGGCGCATAGCTTATAATTGTAATCACCACCTTTACCGCACAGCGTTATTCGCCATTTTTTCGGTTCTCATTGTCTGTGTTCTTACAATTATATTTCTCCTGTCCGACAATTCATATTGTGCATATTTTCACAATTGCAAAAGCAAATTATGTATTTGCTTTTTGAGGGTTCTTTATTATTTTTTGACTATTCGTGTTGGTTGTCTTATTATGCGTAATGTTTTATTTTATGTAACTATTCAGTAGTCATTATCCCGCGAGGTGTTTTGGCATAAATATGCCAAAATCCCGAGATATACAAGCAAAAATGCCATCACCGAAGGTGATTTTAAATGCATTTTTGCTCGTAACTGTGAAGGTACTGAACAGTTACTATTTTATAAAAAAGGGTCTGCAAATTCGAATTTTCTTCTTCTTTGCAGACCCTTTTTCAGATACTTAGAATTCTACTTTTACAGCTCCCTGCGGACGGATATGCATAACATATGCAGAACCCTCTCCCAGTGCCTTGTCGATATATTTTGTAAATCCTTCTGTTTCTTCTTTTGGAAGAAATGCAGCAATAACGCCGGCAAATCCTCCTCCGTGAACACGGCACACGCCACGACCGATCTTATCCAGATACAGTTTGGTCAAAGCCAGAGCAACCGTGATGGACTGCTCATCCGGAGTCTCGTTGCAGTAGCAGTTCTGCAGCCATTTCCAGGAAGAATCACCGGACTCTGTGATTTTGTTAAAGAATGTGGCAAAATCTTTCTTTTCCAGTGCTTCTACTTCTGCATCCACACGTTTGTTTTCTTCAAAGAAGTGGAATGCACGCAGAACTGCACGGTCACCGGCGAATTCACGAATAGCTTTTACATTCTCAATCACATCATCTTCCTTGCACTGTTCCAGAACTTCTTTTCCGAAGTATTCTGCTACTTTTTTCATTTCATTCGGAACTGCAGAATACTCTGCACTCAGATCTGCATGACCTTTTCCGGTGTTGATGATAACCAGATCATGGCCCATCTCATCAAAATCACATTTGATCTCACGGATGGCCGGATTTTCGATATCTGCAAAATCGATGGTAATCATACCGCCAACAGCGCATGCCAGCTGATCCAGAAGACCTGAGCCTTTCAGCCAGTATTTATTTTCTGCATACTGTCCTGCTTTTGCATAAGTAACAACACCAATCTTTCCTTCGTTAAACAGGTGATCCACAATAACACATACCAGCATCTCAAAAGATGCGGAAGAGCTTACCCCTGCCCCACCGATCACATTGGAAGTTACATAAGCATCAAATCCTTCTACTTTACATCCTTTTTCCAGCAGTCCTGCAAAGATACCTTTTAACAGCGGTTCGGTTCCCGTTGTTTTTTCTGTCGGGGCCAGGTCATCCAGATCGATCACCAGATGCTGGTTATATGTTTCACTGATCAGGTTTACAGTGTGGGTTCCGTTGGGTGCTGCTGCTGCCACACAATCCAGATGTACACTTCCTGCCAGGACTTTTCCGTGGTTATGATCCGTATGGTTTCCACCAATCTCTGTTCTTCCCGGTGCTGAGAAGAATTCAAAGGCTTTATCTCCGAATTCTTTGGCAAATCCATCCGCTACCAGCTGGTATCTTGCTGCATTTTCCTCTACTCTGTTCTCTCCGTACATCTGTTTCAACAGTGCAACTGCATGTTCACTTTTTACTGCTTCTGCTACATTTGCTGTTTTCATGTTTCTTCTCCTTTTTTATTTTCACATACTGATATTGACTATCTGCTAATTATCATTATAATGAGAATCATATAGCATCACAATAACTATATTAGCTTACTTTATAAATATATTGAGGTTTTTTCATGCAATTACAGTTAGACAACAACAAAAAGGAATTAAAGTCTCACGGAACCTATGCTTTCCCGGTCAACGTAAGCTACGAACAGCTTTCCCGCTATGAAAGAAAGTCTTTTCTCTGGCACTGGCATAAAGAAATTGAGCTGACGATTCTCCTTCAGGGCGAGATGCAATATCAGGTCAACGATACCATCTATCACCTGCAGGCCGGTGAGGGGCTTTTCTGCAACAGCAACCGTCTGCATACCGGTTCTTCCTGTCATGATTCCGATTGTATCTATATTTCCACAACCTTTCATCCCCGCTTTCTTTACGGATATGAAGACAGCGTGATCCAGAATAAATATCTGAACACTATTACAAAGCATCCCGGACTGCATAGTCTGGCATTTTCTCCTGACATTCCCTGGCAAAAAGAGGTGCTGGATGAACTATCTGCCATCTGGATGCTTTCCAAACAGCCCTCCGCCACTTATGAGATGGAATTGCAATGGCGACTCACCCATATCTGGATGTTTCTATGGAACCACCTTTCCCATCAGACAAGCAGTTCCGGAAACAGTGAATCTAAGCATACCGATCGTCTGAAAAATATTCTGATGTACATTCAGGAACATTACGCGGAAAAAATCACTCTGGCTGATATTGCTGCAACTGCAAATATCTGTCAGAGTGAGTGTTGTCGCTTTTTCAAAAAACATATGAATGAATCTTTATTTGATTATCTTCTTTCCTTCCGGATTGAGAAAAGCCTTCCTCTGTTGGTTGACCAGCAGCTGTCTATTACTGAAATCAGTAATCTATGCGGGTTTTCCAGTTCTTCTTATTATACCAAAGTATTTCGGGAACATATGGGATGCACACCAACCGCATACCAGGCCGGACACTTCGTCTGATCAGACGGCATCAGCGGAACAAACAATACCGTAACACCTGAAAGATCCGTATCTATGCCACAACTACCATCCAGGACAGCAACACAGATACGGATCTGTTTTATTTTTTCAGGTCATCTTTAATAATGTTTTCTACTTCTTTGGCTTCCTCGCGGATATTTTGAATATTCTTGCGAATCTCCTGCTCTTCTTCCAGGATCCGGGGATGTTCTTCCAGTTCTTCTTTGATAAACATCAGGAGGAATCCCACGAAAAGCAATCCACAGGAAACCCATATGGTTCGTTCATGTAGCAGGAGGATCAGATGACCTCCGACAGCGGCACCTACTGCAAACATTCCGATGATTCCAAGATAATGACCGGCTTTGTACAGTTTTTCTTTATCCTTTGTCTTTCCATAGACACACAGAGATTCCATGCCGCTTCGGATATTGCCGATACACATGGTGCTGGCAAATGCATAGCCATTGACTTTACGGAAGGTCTGCACCTGCATGGCACAGGCAAAGGATACCATGGCATTAGCCAGAAGGTTGCATGCTGTTGGAAGGAATCCGACCACAAGCAGTAAAAGCATTTCCATCAGTAAAACCAACTGTCTCCAGTGAATCCTCTGTACATTTTTATATTTTTGCCGGATACCTTCTGCCACTACGATTCCCATGGCAAAAAATCCCAATGGGATCAGGTAATGGATCACCGTGGACCATTTTCGTTCCACAAGGCTCTGACTTAAGAGCACAATATTTCCTGTCTGTGCATTGGCAAATACCTCGCCTCTGCATATATAGGTATAGGCATCCTGCAAACCGCCGGATATAGATAAAAAAGCTGCTGTCAGAAAAGATTCTGACATCTGTCGCCCTGAATTTTGTTTCAATGATCTTCCCTCATTTCTACACAACCTTCTGTCTTATTCTCACAGTTGTTTTATTTTTCCAGCGGTAAAGTATACTCTGTCAAAAACGGTATTTCAAGTTTTTTATTTTATACATTACTGTTTTTTCCAGCATTGATCCTGGGTCTGGATCTCTTTTCCTTCCTTCGCCGCTTCATCCATCATCAGAAACAGATAGGTGTCCTGCAGTGCCTCTTCCAGCGGATACACTTCCTTTCCTGTCTCTACATATGTTTTCATGCCTTCCATCATCTGGGCAACAGCGATTTCCTCGTCTGTCAGACGAAGATCTCTGTCTGCATATGGATTTCTATACAGAATCTCTCCGTTCAGCCTCAGACTTCTCATTCCGTAGCCTTCCAGGTTAGAATACTGTCCCAGTTCGTCTCTCTGGATGCTTCCCCGGACCGGATAACCGTCCTGACCAAGCCAGGCTGCCTGCTGATCATGAACTTCTCCGCAATCTCCCTGAAGGGTCAGATGACGGGTACGGAAATAGTTAAAATACTGCTCACCGGCAAAATCAAAGAATCCAACCTTTCCATCCGGGAAGACAAATTCTGCACGTTTTCTTGTATCCACGATGGTTTTTTCCCCCTTATGAAGGCCCTCTCTTCCGCAGTGATAATTCACCGGAAAATCATAGGTTCTGGCTGTGATCCTGCAGTTTTCCATACCTGTGCCGAGTAATCGTCGCATCACGCTCATGCCATGGTAATCATGGGCCTGGGAAATATCCAGATTGCTGATCGTTCCCAGTTTACCCTGGTCGATCATATGGATCAGTGCCTGATAATAAGGCTGGAAGCAATACTGTTCTGCCACCTGTACTTTTCCGTTGTATTTTTCTTTTGCCTGATACCAGGCCTGTAATTCCTCTACTGTTGCTGCAGGCGGTGTCTCACACAGAACCGGAATTCCCTGTTCCATAGCTTTCTCGGCAAATGGAAGTGCAGCACCGTATTTTAACATAAAGACTACACAGTCCGGCTTTGTTGCCAGAAATTCGTCATAGTCTGTATACACCTTCCCCGGGAAATTTTTCTCTTCCCGCTCCCTGCTGGACTCTGAATGCACATACACTGCCGATACTTCAAATTCTTCTCCCAGCGCTTTCATTACACGCACATACATCTGTGCTCTCCATCCTGTTCCTGCTAATCCTACTTTCATGTAAAAATCCTCCGTCATTGTATAATTTTATGTAGTAATCAAATTAGTATCTGTTCAATATTCCCGAGAATACCGGACAGCAACTGACTTTTCTCCATTATATCACACTTTACATTTTATTGTGTATTTTTATACAATATACAGATCAAAAAGCACTCTCTTTTTCTATGACCCCAAGTGAAATCTGCAAAGATTTATTTCGACAATAATATTTTCTTCATACAAACTATCGAATGAAACATCACTTTTCAGGATATATATCAGGTACAATACCGAAAAGTCCTGTCCGTAAATATCCTTGCAAAAATAAGTCCCAGAGGCAGTGCCACTACAATCAATATTGCCGCAGCCAGCCAGGAGACCGCTTCATTTAGGGACATGACTCCAAGGTTATAAAATCCTCGATAAAAATACAATCCCGGCACCATAATAACAATTGAAGGAACTGTAAGTGAAATTCTTGGATATCCGTTGCTTTTTTTGATCAGCGACGCCAGCAGTCCGGCTGCCAGTGCCCCGGTAAATGCAGCTACAGCCGCCGGCATCCCGGTAAAATCGATCAGGGACAACCGCAGAGTATTGGCTACTGCTCCGATCATCGCTGCCGTGGAGGCCATGGGAATAGAACTGTTAAACATAATAGAAAATCCAAGAACACCGCAAAAGCTGGCACATAGACGAAAAATCAGCCTGGATGCCGCTCCCAGGTGTACTGCTATAAAATCCTCCGGCTGTAATTTCAGGATCATTGCCGTGATCCAGGCTCCCATGGTTGCCACCAGTATGATGATCAACGCATAGGTCAGTCTTTCCAGACCGGAACGCAAATCCAGTTTCGCCAGGTCGATTCCGCTGGTGATAAAAGGAAATCCCGGAATGATAAATAACATGGAGCAGATATACCCTGCCTCATGAGCCGCCGATATATGGAGCAGGCTTTCCGCCAGATTAAGACAGATTGCATAGATCAGACATGCCGCTGATACGGAAACTGCAATATTTAAGAATAAGGTATAATGATGCTTTATCATCCTGGTACGGATGAAATTACCGATACCTGCGGCAATAAAGGCAAACAGCATCTCCACCGGTCCTCCGCCGAGAAGAAACGTAAAAGCGCCACACGCCAGCGCCGCAGCCACTCCCAGCTTCCAGGGCGAATAGAGCGCATGAATCTGTTCTATTTCATCCAGACGTTTGTGGATCTCCTCTCCCGTTAGCTGTTTCTCGATCTTCGGAAAGTTTTCTACAAACTGCTCCATCCGATAAAGTTTGGATGTATTGACTCCTGTATTGGCTATACTTAAGGACTGGGAAACACAATCTGTCCCGTCGAAGCAGTTAAACCCGATGGACAGAAGATCAAACATGGTATTCCGCAGATTTCCATCAGGAATGCCGAGAGATCACGATTTCGATAATCCGTAAATAAAGCTTTTGAAAATTGATCCGGCGAAAATACCTCATCTGTTTCTTCGCCACATAAACACGAATTGCAGAAGGTTTCCTGAAGTTTTTCGCAGGCCCATGGATCTTCCAGAATCTTTTGGAACAATATTTCCGTTTTTTCTTCTCTTGGAAAAATCATACTTTCTTTCATATTCGCTGCCTCACTTTTCTTGCTCTTTTTATTCCGAACAATTATACTATGGACACAATAATAAGTAAAAGCTATAATAGATATGTTATATATTATTTTTTGATATATCAGAGGTACGCCCATGAACGTTAATTTTGAATACTATAAAATTTTTTATTATGTTGCCAAATATGGCAGTTTCACGAAGGCTGCCCGGGCACTGGGAAGCACGCAGCCAAATGTAACCCGGGCTATGAACTGCCTGGAACAGCAGCTGCACAACACTTTATTTATCCGCACCAATCGAGGGATACAGCTCACTCCGGAAGGCGAGCAGCTCTACACCCACGTTTCTGTTGCCATGGCTCAATTATTTATCGCTGAGGAGGAGTTATCTGACAGTGCTTCTCTGACCCACGGGAGCGTTACTATCGGAGCCACAGAGACGGCGCTGAATATTTTCCTGCTTTGTAAGCTGAAGGCTTTCCGTACCGCATATCCGGGAATTCGACTGAAAATCTATAACTACTCTTCACCCCAGGCTATCGCAGCTGTAAAAAGCGGAAAAATCGATTTTGCTGTTTTATCAACCCCTGTTCCTGCGGAACCGCCACTGCACCTTACTCCGCTGCAGTCCTTCCGGGAGATCCTTATCGGTGGACCTTCTTTTTCCGCTCTTTCCGAAAGGGAACTTTGTTTTTCAGATTTGAAGAAATATCCTTTCATCTGCCTGGGGAGAGAAACTGCCACTTTTCAGTTCTATAATCAGCTTTTTCTTTCCCAGGAGCTGGAACTCATACCTGATACTGAGGCTGCTACTACAGACCAGATCCTTCCTCTGGTAAAAAACAATCTGGGACTGGCATTTCTTCCGGAACCTATGGCTTTGGAATCTCTGGCAAAACAGGAGGTTCTTCAGATTGCAATATCCGAAAAGCTGCCTCTTCGCCACATATGCCTGGTTCATGATCATCAGCACCCTCTGAATTCCGGAGCAAGAGAGCTGAAAAAAATAATCCTGGGTGAAAGGATGGATTAATATATACCTTCTCCCAGAATTATCTTTCAACCTGTAACTGTTCAGTATCTTCGCAGTAGCTTCTGAACAGTTACCCCAGATTCTTACTTGCCACCCAGCAGTTCCAGAATCTCTTCTCTGGAAAAACTGCCGCTTCCCATGTCCTCGCCACTCAGTATCTGATCCGCCAGGGCATGTTTTTTCTCCTGCAGCTTTACAATATTTTCTTCGATCGTATCTTTTGCGATCAGTTTGTAGACATTGACTACGTTTTTCTGCCCGATCCGGTGGGCACGGTCTGTCGCCTGGTTCTGGACTGCAAGATTCCACCACGGATCGTAGTGGATCACAATATCCGCCGCCGTCAGATTCAGACCGGTTCCTCCGGCTTTCAGGGAGATCAGAAAAACAGCTGTTGAGTTATCTTCTTTATTAAACTCCTCCACCAGCTTTGCCCTCTTTTCCTTGCCGGTCGAACCGGTCAGCATATAGTACGCGGTTTCTTCTTTCTCCAGCCGGTCTGCCAGCCGGCTCAGCATCGTGGTAAACTGGGAAAATACAAGGATCTTATGTCCGTTTTCCACCGCGTTTCGAATCAGATCCACACACATCTCAAGTTTTGCCGACTCTCCTTTATATTCTTCAAAAAGCAATGCCGGGTCACAGCAGATCTGACGCAGTTTGGTCAGTTCGGATAAGATAACGATTTTGGAAGTATTGAATTCTTCCTCGCTCTGTTTATCTAACAGAAGTTTCATCCGTTTTACATGCGCATCGTATAACTTCTGCTGCTCTCCTTCCAGACGGGTATACATATTTTCTTCCAGTTTTTCCGGAAGATCTCGCAGTACATCTTTCTTCAGTCTTCGCAGCACAAAAGGTCGGATCATTTTTCGCAGACGTTCACTGGCTTCCTCGCTCTCATGCTGGACAATCTGTACTTCCAGTTCCTCACGGAAGCGGGAATAGCTATATAAAAATCCGGGCATCAGATAATCAAAGATGCTCCACAGTTCACTCAGCCGATTCTCTACCGGTGTTCCTGTGAGGGCAAACCGGGTGTCTGCCTGGATCTTTTTCACAGCTTTTGCAGCCTGGGTGCTGTGGTTTTTGATATACTGTGCTTCATCGATGATCTGACAGCGGAAACGGTACTTTTTATAGAAATCGATGTCTCTGCGGAGCAGATCATAGGAAGTTATCAGAATCTCTCCCTCATCTGCTGCTTCCAGAAGTGTGCGGCGCTGCGCAGCCGTTCCTACGATCATTCTTACTGCAAGCCGGGGAGCAAAACGTTCCAGTTCACTGTTCCAGTTATAGACCAGGGAAGCCGGGGCAACGATCAGCGCATTCCGCCGCAGCCGGTCATCTGAGCTCTTCTTTTCCCGCTGCCGTCCCTCATTCTCGATATCCTGCTCTTTTTCCACCGGCTCTTTCTTACAGTTTTCCTTTATTTCACGTTCCTGATACTCGGAAAGCAGATAGCAGATCACCTGCAACGTTTTTCCAAGTCCCATATCATCGGCGAGGATTCCGCCAAATCCATTCGCACTGAGCGTTTTTAACCACAGAAAACCTGTCTTCTGATATCCGCGCAGGATCGGTTCAAGTTCCGCCGGAATCTCAAAATCATTGTCTTCTACAGTTTTCATGTTACGGATCAGAGAACGAAAATTCTTATCCCTCACCGAAGAAATCACCGGATTGTCTCGTAATTGCTGATCTATATATAACGCCCGGTAGGTATCCACCGGAACGCTCTCCTGCATCAGCTGCTGATCTGTCAGCTGCAGCGTTTCCTTCAGATCTGCCAGTATATCCAGACCACTGTCTTCTTTCTGAACGAAGCTTCCATCCTTCAGACGATAATATTTTTTTCTTTTATTATAACGTGACAGAATATCGATCAGTTCCTCTTTTGACATTTCTCCCGCTGTCATTTTCAGCTGCATCAGACCACTGTCAATCGATACTCCTACCGCAACTTTCGGTGACGGATGCACCTGCATTCCTTTCAGCGTATCTGATATATATACCTCACCCAGCTGCTGAAATACCGGAATTCCTTCTGTCAGGAGATCATATATTTTATCCTCATCCGTGATCACCATAGCTTTCTGTCGTTCGTCATATGCTTCCCCGTACCGTTGAATCACCTCCCGTACGGCCGCCTCTTTTCCCAAATCTCGCAGTGCCACATCCCTGGTCTCATACAGACTGTATACTTTTTTATCATATTGCACCTGCGGTCTGCAGGTGATCATATCTGTCTGTGGTGCATCCAGATAGATCGAAAACTCCGGAATCGCCACACCATACTGCTGTTCATCAAAATTTTCTTTTGTACATTCAAAACACTGTTCCAACGCCGGAAGAAGTTCCATACAAAACAACGGAACATCTGTCTTTTCCACAAAAATCTTCCGTTCCGGGATCTCCGCCATGCATTCCAGGAATTCTTTTACCGGTTCCATTCTTTTCATCGGTTCCATCATAATCTGATTACCCGAAAAAAATATATTGTATCTGTTTCCTCTTATTCCCGACAATCGATTGATACTTACTTCAATTCCATCCGTTTTCCCCAGAATCTTCAGCGTTCTCTCCGGTATCTGTTCCACAATTTTCCACGGCTTCTCATCCATGTAAAACACGGATGCCAGGATCTCCTGTCCCTTCATCAGCTCCAGAAAAGTTTCCATATCATTGGCAGACAAATCAATCTGTTTTTCCCTGGCATTCCCATAAACCGAATAATAGCTGTGATATCCTCCATACCGATATTCATTTTTCTCTGCCCACTGCACAAGAAAAGATACCAGTGGTCGGGACTGTGGAACGAACGATTCAACAGCATGGATAAACTGCAGATTTTTCCCATAAAAAACTTTCTCATGGTTTTCTATCGCTCTTGCAAAACCGAAAACATCTTTCAGTACATACATCCGGTTGATTCCAAGCTTGAAGCTGACGGTGATCCCGGTGTTTTCCACAACCATATGCGGTTCCAGACGGACTTTTCCACAGATATCCCCCTGAATCATGGGAAGACTTTTCACCAGTGCACCTTTTTGAAGCAGCTGCTGGATACTTCCTGTTGTTTTTCTTGCCATTCCCTTTTGTATACCCGGTATCTGCATCAAATTCATCTGACCCGTCCGATTCTTTGTCTCATAGTAATATCTCAGAAGAACCGCCACACAATGCTTACATATCCCATCATACTCCCAGAAAGCCGGACAGCTGCACTCCGACTCTACAAGATTCTCCCAGACCGTATTCCATATCAGATACACATGGTATGGTGTACTGTGACTCCCTTCCACATCCGCTTCGATAATTACATTTTCATCCGCATGAACATCTTCTGCTTCTTCTATATGGAAACGCAATACTTTTCCTCTGTTATAAATCTGCAACCCTCTGCTGTATGACTGACTGCCGGCAAGATTTCTGATCTGCTCTCTGAATGTCATCTCCCTGTTCCTTCCGTCTTTATTATTTTGCAAGTTTTCTTTCTTGTTTTGATATATTTCCTTCATTTTGTGAAAATCTGCGATTATCTTTCGTTCATAATACTCTATGATTGATTGTAATACGGGATGGACGATTACACAATGGCTAATATAATAAAAGCACAGTAAGAGTTGACATCGTATAGCGCATATGCTATTCTAAGTTTAGACATATCTGGGAAACAATTCTAAGACCATTCGGTTATCTGATTCCCCATATGAAAAACAAAAGTAACTATTCAGTAGCCACTGTCCCGCGAGGTGTTTTGACATGAATATGTCAAAATCCCGAGACATACAAGCCAAAATGCCATCACCGAAGGTGATTTACGCGAGCAACGAGTCAAAGTCCGTGCTTGCACGGAACCTTGAGGAGTGCCGCGATAACGATAAAAACTCGCAAAGCGTGTTTCTATCGTTTAAATGCATTTTGGCTCGTAACTGTGAAGGTACTGAACAGTTACAAACAAAAAACTGACGAAAGGCTGAAAAGCGACAGCATGGGAAAAAACGATGCAAAACAAATCGATTTTACCCGGAAGCATGAAGAAGATTTGCGGCGTCTCAGGGGACTGAGATTGCTGGATGATGATTTCATGCAAAAGGTATTCGAAGACAAGGCATGTACAGAACTTTTGCTTCAGATTATTTTGAAGCGAGCAGACCTGAAAGTGCTGCATGTAAAAGGACAGCAGGATATCAAGAATCTGCAGGGGCGTTCCTGTTTTTCTATTATTTTATCTTTCTGCGACTAAAATAAAAATCTTCATTTCCATGAAACTGTTTTATTTTTAACAACATTTTCTGACTTTTGTCGCATTTTTTCGGATGGAGTCTGAAAGGGCGCAAAAAAACTGCCGCCGGAACACTTTGATACTGTGTTCCGACAGCAGTCTACATTGTTTATGCCTGTTTTGCGTCTCGTTCTTTATCTAATTTTACATTTCTAAAGTAAAGAATTATGTCGATCGTAATTTCAGCTATATTTAGAAAATAGAAGAACCATGCAAGATAAAACAGCCAACTGGTCTCTACGCCCATGCCGAGTTGCATGAATTTGCGAGCGATACCGAATACATAACCGATCCAGATAAAGCACTCAAAGAAAAGGCTCTTTCCTTTCGCAGTTCTGGAAACCCATGATTTCCAGATGGAAATCGGCCAGGACAGTCCGAAGCAAAGAATCATCACGGCTTCCATCAGGTCAGTAATCATTTCCATATCCATCGTAGTATTTCTCCATTTCTTTTCAGTTATTTATTTTTTTCTTTTAAATATTCCGCTCTTCCCTCTTCATACAGGTTGTTTCCTTCACTGTCGATGATAACAACCAGCGGCATATCTTCCACATACAGTTTACGCAGTGCTTCTGCTCCCAGATCTTCATAAGCAATCAGTTCTGCTTTTTTGATACATTTTGCCAGAAGAGCACCCGCTCCTCCGATGGCACCAAAGTATACTCCACTGTATTTTTTCATTGCGTCTACTACTTCCGGCAGACGGGCACCTTTACCGATCATTCCACGGGCACCAACAGACATCATAGTCGGTGCATAAGCATCCATACGGCCACTGGTTGTAGGTCCGGCAGATCCGATAACCTGACCTGGTTTTGCAGGTGTCGGTCCTACATAGTAGATGGTAGCATCTGTGGGATCAAAAGGAATCTTCTCTCCTTTTGCCAGTGCTTCACACATTCTCTTGTGTCCTGCATCACGGGAGGTATAGATTGTACCTGTTAACAGTACCTGATCTCCTGCGTGAAGTGTTTTTGCCAGTTCCTCTGTAAGAGGCAGTGTTATCTTCTTAGCCATATTAGATCACCTCCGTTTTGTGACGGGTTACATGACAGTTGATATTGATGGCACATGGCATACCTGCGATATGGGTAGGCATGGTCTCGATATTCAGTCCGATTGCTGTTGTCTTTCCGCCAAATCCCTGTGGTCCGATACCCAGTTCATTGATTTTCTCCAGCATTTCTTTTTCCAGATCTGCATAGAACGGATCCGGATTGGAGGAATCCAGTGGTCTCATCAGAGCTTTCTTGGCCAGAAGGGCTGCTTTATCAAAAGTTCCGCCGATACCAACACCGACTACCATCGGCGGGCATGGGTTAGGACCTGCTGTTTCAACTGTCTCAATGATAAAATCCTTGATTCCCTGCAGACCGTGAGAAGGTTTGAACATACGGATCGCACTCATGTTTTCGCTTCCGAATCCTTTCGGTCCTACGGTAATCTTGATATTTTCTCCCGGAACGATCTCTGTATAGATCATAGCCGGTGTATTGTCACCGGTGTTTCCACGGCGTACCGGATCTTTGACAACGGATTTTCTCAGGTATCCTTTGTCATATCCGCGGCGAACTCCTTCATTGATAGCATCTGCCAGATCTCCGCCTACCATATGTACGTCCTGACCGATTTCCAGGAATACACATGCCATACCGGTATCCTGACAGATCGGTACACATTCATTGTCTGCGATCTCAAAGTTCTCGATGATATTGTCCAGAACTCCTTTTGCAATCTCACCGTCTTCACAGGCACGACAGTTTTTAATCGCGCATTTTACATCTTCCGGAAGATGCTCATTTGCTTCGATACAAAGCTTTTCCACTACATCAGTGATCTGCTTTACGTCTATCTCTCGCATTCCACTCCACTCCTTTTTATTCTTCTGAACCAGAGATAATAGTCTGATCAGCAAAATCTTCTATTTCTCTGAAATGTCCTGTATCGGTAACCAGACGAGAGTTTCCCCTCGTCTGGTATGCCTTCTTACCTGTCTGTTTCTTATCTTTCGTGTCTTGCATAATGTGGAAGCAGTAACGGAGAAACGTGATCTGTTTCAACACCGGCTGCTTTCAGTTCCTCATCATACGCTTTTACATGATCCAGGTTCATCTCACCCAGTTCAACATCTTTGCATTTTGCAGCTGCTTTCTTACCTGCGTTTCTACCGAATACGATAACATCCAGAAGGGAGTTACCCATCAGTCTGTTTCTTCCGTGGATTCCGCCTGCAGCTTCTCCGGCAACCAGAAGGTTCGGGATTTCTTTTGTGAATCCGTCTCCTGTGATTTCCAGACCACCGTTCTGATAATGCAGTGTCGGGTAGATCAGGATCGGAACTTTTCTCATATCGATACCGTAGTTCATGTACATACGGAACATAGCCGGGATTCTCTTCTCAATGGTGCCTTCACCACCAAGGATCTCGATCATAGGAGTATCCAGCCATACACCTTTTGCTCCGCCCGGAACATCTACGCCACGGCCTTCTTCACACTCGCGGATAACACCGGATGCATTGACATCACGAGTCTCCAGCGGATGGATATAAGCTTCACCGTTTGCATTAACCAGCTGTGCACCAACGGAACGAACTTTTTCAGTTACCAGTGCACCAAGGATCTGTGACGGGTAGATTGCTCCTGTCGGATGATACTGGATAGAATCCTGATATAACAGGGCAGCACCTGCTCTGTATCCCAGAACCAGACCATCGGCAGTTGCACCGTAATGGTTGGATGTCGGGAATCCCTGATAATGCATTCTTCCTGCACCACCGGTTGCGATAACTACTGTTTTTGCTCTTGCAACAGAGTAGTCACCTGTTTCCATGTTCAGAAGAACAGCTCCTGCAACCTGACCTTTTTCATCTTTGATCAGTTCTACTGCTGATGTAAATTCAACAACCGGGATTGCACGGTTGATCACTTCATCACGCAGAGTACGCATGATCTCTGCTCCGGAGTAGTCCTTTGCAGCATGCATTCTCTTTCTGGAAGTTCCGCCACCATGGGTAGTTACCATAGTTCCGTCTGCCTGTTTGTCAAATTCAACACCCAGCTCGTTCAGCCATTTGATAGCATCCGGAGCTTCCATAACCAGTCTTTTTACCAGTTCTGGTTTTGCAGCAAAATGTCCGCCACCGAAACAGTCCAGATAATGCTGTACCGGTGAGTCATTTTCTTTGTCTGCTGCCTGGATTCCGCCTTCAGCCATCATGGTGTTGGCATCACCAATACGCAGTTTTGTAACGATCATTACGTTTGCACCTGCTTTGTGTGCTTCGATAGCACAGGAAGAACCTGCTCCACCACCACCGATAACAAGTACATCTACATCGTAGTCTACTTTTGTAAGATCTACATTGTCAGTCATCAGGCGGCTTGTGGAATGAAGCATATCAGCCAGCTCCAGAGGAGCTTTCTGACCTTTGTTCGGTCCAACTTTGATCTCAGCAAATGCGTCTGGGTTATAATCTGGATGGAATTTTTTCAAAAGAGCGTCTTTTTCGTCTGCTGTCAGACGTCTTGGCTCTGTTGCCATACGCTGTGCTCTTGTAGCCTCTACCTTTTTGATAGATTCCATCATATTTTCCGGATATGGTGCATACATATTTTACGCCCTCCTATTTCTCAATATCTCTGTTGTTGTAAAGTTCTTCCATTTCTGTGATCGGTTTCTGCATGATCTTCTCGATCAGGTCATCGTAAGCACCTTCGTGGATCTCTTCCACTCTCTTTGTCAGATGTTTTGCTTCCGGTGCAATATATTTTCCTGTGAGACGTCTTGCCAGAAGACCTACCATCGGATGAGAAATACCAGCCGGGCATCTTACAGAACAGCATCCGCAGCTTACACAGTCAAAGGATTCTTCTGCACATTTCTCCAGTTCACCTCTCTGTGCATATGCGATATACTGCATAACATTCAGATCCTGTGTACATGCTTTTGTACATGCGTTACATCCGATACAGCTGTAGATTTCCGGATACAGTTCCATCATGATCTGAGCATTCGGTTTGATCTCTTCGATATCGTATGTTCTCTTATCGGTCGGGAAGAATGGGATACTTGCCACATACATGCCTTCCTGAACCTGTGTCTGACAGGCCAGACAGGTTTTCAGCTCATTGTCACCCTTGATTCTGTAGATTGTTGCGCAGGCTCCGCAGAAACCATGACGGCATCCACATCCTCTTTTCAGAGTGTAACCGGCATACTCCATAGCTGTCATAATTGTCAGTTCTGCAGGCACACTATATTTTTTACCGAAAAAATATACATTTACCATTTTTTCCATTTGTCGGTACCAGTCCTTTCTTAATACTCGTTAGGTAATTCGTCGATTTCATCAAAGCGGAATACCGGGCCGTCTTTACATACGTACTTGGATCCGATATTGCAACGTCCGCATTTACCAACACCACATTTCATACGAAGCTCCAGGGTTGTGTACACCTGTTCTTTGGTGAATCCCATTTCCTGAAGACCAGCCAGAACGAATTTAATCATGATCGGCGGTCCGCAGACCAGAGCTACTTTGTCAGTGTCGAATCCGATTTCTTTCAGATAAGTCGGAACAAATCCTACATGACCGTCCCACCCTTCCTGTTCACGGTCGATGGTCAGATATACGTTTACGCCTTCTGCTTTCATCCACACTTCCTGGATTTCTTTCAACTGAACCAGATCGTCAGCGGAACGGGATCCGTAAAGGATATCTACAGTTCCGTAGTTCTCACGGTTATCCAGTACGTAGTTGATTACAGAACGAAGTGGTGCCAGACCGATACCGCCGGCGATAAACAGCAGGTTTTTACCCTTTAATTCGGTTTCTACCGGAAAATGGTTTCCGTACGGTCCGCGGACTGTGATCTCATCACCTACCTGCAGGCTGTGCAGGTAGTCGGTAAGCATACCACATTTCTTAATACTGAATTCCTGGTACTCTTTATTGGTCGGTGAAGAAGTAATGGAAAACATACCTTCACTTACACCCGGTGCACATACCATGGCACACTGACCCGGCATATGTTCAAATAATTTTCCTCCTTCCGGAGCGTTGACACGGAATGTTTTTACATCCGGTGTCTCCTGACGGATATCTGTGATGATACCAACCTGAGGGATCAGGGTATCCAGCGTGTAATTTTTATGACAGGTACATTCGCTCATTATTTGTCACCTCCCTGTTTTTCAAATGCTTTGATTACTTTTACAATATTTAAGGATGCCGGACATTTTTCCACGCAGCGGCCACATCCCACACAGGAGTACATGCCGTTGTTGTTTGCAGGGTAATATACCAGTTTGTGCATGAATCTCTGACGGAATCTCTGCAGCTGGCTGGTACGGTTATTTCCATGCGCCATCATGGTGAAATCGGAGTACATACAGGAATCCCAGCAGCGGTATCTCTTTACACCATGTCCGGTGTCATAATCTTTGATATCGTAGCACTGGCAGGTCGGACATACGAAGGTACAGGTACCACATGCCAGACATGGTTTATACAGTTCTTCCCATACAGGGGAGTTGAACTTTTCTGTCAGTGCATCTCCGTTCCATCCTTCCAGAGACAGATCGGAATATGGCAGTTTTTCTACGATCGCACGAATAGCAGTTTTTTCTGTTTCCAGTTTTTCTGCATCTGTGCCGTCAGCTTCTGTCAGGAGGCTTTCTACTGCTTTGGTCAGTGCCTCCCCCTTGTCAGTCAGGGCTTTCCAGTACAGTTCGCCGTCTACCATCCAGGTAGCCACATCTGCTGCAGGTTCTGCACAGTCGATGCCGAACACTTTACAGAAGCAGGATTCTTCCGGCTCATGACATGCCATGGCAACGATGGTTCCGTGTTCTCTTCTTGCAGCGTAGAAGCTGTCGACAGGATCACTTAAGAATACGTTATCCAGAACTTTCACACCCTGGATATCGCAGGCTTTCATACCAAATACTACAAACTTCTGCTCTTTCAGCGCTTCCGGCTGGATGCTCAGTTTCTTTCCGTCTCTCTGTACAGTATACAGATTTTCACTCTGTGGGAAGAATGCATCTTTGGGAGATTTTACTGTTTTCAGGGTCTCCAGGGATACTTTTGCATCCGGAGTCCATGCTTTATAGTTCACCTGTCCGCTTACTTCTACCGGCAGATATAATTCCTGATTCTCGGCAATACTCTGGAATAATGCCGACAGATTTTCTTTTGCTATCTTATACATACATTATCCCCTTTCTGTTACGATACTCGGTTCCGCATCGTCAAATGTGAAGTTTGTCAGCGGTCCTTTGGAATCGGTATCTTCACCGGCCTGATATTCTCCATACAGTTCATCGATATCTTTGATAAATTTGCGGTTGAACAGGTGAAGCGGGATACCCTGTGGACATACTCTGCTGCACTCACCACAGTCTGTACATCTTCCGGCTACATGGAAAGCACGGATGATATGGAACATCTTCTCTTCAAAAGAGTCCACATTTGCTTTCTGGGAACTGTCAAATTTATTGCTGTCAAAAACACATTTTCTGCAGCTGCATGCCGGACATACATTTCTGCAGGCGTTACAACGGATACATTTGCTCAGCTCGCTCTGGAAGAAAGCAAATTTTTCTTCCGGGCTCATAGCTTCGATTCTTCTTACTTCATCAAAACGATCTGCATCTTTGGTGTCCTTGGACTCGCCGATGATCTCGTCATAGATCTGATGTTCTTTGCCTTTACATACATGACATCTTTCCAGCATACCGTCTTTGTAAGCACATGTCTTCTCACCGTAGATAGTCTGGATCGTCAGTGTCTCGGCATCGTCTGTGATCTCGGCACCCTGGATGGACTGAATACCTTTGATTCCCTGTTTTTTGATCTTTTCGATATCCAGTTTTCCTTTACATCCCACACCAACGATGTAGGCTTTGTCTCTGTCTACTCTGTGCTCTTTGATCAGCTGGTTGAAGCTGTAAGTATCACAGGGTTTCAGACATACCATGGTCTTTCCTTCCAGTTTGGAAGCTTCGATCATATATTTACTTAAGTTAGCTCCGCAGAATCCGTTATATACGAAATCTTTCAGAGATTCTTCTGTCTCAAAGTACGCAGGTTCCGGATTGTAAGGCAGGTCTCCGGCTTTCCAGCCAAGAACCCGGGCTACTGTTCCGTCTGCCAGCAGTTCTTTCGCACGGTTGATTAATTCCTGCATCTTATATCCTCCAATCTTACGTTCTTACCAAGAGAGTAGATTTTTTCTACGAACTCATTCATTGTTGTAGAGAATTTTACACCCTCTGCTGCAGATACCCATTCTACACGAGTACGTCCGTTTTCCACACCGATATAATCCAGCATGGAGAACAGCAGTGTCATACGTCTTCTTGCGTAATAGTTACCGGTGCTGTAATGGCAGTCACCCGGGTGGCATCCACACATGATCACGCCGTCTGCACCTTTTTCAAAAGCACGCAGGATGAACATTGGATTGACACGGCAGGAACAAGGTACACGAATGATTTTTACATCTGCCGGGTAGCTCAGACGGCTGCTTCCGGCCAGATCGGCTCCTGCATAACTGCACCAGTTACAGCAGAACGCTACAATTTTCGGTCTGAATTCTTCTTTTGCTTCTATCGACATATTGCATCTACCTCCGCTATAATCTGTCTGTTAGAGAATCCCTGCAGATCCATCGCTCCGGATGGGCAGGCTACGGTACAAGCACCACAACCCTGGCACAGTGCGCTGTTAACCTGAGCTACGCGGCGGGTCTCACGGATACCGTGGTCAAAAATTTCTTTATCTTCGTATGTGATTGCTCCGTAAGGACACACATTTGCACAGGTAGAACATCCGTTACACAGAGTTTCATCCGGTTTTGCGGTACACGGATTGGTCATCAGTTTGTCTTTTGCCAACAGTCCGATGGCTTTTACAGCAGCTGCGCCGGCCTGTGCTACAGTTTCCGGAATATCTTTCGGTCCCTGGCATACACCGGACAGGAAGATACCTGCTGTCGGTGATTCTACCGGACGGAGTTTTGCATGAGCTTCTGTCAGGAAGTTGTTGGTATCGATACTTGCTGTCAGCATAGTTGCAATCTTACGAACATCAGGGTTCGGTTCGATGGCTGCTGCCAGAACAACCATATCTGCTTCTTTCAGGATCTGTTTGTTATCTAACAGGTCAGATCCCTGTACCAGCAGTTTTCCGTCTGGCTGAGGAATCACTTTTCCTACCTGACCTTTGATATAATTTACTCCATACTGTTCTACGGCTCTTCTGTAGAACTCATCGAAGTTCTTACCAGGAGTACGTACATCAATATAGAAGACAGTTACATTTACATCCGGATATTTATCACGGATCAGCATTGCATGTTTTGCTGTATACATACAACAGATCTTGGAGCAGTAGCTCTTTCCTCTGTCATCAGAGCAACGGCTTCCCACACACTGGATGAACACGATTTCCTTCGGAGCTTTTCCGTCAGAAAGACGTTCCAGATGTCCGCTTGTAGGACCTGCTGCATTCATGATACGTTCCAGTTCCAGAGATGTGATAACATCCTTACTCTGGCTGTAAGCATATTCGTCGTAGTTATCCAGTTTGATGATGTCAAATCCGGTTGCAACTACGATTGCACCGTATTTTTCTGTTACAATCTCGTCTTTCTGATCGTAGTCGATGGCACCTGCCTGACATACTTTAGAACATACACCACATTTTCCGGTTTTGAACTTGATACAGTGTTCACGGTCGATTACCGGTACATTCGGGATTGCCTGAGCAAATGGTGTGTAGATCGCACTTCTGTTATTCAGACCGCGGTTGAATTCGCTTGGTGCTTTCTTGGAAGGACATTTTTCCTGACATACGCCACATCCGGTACATTTGTCCATATCAACGCTTCTTGCTTTTTTACGGATATCAACCGTAAAGTCGCCTACAAAACCGGATACTTTTTCTACTTCACTGTATGTATAAATATTAATTTTTTCGTGAGCTGCAGCTTCCACCATCTTTGGTGTCAGGATACATGCAGAACAGTCCAGAGTCGGGAAGGTTTTGTCCAGCTGGGACATTCTTCCGCCGATACTTGGCTCTTTCTCAACGATATCTACTTCATAACCTGCATCTGCAATATCCAGAGCTGTCTGGATACCTGCGATACCGCCACCGATAACCAGTGCACGTTTTGTTACAAGGCTTTCGCCCGGCTGCAGCGGTGTGTTCAGGTTTACTTTTGCTACTGCTGCTCTCATCAGGATCACAGCTTTTTTTGTTGCCTCTTCCATATCTTTATGGATCCAGGAACAATGTTCACGGATGTTGGCAATTTCTACCATGTATGGGTTCAGTCCGGCTCTCTCAGCTGCTTTCCGGAATGTTGCCTCATGCATACGTGGGGAACAGGAACAGATTACCAGTCCTGTCAGCTGTTTTTCTTCGATTGCTTTTGCGATCAGGGCCTGTCCGGCTTCAGAACACATATACTGATAGTCTTCTGCATGAACAACACCCGGCTCCATAAGAGCCATCTCTGCTACTCTTTTCACGTCTACCGTTGCTGCGATATTACTTCCGCAATGACAGACAAATACTCCTATTCTCTGCACCAGGGTTACCTCCTATATCTTCTGAATGCACTGACTAACAACTGCTGCGGCAGTTCCGGATCCAGTAACTCCGGAATCTCATCCGGTGTCAGATAATTCTGACCTTTCTGGCGGACTACCAGCTGTCTTGCTGCGTCGATCAGTTTACCCGGTTTTACATCTCTCGGACAACGCTCTACACAGGCAAAGCAGGAGAGACATTTCCACAGTGATTTAGAATTGACCAGTTCTTCGATGTTCTCATTGGCTACATAAGATACGAACTGATGTGGTTTGATATCCATCTCGTTAAAAGACGGGCAGGAAGCAGAACATTTACCGCATTTCATGCATTTCAGGGGATTCACACCACTGATCTCTTTGATCAGTTCTGCCTGTTTTTTCTCGGTACTCATTATTCAGCCACCTCCTTGTCGGATGTCAGTGTCTGCAGAGCTTCCTCTTTTACTCCGAGAGCTTCTGCCAGAAGTTCTGTGAAATAGTGAACCGGCAGTTTGCCGTTTCCGCTCTTGTTCAGGTTGTACAGGCACAGTGGACAGGCGGTGATCAGCATCTCTGCACCAAATCCTGCTGCGCTGTCCATGATATTGTTGCACATGTTTTTGGACATGTCTTTTTCTTTCAGAGAAATGTATCCTCCGCAGCATTCGTTCCGGTATGGATACACAACCGGTTCAGCACCGATGGCACGGATGAAATCTTCGATAATGGATGGATTCTCCGGATTATCAAATGCCATGATCTTGCCCGGACGAAGAAGCAGGCAGCCATAGTAAGCGCCGATTTTCTTTCCGGTTAACGGATTCACTACTTTTTTCTTTAATTCATCAAACCCGATACGGTCACGGAGCACTTCCAGAAAATGGAGCACTTCAGTCTCGCCTTCATATGGCTCTGCCAGTTTCATGTAGTTGTTTGCTCTGGTACGGATATCTTCTACATTCTTCATATCATCATTGACACGTTTGATCACGTGATGACAGGCAGAACAAAGAGTTACCAGATCCTGACCTTTTTCTTTGGCCTCATTCAGAGCACGGACGGAAGAAAGTTTTGTAGCAATCTCATCAGAACCCAGTGGATATACACCACCGCAGCACTGCCAGTTGTCGATTTCTTCCAGTTCAAATCCCAGTGCCCTTGCAGATACTCTGGCATATGCATCCAGATCTCTTGCTTTTGTTCTCAGGGTACAACCCGGAAAATAACTGTACTTCATAGTTCCTGTATCCTTTCTTTATGTAAGTTTCCTGCCTGTCGGCCACCGGTTGCAGCCAACAGACATTCGTTACTGTCTGCTTAATCCAGATCGATCTGTGCGATGACTGCTTTCAGCGCATCGGCACTCTTATGTAACTGTTCGATCTCTTTTTTGTTCATACGCATCGGCACTTTACCCTGAATACCGTTTGGTCCAACCAGTGTCAGTGTGCTTAAGCATACATCGTCAATTCCGTATTCTCCATGCATCATGGAAGATACGGTTGTGATGGAATCAGAAGAAGCTGACAGGATAGAGCAGAGTTTGCATACGGAAGCAGATACTGCGTAGAAAGTAGCTCCTTTTCTTTTGATGATCTGTCCGCCGGATTTCTGTACGTATTCGAGCATCGCATCTTTGTCCACTTCTTTTACTTCTTTTCCCATGCTCTTTGCAATATCGTAATATTCATCCAGGCTTACACCGGATACATATGCGCCGGTCCACGGAATAAAGGATGTGTCTCCATGCTCACCAAATACATAGGCATGAATGTTGTTCTGTGCTACATTGAGATGTTCGGAAAGTCCGCAACGAAGACGAGCAGAATCCAGAATAGTTCCGGATCCGATGATCTGATTTTCCGGAAGTCCGGAAATCTTGGTAAATACATAGGTCATGATATCTACAGGATTACTTACAATGATATATAAAGCATGCGGAGCCACTTTTACAATCTCCGGTGTGATAGATTTCAGGATATTTACATTGGTCTGTGTCAGTTCGATTCTTGTCTGACCAGGTTTACGTGCGATACCGGAGGTGATAATTACGATGTCAGAGTCTTTCGCATCTTCGTATTCACCGGCAATGATGGAGATCGGGTCTCTGAAGCAGGTTCCCTGTGCGATATCCATGACTTCGCCTTCTACTTTTTCTTTGTTAATGTCGATCAGGACGATCTCTGATGCAACATTCTGATTAGATAAGGTATACGCAATTGTGGAACCAACACTTCCGGCTCCTATAACTGTAATTTTGCTGCTCATAGTGTCTCCTTCTTCCTTTCTATTTGTCTATTTTTTAACAATTGTGGCAAAAAAATATGAAATCTTCGCTTTCTATCGATTAGCTTTTTTGGATTTTCTCATAAAAATATAAGAGTTCACACTTCTCCCTCCGCTAAGATAAGTATCAGCTCGATTCCATTTGGATATATTATAACGTATTGATAAGATTTTAACAAGTGTTTTTGCAAATTTTTATCAATTTCTTTGTGGGGATTGATTGAAAGTGTCTATGGATGTGGATTGAATGGTTGGTATGGGGACGCATGGAGGAGGGGGCAGGTCAGGGGCGTGGACGTGGGCAGGGCAACTTTAAGCTAGCCGCTAACTCCGGCTATAATTCACGAGGGTCAGCTGACCCTCGCGAAAGCCTACGTAAGCGTCGG
>OLNH01000601.1_pt1 | contig 28496 bp, 18 predicted proteins | sample 1643101 | NCBI WGS metagenome assembly OLNH01 (sample SAMEA3136758, study PRJEB25190) | human gut metagenome | biome: human gut; feature: human-associated habitat; material: faeces | place: Austria | collected 2013
TGGTATACATTTATCTTTACCCCTTTCGGAGTCCAAGAATATGTCCGCACCTCCCACTCCGTTTGGGCAAAACAATAGGCTGTCGGCAAAAAAACGACAGCCTATTGTTTTATTTATTTTCAATTTTATACAACATCGTTGCCGCTTCGGCACGTTTTATATTATTATTCGGAAGTATCGTGTTATCCTCATAACCGCTCACAATACCTGTCGAATACAACTTGCTCACGCCTTCTTCCGCCCACTGCGGTATATCGTTTTTATCCGCAAACGGAAGATTCGGCAAATCATCATTATTCGGAAGTATTCTTCCCAAAATCGTCATTGCCTCTGCACGCGTAATATTGTCATACGGTGCAAATGTGCTTGTTCCGTCGTCATTGACGCGGCCTAAAATTATACCCTCTTTATACACAGCTTTTACAGCCGGAACTGCCCACTGCGGTATTATATCATTATCCGTAAAATCAAGCTTTACATCATCATATTTTGAAAAATCAAGTTTTTTGTAATTTGCTATCATTGACGCAAATTCCGCTCTTGTCATATTGTTGTCAGGCTTAAAAATCATTTTTCCGTCTTCTTCAAAACCACTGATAATCCCTGTTGCCGCCATATCGGCAATTATGTCCTTTGCCCAATGATTTTCTGTATCGTAAAACGGATTAGGTGTACTCGGATAATCCGAAATATGCACCGGTATTTCTTTCGTTAAATTTCCTGCCGTCACCTTTATTTTACCGTCTTTGTTGACCGTATCGGCAAGTGTGAAAATGCCGTCCTCTGTTATCGTACCTATATCACCCTCAACTTCCCATTTATACAATCTGTTTGTTGAAAGCAATTCGGTTCCGTTTTTGTATGACGCCGCCGAAAGATTAAGCTGTAATTCTTCGTTTGCCTCTGTATAGATTTCGCTGATTTCTTTCCAGTCCGCTTGATTATATACCTTGATTTCTTCAGGTGTTTCATAAACGCCGTATGTCACGTCTGCCACGTCGCCGTTATCGCCGTACATAACAACTTTAACATCGCCTGTACCGTTAAGTGATACTGTTCCGTTTTCGTCTACCTTACTGTCCGTATCGGTTTCCGCACGATATTTTATATTATACGGCTCTTTCATTTTATAATTTGAGGTATCATATACGCTTTCTATATTAATATTCGCGGTCATTCCCGAAAGATAGTTATTATTAGTTCCGCCTGTAATATTGATTATCCACGGAATATTCGTTCTCTCGCGATTGTCCTTTAAGAAAATATAATTTGCAACACTTCTCAAATAACCGTCCGACGGTGAATTTACAACCATTGTATTGTCTTTTCCCGGAAACCACGCAGAAATGGTTGTCGAACCGCCGCCGTCAAGATTTAACGCGTCAACACACCCAAGCTCAACCATACGTTTCGCAAGTGTTTTAAGTTGAGCGCCATAGCTGTAACCCGACTGTCTGCCGTCAAGCGTATAGAAAATAATATTGCCGTCTGCTTTTATTCCGACAGCTGTTCTCGGTGCCGCACCGGCTTCAAAATTGGAATTTGCCACTCCGTTTGTTACAAGTCTGCCGCCGACACTGCTTACAGCATTTTCAGCTGTTTTCCAAGTACCGTCATCTCCGACCGCCTGATTTGCGACCGTTAAAGTCTGACCTGCGTGAAGTCTGCTCAAAAAGTCATAATATTCACTTACACCGCTTGTATCCATAAGCAAAACAACCTTACCCTCAGGAATTTCTATCTCGCCGTTATATATGAACACATCGTCAACCGTAAGCGACATTGTTTCGTCTACGTGCAGTCTGCCCTCTTTAGGTGTGCAAATAACAAAAATACATTCCGATTGAGTTTTTGTCGTTTCTCCGAATTTGTCCGTCAAAAGATAAACAGGATCAAATCCCGCCTGACACCACTTGTTTATATACATAACGTCAATCGACTTTTCACCGTCCGTCACTGTCGTCTGAATGTCAAGCCACTTTATAAAACCCGTTCCGTCACTTCTGAAACCGACCGCGTCCTGTCCGCCGTATTCCTTTGATATAATTTCGCCGTCGGCTATTGTGTAACCCATCGGAATCCCTGTCTTAAATGAGAAATAATCGGCATTAATTCCGGCAAGCGGTCTTAAACCGTTCTCCTGCATATATTGCTCTGCCTGTTTAATATTTCTCGTTCCCCATATGCTCGCACCGTTTACAACAATCGGTACGGCGTCCTCATTCGGTGTATATTCAACATAATATTCATTTTGCTTACCGACGCTGTCTGAATTGAACTGTACATTATGAAAGTATGTAAATGCTCCCATATACGTACTCCAACCGCCGTTTTGCTCACCCAAAACATCTGCACTTGCAGTTATTCCCGTAAGCAACAAAAGCGTCATTGCAAAAAATAAAATTTTCTTCCTCACAAAACATTCCTCCATATAAAAAACCAATACATTTTATAGTATATCACAAAATCGGATTTATGTAAAACTTAAATAATGGAATATATGCAATTTTGTAATGTTTGGTATTACAAAATTAATTTTAAAATATGATATAATTAAAGCTATCGACATCAAAAAAATAAAGTAGACAAAACCATATCGGTTTTGTCTACAATCCAAATTTTGCTTAATTCTTATTCTATACCTACAACTTCATATCCTGCGTCAACAACAGCTTTTTTAAGCACATCGTCCGACACGTCTTTTGCAAGTGTTACAACAGCCTGACCGCCGTTATCAAGTGAAACTTCCGCACTTACTCCGTCTATTGCGTTTAGCACCTCTCCAACTCTGCCTGTACAGTGTGAACACATCATTCCGTTAATTTTAATTGTCTTTGTCATAGTTTTATTCTCCTTTTCATTTTTTACAGTTTTAATATTATTGCATTTTGGTTTGAAAAATCTCAATCTCAACGCATTTGACACAACGAACACCGAACTGAAACTCATAGCAAGCGCGGCAATCATAGGATTTAATTTCAATCCTGCTATACCGTACAAAACACCCGCCGCAACCGGTATTCCGAGTGCATTATAGAAAAATGCCCAGAACAGATTTTCTTTTATATTTTTGATTACCGAGTGGCTTAGCTCTATTGACGTAACAACATCCTGCAAATCGCTTTTCATCAATACAATATCAGCCGATTCAATAGCTATATCCGTTCCTGCACCGATAGCAATACCTACATCTGCACGAGTCAAAGCAGGTGCGTCATTAATTCCGTCACCGACCATTGCAACTTTGTGACCGTTCTGCTGAAGTTTTCTCACTTCATCTTCCTTGTCTGACGGCAACACCTCTGCAACAGCACTGCTTAACGACAGCTTGTTTTTGATTGCATTTGCCGTAACGGCATTGTCACCCGTAAGCATTATTACGTCAAGTCCCATATTACGCATATCTTCTATCGCTTGCCTACTTGTTGCCTTTATGGTATCGGCAACTGCGATTATTCCGACAAACTTATTATCCACCGCAAAATACAATGATGTTTTTCCGTCATTCGCGAATATTTCATCTTCCGATACTTCAATATTGTTTTCACGCATCATCTTATAATTTCCGGCTAAAACTTTCTTTCCGTCAACACTGCCTTTTACACCTTGTCCGGCAATCTGTTCAAAATCTGCAACATCACTAAATTCCAAGCCGTCGGCTTTTTCAACAATAGCCTTTGCAAGAGGGTGTTCCGACAAATATTCTATTGACGCTGCAATCTGTAAAAGTTCCTTATCGGAAATTCTGACAGGTGCTATATCCGTTACAGAAGGCTTACCCTCTGTTATTGTGCCTGTTTTATCAAGTACGACCGTATCAACCTGATGTGCTGTTTCAAGACTTTCGGCTGATTTTGTAAGTATTCCGTACTGCGCGCCCTTGCCTGTACCGACCATTATTGCAGTCGGTGTTGCCAATCCCAACGCACACGGGCAAGAAATTACAAGTACCGATATTCCCATTGAAAGTGCAAAACTAACGCCTTTACCCAAAAGCAACCACACTATAATCGTAATCACTGCGATTGATATTACAACCGGTACAAATATACCGCTGACCTTATCGGCAAGCTTTGCAATCGGTGCTTTTGATGCCGAAGCTTCTTCCACAAGATGTATAATCTGTGACAATGCAGTATCTTCGCCGACTTTTTCAACCTTAAATTTAAAATATCCCGATTTATTTATAGTAGCTCCGATAACCTTATCACCGACATTTTTTTCAACCGCAATACTCTCGCCTGTAATAGCCGACTCATCTATCGCACCGTTACCCTCAACGATAACACCGTCCAGCGGAACTGATTGTCCTGCTTTTACAACGACAATTTCACCGATTTGCACGTCATCTACACCGACTGTAACTTCTTTTCCGTCACGAATTACAACTGCCGTTTTCGGCGATAAATCAATAAGTTTTTCTATCGCCTGTGATGTTTTCCCTTTTGCCCTCGATTCAAGAAATTTTCCGAGGGTTATGAGTGCAAGTATCATTGCCGCCGACTCAAAATACAAATTCATCATATATGAATGTGCAAATTCCTTGTCACCGTGTCCGAGTCCGTATCCTATGCAATATATTGCAATGATTCCATACACAAATGCCGCGCCCGAACCTATTGCTATCAGCGAATCCATATTCGGTGCGCCGTGAAACAACGTCTTAAAACCTGTTATATAGTATTTTCTGTTGACATACATTATCGGCAACGTCAACAGCATTTGCGTAAGTGCAAATGTTATTCCGTTTTCTGCACCGTGAAACACGCTCAAAAACGGCCAACCCCACATATGTCCCATTGAAATGTACATTAGCGGCACAAGGCAAACAAGCGACACAATAAGTCTGAACTTCATATTTGAAATTTCATTGTCGATTTTGTTGTCTTTCTTTTCTTGTTTTTTCCCCGCAACAGACGCACCGTATCCGCCCGAAATAACCGCGTTTATAATATCGTCAACGCTTACAGCCGTTTCATCAAAATCAACGTGCATATTATTCTGCAACAAATTTACGTTTACAGATTTCACACCGTTAAGGTTTTTGACGCTTTTTTCAACGTGTGCGCTGCACGCACTGCACGTCATTCCCGTTACATTAAATTTTTCAGTCACATTATCACCGTCCCGAATATTTTGATTGAATTTATTTATTGTTTATGATATTATTATATCGTAAATTATTTATTTTTCAAGTATGCACTTTTTTGATAGATACTATCATTTATGATAGTATGGATTGGAGGTAATACATATGAACCACGATTATATATGCCCTGTTGAGGCAACACTTGAAATAGTGGGCGGAAAATACAAGCCACTTATATTATGGCACTTATCGGGTAAAACATTACGTTTTGGGCAATTACAAAAATTGCTTTCATCCGCAACGCCGAAAATGCTTACAAAACAGCTTCGCGAACTTGAAAATGACGGACTGATTGCACGAAAAGTTTATCCCGTAGTTCCGCCGAAAGTGGAATATTCACTTACGCCGCTCGGAACAAGTTTTATTCCTATATTATCAAGCATTTGCGATTGGGGAAATAATTATTTAAAGGCAAACAACATTTGTCCTAATTGTTCTATGACAAAACAAAAATAACAAAAAGGAGCTGATTTCAGCTCCTTTTTGTGTCAGTTTAATTAAACATATATTAAAGAACGTCGTTCTTTATAAGGTCCTCATATGATTCACGCTTTACAACTACCTTAGCTTTACCGTCCGAAACAGCAACAACTGCCGCTCTCGGAATTCTGTTATAATTGCTTGCCATTGAATAGTTATAAGCACCTGTTGCAAGAACTGCCAAAGTATCTCCGACTTTGATTTCCGGCATCATCGCATCTTTAAGCAAAATATCTCCGGATTCACAGCACTTACCTGCTACTGTAACCTTTTCGGTACGTTCGGCATTTGCGTTGTTCGCAACAACCGCCTCGTACTCTGATTCGTAAAGTATATATCTTGGGTTATCACCCATACCGCCGTCTACCGACACATACTTTCTCACATTCTTAATATCCTTAATTCCGCCTACTGTATAAAGCGTAATACCCGCCGGCGCAATAATTGAACGGCCAGGCTCCATAAGAATGAACGGTAGTTTGACTCCTCTTTTTTCTGCAGTAGCCTTAACAACCTCTGAAACGTGCTGAATATATTCATCATACGGTACAGGATCGTCATTTTCGGTATACATAATACCGTATCCGCCACCAAGGTTAAGATTATCAATTTCAAGACCAAGCTTGTCCTTTAAGTCGCCTACAAAGTTCATCATTATTTCAGCCGCTTTACAGAACGGTTCAATATCAAAAATTTGTGAACCGATGTGGCAGTGAACACCGTTTACTTTTACGTTAGACATTTTACTTGCTTTTTCAATAATTTCAAATGCTTCGCCGTTTTCAAGTGCAACACCGAACTTTGAATCAATTTGACCTGTTTGAATAAAGCTGTGAGTATGAGCGTCAACACCCGGTTTGATTCTGAACATTATGTTCTGAACAACACCGTATTTCTTAGCAGTTTCGTTAAGTGCTTCAAGTTCATAAATATTATCAACTATGATATTACCAACTTTATTTTTAACTGCAAGCTCAATTTCATCAGCAGTTTTATTATTGCCGTGAAAATAGACTTTATCCATAGGAAAATCTGCCTTTATCGCCGTATAAAGCTCGCCGCCCGATACAACGTCAATACCCAAACCTTCTTCTTTAACAAGTCTGCAAGTGAAAAGTGAGCAGAAAGCCTTGTTTGCATAAAGGACAAGTCCGTTTCCTCCGTAATATTTATCCATCGCGTTTTTATAAACACGACAATTTTTTCTTATTAAATCCTCATCTAATACATATAGCGGAGTTCCAAACTCCTTTGCAAGTTCAACAGTATCATTTTTACCAATAACAAGATGATTTTTCTCGTTTACTGTCAAATCTTCTGATACAAACATTCTTTCTCACACCTTCCTAAAGTTTCTTAACCCTGAGTTCCGTCAGGCTCTAAATTTTCTTTGAGTTTCTTCGTTTCCTTACTTTCGTGTATAATCTTAGGTTCTTTTAAATCTGTTATACACTTCTTTGTTATGATAACGGTTTTTATACTGTCATCGGACGGCACTTCAAACATAATGTCAGACATTGCCTCCTCTATAATCGAACGAAGTCCTCTCGCACCTGTATTTCTTTCAATCGCTTTATCAGCGATTGCCTCTATCGCGTCATCTTCAAATTCAAGCTTTACACCGTCAAATGCAAACAAGGCTTTATACTGCTTTATAAGTGCATTTTTCGGTTCTGTAAGAATTGTAATAAGAGTCTTTCTGTCAAGTTTATCAAGTCTTGCAAAAACAGGAAGTCTGCCTATAAATTCAGGTATCAATCCGAATTTAAGCAAATCCTGCGGTATAAGTTTACCCAGCAATTCATTGATGTTAGACTCTTTCTTGCTTGAAATCTGTGCACCAAATCCCAAACCTTGCTTACCTGTTCTTGAGCCGATAATCTTTTCGATACCGTCAAAAGCACCGCCGCATATAAACAAAATATTCGTTGTATCAATCTGAATAAGTTCTTGGTGCGGATGTTTTCTTCCGCCCTGCGGAGGAACTGACGCAACAGTACCCTCAAGCACTTTCAAAAGTGCCTGTTGAACACCTTCACCGCTAACGTCACGCGTAATTGACGGATTTTCGGATTTTCGTGCAATTTTATCAATTTCGTCAATATATATAATTCCGCGTTCCGCAGCGTCAATATCGTAATCAGCCGCTTGAATAAGTTTTAACAATATATTTTCAACGTCCTCGCCGACATAGCCCGCCTCAGTAAGAGAAGTAGCGTCAGCTATGGCAAAAGGTACATTAAGTATCTTTGCAAGATTTTGTACAAGGAACGTCTTACCGCTGCCTGTCGGACCTATCATAAGTATATTACTCTTTTGAAGTTCCACATCGTCAGCCATATCAGAATGTTCTATTCTCTTGTAATGATTATACACCGCTACAGACAGAATTTTCTTTGCGTCCTCCTGTCCTACAACATATTCATCAAGAAAAGCCTTTATTTCCTTCGGCTTAGGCAGTTCAGTAGCCGTAAATCCGCCCTTATGCTCAAATTCACCGTCAAGTATACTGTTGCACATATCTATACATTCGTTACAAATATATACACCCGGTCCCGACAAAAGCTTATCTACTTCTTGTTCAGTTTTTCCGCAGAATGAACATCTGAAATGTTTATTTTCGTCCATATATTTATACTCCTTTATTTAGAGGCTTTTACAATAACCTCGTCAATAAGGCCGTATTCCTTAGCCTCTTGAGCAGTCATAAAGTTATCACGCTCTGTATCCTCACAAAGCTTTTCGTAAGTTTGTCCCGTACGCTCTGCAAGAATTTCATTCATCTTCTTCTTTGTATTAACAAGATGATCTGTGTATATTTTAATATCAGTTGTCTGACCGCTAAGTCCGCCGCCGGCAATAAGAGGTTGATGTATCATAACCTCACTGTTCGGCAAAGCAAATCTCTTGCCTTTTTCACCGGCCGCAAGCAAGAATGCACCCATACTTGCCGCCATACCGATACAAATTGTAGATACGTCACACTTTATATACTGCATTGTGTCGTAAATTGCCATACCTGCAGTAATCGAGCCGCCCGGGCTGTCAATATAAAGCTGAATATCTTTATCAGGATCCTTTGCTTCAAGATATAAAAGCTGTGCCACAACAAGACTTGCCGTTGCGTCAGTTACCTGATCTGCCAAGAATATAATTCTGTCCTCAAGCAGTCTTGAATAAATATCGTATGAACGTTCGCCTCTGTTGGTCTGTTCAACGACCATTGGTACTAATGCCATACTATTCATCCCTTTCCGAAATTATGAAATTATTTTACCTGTGCATTGTTTACAATCATAGTGATTGTCTTTTGAATTTCAAGGTCTTTCTTAATGCTTTCCTTTTCAGCGTCACCAAGAAGTTCCTTAAGCTTGTCAAGTTCCATATTGTACTTCTTTGACATATCTACAAGTTCAAGTTCAACTTCTTCAGGACCTGCTTCAATTCCTTCAGCCTTTTGAATTGCCTCAAGAACAAGTGAACCGCTTAGCTGTTTCTTAGCCTGTTCAGTGAATTGATCTCTTAAAGCGTCCATTGTCATACCTGTATATTGCATATACATATCAAGGTTCATACCTTGGTATGAAAGTCTTTGAGCAAAATCTCTTACGCTGTTGTCGATTTGAGTTTCAACCATAGCGTCAGGAAGATCGAACTCGGCATTTTCAATAACCTTGTCGATAACTGCATTTTCGGTTTCAACCTTAGCTTTGTTTTCAGCAGCCTCTTCAAGCTTTTTGCGAACGTCTGCTCTGAATTCGTCCATTGTATCAAATTCGCTTACTTCACTTGCGAAATCGTCGTCAAGCTCAGGAAGTTCACGTTTCTTGATTTCCTTAACCTTTACTTTGAACACTGCATCCTTACCTGCAAGGTTTTCTGCATGATATTCTTCAGGGAAAGTAACCTTAACATCAACATCAGCGTCAGTTTCAGCACCTACAAGCTGATCTTCAAATCCCGGAATGAATGTACCTGAACCGATTTCAAGTTCGTAGTCTTCGCCCTTACCGCCTTCAAATGCAACATCGTCTACAAAGCCTTCAAAGTCGATAACTGCAATGTCGCCGTTTTCGATTGCTCTGTCGTCAACTGTGATAAGTCTTGCATTCTTCTTTTGTGTAGCCTCGATATCCTTATCTACATCTTCATCTGTTACAGTATGGTCAATTTTTTCCACTTCTATACCTTTGTAATCGCCAAGCTTAACTTCCGGCTTAGTTGTAACAAGTGCTGTAAATACTACAGGCTCACCTTTTTTGATTTCTTCAACGTCAATTTCAGGTCTTGCAACTGATTCAACACCTGATTCCTTTAGAGCTTCGTCATAAGCCTGCGGAAGTACGCTGTTAATAGCTTCATCATAGAATACAGCCTCTGTATAATACTTTTCGATAATCTTTCTTGGAGCTTTGCCTTTTCTGTAACCAGGTACGTTAAACTTCTTTACATTCTTTTTGTACACCTGATTAATTGCCTTGTCAAAATCCTCTGCACTTACTTCAAATGTAAGTTTTACAAGGTTTTTTTCGATTTGTTCATTTTTCACTGCCATAGTGATAATATCCTCCTTCTGTGTCCTATTACAGACATATTAACATAGCGTATATTATATCACTTATTTTCTTATATTTCAATCTTTTTTTTAATTCTTTACAACTTTTTCATAATTACATAACTTTTAAATATCGTTTTAGTATATTTTTACCCATTTTCGTATAAATTACTTAACTTCGTCTAACAATCCGGCAGTAAAACCAAGCGATTTTATAAGCTGCATATCCGACATTACCGTTTCTCCTGTTGTTGTAAGCATATCGCCCGATATAGCGGCATTTGCACCGGATTCAAAGCAAGATTTTCCGCCGTCGTCAAGAAGTATTCTTCCGCCTGCAAGTCTGATTGCGGCTGACGGATTTATAAATCTGAATATCGCACATATACGGCGCATATCGTCCTTTGTAAGTTTTTTATTATTTTCGTATGGTGTTCCTTTTATCGGATTTAACATATTTACGGGCATTGAACTTACACCGAGATTTCTAACCTCAAATGCCATATCAATTCTGTCCTCCATACTTTCGCCAAGTCCGGCAATACCGCCGCTGCACACAGAAAGTCCGGCTTTTTTAGCGGCTTTGATTGCATTTATTTTATCGTCATATGTATGCGTTGTACAGACGTTTGGAAAATAATTTCTTGAACTTTCAAGATTGTTGTGTACACGCGTTAAGCCTGCGTCCTTAAGTCTTTTAAACTGTTCTTCGTTTAAAAGTCCGAGTGACGCACAGACAGATATATCGCTTATTTTTCTTATTTCTTTGATAATTTCACATACTTTGTCAACTTCACTGTCTGACAGTCTTTTTCCCGATGCGACAAGTGAAAAACGTTTAATACCCTTGTCCGCACTCTTTTTAGCCGCATTTACGACTGTTTCCTTGTCAATCAACGGATATTCCTCAACATTGGTGCAGTGAAACGCCGATTGTGCACAATACTTGCAGTCCTCACTGCATCTTCCGCTTTTTGCATTTATTATTGTACATATGTCAAATACATTGTCACAAAACTTTTCACGAATTTCATCAGCCGCTTTGCAAAGTTCGTCAAGCGGTGCGTCTATAAGGCTCATTGCCTCATTTTTTGTTATCATTTCTCCCGAAAATATTTTGTTCTTTAATTCTTCAATCATTTTTCTCAAGACCTTTCCTATTGTTTATGTAGGAATTATATCACTTCTTATTTTTATTGTCAACTATTATTGATACACTTAAGTTTACAATCAACGCAAATAAATACACCGCTAAAAAGCGGTGCATTTATTTATAAATTCATATCAATTAAAATATCTCTTAAATTTTTCAATTCTTCGTTTGTAAAAGTAAGACCTTTACCCATTTTTTCATGTTCCGGTGCCCAATCACGCAAATCAAATTTAGGGTTTGCACCGTTCCATGAAACTATATTAAGCTCCTTTGTCCAACCTTTACTGCTCTCGGATACCGTTCCGATATGTTCTTTTATTTCAAACTTCAATTCAGCCATTATTTCTCCTCCGATTTAGAAATACATTTTCAAATATTCTTTTGTATTGTCGACCATTTCGTCAAACAAATTTCTTGCATCACTAACCGAAATACACATATTAGGGTCAGCCGCAAATGCGTTAAATACACCGTCAAGGTCACGATTTAAAGCACAATCGACAACTTGTTCCTGTTCACCGCACACACGGCTTATAAGCGGATAAATTGCCTGCGGAATATTTCCGGCAAATACAGGATTTAACGAATTTGCTCTGAAACAAGCGTTCGTTTCTACAACCGCACCGATAGGCAAGTTAGGAATTTGACCGTAATTCGGTATATTAACATTCGTAACAAGGTCGCCAAGTCCAAGCAATGCTCTTATCTGCTGTACACCCTCTTCGCCTGTTTCCTTTAATTCAAACTTTTCCTCGCCGCAGTAAAGTTTTTCACTTCTTTCAAGACGTTTCTCAAGGTCACCTTTTCTCCACGAAACAGGAGTTAATGCAAATCCCCACTTTTCAACGGTTTCTTTGTCTTTCAAATACCAATCACCCGGACAAAATTCAGCCAAATGTCTGTCCCCTGCCGCGGCGATACTTCCGTATCTTAAAAACAAGTCAATCTTAACTTTCTCACTGCATGAGAAATACTTATTCATCCAGTTTTCATCCGACTTCTTCACAAAGCCGTTATCTTTGTATTTCTCCGCAAATTCACGGTATACAGGGAAAATATCTATATCCTTGTACTGTGCCTTTGTAAGCCAAGTAAAGTGATTTACTCCGACAACATTAACTTTAATATCCTCACGTTTTACGTCTTTTATACCTTTAATATCTTCAAGTGCATTTACAAGCAGTTTTTGTGTACCGAACACTTCGTGACAACAGCCGAACGCCTTAATTTCAGGGAACACCTTATACAAAGTCTTTACGCACATTGTCATAGGGTTTGTGTAGTTGATTACCCATGCGTCAGGGCAACATTTTTTTATATTCTCTGCAATTTCTTCAAACATCGGAATTGTTCTTAACGCTCTCAAAATTCCGCCCGGGCCTGCCGTATCGCCAACTGATTGATATATATTGTATTTTTCCGGTATATGTACATCACTTTCCATTTCATCGAATGTGCCCGGTAAAATTGATATAACAACAAAATCCGCACCCTCAAGAGCCTCTTTTTCAGTTTCAACGGCTTTGTACTTCCACTGTGACTTACAGCCTTCTATATCCTTTATGCCGTTGCCTATCTTTTCGTTTTTCTTTGCCGCCTCTAAATCTATATCGTAAAGATAAACAGTACCGCACATATCCTCACACACCGCAAGGTCGCTCATAAATCCCCACGCCCAACCGCGTGAGCCGCCACCGATATAAGCGATTTTTATATCTTCATATTTATTGTTACCGTATTTCATTTTTCTGTCCTCCGATTTAATTTTATGACTTAATTATACCACTGATTTTCAACTTAAACAACAACAATATTGCTCCAAATCAAAAATGTACTGCCTAAACAGTACATTTTTTGCTTAATTATTTTTCAAATATTCGTCTACACCCTCAGCAATAGCCTTACCGATTTCATCACTTGACGACTGCAATATCGACAAGTCTGAGCTGTCGTAAAAACCGATTTCCATATAAGCAATCGGAACAGGGCATTTATTGAACAATATCAAATAAGGTGTATTTATAGGTGACTTTTGCGAAAGTCCCGTTGCCGCCGCAACTTTTTGATTTATGATATTACCCATTTCATTGGACTTTTCGACAAAGTCACTGCCTATAAATTTCTGTTCGTAATCCGCACCCAAAGCTATGTATGAAGTTCCTCTACCGCCTCCTGCATTTGAGTGGATACAAACATATGCCGCCGCGTCGGGAGCTGACGTTGTATCATTATTAGGGAAACAATACGATACACGCTTGTCCATTGACGGATTTTGTTCGTTTGACGTTCTCGTCATACGGACTTCATAACCCATTTGTTCAAGATACTTTTGTGTCGCCAAGGCATTGTCAAGATTGATTTGCGGTTCTGTATCTCTGTCAGCATTGCCCATTGAATACCAACACGACGCGTTTTCGGGCGACAAGCCTGTACAACCGCTACCATGACAATTTTCGCCAAATGTGCCGTTTTTATAGTGTCGCCATTCGCCCCAATTTCCCTTTGACTCGTTATATTCATAACCTTCGGCTGTTTTTTCGTCAGATGTCATTTCAGATGATGACTTACCGTGTCCGGCGTCAAGTACGATTACCTTTTTACCTGCTCCGGATTGACTTTTACCCGCTGTAACATCATCTATCCCCAACGCATCAGCCGCCGTCTTTACTGCATTACTTTCACCTGTTGCACCGTCACCGTCACCTTTAACTTCTTCTGTCGACTGCGGTGCAAACGTAGGCATTTGCATTTCCGCAAGTTTGGTTTCGGTATCAAGGCGTTGCTTTTCCATATTACTTTTTTGTATATTCACTCCACATATTACAGCTATACAAAAAACTATCGACACCGCCAAAAACACTGCCGCCCCTCTTAAACAGACTTTAAGTCTTTTATCACTCATAATCATCCCTGCGTCCTTTCTTTGTAAGACGTTTATCTCTGTACATTTCCGCGTCGGCTCTTGCGACAAGATTTTCAAAAGTCGTATCACCCTCCGTATACAACGATACACCCCTTGCAAAATCCAAATTCACATTATTTTCTTCATTGTATTTTACTCTGCACTTCTCAATGCGTTTAAGCACTTTTTCTATGCCGTCATCGGTAATGTCGTGAATCAACACTACAAATTCATCGCCGCCGATTCTGTATATCTTACCTTCATTTCCGACTGCCTCACGAAGTACTGTCGCAATACCTCTTATAAGAACATCTCCGGCACTGTGTCCCATTGTATCGTTAGCACGTTTAAGATTGTTTAAATCAATAGATATACAAGCCGGTCTGTTGTTGCCGATACATTCGTTTATATCGTTTTCAAAAGACAGTCTGTTGTTAAGCTCGGTAAGTCCGTCCGTAAATGCAAGATGTTCGTAAACCTCCGCTTTAAGGTGACTTCTGCTTTTTGCCATATACTGTCGTATCGTCCGTATTACCTGCATTAATACAAATATATACAGCCCCATTGAGAAGAAATATATCGTTTTGTCATCGCTGATCCGATACAATCTCACTATATCAATAATACTTCCTACAATCGGGAACATAATTGATATCAACATATATTGTATACTCTTCTTTTTGTAAAAAATAATCATTGTTGATAAAATCAATATCCCGAATAAGCCGATAAGAATATGCGTTACAAACAACATCATCTTATAATCGATTTTTAATACAAAATTCAAAAACGTCTGTACGAGCACATTCAAAACAAATATGCATGACATTGAGGTATACAATTTTTTAATAACGCCATCCACGTTAGTTCGTATAAATAACGATACAGCTACACTGATAAGCATTAATGACGTAAATTCAAAATAATACGGCAGATACCCGTTAGGTGCAATAATATGCGACACTTTAAACTGACAGGCAAGATATATGCCGCATATCACGGAAATCATACCAAGGTAAAACATTTTACCGCTCTCGTCATCCTCATACTCACTGCACCGTATTATTATTGCCAACAGCAAGAGTACAAAACCGAATATTATAATTAATATAGCTGTAATAACTTCCGACTGCTCGGATTTTAATATATGCCATACTATATCCGACCTGGTGCCTATCATCATAGGTGCAACGGAATACTGTATATGATCTCCCAAAAGAGGTCGTATTTCTAATTTTATCGTTTTTCCGTTTAAATCTTTTCCGATTCTGACAAGCCTAAGCTGTGTACCCATAGTTTTTGAAAAACCGTTTTGAGGAGTGGTCAAATCAAAAAGCTTTGTGTCATCCACATAAACGGTATAATCAAAATACCTCGACATAACCATTAAATACTGCGAATCATCAAACACATTCACTTTGTCAATCTTCTTCGTCAATACAATCGGTTCTCCCGTATATTTAAACCCACAAGGTAAAATCACTTTTGAATTATCTTTTTCAACGGTCCACGTCTTCAAAGTTGCAAATTCATCTTCCGAAAGTATTTTGCATTTGTACATATCTCCTTTTAGATACACAAACAAACCTATAAAACAAATAATAAACACAAGAATCAGAAACATATATTTACTGTTGAATTTTCTTAGCTTATTCATAGTTTTCATTCCATTCTATCATATTAGATAAAACTGTTTCGGTTTTGTCTACTTTAAACACTCAAAAATTACATCGTAAGATACGATTTTGGGAGCTGTCGGCATTATGTCGACAGTCTCTCTCTATATGTATTAATTTTATTTTACCATTTTCTATTGGGAATTTCAAGAGAAAAACTGTGTATTTTTAAAAACGCATTAAAAAAACAGACAAAATCGCAAGAATTTTGTCTGTTTTCGCATGTTACTTATTTCATCAAGAATTTATCCACTGCGTCAGCCGCCTGTCGGCCCTCTCTGATTGCCCATACAACAAGACTCTGACCTCTGCGACAGTCACCTGCCGCAAACACGCCTCTAAGACTTGTCTTGTGGTCCTCTTCCTTGGCAAGAATGTTGCTTCTTCCGTCAACATCAAGAGTAAGCTGTTTTAAAAGTTCCTGTTCAGGTCCTAAAAATCCCATTGCAATAAGAACAAGTTCGCAAGGTCTTACCTGTTCAGTACCCTTAACAGGAACAGGAGCACCTGTTGACCAATCAACCTCAACGGTATGAACAGCCTTTACATTGCCCATATCGTCGCCCTCGATTTTTGTAACCGTTGTAAGATACTCTCTTGGGTCTTTGCCGTAAAGCTCGATAGCCTCCTCCTGACCGTAATCGGTCTTTTTGATTCTCGGCCACTCCGGCCACGGATTATTTGGCATTCTTTCCTCTGAAAGTTCAGGCATAATTTCAAGCTGTGTAACGCTTTTGCAGCCATGTCTGATTGATGTACCCACGCAGTCTGTACCCGTATCACCGCCGCCGACAACAATTACGTTTTTGCCTTCGGCACTTATGAACATTCTGTCTTCAAGATTTGAGTCAAGCAAACTCTTTGTATTAGCCTTTAGGAAATCAACCGCATAATGTACACCCTTTAAGTCCGCACCTTCGCAAGTAAGCATTCTCGGTTTTGTCGAACCTGTGCAAAGTACAACCGCGTCAAATTCATTTACAAGTTTAACTGCCGGATAATTTTTACCGATTTCGGTGTCAAGTTTAAATACAACGCCCTCGTTTTCCATAAGTTCGACTCTGCGGTTTACGACTTTCTTGTCAAGTTTCATATTCGGAATACCGTACATCAAAAGTCCGCCTGCTCTGTCGGCTCTTTCAAATACAGTAACTCTGTGACCCATTTGATTAAGCTGGTCTGCGCAAGCCAATCCCGACGGACCGCTGCCGACTACCGCGACACGTTTTTCAGTTGACTTTTCAGGTAATCTCGGCTTTACTTTATTCTCCGCAAACATTGTATCTATAATATGGCACTCTATATTTCTAATCGTAACGGCAGGGTCGTGCATACCGAGTGTACAAGAGCCCTCGCAAAGTGCCGGACATACTCTGCCCGTAAATTCAGGGAAGTTGTTTGTAAGCGAAAGACGTCTGTATGCCTCGTCCATATCACCTCTGTATACAAGGTCGTTCCATTCCGGTATAAGGTTATTTAAAGGACAGCCGATTGACGTTCTTCCGATTTGCTTACCTGTGTGACAAAACGGTACACCGCAGTCCATACATCTTGCACCTTGAAGCTGCAACTGAGCAAGGTCAAAATGTGTATGGAATTCGTCCCAATCTTTCATTCTTTCCTTTGGAGGTCTGTCCTTAGGAAGTTGTCTTTGATATTCTAAAAATCCTGTTGGTTTTCCCATGATTTTAAATCCTTTCTGTAAGAGTTACCGTTCGGACTGTATAAGCCCGAACGATATATCAAACTTATTACGCTATTTCTACTTTTTTGCCCGTTACATTTTCAAATGCAATAAGCATTGCCTCATCTCTGTCTGTTCCCTTTTCAAGTTCTTCATCAAGAACAGTTATAACTTTCTTATAGTCGTTCGGAATTACCTTAACAAAATTCTTTACTTCTTCCGACCAGTTATTAAGCATATTTTCCGCAACGTCACTGCCTGTATATTTAACGTGATTTTCAAGCATTTCCTTTAGCTTTGCAATATCCTTGTCTGACAATGTTTCAAGTCCCACAAGTTCCTTGTTACAGTTTTTGTCAAGTGAACCGTCCTTGTTATATACATATGCAATACCGCCGGACATACCTGCCGCAAAGTTTCTGCCCGTCTTACCGATTACGGCAACGCAACCGCCTGTCATATATTCACAGCCATGGTCGCCGATACCCTCGACAACCGCAGTCATACCCGAATTTCTTACGCAGAAACGTTCGCCTGCCGTACCTCTGATATATGCCTCACCTTTAATAGCACCGTAGAATGCAACATTACCGATAATAACGTTTTCACTCGGAACAAATTTAGCCTCTTTACGCGGTACAACAATTATCTTACCGCCGGAAAGACCTTTACCGATATAGTCGTTACTGTCACCCTCAAGTTTCATTGTAACACCCGGTGCCAAGAATGCACCGAAACTCTGACCTGCACTTCCGACAAAGTTCAATTTAATGCTGTCTTCAGGAAGTCCTTCCTCTCCGTATGCTCTTGCGATTTCAGATGAAAGAATTGTACCTGTTACACGATTGATATTTGTGATTTCAAGTTTTGCCTCAATCTTCTTACCGTCTTTAATCGCCGGTTCGCAAAGTTTCAATAATGTGTTCATATCAAGAGTTTTGTAAAGCTCGTGATCCTGCATTTCATTATGGTATCTCTCATAATCGTTTGAACAGATTTTCGGTTGATACAATAGTGATGACAAATCTACTTCTTTTGCTTTCCAGTTACCCGAAACAGTCTTTTGGCTAAGTCTTTCAACGTGACCAATCATTTCGTCAACTGTCTTAACACCAATTTTAGCCATCCACTCTCTCAAATCCTGTGCAATGAAACGCATAAAGTTTTCAACAAATTCAGGCTTACCGCAGAAACGCTTTCTCAATTTAGGATTTTGTGTGGCAACACCGACAGGACAAGTATCAAGGTTACATACTCTCATCATTACACAACCGATTGAGATTAGCGGACCTGTCGCAAAACCAAATTCCTCTGCTCCCAAAAGTGCCGCTACCGCAACGTCACGACCTGTCAAAAGTTTACCGTCTGTTTCGATTACAACTCTGTTTCTTAGATTGTTCATCAAAAGTGCCTGATGTGTTTCGGCAACGCCAAGTTCCCAAGGCAAACCTGCGTGACGTACACTTGTCTTTGGTGCGGCACCTGTACCGCCGTCATATCCCGATACCAAAATAACGTCTGCTCTGCCCTTTGCAACACCGACTGCAATAGTACCGACACCTGCCTCTGAAACAAGTTTAACTGTTACTCTTGCGTCACGGTTTGCATTTTTAAGGTCATGAATTAACTGTGCCAAATCTTCGATTGAATATATATCGTGATGTGGAGGTGGTGAAATCAAGCCGACACCAGGAGTTGAATGTCTTGCCTTTGCAATCCAAGGATATACTTTACCGCCCGGAAGATGTCCGCCCTCACCCGGTTTAGCACCTTGTGCCATTTTAATCTGAATTTCTTTTGCATTCTGCAAGTAGTGAATATGAACACCGAAACGTCCCGATGCAACTTGCTTAATAGCACTGCTGCGACTGTCACCGTTTTCATCAGGAATATATCTTTCAGGGTTTTCACCACCCTCACCGCTGTTTGACTTACCGCCAAGTCTGTTCATAGCAATTGCAAGACATTCGTGTGCCTCCTGCGAAATTGAACCGTATGACATAGCTCCCGTCTTGAAGCGCTTAACAATGCTTTCCACACTTTCAACTTGATCTATTGCGATTGGCTTATCAATCGTCTTAATATCAAGCATACCGCGAATTGTGCATTGATGTTGCTGGTGTTCGTCCATTTCCTTTGCATATTCTTTATAAAGCTTGTAGTTACCTGTACGACAAGCCATTTGTAATTTGTAGATTGATTCAGGGTTGAACATATGGTATTCACCCTTTGCTCTCCACTTATAGTCACCGCCTGTTTTAAGTGCCTTTTTACCGTTTACTTTATCAAAAGCCTCTGCGTGTCTTAAAAGCACTTCCTTTTGGATATGCTCAATACCCATTCCGCCTATTCTTGTTGTTGTACCTGTAAAGTATTTGTTTACAACGCTTTCAGATATACCGAGTGCTTCAAATATCTGTGCGCCTTGATATGACTGAATTGTTGAGATACCCATTTTAGACATAATCTTAACAATGCCCTTTGTACAAGCCTTGTTAAATCTCTTTACGCCGTCCTCATATGAATATTCAAGAAGTTTTTCGTCTGAAAGCTCCTTAATAGCCTCATATGCCATATACGGATTGATACCGTTTACGCCGTAACCTACAAGACATGCGAAATGGTGTACTTCTCTCGGTTCGCCCGATTCAAGAACGATAGATACTTTCATTCTTGTACCTTTTCTGATAAGGTGATGATGAAGTCCGGATGCAACAAGAAGTGCAGGGATAGGTGCTTTATCTTTATCTACTCCCTTATCCGAAAGTATGATTATATTGTATCCGTTTTCGATTGCTATATCAGCCGCCTCGAATATTGTATCCATAGCGGTTTCCATATCGTTTTCCTGTTTTACATTAAACAATGACGGAATCGTTATTGACTTAAATCCTTCAAGGTCAATGTTTCTTAATTTTTCAAGTTCTTCGTTTGTTAAAATAGGGCTTAATGCTCTGACCTTACGACAGTTCAATTCAGATGATGTCAAAAGGTTTTGTTCACAACCGAAAAGTGTGTATGTTGAAGTAACAATCTGCTCACGAATTGCGTCAATCGGAGGGTTTGTTACCTGTGCAAACAGTTGTTTGAAATAGTTATACAAAAGCTGCGGTTTTTCCGACAATACTGCAAGCGGAATATCAGCACCCATTGCACCGATTGGATCGTCAGCTTTTTCAACGATTGATTTAATCGTTGTGTTAACATCCTCCCAAGTATATCCGAATGCCTTTTGACGTGTAAGCAACGAAAGTTTATCCTCACTGTTTTCGCGATTTACAAACATATTTTCAAGAACGATAAAGTTCTTCAAAAGCAAATGTTCGTTGACATTGCCTTTTGCGTTGTCCTTTAATTTATGCACCAAATCGTGCCATGTGTCACCCTTTTTATCTGTATTAAGAGGAAGATTGTCAATCTCAACAAGGGTTTTCTTTACCCACTCTGCATATGGCTTGTGAAGCGCCTCTTCCTTTTTAATTTCTTCGTCTGAAATAATCTTGCCCTTTTCTGTATCGATAAGGAGCATTTTACCCGGATGCAGACGTTCTTTCTTTATAATAGTAGACTCGTCAACATCTGTTACACCGACTTCAGATGAAAGAATAATCATATCGTCAGAGGTCAAGTAGTAACGAGCAGGTCTGAGACCGTTTCTGTCAAGCGTTGCACCGACATAACGTCCGTCTGTAAATGCAACAGCCGCAGGACCGTCCCAAGGCTCTGTGATACATGAGTGATACTCATAAAACGCTTTCATTGCAGGATCCATATCCGCATTATTTTCCCAAGGTTCAGGAATTGTCATCATTACCGCTCTCGGAAGTGAGAATCCCGAAAGATGTAGGAACTGCAAATAGTTATCAAGCATTGCGGAGTCAGAACCGTCCTCATTGATAACAGGCAAAATCTTATCCATATCACCCTCAAATTCAGGTGTCGCAAACATTCTTTCTCTTGCCTTAACCCAGTTTACATTACCGCGGATAGTGTTGATTTCGCCGTTATGGATAATGTATCTGTTCGGATGTGCTCTTTCCCATGACGGGAATGTGTTGGTCGAGAAACGTGAGTGCACAAGTGCGATTGCCGTTTCCATATCCACATCTTTAAGGTCAAGGTAAAATTCATTAACTTGGTCAGGTGTAAGCATACCTTTATATACAACCGTTCTTGCAGATAGTGATGCGAAATAGAAATAGTTGTCAAGACCGCTCTTTCTGATTTCCTTTTCTGCAAGTTTGCCGATAATATAAAGCTTTCTTTCAAATGAATCTGCATCAAGGCTTTCGTCACCTTTGCCGATAAACACCTGCACGATATGCGGCATTGCCTCTCTGGCACTGTTACCGATACATACGTCATAAACAGGCACTTCTCTTATACCGAGAAGTTTCTGCTTTTCACCGTCAATAATCTTTGTAAGTCTTTCAAGACTTTCTTCTCTTGTATCCTTATCCGGCGATAAAAACAGCATACCAACGCCGTAATCACCCTTTTTAGGTAGCTTAATCCCTTCATTCTTACAAACCTTTTTCATGAAGGCATGAGGCATTTGAATTAAAATACCGGCACCGTCACCTGTATCAGGCTCACTGCCGACACCGCCTCTGTGTGCAAGGTTTTTCAATATCTGAATTGCCTGATTAATAATGCCGTGAGAAGTTTTTCCTTTTATATTTGCAATAAAACCGATTCCGCAGGCATCATGCTCAAATTGCGGGTCATAAAGGCCCTGTTTTTCGGGTAATCCATTATACTCCATTTTTTTCAATCCTTTCGCTGTATTCCGCCGAACAAAAAAGACGTTTCAATCAGAACATACCAATCCATAAATTGATATGTACCAATCGAAACGCCTTTGTTTCGTCAAAAAATTATTTTGTTATCCTGTGTAAACTTATTATAGCACATTATTTTTGTTTTGTCTACTAAATATTTTACAAAATTGCTTTGATTTTTTTCATTGCTTTTATGGTATTTTCCTTAGTTGAGAATGCTGTAAATCTTACGTATCCCTCACCGCTCGGTCCAAAACCCGAACCCGGTGTTGTTACAACACCTGTTTCTTCAAGTAATTTGTCAAAGAAATCCCATGATTTCATACCGTTTGGTGTCTTTGCCCAAATGTACGGAGCATTCACGCCGCCGTAAACCGTAAAGCCTGCCTCTGTAAGCGATTCGCGGATAATTTTCGCATTTTCAAGATAATATGCGATAGCCTCTCTTGTCTGTTTATATCCCTCGTCTGTATAAACAGCCTCTGCCGCACGTTGAATTACATACGGTACACCGTTAAACTTTGTGCATTGACGTCTGTTCCACAATCCGTTAAGTTCAACTCCGTCAACCTTTAATTCGTGCGGTACAACAGTGTATGCACATCTTGTACCCGTAAATCCGGCTGTCTTTGAAAAGCTTCTGAATTCAATCGCAACTTCTTTTGCACCCTCAATTTCATAAATGCTGTGCGGTACGTCAGGGTCTGTAATAAATGCCTCATACGCACTGTCGTAAAGAATAACCGCGTCATTCTTCTTTGCATATTCAACCCACGGTTTAAGCTGTTCTCTTGTTGCCGCAACACCGATTGGGTTATTTGGGAAACAAAGATAAATTATATCAACCTTTTCTTCCGGAAGCTGAGGCATAAATCCGTTTTCTTCCTTGCAAGGCATATATACAAGATTATTCCATTTACCGTCTGTAAAGTCACCTGCTCTGCCTGCCATAGCATTCGTATCAACGTATACAGGATAAACAGGATCGCAAACTGCAACTTTATTGTCAACAGAGAAAATATCTCCGATATTTCCGCAGTCTGATTTTGCACCGTCTGAAACGAATATTTCATCAGCCTTTACGTCAATACCTCTTGCCGCATAATCCTTTTCAACAATCTTGTTTCTCAAGAAATCATAACCTTGCTCAGGACCGTAGCCGTGAAATCCCTCTGCCGTACCCATTTCGTCAACTGCCTTGTGCATTGCCTCAATTACCGCAGGAGCCAACGGCTTTGTAACGTCGCCTATGCTCATCTTGATAACTTCTTTGTCTGGATTTGCCTCTGTATATGCAGCCGCCTTTTTTGCGACTGTTGAGAATAAGTAACTTCCCGGTAGTTTTAAATAATTTTCATTTACCTTTGCCATTTTCATTTTTCCTTTCTGTTCTATGTTCAAATTTATAAAGTTATTGTTCCATCAAATACAAACTTTGCCGGACCTGTCATATATACTTTATTTTCATTTTTATCCCACTTAATATGAAGTGTACCTCCCAAAAGTACAAGGTCAGCCTCATTATCAACAAGACCGTTTAAATTTGCCGCAACCATTGTTGCACAAGCACCTGTACCGCAGGCAAGTGTTTCACCTGCACCGCGTTCCCAAACACGCATTTTTACAGTGTTTCTGTCAACTATCTGTGCAAATTCTGTATTGATTTTCTTTGGGAACAATTTATGCGTTTCAAACTTAGGGCCGATTTTTTCTATTTCAAGACTGTCCGTATCATCAATAAATGTAACCGCATGAGGATTACCCATTGACACGCCTGTAACCTTATAAACCTTTCCGTCAACTTCAACATCTTCACTTATAAATCTGTCAAGATTTGAGTCAATCGGAATATTTTTCGGAACAAGTACCGGACTGCCCATATTTACACAAACAGTCTGCACTTCTCCGTCTTTAACATTTAGGTCAAGAATTTTTATACCTGCCAACGTTTCAAGAGTAATCTGTGTCTTGTCTGTAAGACCTCTGTCGTACACATACTTACCGACACAACGCGTTGCGTTTCCGCACATTTCAGCTTGTGAGCCGTCACTGTTGTACATATCCATTCTGAAATCAGCCACATCAGACGGGCATATCAAAACAAGTCCATCCGAACCGATACCGAAATGTCTGTCACTTACGGCTTTAGCCGTTTCGTTTATATTCTCGACTTTCTCCTTAAAACAATTTACATATATGTAATCGTTTCCTGCACCGTGCATTTTTGAAAACTTAAATGTCTGCATTTACTTCATCTCCATTAAATATTTAAAATCATTCTTGCCGTATCAATAAACTTCGCACCTGTATCCATACTTCTTTTTTGTATAAATCGATGTGCCTGTTCCTCCGACATTCTGTGTATTTCCATAAGATATGCTTTTGCATCACGAATTATCTTTTCTTCTTCCGGTGTACGTTTTGCTCTGTGCTTTCTTCTTTCGATAATTCCGACAAAAGTTTCTACGGAATTTATTAAAAGCTGTCTGTTCAAAGGAAGTGTTACAACAAAAATATCTTGATTATATATACTGCTCTGCCTTTCGGCTTTGACTATGCTCATAAGTTTCTGACCTTCCATAAGGTCGTCATAAACATCATCGACAGTTCCGTCAGGAAGTTTATATCCCATAATTATAAGCACTTCGTCCATATCGGCTACAGTTCTTAAAAGTTCTGCTTTTGAGTGACAAACCGTGTAAACATCATAGCCACTGCCGTCAAGCATCATTTTTATTTTGTTGGCTGTTTCGTCTTTTGAAAAAGCCAATACTACTCTGTCCACCGCCGTCCCTCCTTTTTAGGAAATTGTTTTTAATTAATAAGCAATTAAATATTTTTCAATTTCCCACTGATTTATGGTACGACGATATTCTCCGTATTCTTCTTCCTTAGCTTCAAAATAGCTTGACGCGAATTTATCACCAAGCAATTCGCTGATAAATTCGGACTTTCTTGCAATTTTAATCGCCTCGTTAAGACTTATCGGCAAGCTCTTGACTCCGAGTGCCTCACGTTCTTTATCCGAAAGATTGTAGATATTAACATCAATACTCGGCGGAAGTGTTTCATTATCTTTTATGCCTTTCAAACCGGCTTTAAGGCAAGCCGCAAGTGCAAGATACGGATTAGCTGTAGGATCGGGTGAACGAAGTTCAATTCTTGCGTCACCGGGCTTTTTCGATGACGGTACTCTTACAAGCAAACTTCTGTTGCTTTCCGACCAAGAAATATAGCAAGGTGCCTCATATCCCGGTATAAATCTCTTATATGAATTTACCGTTGGATTTGTAAAGCACGCCATATCCGGTGTATATTTTAATAATCCTGCCGTAAATTTATGTGCCGTATCGGAAAGCTTTGACGGATCATTTTCATTATAGAAAACATTTTTACCGTCTTTTTCAAGCGACATTGTAAGGTGCATTCCGCTACCGCTTACTCCCGAAATAGGTTTCGGCATAAATGTTGCGTGAAGTCCGTTACGTTTTGCAATAGTTTTTACAACAGTTCTGAATGTAACAATTCTGTCCGCGGTTTTTAATGCGTCGTCATATCTGAATGTAATCTCGTGCTGACCAGGTGCCATTTCGTGATGTGACGCCTCGATTTTATATCCCATATCTTCAAGCGTAAGACATATTTCACGGCGGCAATTTTCGCCGTTATCAAGCGGTGCCAAGTCAAAATAACCCGCATTGTCATGCGGCTCTGTCGTAGGATTACCGCGTTCGTCCGTATTAAATAGGAAGAATTCACATTCAGGTCCCACATTAAATTTGTAACCCATTTCTTCCGCTTCTTTAACAACCGTTTGCAGAATATATCTCGGGTCACTTTCAAGACGTGTACCGTCAGGCTTATAAACATCGCATATAAGTCTTGCGACCTTTCCCTGATGCGGTCGCCAAGGGAAAATTTCAAATGTGTCAAAGTCGGGATGTAAATATAAATCACTTTCCTCAACACCGACAAATCCCATAATTGACGAACCGTCAAACATACAAAGATTATCAAGTGCGTCCTCAAGTCTTGAAGTTGTAATCGCAAGATTACGCATTGTTCCAAGCATATCCGTAAATTGCAGACGAATAAATCTTACGTCCTCTTCTTCGACCAAATCGAAAATATCTTGTTTTGTCAACATAACGAACTTTCCTTTCTAATTTCAATACTATATAATATATAAATCGTCCTAATATGCAAAAAAGGTGCTTCTATCCTATGAGGACGAAACACCTTTGCTCGTTGTAAATATTGTAACACACCTAAAAAAGTTTGTCAAGACTAATTTTAATTTATTATTTTTGAAAAAATATATATTTTATGCATATTTTATTGACTTTATTCATCAAAAAATGTATAATATTATTAAAGGAGATGGTTTAAATATGAAAAATATAAAAAAACTTATATGCTTATTAGTTATGACAGCTATTATAGCCCCGTCAGCAGCATTTGCCGAGGAGAGCTATAAAGTATATATTCCGAATGATGAAATTTCAATGTTCGCCGATACCGATACGGTACTCACTGACAACGAAAAGGAAGCCGCTAAAGATATGATTGCTTCCCTGCAAAATTTTGAAACAACATTCGATATTAGCGAGTATAATGTGTTGTCCGGCAATGCACAAAATTTCTTTCAATCATTCTTTTCATTGTTACAGAATGAACATCCCGAGATATTTTATTTAGAAAACATTTCACTTGGCACAAATAATCAAAACATTCTAACATTCACCTATTCAATGACAGACGATGAAATTAAAGAAAATCAAAAGCTTATCGACAATGAATGTAAAAAGATTGTTTCGACTATTCCTAAAGACGCTTCCGATTTTGAAAAGACTTTAATTGTTCACGATTACATTACTTCCCACTATGAATATGACACATCATATCAAATCCGTACGCTTCCCGATACAGTAAAAGAAAAAAAATGCGTATGTCAAGGATATTCATATTTATTCATGCATATTATGAACAATTACCTTAACATCGAATGTACAAGTGTACCGAGCATTGAATGCAATCATATGTGGAACAAAATTAAAATAGACGGCAAATGGTACAATGTCGATGTTACAGCCGATGACCCAACTCCGAATATGTCAACATATACCAACCACAGTTCATTTCTTTTAAGCGATGAAGATATCAAAACGGTTTCACCAAGTCTTCATTCAGTTTGGAACGACACACAATGGGACGGAACACCTGCAATAACAGCAGAAAGTGATGACTACAATGACTCCGTTGTCCGCAGTGCTTCGAATGTTGCTGTTATGGACGGCAAAATATATTGTTTTGACTCTGACAATAATCTTTGTACATTGGATGCAGAAAACAATACTTTAACTCCCGTATATACCGCTTCTACAGATTACATATGGTTTGTATACGGCAATCACTATCCATGCTATAAGTTAAGCTACAGTGCAATCGTTACGTATAACAACAAGCTGTATTTCAACTCACCTAACAAGGTTTTTGAATTTGACCCTGCAACAAATACGGCAACCGAAATATACGAATACACAGATGAGCCTGACGTTTCGGAAACATATTTGTACGGACTTGCCGTCAAAGGCACTAAGCTTTGCGCCGAATATTCAACTAATCCAAACAGCGGTGTCAATGAGCTTATTACAATTATAAACGACCCGACAATATCTTATTCATCAAACATTACAAAGAATGATAACGGAACATATACAATTTCCGTTACACCAAATATTGAAACAGATGACACACCGATTTTATATGTAGCCGAATATGACGAAAACCATATTTTAAAGCATATATCACCATACGAATGCACCGAGCCTGTTTCGGTAAATGTTGATGACGAGTCAAAATCATTGACTGCGTTTGTTTGGTCAGAAAATAAACAGCCGCTTGCAAAAACTACTTCAATTGATTGCAGCGATGCGTCGGATACTCCAACAGATAATATTATTGAATAAATTAGAAACGCACTCTATGCAGAGTGCGTTTCAGCGTGTAGACAAAAGTGTCTACACGCTGGCAGAGGTCGAGAAATGAGTTCGGATTTTGTGAAAATGAACTCGTCGGCGTACGTGGGTACGTTAGAGTTTATTTTCGCAAAAAGT
>OLNH01000605.1_pt1 | contig 28280 bp, 26 predicted proteins | sample 1643101 | NCBI WGS metagenome assembly OLNH01 (sample SAMEA3136758, study PRJEB25190) | human gut metagenome | biome: human gut; feature: human-associated habitat; material: faeces | place: Austria | collected 2013
ACGACACTGTTCAACTTTAGCGGCCGAGGTGTTCAACCTTGTCCGCTGTATTCAAAAATATATGAAAAAAGATATTTTCGATGATGTCACTCCCCCACCCGACCCGCGTCATGTCGGAGATATTCGTGCATATTCTCCGCAAGAAATCTCTAAAATGGCAGAGCGATTGAAAGATACCAATGTGAAGGTATCATTCTATATAGCATTAAATACAGGACTACGCGAAAGTGAAGTTTTTGCGTTGCAATGGACTGACGTAGACTTTGAAAACAAAAAGATAAAAGTCTGCAAACAACTTCTGTTCCAAGATAAAAAGTGGTGTTTCTGCCCACTTAAAACAAAAAATGCTTATCGTAGTGTCAATATCACGGATAGCTTTTGCGACTATTTGAAAAAACTCAAAAATGAGCAGGACGAAAGTCGAAAATCTTATGGCTATGGATATAAACATAATTTTGTAACTGACAGACTAATAAGAAATAAGGAAAATCTCATGGAAATTACAGATTTCATAAACGTGAAGCCTAACGGAGAAATGCTGTCCACAAATAGTATAAAATTCATGTCGAGAACTATAAAAAATGACTTGAAGATACAGTTTAAATTTCACAATTTAAGACATACATATGCCACAATATTAGCCGGAAACGGCATAAGCCCAAGATATGTTCAAGAAATGCTTGGACATTCTAAGTTGGAATTTACGCTAAAGTATTATACTCACACTACCGGATGTATGGCAGATACGGCAAGAATGGCGATTGACAAAAAGCTCCTTTTTATAAATCAATAACAAACTCTCGTAATTTTGTCCCAAATACTTGACATTTTGTCCCGGGTGTGTTATGATGTGATTATAGTGAATTAGTATATAAATGGAGGTAATACAATGAAAAAGAAAAATATTATAAATCTCATAAAATATTACTCCGAAAAAAATGATGCTGGGTTTAGAACTGAAGCATATGAAATAGCAAGTGATTTTGATAAATCAGGAGATTATCAGTTGTCAGAATATATTATGGCTTTAATGTCAAATGCAAATACATTTGTTCCGCAAATTAATGATGATAATCTCAGTTTTCTTCAAAAAGTACATCTAAATCAAGAACCACTACCACTGCCAGATGTCATTAAAGATGATATTGTTGGTGTTGTTAATGCGATAAACCATAACGCGGGTATTAACAAATTTCTTTTTGAGGGGGCTCCGGGAACCGGAAAAACTGAAACAGTTAAACAAGTAGCGAGAATTTTAGAAAGAGAATTGTTTATTGTTGACTTTGATTCTGTAATAGATAGCAAGTTGGGTCAGACATCGAAAAATATTGCAGCACTTTTTAATGAAATTACAAAATTGCCATTCCCTGAAAGAGCCGTTGTGCTCTTTGATGAAATTGACGCAATAGCACTTGATAGACTTAACTCAAATGATTTAAGAGAGATGGGCAGAGCTACTTCGGCAGTGTTAAAGGGGTTGGACAATTTAAACGATACCGTAGTATTAATTGCGACTACTAACTTGTATAAGTCATTTGATAAAGCATTATCGCGCAGATTTGATGCGATTATCAATTTTAATAGATACACACAAGAAGATTTATTGGATGTTGCAGGAACTGTAGTCGATGTTTTGCTTAGTAAATTTAAACACACAGGGAAAAATACCAGACTTCTCAAAAAAATACTAAAATTGATGAATCCTATTCCGTATCCGGGCGAACTTAAAAACTTGTTGAAAACCTGTGTTGCTTTCAGCAATCCTAATGATGAATTTGATTATTTGAAAAGGTTATACTCCACAGTTGACAACGAAATAGGATATGACTTGAAAGCGATGCAAGATTATGGATTTACAGTAAGAGAAATTGAAATTTTGACAGGTATTTCTAAAAGTCAAGTGTCACGAGAGTTAAAGGAGTAAACAAATGAATGATTTATTAAATTTGAAAGGTACATTTCAACAAGAAAATAGAAATTCCAGGCCGGGGCCTCCAAACTTGCCTTCGAACACATCGGTGTCTGTAACCCATATGAAAAAGCTTTTAGATGATCTGTTGGCGCTAAAAGAAGAATGGAGCAAAATTGAAATAATAAAGGGTGCATTGATCAGTGTGCAGTATATAGATGTAATCGCTAAGAGTCGTAGAATATCAGGATTTTTATCTAAAGGCAACATTACTGCAAATAGTTCAGTAGTTGGTGCAAAGTTTGCTGATGTAGAAATGCCTGACAATGTGATAGCGAGAAAGCATATTATAACTCATTATGTTCCAATGGATATTCTTGATGAAACAATCAAGAGACTTTCTTCCTCTGTAAGAATAGTAGAAAATTCCTTCGGGGGTGTTATTTCTGCAGAGACGATTAAAAAAATTAATGGCAAAGTAATTGATTTCAAACCTATAGGAATCGCTAAAACTACATTTTTGGAAATAGTTGTTGATTGCCACTATGTTGAGAAGTTTTTCATAAGTCAAGAAGATATCGATTTTAAAACAGATTCAATCATAACAATTTATAAAACAGATAACACCAATACTGTGTTAGAGAAGGTTGGCCTTAATGTGTTACCTAGTAGGATTTATGATGAAACTACCTTGCTTCTTACACCGGATCAATTATCTATTCTTCAAAGTAGAGCCGCATATTTAATTGCAATGGCAACTACAGACATATCCAAACTTTCAAAAGAGGTGCTATTGGGACCGACAGAGAGTGTGGTTACTATCCCGTCACCTACGAATGAACCCACAATAGGGGTTATTGACACTATGTTTTGGGAAGACGTATACTTTAAAGAGTGGGTAAAATTTGAAAAGAGAATCCCTAACGAAATTAAACTTGAACAAAAAGATTATTTCCATGGTACTTCTGTATCATCTATTATAGTTGATGGTCCTACAATTAACCCTGAGCTTGATGACGGTTGTGGAAGATTTATAGTTAGGCACTTCGGAGTTGCGACAAGCGGACATTTTAATTCATTTACTATTTTGCGTACAATAGATGAGATAGTAAAGGAAAATAGAGATATAAAAGTATGGAATCTATCTTTAGGTTCAGACAAAGAAATACATCCCAACTTCATCTCCCCTGAAGCAGCCATCTTGGATAAAATACAGAGCGAAAACGATGTTATATTTATTATCGCAGGAACTAATAAGCGCAATGATGACGGAAAAGAAAAGTATATTGGCTCTCCTGCTGACTCAATAAATTCTTTGGTGGTGAATTCAGTTGATTACAATAATAAGCCTGTGTCATATTCGAGAAAAGGACCAGTTTTATCATTTTTTAATAAGCCTGATGTAAGTTACTACGGTGGAGATAGAAGTAATCCTATAAAAGTCTGTTGCGAAACTGGCGGACAAATTGTTGCAGGAACATCTTTTGCAGCACCATGGATTGCAAGGAAAATGTCATATCTTATTGATGTGCTTGGTCTAAGTAGAGAAGTAGCTAAGGCTTTGATTGTAGATTCTGCAGTTGGTTGGGAAAAGCAGGAAGAACCTTCAAAATATGTAGGCTATGGTGTTGTACCCATTAGAATAGAAGATGTTATAAAATCCCAAGATGATGAAATTAGGTTTGTTGTTTCGGGAACATCTGAAAAGTATAACACGTATAATTATAGTTTGCCGGTTCCAATAAGCAAAGATATGTATCCATACATAGCGAAGGCTACATTGTGTTATTTTCCGGTTTGTTCGAGAAATCAAGGGGTGGATTATACCAATACTGAACTTGATTTACACTTTGGAAGGCTAGATGGAAAAACCGTCAAAACAATAAACGATAATAAACAGGGCGAAGACGGGAGCTATATATATGAGGGCAACGCTCGGGTATTTTTCAGAAAGTGGGATAATGTTAAACATATTGTAGAGTATCCTAAAAAGGGTGCAAGACCTAAAAAAGTGTATGAAACCAAGATGTGGGGATTAAGCATCAAAACTACTGAACGTCTTGAAGAAAAATACGGCGAGGGACTAAACTTTGGCGTTGTAATAACATTAAAGGAAATTAACGGTGTTAACCGAATAGATGAGTTTATAAAACAATGCTTCCTTAAAAATTGGCTTGTCACACCTGTTAATGTTGAAAACAGAATTGATATTTACAATATCGCAGAAGAAGAAATTGAATTTGATAATGAATAATAAACCAAATGATTAGTTAGAAATAGCATATATGCTAATGAATGATTGCAAGAGTGGAAAGACATGAGATGAATAAACTAAAAAATATTTTAATTAAACTGTTTAGGAGGAAACATATGAGAAAAGCATTATGTGTAGGAATAGATAGTTATAAAACCGCCAATGATTTATGCGGCTGTGTTAATGATGCTAATGCTGTGAAATCGGTGCTGGAACGTAACGGAGATGGTACGCTGAATTTTGATGTGAAACTTATGTGTGCAACAAGTGAAGAAACATATATCACTCGAAACACTCTAAAAGACGCTGTTACTGATTTATTTAAAAACGATGCAGAAATTGCAGTTTTATATTATTCAGGGCATGGTTCGTTTGACAGCTTAGGTGGATATTTATGTACAAGTGAAATAACAAGACCTGATGAGGGTCTTTCGTTAGATGATATTATGGGTATTGTTGGTAAATCACCTGTAAAAAACAAAATCATAATCCTTGATAGTTGCTTCAGCGGTGCTATAGCAAGTGACTATAATATGCCCGAGTATTCACAATTAAAGGCAGGCACTACCATTCTTGCCGCATGTGGCGATAAACAATATGCAACCGAGAAAAATGGTCATGGTGTTTTTACATCACTATTAGTAGAAGCTTTATATGGTGGTGCAATGACTTTGCTTGGCGATGTTTCACCAGGAGGAATTTATGCATATATCGACCGGTCTTTGGGTGCATGGGAGCAACGTCCTGTATTTAAAGCTAATATAAATAGTTTTATATCGTTAAGAAAAAATTCACCTCAAATTCCGTTGTCCGAGCTTCGCAAGATTACTGAAGTTTTTCCGGCGCCAAGTTATGAATATAAGCTTGATCCCACATACGAACCAGACAAGCATGAGCCAGTTGATAAAACTGTAAATAAAGATCACGAGGAAATTTTTGCTTTACTGCAAAAATATGTGAAATTAAACTTAGTGATTCCTGTTGGTGCTGAACACATGTATTATGCAGCGATTAATTCAAAATCCTGTAAATTAACCGTACAAGGACAGCATTATTGGAATTTAGTCAAGAAAAACAGAGTGTGAGGTGCAAAAGAATGAAGGTTAACATATTCATTCCACATAGATGGAATAATTTAGACTATTATATTATTCGAGAACTTTTAGATAAGACAAAATTTAATATAAGGGATTATTCAGTTCCTGCTGTTTCACCCTTCGACACTATAGATAGAAGATATAATGTAGATCCTCAAATTCAAAAACAAATAAAGTATGCACATGTGGTGGTATGTTCAAATCGGCCTGCTAACAACGCAGGAATGTCTTTGGATGAGATTTGTTTCGCAATAAATATTGGCAAACCGGTTGTAGCAATTAGAGTTACAGATAACACAAGCAGTCGTATCTCGATGCTTGGGATAGACGTAATTCCCAAACGCAAAGATTCCATTGAGAGTTGGATTAATAAGAATGTATAGAAAGAATTTAAAATAAAAGGAAAGGATACTGTTATATGATTTTTACAAAAAGATATTTGGATGAACAAGTTCAAAAAAATGTCATTTTAGAACATTCTGCGTTTGATAAACGAGAGGAAAGATCTGAATACGATGTATTTATTTCGTACAGTTGGAATGATAGATCGTATGCACATAAAATAGTGCGATTACTTGAAAAAAGTGGTTATACCGTATATATAGATTATAATGACTATAGATTAGATAGGAACAATGTATCAAAAACAACTGCACAATGCTTGATTAGTCAAATGAAAAAGTGTAAAGGATTACTTCATTTGTATTCCCCCAATGCTTCAATTTCAAAATGGTGTCCTTGGGAAGTGGGAGTCTTTTCAGGGATAAAGAATTTTAAATGTGCTAATTTACCTTTATTAGATAACGCAACAGATGATTTAAAAAAACAAGAATATTTAGAAATTTATCCATATGTAGATTATGAAATAGCTAAAAATACAGCAAATTATGATTTTTGGATAAATGAGCATAGTAAAAAATATGTTAGTTTAAGAGCTTGGTTAAATGGGCAAGAGCCATACGAGCGGTAATTATTGTTTGATTTATTAAACTAATATTTCTTGTATCTTTCTACAAAATATGTTATAATACAACTATAAAACAGTTGCATCGACAAATCTATGGGCAAGAAATTCTTGTGGGCAAACGGTGGGCAAATACACAATAAATGCTTAAAAATGCTGATAAAATCTACACTTTGACAATCGCGTTCCATGACGAGGCAAGACACGGAAAAGGCTTTGAAGGTATGTTAAAGAGATACTTTGGTTAAAATATTTAACGATTAAGGACTTGTTCACGAATGGACAAGTCCTTTTCTGTGTTAAAACATAACATAATTACATCCTACGGTTTATATACATAAAAAGGCGGTACATATGTACCGCCTTTTAAATTACAAATATTTTTCTTCAAATCTGTTCCACGACATCGGTTTATCGAACAAATATCCCTGTGCCTCATCGCAGCCCATTTCTTTCAAAATATCATATTCCTTTTCATTTTCGACGCCCTCGGCGACAACGGAAATATTATAATTTTTACAAATATCTATAACCGACTTTGAAATCATACAAGTCTTTTCATCTGTTTCAAGCTTATGAACAAGTTCACGGTCAAGTTTCAATGTATCGAATTTAACTTCCGAGAACAAGAACAAGTCCGCATATTTCGCACCGTAATTATCAATCGCAATATGGAAACCGTTATTTTTAAGTTCCACAATTTTGTCAAGCACATCGCTAAGACCGCCCTTAACCTTATCTTCCGACACTTCAATCACAATCGAATCTTTCGGGATATTATAATCAAACCAAATATCCATAAGATTTTCCATAAAATTAGGTCTGACAATCGTGCAATGCGATATATTAACCGACACAGGCTTAATATTCTTACCTGCCTCAATCCAGCCGGAAATATATTCACAGACGTGTCTGAACACATAAAGGTCTATCATATGCACCGTTTCGTTATATTCCATTGCGGGAATGAAATCCATAGGTGAAACAATCGTATCGTCCTCATCAAAATATCTGATAAGCGCCTCACTGCCGCAAAATTCTCCGTCGATTGCGGAAAATCTCGGTTGGAACCATATAACAAATCTTTCTTCCTGTATAAGTTTTTTCAACTTTTCCTGTGTTGAGAATGACACAAATGTATCATTATAAAATCTGTATCTTGCCGACTGACCGTTATTTCTGTAATAATATTTCTTATCCTGATACATTTTTTCATCGGCAATCTTTATTACTTCATCAATATCCGACGAATCTTTAGAATAATGAAAACCAATCGACACTTTATACTTCATTTCAGAAATCAAATTTCTGAACGCAGTAACCTTAGCTGTAAACTCCTTATCATTCGTATCATAGCACAACACGACAAATTCGTCACCGCCAACCCTGTACGAACATTCCTTGCCGAACGACTCAACAATCACGCTCGCTATATCTTTCAGCGCACAATCGCCGCCGCAATGACCGCTTTTATCGTTAATCTCTTTCAAACCGTTAAGGTCCATATAAAGCACGCCCAAGCCGCAATTACGACCTCTCATAATTCTTTCGGTATCTTCTGTAAACTTATTTCTGTTATATAGGCCCGTAAGCGAATCGACGTAGCTCAGCTCTCTGAGTTTTCGCGCACTCTTTTCGCGAATAATCATTGACGCAACAAAATAATCAAGTGCGTCAAAGAATGTCACAATTTGAGAAAATTTTTCTTCCGGCAAATTACTTGCGCCGATAAAACCGATTATTTTACCGTTATCGGCAATCGGTGACGCAACAAGCCTTTGCACACCGCTTTTTACCGCCTGTTGATATGCCTCAACAGAAATTTCTTTCAAATCTTCGACACTATTTAAAATAACATTTTCATTGCTGTCATAGGTCGGCAGCCACTTATCAACAACATTTGAATCCAAGCTTTTAAGTTCTTCCGCTCTCGAATTGACACCATTGTTATTCCATTCAAATACATTGCTCAGTTTATTTTCATCATAACTGAACACAAAAATTTTATCCGCTTCAAAATACTTGCCTATTATTCCAAGTAAATTTGTAAAGCTTTCTTCAAACGGTTTATTCTTGTGCATTTCAACCATACAGCTTACCAAAATATGCTCCATATCAAGACGTTGTTCAAGTCTTTTCTGAATTTCTTCAGTGTTGGTAATGTCAAATGCAATATCCAAATATGCCTTTTTACCGTCCCACACAGTATCCTTATGCTTAATAATATATGCTTTTTCCGTCATTACATTTTCACGAATATACTCAGAAAGTCCCTCACCGTTCAAGCAAGGACAATTCGTACATTCCGCACTTTTGCCGTGAAAAAGTTTATAACACGTTTCACCCAAACAATCGCCGAGAATTTTCTTTCCCGCCTCATTTATGTACAAAATCTCATGAGTTTCTGCGTCAGATACATATACAATTTCCGATATTGCATCTAATACATTATATATATCCAGCATAATCTGACTCCCTTCATATACCCTTAATGCCATTATAAATTATATATAAATCATTCTATCATATCAACCATTTTTTTGCAATAACAAATTTAATTTTTACATAACGGCAAAAACTATTCCGGCGATTATAACCGCCGCGCACACCATTTTATAAAGCGTGCGTTTTTCTTTGAACACAATTCGCCCGCCTATAATCGTAATCATAACCGAACATTGTTTTATAAGAGTCATTGCGACAACCGTGCTTTCCTGCTTACTGCACGCGATAAACAGTGCCTTATCGCCGATTACAAACAACACGCTCAAAATAAGTATCCAATAATTTTTGTATATCGTTCTGAAATCTATTTTTGTTTTGGTTACAATCATATAGCCCAAATACAATATTACCATAAAAAACATATACCAAAATTGAAGTTGACCGCTGTTCATACTCTGCATAAGCATTTTATCAAGCAGTTCCGAAACAGCGTTGCAAAGACACGATATAAGCACAAGTACAATGTATATCGGCTTTGTTTTTTCTTCGCCCAATCCCTTGCCTTTGGCATTTACGAAAAGCAATCCGACAAGCACAAGTGCCATACCTGCAATCTTATGTCCCGTCATAACTTCTCCTAGCACCGTTATTCCCAGTACTGTCGCAAATATTACGCGCGACATATCCATAATTCCGTAAAATCCAATCGGCAGTTTCTTTATCGCCTTAAAACTGCATATCCAAGCTATAAAAATTATAGCTGATTTTATCATTACAAATCCGATATAATGAAAATCTATCGACAATGCGTTTTTCATGCTCGGCGTCACAAATAAAAAGCTTATAAACGTGTAGAAAAACAGCACCTCCATAGCACTGTTTTTCTCCATTGCCTTTTTCTTTATTATATCTCTTACACCCTTTAAAACTCCGTAAAGGCATACGAGTCCTATCCACATTATTTTATCAGCTCCGTTAAAAATAAATTATCTAGCATTTGTGTACCGGATTTTGTCTTAAATATCTTCTCACGAACGTTTTTAACCGTTTCTTTTGTCATTTCGTCCTCATCTATATTGACAAGGAAGTCCGCCTCAACAAGTATTTGATAGTCGATACCGTCGATATTTGAATATGTGTGATGATGACCGACAAGGTATGACACACGTTCGATAACGTCTTTGTCATATCCCAATTTCGTAAGCATTTCCTCCGCAATCGGCGGACCTTCGATTTCCTGATATTTGCCCGCAGAAGAATTATATTTTTCTTCGCTTATCTTTATTCCTATATCATGCACATATGCGGCAGTTTCAAGAATAAGCATAGTCCTTTCATCAAGCTCCTCCGCTTCGCCTATCGCTTTGGCATAGCCGTGTACTTTTATAAAATGGTTTATGCGTTTCTTGTCACCTGCATAATACTTTATCATTTCTGTTGCAACAGTATTCATAATTATTAATCCTCGAACGGTCTTATTCTGTATGTCACGCCGATTTTTTTACAAATATCGGCACATTCCTTTTCTTCTTCATCTGTAAGCGTTGTCGAAACAGTCGAAAGCACAACTTCCTTTACATAGTGCTTTACATTTTCGGCAAACGTAATCATTGCGTCAAACGATTCGATACCGAATTTACTGCGTGTAAGTTCAAGATAACGTTCTTTGTTCGGCGTATTAAGGCTGATCGAAACAATATCGATAAGTCCGTCAAACATAGGCGCAGTGTTCTTTTTGTGAATAAGGTCGGCAAGACCGTTTGTGTTTATACGGATAGTTTTGTTATACTTATCCTTTATAAACCGACAGACTTCAAGCACATCGTCAAGTCTTTCGGTCGGCTCACCGAAACCGCAGAAGACAACCTCTTTATACTTATTCATATCAAATTTTGAAAATTCGTTTTTAACTTCTTCAACGCTCGGTTCTCTTTCAAGCCAAAGACTGCCCGAATGATTCATTTCGTCCCTCGTCTGTCTTAGACAGAATGTGCACGCGCACGGACATTTGTTTGTCATATTCACGTATAAATTATCGTGTACTTCATATAAAATAACCATTTTAATACCTCTTTCATTTTTCATATCTTAAATTATACCATATCACTGCATTTTTCTCAACTGTATTTTCACACCAAAAAAACCGCTCATATGAGGTTCTTAAGGACAGTAATATAAAAGGCAGTAACGATTGATTTCGTTTCTGCCTTTTATCGTAGTGGACGATGCCTAAATCGTCCCGTCTAAAGCCTTAGGATATCCCAAGCAATAGAGAAATGTGATACATTTTACCTGCTTGTTGCAGTATCAGACATCATTTTTTAAACACAAATAAATATTCGTGTGCGATTAACAAAAAATTATATTTCACACTATTTGTTTTCCAATATCCTGTTGCTTTACAATTATGCTGTTCTTTTATAATAAGCTCTTTGAGTTTGAAGCCTGCATCTTCAAATATACGCATTACTTCAAAAGACATTGGTATCATATACCCTTTTTGTCTTGTATCTCCCATAAGCACAGCGCAGAATTTGTCCTTTTTAAGAACACGATAACTTTCTGATGCAACCTTTTTCATTTCTTTAAGAAAATCTTTTACTTTTAATTGTGATAAGTCATTTTCTATGCCATCACTATATTTGATAATATTAGCATAGGGGGGATGTGTACATATCAAATCAATACTATCATCAAGTACAAAGTCAAGATTTCTTGCATCACCTTTTTTGATATATACTTTCCCTTTTGCGCTGTCTATATCAAAAGCTGTTTTTTCTCTGCATCGTTCAAGTGCGACATCATTTATATCTACACCGATTATATCTCGATTTAAAAGTTTCGCCTCAACAAGAGTAGTGCCACCTCCAGCAAATTGATCAAGAATTAAATCCTCCTCTTGAGAGTACCTTAATATAATATTTCTTGGTATGTATGGAGACCAATTACCACGCCATTTTGCATCGTGAGTTGCCCAATCGCCACGCTTCGGAAATGACCAATGCGTAGTCATTTCTAACTCAAAATCATCAGGTTCCCACTTTCTTATTTTCTTTAACATTTAATTATTCACCAAATTCTTCTATAATCATTTTTTCAATCATTTCATTCTTCGCAATGGTAAAATTCATTAGGTAATTCAAATGTCTGAAACCTTTAGCAAGTTGGTTTGTTGTTCCTTTCCAACAGTTTCCATCAGTAATTAACGCAAAGCCTATTCCATTTCTTTGAAGATCTGATTGACGATTTATATATGAGTCTATTATTTCTTCAGGTTTTGAACCACCGCCATTAAAGAAATTCACCTCAATATTAATGCATTTATGATTTTTCTTGTTGTATAATATAAAATCAGCTTTTCTGTTTGCAATATCTTCATCAATATCAAATCCGAATTTTTGTAGCACACTAAATTTTTTCTGCATGAGTAATTTTATATTGTGTTTATCACATGCTTTTTCAATTATAGGTTGACAAGCCAATTCAAATGCTGTACCACCTCTGTTTTTTCTTCCGTTGGAATCCATTCCTACTAAAACACCAACAATGTAATCTTGTGTGCTTTTTTCGATAAGAGTTTGAAATAAATATTTCAGTCCCATTTGTTCAAAAAATTTATAATACTTTTCTATAGTTTCTTTCGTCAATGGATTAGTTAGGTTTCTTGCATTAAAAGAATAAGTTTGAAAATCATCGCTATCAATATTGCTACCAATCACTTTAAGTAAATGCTTCTTTCTTACTTTATCGGCCTCAGATTTTGCTAATGCGAACAAATACGGAAAAATTTCTATAATGGTTGGAAGCTTGATTATAAGCTCCTTGAAAACATCAAAGAATGTATCATCTTCTTTTTTTATTAACACATCCATTGCATGGATTTCTATTTCATATTTTTTATATCCGTCTATGTTTGACCAATCAATATAATAATTATATCCCCTATTAGTATCAAGCAAATTACTTTCAAATAAATCTGCAAGTTTATTAATATCTTTTTCTATTTGCATATTCTTTCCTCCTCAAAAATTGCTAATAAGCAACTCTTTGATTTTTCCTCTTGCTTCGCTATTGCAATTTATCATACGTGTAGCTTCAACTCTTTTAATTTTGTAAGCAGAATAAATTTTATCAAAAAAATCATCTTCCATATTAGAATTTTTAGGATCTGAATTACTCACAACTACTTTTGCACCTTTTTTGTGCATATTCTCTACAAATTCAGCAAGTTCAATTTGTTCTTCATCATTAAATAGATTTTCTGTATAAGCTGTAAAACTTGCTGTTTCTGTCAAAGGTCTGTATGGTGGATCAAAATACACAAACGTGTGCTCGTCTATAAAGTCAGCAGAGTTTCGATAGTCTCCGCATACAATCTTAACATTTTGCAGTTTATCCGATACTGCACGAAGAGTTTTTTCATCACAGATAAGAGGATTTTTATATGATCCCATTGGCACATTAAAAAGACCTTTTTTATTAACTCTGTAAAGCCCATTAAAACAAGTTTTATTAAGAAATATCATCAATGCTGCCTTTTCAATATTTTCAGTTTTATTACCATTGATTTTCAAATCATTAAATCGTTCTCTTTTTGATATATAATACGATTTTCTATCTTCTGTTTCATTCGGTACATATTCAAATTGATAAGTTTTCAATAACTTAATCAATTCCTCAATATAATCACGGACTATTAAATAGGTGTTTATAAGTTCTGCATTTATATCACTTATATATATTTCCTCTAAATTGTACTTGCTTAAAACATCAAAAAGCACAGCACCACCACCAATAAAAGGCTCAACATACTTTGTAATAACGCCGCTATCAAAAGGATAATATTTTTCAATCTCCTTTAATAACTGTCCTTTGCCACCCGCCCATTTTAGAAACGGTTTTACACACTTTTCATCAATAGTATTATATCTTGTGCTTCGCGCATCAATAGGTTTTTCAGCATCTGTCGGTATAAGCCACATATTACCCAACATCTGAACATTTGCTATTCTATTTTCAGAACAAAGAACTGCCACTCGTCTTTGAGATATACCCCATTTGTCAGCAGCTTCTCTTGCAGACATAACTTCCATAGAAATACGCTCCTTATTTATTGTAAATAATATTATATTCTAAAACTCGAACAAAAGCAATACTAAAATATGAAATGTAATAAAAATGACAGATTTACCGCAAGGATAAATCTGTCATTTTACCACCCTTAACAACACGCCTCATTAAAGCGTTTTTTTATATTTTATTTCAGTCAAATTAACCTCTTGGGTGATTTGTTTCAACGTCGTCTACAAGTGTTTTTACAAGAGCATTCACGTCTGTAACAGTTTCATTTTCCGTTACGGCAACGCTGTGACTCATTACTGTACCCGCGTCCTCGCATGACCATATTGCGTATGTTGTTTTATTGTATGTGTAAATTTCAACTGCCGAATCGGCTACTTTGTAGTCCTCAACCTTAGTACCACCCGATATACCCGAAATGTCTGCGTCACCCGGTTGTGTACGAACTGTAATGTCTAATACATTTGTATTGTAAGTGTATTTGATTTCTGCCAAATTACTGTCGGCAAGGTATCTGTAGCTTTGTGCCTCGCACTTGCTACCCTCATCAAAACTGCTTGCGTTCAAATCTGCCACTTGATATTTTACGCTCTCTGCATTATTCAATGCCGCATTAAGCTCGTCAAGACTGTTATAATCTGTCCATGGGTTTGGAATTTGTGAAGACGGCTCTGTTTTGATTTCCTTTTCAACAGTAACTGTCTTTGTTGCCTCGTCCCAACCGACAACGCTGTGCATACCCTCAGCGATTGCTCTTACAGGCACAACCGTTGATGAACCCACGATTTTTGCGGGTGTTTCAAGTGTAACCGCGTCACCGTTTACATACATTACATCAGAATCAATCTGCATTGTAATGCTTACGTCACTTATCGAATCATATGATATAACAGTTCTTGTTTCGTCGTCCCACTGTACGTCTGCGCCAAGTGCCTCGAATATTTCACGCATAGGAACAAGTGTATGGTCATTTTCAATAAAAGGTGTTATTTCCACAAAAGAAACATTATTTCCGTTTACCGTAACCGTAATGTTATCATCAGCCAAAGCGCCTGCCGATACAGTCAAAACAGATGCGACAGTCAATACAGATGCTATTATCTTCTTATTCACAATCATTACCTCCAAAATCATTGTATTGTCTATATTATATCACAGATTGCAAATCAATTCAATACTTTATTTGATTGAATTGACTACTTCTTCCACAGGCTCTCTGCCCGTATCGGTTCCGTAAATATTATAATCGATTTTATCTTCGGTAAAATATGCCGATACATCATTTTCATATTCGTTATACACCGGCTCTGTATCGTCATTTCCGCTGTAATAATAATTTACGTCTATTCTTCCGCCGTTTTCTGATTCAAAAGCCGCACCGCCGTTATATGTATCGGTCGTTTCAAAACCGCTCGGAGCGTTTATTTCTATTTGAGGTGTCGGCACTGATGTAGCCATAGCCGAACTCATTGCCATTCCGGTGCCGATAACCGTATCGGCATTGCCTTCATCGCTTGTAATTTCGGTAGGCACTTCTTTTTTTGTACTGATTTCTGCTGTTCTGTCACTTGACATAAAAGCAGAAAATATTGTTGATAATTCGAGTGCGTTTTCCTCGATTGCACTTTCTTCGACAGTGACATCTTCCGTTATTTCTTGATTTTCACTGTTTTGTTCACTCTCGATATTGGGGATTTTGGTTTTATCCTCGATTTTAAGCGATTTGTTCTCGTTTGCTATCCGATTATTTACCGCAACTTTTTCATTGTCACTACTCTTATAGTCACCATTCTTTTTCTCCGTTTTAGTTTGACTATCCGAATAGTTATTAGGAGGGGGAGTATAGGGATTTTGAATAGTTTGGGGACTATCGGTAGGATACGGATATGAAGTATCCGCTGTATTTGAAACTACACTTTCCGACATATCGGACGGTGTCGGTGTTGAAACTTGCTCCTCAATAATCACGCCGTCATCTCTTGTTTTCTGCCAATACGGCATAGATATAACCGCCGCAGACACAACAACAACTGCCGCCGCAGCCGATACCGCATATTTTGCGTATCGCCTATACGGTAGGGGAGATTGTCTTTTCTCTGCACCTTTATGCGCATTCAAGATAACTCTGTTTATCATATCTTCACTCGGTTTTATATCGTCATTGGCTTGTTTATAAATTTTCCTAAACAAAGTCATAATCTCCTTTCAGTTTATTTTTAAGCAACATTCTGCCTCTGTGTAAATGCGATTTAACAGTCGATTCTTTTATGTCAATGCTTTCGGCGATTTCCCTCACGCTCATATCCTCATAATAGAAAAGATGTATCACCGTACGATATTTTAAGGGAAGGTCTTGTACAGCGAAATACACGTCACTTTTTTCGGGATTGTCAAAGGTTAAATCCTCTTCAAGCGGAACGATTTTCTTGAACCACGATGACATAAAAACGCTCTTTGAGCAATTTATTGTCACCCGAATGAGCCAAGCCTTTATATGTTCCTTCGACTCAAATTTATCTTTATTCTGTATAAATCGAACAAACACGTCTTGCGTCACATCTTCGGCAAAAGTTTGATTTTTCGTTTGTGACAAAGCAAGTTTATACACCATATCAAAATACTTGCGTATAACTTCGTCAGATGAAACGTCTGTTTTTGACCTTTCGTCTGTCATTAATCCCCCTCCCTTCACTTATAATACAATTCAGCACACCAAAAGGTTGCACTTTTTTCAAAAAAATTTTTATAAAGTGTGATAATGCGGAATTATATCTTCGTATGTTCCGTCTTTCATGCGGAAACCTTTAGGTATTACGCCGAGTTGTACAAAGTCGAGTTTTTTATACAATTTTAGTGCGTATTGATTAGTTGCGACAACAGCATTAAATTGAAGTATACCGTAACCGATTTCCTTTGCTTTTTTCAAGCAATCCGTCACAAGAATTTCACCTATATGCTTACCTCTTTGTGTTAATTTCACCGCATAACTTGCATTGCAAATATGACCGCATCTGCCGACATTGTTCGGATGAAGTATGTAGAGTCCGACAATATCACCCGTTTCTTCATCATACGCAATACCTGTATATGACTGACTCTTAAAAAATTCCAATCCGCTCTTTTCCGTAAGACATTCTTCCTGTGGAAAAGCCACTCCGTCCTCTACGACTTCGTTCCAAATTTCATTTGCGGCTTGTACATCGTTTTCATTAAATTCTCTTACTTTTATGCTCATTTTCGTCACTCTCATTTCATAATTTAGTATCTAACAAATTATATATAAAACGAATTATCATGTCAATAATCTTTATTGAAATAAATATTTTATGGCGAGGATTGTCAACCGCTTTACACAAAAAAACATCACCGCTTAGAATTTTAAGCCATGATGTTTTCCCTATTCAAATCAAAAAAACTAAACGTAAGATAGTAAAACTATCTACATGAAATTTCTTTTTATTAATATTTTATTTATCAACCAATATACAATTCCCCCTATCATGTATGCAACAATATCCCCTATATCAGACACAGTGTTTTTTCTAAATAGTGGTGTTACATATTCCCAAAATAGTCCCGCACTGAAAATGATTAATAAAATTTGCCATAGTTTTGTCATTTCTTTATTACAGAAACTAAGTATTACATTGCAATATGCTATAAAAGTAATACTTCCGATAAAATCGTTAAAGTAGCACGACATAAACCACCTTAAAAACTTTATAGATATTTTTGTTTTGATTAATTGATTTACTGCATAAAGCACAAGTGTAATTGTTACTATAATAAAATTATGTCTTTTTCTCATTATCCAATCAACGCAAAAATAAATAGTGCAACAAGGATAGCACCCACAACTCCCCAAAAAGACATTCCTCCGCCATTATTTGCCATAATAATACCTCCTCTATAAATTTTATTTAATATTTTGTATTACTATTATATATTAAAATCCTAAAAAAGTCAACTATTCCAATACTAAATCAACCTATTAAACACATATATTATAGTATAATAAATATATAGGGAGGTTTTTATATGATCAACTTTGGAAACAAACTGAAGCTTCTACGATTGCAAGACAACATGACCCAAGAGCAATTAGCTCAAAAATTAAATCTTACCAAATCAGTAATTAGTGCTTATGAAACAGGTTTACGCCTTCCTTCCTATGATGTTCTTATTCGCATCGCGAAAATTTTTAATGTAAGCACTGACTATCTATTAGGATTAGAACACAAACAAGAAGTAGATTTATCTGGGTTATCACAAGAAGAAATTAATGCTTTGCTAAATCTAATTAAAGCTATGAAACAGAATTAATATATTATTATCTTAAAGATTTTCCTTATAAAAAATATATATAAATAAAAAAAACGGAATGCAGTGCATTCCGTTTAAAAAATCAATTATTCAGCAACGAATGGCAATAGTGCTATAATTCTTGCACGCTTGATAGCTGTTGTAAGCTGTCTTTGGTGCTTTGCACAGTTACCGCTGATACGTCTTGGCACGATCTTGCCTCTTTCAGTAACGTATCTTCTAAGCTTTGCTGTATCCTTATAATCGATATGCTCAACCTTATCTACGCAGAACATACAAACCTTTTTCTTAGGTCTTCTTGCTCTCTGTGGTCTGTCATTTCTTTCAGCCATATTATTTTCCTCCTATCAATTTTTATCACGCGGATGTTAGAATGGCAAATCGTCTTCCGAACCGTCAAGATCCGAAAAATCGCCCATATCAAAATCATCACCAAAGTTTGGTTCACTTCCTTGTGCAGGCTGTGATTGAGGAGCGTTAAATCCGCCCTGATTAAAGCCTTGGTTCTGATAATTTCCTCCGCCTTGAGTACCTGATTCGGCTCTTGAACCGGTAAAGTAAGCCTCGTCTACAACAACTTCCGTCGCATACTGCTTTTTACCGTCATTACCGTCCCAACTTCTCGATTGAATACTTCCGACTACCGCAATCATACTGCCCTTTTGGAAATATCTTGCGATAAATTCACCTGTCTGACGCCATGCAACGCAGTTGATGAAATCAGCCTGCTGCTGAGCATCTTTACCGGCGAAACGTCTGTTTACCGCGATTGAAAATCTCGCAAGTGAAACACCGTTCGGAGTCTGACGCATTTCGACGTCGCGTGTAAGACGTCCCATTAATATAACTTTGTTCATACTTACACCGCTTTCTTCACAAAAGACTATTCTTCGTCTTTTCTGATAACAATAGTTCTTAGGATACCTTCTGTAATCTTGTACTGTCTTTCAAGTTCTTTAGGGAACTCGCTGTCAGCCTTGAAGTTTACAAGATAGTAGAAACCTTCTGTTCTATCATTAATTTCGTAAGCAAGTCTTCTCTTGCCCCATTCGTCAACAGATTCAAGTTCACCGTTCTGTTCGATAAGTGTTGTAAACTTATCCTTTAGAGCAGTAACCGTTTCCTCATCAAGTGTTGCGTCAATGATAAAAATTGTTTCATAGCTGTTTAGTATTTTTTCAGCCATTTTCTGCACCTCCTTATGGACTTTTGTCCCACACATACCCCGTGTGGGCAAGGATTGCTTACGTTTACCGCAAGCCTTGTAATTATATATCTTTTTTCAGCAAATGTCAAGCATTTTTTACTATTTTGCTCTATATTTTTCACTGCTGACAAGATAATCGTAATATTCGCAAAGCATTTCAATGCCTTTGCCGTTTAGTTTTGTTAAGTCGAAGTCGATATTATCAAGCAATTTCACGCTGTACCGTTCGTCCGTTCTGCCGCAAAGGTAGTCAACGGGAACTTTGAAAAGTTTGGCAAGATATGTTATCGCCGCCACTTCGGGAATACGCTCGCCGCTTTCCCAATTTGCGATACACGTTCTTGAAACATTCATTCTCTCCGCAAGTCCCGCCTGCGTTATAGCGTTTTCTTTTCTCAGTTCCCTAAGCCTTTGAGCAAAGCACTTTTTGAACGTACCGTTATTCTTCTTTATCATTTTCTTCATTAACTGCGGCACTTTCCTCTGCATCGTTTTCGAAATTTCCCCTGCCGCTTTTTACACGGTTGAATATCTCCATAAACTGATCGCCGGTAATAGTTTCCTTATTGATAAGAAACTCTGCGATTTCATCAAGTGCGTCACGATTTTCTTTCAATATATTAAATGCCTTTTCGTGACACTCTTTCAATACGCGTACAACTTCCTTATCAATATCTGTCTTTGTTTCCTCCGAACAGTTTGAAACATTTCTGCCGTCAAGATATTTATTCTGTATGCTTTCAAGTCCGGCCATACCGAATTTTTCCGACATACCGTACTGAGTAATCATATTTCTCGCAAGTGACGTTGCACGTTCAATATCGTTTGACGCGCCTGTTGTCTGCACGTTGAATACAAGTTCTTCCGCCGCACGGCCTGCAAGGAACACTGTAATCTGGTCAACTATTTCATCTTTTGACATTAAATAACGTTCTTCCTCTTCGGGCATTTGCATTGTATAACCAAGCGAACCCATAGTTCTCGGAACGATTGTGATTTTGTGAACAGGCTGAGTATGTTTCTGTACCGCCGTTGCAAGTGCGTGACCGACTTCGTGGAACGAAACGATTCTCTTTTCCTTTTCGGACAAAATTCTGTCTTTCTTTTCTTTACCGGCGATTATGACTTCAACAGCCTCCATAAGATCTTCTTGACTTACGGTCTTTCTGTTACATCTTACCGCTCTTAAAGCCGCCTCATTTACCATATTTGCAAGGTCTGCACCTGCCGCACCGCTTGTTGCAAGTGCCATTTCGTGAAGATTAATGTCAGGCTCTGTTTTAACGTGCTTGATATGCACACGCAAAATATCTTCTCTGCCCTTTAAATCAGGCTTTTCAACAATAATTCTTCTGTCAAATCTACCCGGTCTTAAAAGTGCCTTATCAAGCACTTCCGGACGGTTGGTTGCCGCCAAAATAACAAGTCCTTTTGACGAATCAAATCCGTCCATCTCGCTTAACAGCTGATTTAAAGTTTGTTCACGTTCATCATTTGAACTAATCTGATTGTCTCTTGATTTACCGATTGCATCAATTTCGTCTATAAATATAATACAAGGTGCTTTTGCCGACGCTTGCTTAAACAAGTCACGAACTCTTGACGCACCGACGCCGACAAACATTTCCACAAATTCCGAACCGGAAAGCGAGAAAAACGGCACTTTCGCCTCACCGGCAACCGCTTTCGCAAGAAGTGTTTTACCTGTTCCCGGCGGTCCGACCAAAAGCGCACCCTTAGGCTGTTTTGCACCGATTGCAAGATATTTTGACGGATTATGAAGATAATCGACTATTTCGTCAAGCGATTCTTTAGCCTCTTCCTGACCCGCAACGTCCGCAAACGTTACACCTGTCGCATTTTCCACGTTATACATCTTTGCATTGGACTGACCTATTCCCATAATTCCGCCGCCACCGCCGATTTTCTTCGACATTGAACGTGTCAAAATAAAGAACAGTAAATAAATAACTACCAACGGCAATATCCATGTAAGGAAGAAATCAAGCACGGGACTGTTATGCTGTATCGGTGTAGAATACTTCACGCCGTGACTGTCCAAATCCGCAAGAAGTCTGTCGTCAGGGATATATCCCGTATAATACACATTTCTGCTGTTTTCCTTTGCCTGTTCTATAACCGCGTCTGTATCTATGCCCATCATCTTCATAAACTCGGTTGTTTTAGGCGTTGTTATCGGCTGTGATTCGTCATACTTTTCATATATGACAATCTGCTCCGACTGCAAAATAACCTCGTCAACTTTATTTTCATCAAGCATAGTCAAAAATTCACTGTACGATATTTCCTGTTTCTTCGGTGTCTGCAACGACAGCATTACCATATTTAAAATAACTGTCGCAATAACCGAAATCACCAAAAATATCAATAACGGATTTTTCAGCGGCGAACGGTTTTTCTTTTTATTATCCATAAATGTTCCTCCACGTTTTTCTTCATATTTATATATAACTAATATTAAAAATGTCAGTCAATAAATATTGTAGCACTTTCCTCTTATTATTGCAATGTTAAATAAATTTTTTAACACAATTTTATTAAAATTCACAATTCGGAAATATATTATTTTAATTGACTTATATATAAAAGAATGATAAAATATCAGTATCTGAATATTACTACATTAAATTCAAAACGAAAGGATGAATAACTCATGAAAAAACTAACAGCAATTTTGACATCACTTATTATGACACTTTCCGTCATATGCCAGACATCGGTTTTTGCTGCATTCAGCGACGTAGGTGACGATAATACTTACAAAGACGCTATTACAACTTTAACAAAGCTTAAAGTTATTGACGGATACGAAGACGGTACTTTCAAGCCTGACGGTCAAATCACAAGAGCCGAATTCACAAAGCTTATCGTATTTATACTTGGCTACAAAGACCTTGCATACGACTCATCAGACTTTACTGATGTTGACGCTTCACACTGGGCAAAGAACTATATTCAAACCGCCTACAACCTTGGTATAATTGCAGGTATGGGCGACGGTACTTTTGCTCCGGACGCTCCTGTAACTTATGAACAAGCTCTTAAAATGGTAGTTTGTACATTAGGTTATGTTCAGTTTGCCGAAAATCTCGGCGAATGGCCGGAAGGTTTCATTAAGCAGGCAAACACTCTTGACCTTACAAAGAAAGTCAATTCAACAGGTTACAGTGAAGGTGCAACAAGAGGTATGATTGCACAGGTACTTTACAACGCACTTGAAATACCTATATACGAAAACAACGGTTACAACTGGGTTGCAACAGAGAAAACTCTTATGAAGGATTACCTAAAAGTTAAAAAGCTAAAAGGTACTCTTGTAGGTGTTGAAGATTACTTGACAGAGGACTGCAAGCAAGACCTTAACGAAAGTGAAATGGCTATCTTGCCGAACGACAGCAGTGACATTGTAAAAATCGACTTCTCGGAATTCACTTCAAACGTTACAGATATAAGCAAATATCTTGGCAATACTATCACCGTTTACTATGAACAGTTGACAGACAAGGACGACAGAAAGCTTATCATCATTGACGACGAAACAACAAAAAATTCTGAAATCAAATTAGATTATGAAGATTTAAACAGTTTTTCCGGCAACTCACTTAAATACTATGATTCATCATCAAAGCTAAAGACTGTAAAACTAAAAGAAGATGAACTTACAGTAAGATACAACGGCAAACTTGTTGAAAAGAACGAAACCGTAACTCTTACAAATCCGACAACAAAGCAGGAAGAAACATTCTCACGTGAAGAGGCACTTGAACAATGGCTTACTCCTGACACAGACTACACAATCTACGGTGACGTTAAACTTACAGACAGCGGTGACGACGGCACAATAGATATGATCCAAATAAACAACTATGACACAATAGTTGCTTATGCCACTCCTACAACAACAGATTACCGTATAACAGACAAGCTCGTAACAGGTAACTACTTAATCCTTGACCCTCAAGCGTCTGATTATACATACACAATCACAAAGAACGGTTCGGAAATTCCTGTTACGTCAATTTCCGCAAACGATGTAATTCTTTATACAAAGAGCCTTGACGGTTCGTACTACACACTTCTTGTTACAAACAATCCTGTTAAAGGTTCAATCACTTCAATCGGTTCAAACGGCGATAAAATGACAATCGGCGGTAAATCATATAAAATCGGCAGCAAGTGTGAGGCATACATAAACGACAAAGACGGCAAAACTCTTAAAACAGGCGTTTCAGGTACATTCTATCTTGACGCATTTAACACAGCCGTTTTCGGAACACTTGAACAGACTGCCGTAATTCCTTACGCTTACATCACAAACGCATTTATCGACCGTGACGAAGGCGGTAAGATTTACATTACTGCATATGCACCGACTGTTTCGGCAAGCAGTGCGTCGTCATATCCTGTAAAGGATAAAGTTAAGTTCAACGGTGCATCAATCAAGAGTGAACTTATAATCGACAAACTAAAAGCATCAGCCGATTATACAAACGATGATACAGAATTGGCAGATCATATTTACGGTGCAGGAAAAACTCCTACACTTACAGGTTTTTCACAACCGGCAAGAGTTACAATAACAAACGGTGAAGTTACACAAATCGTTGCTCTTACATCTGATGAACTTCAAACTCAAAATGACGACAAAGAACAAATCGCAAAGTGCAAAGCTGCCGATAAGTATACTTATTCATCAAACAGTTTCTCGCTTAACGGCAAAACAGCATTTTCAATAAACTCTTCAACAGTTGTCCTTTATGTTCCGGCAGACAGAACACAAAGAGAAAAATATGCTAAAAAGACCGCGTCATCAGCTTTTACAACAGGTGATACATACTATGTAGAAGCATACGACATCAGTTCATCAAAGGTTGCCGGACTTTTGGTACTTTACGGAAATGACGGTACACTTACATCAGTTAAGAAAGATACAAACTTCTCAATCGTTTCTACTTTACCTGAAAGCGTATATAATGAAGTAAAAGATGATTCAGTTCTTCAATTCAGCGTATTCGCAGGTTCAAACACAGAAAAAGCTTGGACAACTTATGACCGTACAGAATTTGCAGACGTGCAAATCGGTGACGTTATCCAATTCGCTTATGACAGCGATCAGCTTGCACAAGGACGTATAAACAACATTAAGTTTGCAGACATCGCAGAAGTTCTTGACGGCAAGACATATGACGGCAAAAAGTTCAACTGGGAAGAAGAACAAGACCCTACAGAAGATAATAATTATCAAAAATACAAATTCGATTACAGATTTAAAAAGAACGGTACTGACGAAGACGAAGTTTACAACAGCACATCAACAGGTACAGTTCCTTACTCAAGAGCTTGTATGTACAACATCAGCCAAGTTCTTACTGACGAAAAGAAGATTTATGTAACAAAGACAGGTTTTGAAAACGTTGACGGTACATATACTCTTGACGACAGCGATTACGAAGAAATCACAATCAACGCGTCAACAAAGATTGTTCGTATGGACGAAGACAGAGATGAAATCAGCAGATATGTCGATAACACAACAACAGACCTTTCAATCAACGATTTGAAAGACGCTAAAAACTATGGTGAAGATTGTTCAAAAGTTCTTGTATGCTCATCAAAGGGTACTGCAAAACTTATCGTAATCTACAATTAATCACAAACAACAAAAAACAAGTCACTTTGAAGTGACTTGTTTTTTTATTTACTTAACTTCTAATTTTTCCTGTCCGCTGTATCTCGGAATTTCAAATTTATACTTTGCCGTTGGGAATGCCTCGAACATACTGCTCATACTCTTTGCCTGTTTTGACGCCCACGCAATATCGGTTGCGTATTGATGTTCGGCAGGTTTTTCAGGGTTCCATCTCATTTTATACAAAGTATTCTGCCCGTATTTGGAATTATTGATATAATTTTCGCTTATCCACTTTGCGCCGCCCTCGATTGCCTTTTCTACACTCGTCCAGCCTTGCTTATACGCATATTCCGCACCGGCGTCAATCGGTGATTCGTCCACCGCACCGATACCGAACAAGTTATACACCGTTGTACCGTTATATTCAACACCGTTTGCAAGCTCAGACGAACCGTTACCTGTTTCAAGGCATGAATGAATTACAAGATATACTTCACTTACATTGTTATCATCAGCCGCTTTCTTGAATTCACTGCCGTGACCGTCCAAAACGCCTTTACCCTTTAAATAAGTATCAAGTGTAGCGGAATCAACATTGTTTGACACACTCAAATCCATAAACTGATACTTTTCATATCCCGACACAAGATTTTCCGGATTTACATACTGTTCAACATTTTCCTCACTCGCCGGGAACACACCGTTTGTAAATACAGTCGGTTCTGCGGTCATTTGTTCTTCAACCATTTCATCAACCGTCATATCACAGTCGGTGTACACAACAGGTATATCCTCTTTACGTTTTTCCCACGTTGTAACGGTAACCGTGCATTTTGCCGTATAATCGCCGTCCTCCGTTTTTGCGTAAATGTCGGTTGTTCCGACACCGCAAGGCGATACAAGTCCCTCACTGTCCACAGTTGCAATCGACTCGTCGTCACTGTACCATCTGACTTTTTGTATAGTCGCGTCTGTCGGCGAAACCATAGCCGTAAGTTTTGCGGTAATAGGCTTATCCGCATACAATGTCATTTCACTTTGCGACATTGCAACGCCCTCTACTCCCTTAACAACGCTTACTTTCAACTTTGACAATGCGTTTCCGCACATTATATCAATGAATGTATCACCTATTTTGTCAGTCGGTGTAACAACACCGTTTTCGTCAACTGCCGCAATCGTTATATCTTCGGATTTATATGTAATTTTCTTGTTTGTCGTGTTCAGCGGCATAACCTCCGCCGCAATTTTATACGGCTCATTTTCTTTGCCCGCATAAAACAAAACCTTGCCTTGCTTTAAATTTATGCGTTGTGCCTTGACTTCGTCCCAAGTTGACACAGGTGCAAAATATACTTCGTCCGACACATATGTATCGTCATCTATTTCAACTTTGTACGCACCTTGTGCCGAACCTGTCAACACGGTAAGCACAGCCACGCACGCAAATATCTTTTTTACTGTAGGATTTTTCACTTTAAAAATCTCCGTTCCGTAATATTCTAAACTGTATTTTATATAATTCTCACCCTTATGTCAATGGAAAATATAATTTTATACGCAGTTTTCTGCTTAAAATATGACTTTTTTCTCAAAAAGTCATTGTAAATTCAATAAAAATAGTATATAATTATATAGTATATTCAGAATTAGATTTAAGGAGGGTTTTCAATAGATGGAAAACACAGAGCAAACACAAGAGCAATTATCGGCACTTTTGCAAGTCCGCAGAGATAAGCTTACAGAACTTCAAAATGACGGACGTGACCCATTTAAAATCACAAAATTTGAGAGAACACACACATCTGCTCAACTTAAAGAAAACTATACAGAGGAAGACCGTGAATTAAAGAAACGCGGCAGTGACGAAGTACAAATCATAAAGGCACAAGTATCTCAATTTGACGGTCAGACTGTTTCAATCGCAGGACGTATTATGTCAAAGAGAGGTATGGGTAAAGTCGGTTTTGTTCACGTTTCTGATATAGACGGACAAATTCAGCTTTTTGTTAAAAAGGATATTTTGGGCGAGGACGAATACGCTCGTTTCAAAAAGCTTGATATAGGCGATATTATCGGTGCAGAGGGTGAAGTTTTCACAACTCAGACAGGTGAAATTTCGGTAAGAGCAGAAAAAATCACTCTACTTTCAAAATCACTTCTTCCGCTTCCGGAAAAGTTCCACGGTATGACAGATACAGACCTTAGATACCGTCAAAGATATATCGACCTTATTATGAATGCCGATGTTAAAAAGACATTCATCAACCGTTCAAAGATTATTGCGTCAATCCGCAGCTACCTAAACGGTCAAAATTTCCTTGAAGTTGAAACACCTATGCTTGTCGCAAACGCAGGCGGTGCTGCCGCAAGACCGTTTGAAACACACTTTAACGCATTGGACGAAGATTTCAAACTTCGTATCTCACTTGAGCTTTATTTAAAGCGTCTTATCGTGGGCGGCTTTGATAAGGTTTATGAAATAGGACGAGTTTTCAGAAACGAAGGTCTTGACACTCGCCATAACCCTGAATTTACTCTTATGGAATTGTATCAGGCATACACAGATTATCACGGTATGATGGATCTTACGGAAAATCTTTACCGCCACGTTGCTAAGGAAGTGCTTGGTACAACTACAATCGTGTATAACGGTATAGAAATGGATTTGGGTAAGCCGTTTGAACGTATAACAATGGTTGACGCAGTTAAAAAGTACGCAGGCGTTGACTTTAACGAAATTAATACACTTGAAGAGGCTCGTAAGGTTGCCGACGAACATCACGTTGAATATGAGGACAGACATAAGAAGGGCGATATTCTTAACTTGTTCTTTGAAGAATATGCAGAGGAACACCTTATTCAACCGACTTTCGTTATGGATCACCCGGTTGAAATTTCACCGCTTACAAAGAAAAAGCCTGAAAACCCTGATTACGTTGAACGTTTTGAGTTCTTTATGAACGGTTGGGAAATGGCAAACGCTTATTCTGAGCTTAATGATCCAATCGACCAAAGAGAACGTTTTAAAGCACAGGAGGAACTTCTTGCGCAGGGCGATGAAGAGGCTAATACAACAGACGAAGACTTTATGCGCGCACTTGAAATCGGTATGCCACCGACAGGCGGTATTGGTTTCGGTATCGACCGTATGTGTATGCTCCTTACCGACTCCCCTGCTATCCGCGACGTCCTTCTGTTCCCGACAATGAAGTCCTTAGATGGTGTAAATAAGAAAAATGATGTAAATAATACAGCTTCTGAAGCACCTGAAAAAAATGTAAAAACTGAGTCTGAAAAGATTGATTTTTCTAAGGTAAAAGTCGAGCCATTGTTTGAAGAAATGGTT
>OLNH01000608.1_pt1 | contig 28038 bp, 24 predicted proteins | sample 1643101 | NCBI WGS metagenome assembly OLNH01 (sample SAMEA3136758, study PRJEB25190) | human gut metagenome | biome: human gut; feature: human-associated habitat; material: faeces | place: Austria | collected 2013
TGACAATTGTGTGGATACCAAGCTTCTTGGTAAGAAGACAGACAAATTTCATCATGATCATCGGTCCGATTGCAACACAGACATCATAGCTCTTTCCTTCGTTAGTAACGAGATCTTCCAGAGTCTTTGTTACCATACCGGAACGTCCATAAGATCCGTCATCTGTTGTAACATAAAGGTTGGAAACAGCTGCAAGTTCTTTTTCAAGAATAACCATATCCTTTGTTTTGGAACCAAGGATTACGTCTGCAGTAATACCATGCTCGTGAAGCCATTTTACCTGCGGATAAACAGGTGCTGTACCAACACCTCCGGCTACGAATACCATTTTCTTTTTCTTAAGTTCTTCGATGTCTTCATGAACAAATTCAGAAGGACATCCCAGAGGTCCTACAAAGTCACGGAAAGAATCTCCAGCTTTTAATTCGGACATCTTAATAGTAGATGCTCCAACTTCCTGGAATACGATTGTAATCGTTCCTTCTTCGCGATCATAGTCACAGATTGTAAGCGGGATTCTCTCGCCCTTCTCATCCATTTTTACGATGATGAATTGTCCTGGCTGACAATGGCTTGCAACACGCGGTGCGTGTACGACCATAAGATGAATCTTAGCTGCCAGTGTTTCAGCTTTTAAAATCTTATACATTGTTTCCCTCCTAGCATATTTTCATTCAATCCTCTAATAATAATACGCTAAAATCTGCTATATGACAAGGAAAACATTTATAAAGATGCATAAAAATGTCTTTTTTTTCACAATTTTTTATATTTTATTATTTTTCGCATCAATCATCTCATGCAGTTTTGCAAGTGCCTCACGGATTCCTCCAATCTCATCAATCAGCCCTTCTTTTACTGCCTCCTCACCTTCCAGAAGCGTTCCGACATCTTTGACCAGCTGACTGGTATCCAGCATCAGTTCTTCCAGTCGTTCCTGCGAAGCTCTGGAATGTGCCGCAATAAAGCCTGTGATACGGTCCTGGATCTTTTCCATATTCCGATAAGTCTGGGCCACTCCGATAAACATCCCACTCGAACGCACCGGATGAATTACCATCGTGGCACTTGGCACAGCAAAAGAATAATCTGCCGACACTGCCATCGGTACTCCGATCGAATGCCCGCCACCAAGTACCAACGATACCGTCGGAATGCTCAAAGATGCAATCATCTCTGCAATGGCAAGTCCTGCCTCCACATCACCGCCTACCGTATTCAAAAGAATCAGAAGTCCTTCCACGTTTTCATCGTCTTCGATCATTGCAAGTTTTGGCAGAACATGTTCATATTTTGTTGTTTTACTCTGCGACGGTGCGGCATCATGGCCTTCTACTTCACCAATAATCGTCAGAAGTTCGATCCGGTGTCTCTTCACATTCTGGTCAAGTGTCAACTCACCCATTTCCCTGATCTGCTCATTTTCTTTTTCTTCTTTATCCAAAGCCTGCTGTTTGTCATTCTCGATTTCTTTTTCAGACATAAAAAATACCTCCATGAAGATTCATGAAGGTATTCTGTGTCAGATCTTTAATTGTTATACATCAGATCATATATTTGAAAATCATTCGTTCCAGTTTGTCCAAACATCTGTAACATCATCATCCTCATCGAGAAGATCCAGTGTTCTCTGCAGGTTCTTGACATCCTTTTCATCTGTCAGATCCACATATGTCTGCGGAACCATAGCAACCTGAGCTTCTACCATCGGGATTCCTGCTTTTTCAAGAGCTTCACGAACAGCACTGAAATCATCCGGAGCTGTCAGAACTTCGAAGCTGTCTTCTTCTTCGTTAAAATCCTCTGCGCCTGCATCAAGTGCTGTCATCATAAGCTCGTCTGCATCCATCTCACCACATTCGTCTTCCAGTTCTTCTTTATCAATGATGATCTGACCTTTCTGATCAAACATAAAAGATACACATCCCTGAGTTCCGATGCTTCCATAACCTTTTGTAAATGCATTTCTTACATTACTTGCTGTACGGTTTTTGTTGTCTGTCAGAGTTTCAACGATGATTGCAACACCATTCGGACCATATCCTTCATATGTAGCACGTTCATAACTGTCAGCAGAATCTGCACCGGCTGCTTTTTTGATACCACGTTCAATTGTATCATTCGGCATGTTGTTTGCTTTTGCTTTTGCGATGACATCACGAAGCTTGCTGTTGTTATTCGGGTCCGCACCGCCGGCTTTGACTGCCATAACGATCTCACGGCCGATTACAGTAAATACTTTACCTTTTTTTGCGTCATTTTTTTCCTTTTTGTGCTTTATGTTTGCGAATTTTGAATGTCCTGACATTTTTCACTCTCTCCTTTTGTTTCTTTGTCATTTATTTTTTCGGCTCTTACTCTTCCGATGGTTCTGTTTCCAAGTGAAAGAATCTTAAATCTGTAGCCGTTTGCAACAATTTCTTTGTCCAGATCCTCCCTGGACGGAATATGTCCCAGAAGCTCTATCAGATAACCGTTCAGCGTTTCCATTTCTACATCACCGAATTCAATATCCAGTTCCTGCTCCACATCATCCAGACTGGCAAGTCCATCAATAATGATACTGTTATCTACCTGTGTCCGAAATGTATCCCTGCTCTCATCGTATTCATCAAAAATATCCCCGACGATTTCCTCAATGAGGTCTTCCATCGTTACGATCCCTGCCGTCTGACCATACTCATCCACGACAACTGCCATATGTACCTGTCTGGCCTGCATGGTCCGGAAAAGCTGTCCGATATGTCTGGTCTCAGGAACAAAAGTCGCTTTCCTGATAAGCCCCGGAAGCTCTTTCAGTGGTTTGAACTTCGCCCATGGATTCTGTGTAAAGAATTTCAGTGCATCTTTGTAATGGATCAGTCCCCGGATATCATCCATATCTTCCCCGCAGACCGGATATCGGGAATTTTCCTCTTCCATCATATGATTCACAACATCCTTGAGCAGATCATCCATCGCAAAAGCAGCCACACTGCTTCTGTGAGTCATAACCGCACCCACTTCTTTATCTTCAAAAGCAAAAATATTCTGGATCATCTCTGCTTCATCTTTCTGGAGGACACCTTTCTCATGTGCCTCATCCACCATAGAGATGATTTCTTTTTCCGTAACAGAATCTTCCTGTTCCCCTTTAAAGAAATGAAAAACTCCGGAAAAAAGACCTTGGATCCAGTCTATAACCTTCGCCGGCCCCCTGCGGGGCAATCGACTGCCATCGTCCATTTTGTATCTATTCCTTCCGTAATTTGTTTAAAATCAGCACAATTACTGCTAAAATATAGCACTTTAGCTTCTGTTCGTCAAGGATAACAGCCTAAAAAGTAAGTTCAAGGCTGATTTCAAGGGCATGATTCACTCGATCCAGCATTGTCTGGTCAAGATGGCATACCTTATCCTTCAGCCTTTTTTTATCGATCGTACGCAGCTGTTCCAACAAGATCACCGAGTCCTTCTCAATTCCATAAGAAGAAGCATCGATCTCAATATGCGTCGGCAGCTTTGCCTTATTCATCTTAGAAGTAATCGCAGCACAGATGACCGTGGGACTGTGTCGGTTGCCCACATCATTCTGAATGATCAGAACCGGGCGGACACCACCCTGTTCACTCCCAACTACCGGCCTTAAATCTGCATAAAAAATATCCCCTCTTTTAATTACCACACAATCACACTCCGATTCTTTTTTCTCTGGAATTAGTATTTCCATTTTTCTTCTGTGTATACATGCGTGGTACTGCAGTTTATTCGAAGAAGGTCAGATCTCCCCATTCTTTGCCGTCTTTTATATAGACTCTCGGGACACGTTTACTGATATCGCAGGCAAATTCATAAGAAAATCTGCCGGACATATCGCCGAAAGTCTCAATGCTGATAAATTCGTCTCCGTCCCTGCCGATCAATGTTACCTCATCTCCATGTTTCACATCCGGAATATGTGTAACATCCACCATGAACTGGTCCATACAGACTCTGCCAAGGATCGGTGCTTTCTGTCCATGTATCAGAACCCATCCTTTATTAGACAGAGTTCTCGGATACCCATCCGCATAGCCGACCGGAATCGTTGCAACACGAAGATCGTTTTCGGAAGCAAATGTTCCGCCATAACTGATCGCCGTTCCTGCCGGAAGATTCTTCACATAAGCCACATGACTCTTCAGCTCCATCGCCGGCTCCAGTTTTACAATATCTCTTTCCACTTCATCAGATGGATAAATACCATAGATGGTAATTCCCGCACGGACCAGATTCAGGTTTGCCTCTGGCATGCGGATGATTCCCGCACTGTTCGAGCAATGCTTCAGCGGAATCTGTACGCCTGCCTTTTCCAGAAGGCCAGCAAACGCAAGATAACGTTTCAGCTGTTCTACTGCCGGAGCTTTATCCGTCTCATCTGCCCGCGCGAAGTGTGTAAACATACCTTCAATCTCAACATTTGGAAGTGCGGCGATCTTTTTGATCTCCTCAACGCTTTCCGGCTTATCTGCAAATCCAATACGGCTCATTCCGGTATCCAGTGCAATATGGATATGCACCTGTCTGCCCTGGCGGACAGCCTCATCAGAAAGGATTTTTGCCACATCATACTCACAGACCGTCAGGCGCACATCTTTTCTGATCAGTTCCTGAAAATACTCTTCAAAAACAAGTCCGAGAATCAATACCGGTTTCTCAATCCCGGCATCTTTCAACTGAATCGCTTCCTCTGCTGTCGCGGTCGCAAAGCCCCAGATGTACTCATAGTCTTCTATAAGACGCGAAATCGCTTCTGCACCATGTCCATAAGCATCGGCCTTGATAACAGCTACGATCCTAGTACCATCTGCAATGTTTTTCTTCATTTCCTCAAAGTTATGAGCAATGGCATCCAGTGATACTACTGCTTTAACTCTCTCAAATTTTTTCATAATACCCTCCTCTTCCTGCCTGATCTGCTCAGATATTTCGGTATTCTATTTATTTTTCAAAACTTCTGAAGCTCCTCGTACAATATCTCCGGCCTTCATACCTGCTGTTCCTTTTTCTTTCGCTGCCAGATCTCCTGCCATACCATGAAGCAGTACTCCCAACGCAGCCTGTCTGCCTGTATCCGGCAGTTCCGTCCTTTTATTCAGGAACATTGCCAGCACACCTGCAAGAATTCCGGTCAGAACATCTCCACTTCCCGCAGTCGCCATTCCAGGATTTCCCGCCAGACTGATCCAGGTATTTCCATCCGGTGCTGCCGTCACGGTACATGCATCTTTCAGCACACAAACCGCACCGGTCTCTGCCGCCAGCTCCCTCGCTGCTGCAATACGGTCTTTTTGAAGTTCACTGACCTTTTTTCCTGTCAGCCGTCCCATCTCACCCATATGTGGTGTCATGACCACGCGGCTCGTAAGATACTGTTTCCATTCCGGATGCTGTGCCAGCAGATTCAGCCCATCTGCATCCAGTATGACTGGTTTAGCAGCTCCTGATGCTGCCTCCAGAAACCACTGTACTTTTTCGGCAGTCTGGTACGTAGTTCCAATTCCCGGGCCGATCACCACAATATCGCACCAGTCAAGATCTTTTGCAAAATCATCGCCACAGTCAAGCATTGCTTCCGGCAGCATTGTCTGCAGTGGAATCCGATTCTCTTCTGCCGTAACGATTTTCACCATTCCGATGCCCACTGCAAAAGCTCCCGACGCACTGAGGTAAGACGCCCCACACATGCCCGGACTTCCGGCAACGACCAGAATCTTTCCAAAAGTTCCTTTGTTTCCATCAACAATTTTATCCGGCAGAAAATGAATATCTGTTTTTTCTGTCTGCCATAAATATGGTTTCACCTTATCACTTGCGTAGATGCCAACATCCGCAACGATCACTTTACCGGCAAATTTCCTGCCCGGATACAGGCAAAGGCCTGCTTTCCGAAATGCAAATGTCACTGTCAGATCTGCATGAAAAGCAATTCCAAGTTCTGCTCCTGTATCGCCATTTACTCCGGACGGAATATCAACAGCCACTTTCCAGGCATTCAACTGATTCAGTGCCATGATCACATCTCTGTAACTGCCCTCGACCGGACGACTCAGCCCAACGCCGAAAATGGCATCTACTATAGTAGTATATTCCTCTGTTTCCAGGTTATTCACAACCGGCACCTGACAGGCAACTGCAATATCCAGCTGACGCTGCATTTCCACAGTCCTGTGGTCCGGATTCCCCACCAGATACAGACTTGTACGATAACCATGCAGTTTCAGAATACGGGAAACAGCCACGCCATCTCCTCCGTTGTTCCCGCTTCCGCAGACACAGAGAATCCGTTCTTCCTGTTTTTTGTCTGCCAGCGTCCGTTCCAGTTCTTCTGCGACTTTCAGAGCTGCCCGTTCCATCAGGACACAGGACGGAATCCCGATTCCCTCAATCATATTTCCATCAAGAGCTTTCATTTCTTTACAGGTCACAATCTGTTTCATTCTTTTTCCTCACCTGCCATAATTAGCATAAAAGGCCATTACGCAGCCTCCTTGCCATAAGGAGCCGGGTAACAGCCTGTCTGTCCGTCCTGCCATCACTTTATAAGTGCTGCTTATTTCTCATCGTCTATATGTTCCTGACGATACTGACTGAGATTATAGGATAATGTCATAAGACTCTCTGAAAGATGAACATTCTCCACGATCACATCATCCGGAGTATCCAGATCGATATGTGCAAAATTCCAGATAGCTTTGATTCCGTTCTCGATCAGAATCTCCGCCATATCACGTGCCTTATTCTTCGGCAATGTCAGAATTGCGATCTCAATATTGTTTTCTTTCATAAAGAAAGGAAGATCACTGATCATCTGAATCTCAATCCCACGAACCGCAATTCCCTCAAGTACCGGATTTACATCAAAAATACCGACCAGCTTGAATCCTCTCTTCTCAAACTCAACATAATTGGCAAGTGCCTGCCCCAGATTACCAGCTCCTACAATGATCATCGGATGCACGATATCCAGCCCCAGGATCTTACCGATCTCTGTATAAAGATATTTTACATTATAACCGTATCCCTGCTGTCCAAATCCCCCGAAATTATTCAGATCCTGACGTATCTGAGACGCTGTAACACGCATTTTTTTACTAAGATCATTGGAAGAGATTCTCTCTACATTGTCTTCCAGAAGTTCACCAAGGTATCTATAGTAACGTGGCAGTCTCTTAATCACAGCTTTTGAAATCTGTTTTGCTTCCACCGTTGTCCCTCCTTACACTTTCTCGTTAATTATAACGAATTGACATTTTGTTGTCAATCAATGTTGTCAAATATGTACAATTTTCATTGATTTTCCTTTACAAAGGCCATTTTTGCTTTTATAATCATACCGTATATTTACTTCGGAGGAATAACTATGATTTTATCATGTCAGGGTATCTCCAAATCCTTCGGTGAAAAAGTGATTCTGGAAGATGCCTCTTTTCATATAGAAGAACGCGAAAAAGCTGCTCTGATCGGTAATAACGGTGCCGGCAAGACCACACTTCTTCGCATTATAATGGAAGAGATCCATGCAGATGCCGGACAGGTAGTTCTTGCCAAGGACAAACGCATCGGTTACCTCGCCCAGTATCAGGATGTACAGGGACACCTTTCTGTATATGAAGAACTCTTAAGCACCAAACAGTATATCATCGATATGGAAGAACGCCTTCGTGCCATGGAAGTCCAGATGAAAAATGCTTCCGGCGAAGAACTTGACCGCCTGATGAACTCCTACACCCGCCTGACTCATGAATTTGAACTGGAGAATGGCTATGCCTACAAAAGCGAACTTATGGGTGTTCTGAATGGTCTCGGATTTACAGAAGAGGATTTTACCAAACAGGTGGCGACTCTTTCCGGCGGTCAGAAAACACGTGTTGCCCTCGGTAAACTGCTGATTTCCAAACCAGATATCCTTCTGCTCGATGAGCCTACCAACCACCTGGATATGGAAAGCATTGCCTGGCTGGAAACTTATCTTCTCAATTATCCTGGTGCTGTTTTCATTGTATCTCATGACCGCTATTTTCTGGACAAAGTTGTCACAAAAGTCATCGAGATCGATGCCGGACAGGTTCGTATGTATGCCGGTAATTACTCCGCTTATGCAGAGAAAAAAGCACAGCTTCGTGATGCCCAGTACAAGGCATATCTCAACCAGCAGCGCGAGATCAAACATCAGGAAGCCGTTATCGTCAAGCTGAAATCTTTCAACAGAGAAAAATCCATCAAACGTGCAGAGAGCCGTGAAAAGATGCTGAATAAGATTCAGCGGATCGACAAACCGATCGAAGTCCAGAGCCAGATGCGTCTTTCTCTTGAACCACGCGTGGTCAGTGGAAACGATGTTCTTACCGTAGAAGATCTCGCCAAAAGTTTCCCGCAGCAGAAACTTTTTTCCAATATTTCTTTCCAGATCAAACGAGGCGAGCGCGTAGCACTGATCGGAAACAACGGAACCGGCAAAACTACAATGCTCAAGATTCTCAACGGACTTCTGGATGCAGACGCCGGAAGCTTCTCTCTGGGTGCCAAAGTGCAGATTGGTTACTATGACCAGGAGCATCATGTACTTCATGCAGAAAAAACAATTTTTGAGGAAATTTCAGACACATATCCGACACTGACCGAGACACAGATCCGTAATATGCTGGCAGCATTTCTCTTTACCGGAGACGATGTATTCAAAGTGATCTCCTCTCTTTCCGGTGGTGAACGAGGCCGTGTTTCTCTTGCCAAACTGATGCTTTCCGAAGCCAATTTCCTGATCCTTGATGAGCCTACCAACCATCTGGATATCGCATCCAAGGAAATTCTGGAAGAAGCACTGAACAGCTATACCGGAACCGTGTTGTATGTTTCTCATGACCGTTATTTCATCAACCAGACTGCAACCCGCATTCTGGATCTGACAAATCAGTCAGTTGTCAACTATATCGGTGATTACGACTACTATCTGGAGAAAAAAGAAGAACTGACTGAGAAATATGCTCCATCTGCACAGGAAGCCACCGAAGAAGCTAAAGAAGAAACACCATCTGAGGGAAAACTTACCTGGCAGCAGCAAAAAGAAGAACAGGCCCGTAAACGAAAACAGGAAAACGAACTTAAAAAAGTCGAAAAACGCATCGAGGAACTTGAAACACGTGATAAAGAAATCGATAATACACTCGTCCTTCCGGATGTCTGCACAAATGTCGGACGCTGCGCGGAACTAAGCCGCGAAAAAGATAAGATTCAGGAAGAACTTGAAGAATTATATGAAAAATGGGAGGAACTTGCGTAACTACAATTTTCTCTCCCACATTACAAGAGCCACTGTATCGCAGTTGATACAATGGCTCTTTTGTGCGTATATTAAATCATTTTTTCCAGAGATTCTCTGATTGCAAGGATGAAATCACGGCTGTTCAGTACAGTCGGATTCTCAATTGTTGTGATCAGTGCAAGGTCTTTGGTCATCTTGCCACTTTCAATCGTGGAAAGGGTAGCTTTTTCCAGTTTATCTGCAAACTCTTCCAGTTTCTGATTGCCATCCAGTTCTCCACGTTTACGAAGAGCTCCTGTCCATGCAAAAATCGTTGCCACAGAGTTGGTAGATGTCTCTTTTCCTTCCAGATGGCGATAATAATGTCTCTGTACCGTTCCATGAGCAGCTTCGTACTCATAATAGCCCTGTGGAGAAACAAGTACAGAGGTCATCATTGCAAGAGAACCAAACGCGGAAGAAACCATATCGCTCATAACATCTCCGTCATAGTTCTTGCATGCCCAGATAAATCCGCCTTCGGCCTTCATAACACGAGCTACGATATCATCGATCAGACTGTAGAAATAAGTAAGTCCTGCTTCTTCGAACTTATCCTTAAATTCTGTATCAAATACAGTCTGGAATACTTCTTTAAATTTTGCATCATAAGTCTTTGAAATTGTATCTTTCGCGCCAAACCATACATCCTGTTTTGTATCCAGTGCATAGTTGAAACAGCTTCTCGCAAAGCTTTCGATGGATGCTGTCATATTATGCATACCCATCGCAACACCAGGTGCCTTAAATTCCTGTACAAGGGAGCGTTTCTCTTCGCCGTCTTCAGAAGTATAAACCAGCTCAACCTTACCTGGTTTGTCAATGTACATCTCTGTATTCTTGTAAATATCTCCATATGCATGACGTGCAAGTGTGATCGGTTTCTTCCAGTTGCGTACACATGGCTCAATTCCCTTTACAACGATCGGTGCACGAAATACGGTTCCGTCAAGAATCGCACGAATCGTACCGTTCGGGCTCTTATACATTTTTTTGAGATCATATTCATCCATACGTGCATGATTTGGAGTGATCGTCGCACATTTTACTGCAACACCATATTTCTTAGTTGCTTCGGCGGCATCAATCGTAACCTGATCATCTGTTTCATTACGATAAGTCAGTCCAAGATCATAATACTCTGTGTTCAGATCAATAAACGGAAGAAGAAGTTCATCTTTGATCATTTTCCAGAGGATTCTGGTCATCTCATCTCCGTCCATCTCTACCAACGGTGTCGTCATTTGAATTTTTTCCATAATACGTCTCCCTTGTCTGATATCTGATTTTTTGCAACTGTTTATCTCCGAACAATTGCCAATTTCCTACTATTCTATCCGAAAAAAGGAGTTCCGTCAATACTTTCAGTCTTTACTATGGTAAAATCATGCATTTTTATTTATACAATCTTATGCATTTCCTATAATGCCAAAAACTTTTTGCAATTGAACTTTCCCCAGCCTTGCTGGTTTCTCGGCAGTCCCATATCATCGCAGCTGTCTCGCAGCATCATTTTAATCTCTACATTAGATAGCAGTGGGTCTTTTTCCAGTGCCAGCGCAATCGCACCGGATACCAGCGGTGTTGACATGGACGTTCCGCTTTTCATGCTGTACAGGTTTCCAGCTCCCGGCGTACATGCCATAATCTGCCGCCCCGGTGCTACCAGATCCGGTTTACACACGCATTCAAATGTTGGTCCGCGCCCGGATACTGCCCGCTTTCCCGAGAGCATATCACTGGATCCCACCGTAATGATCTTTTTGCTGCATCCAGGTGCCGTCACGCTCCCCGGCTTCGGTCCCTGATTTCCTGCCGCCGCGACCACCACCAGACCTTCATCCCATAATTTCTCCACACCCTGCACCAGTACATCCTGCTCGTTTCGCGTACGATAAGTCGTTCCCACAGAAATATTAACAATTCGAAGCTTGTATCGTTCCCTGTTCTGTAAAATCCAGCGAAAAGCCTGCAGGACATCTTCTTTATTTCCATTTCCAAACCGATCAAGTACTTTCAGCGCTGCTATCCTGCTGCCTGGTGCCATCCCTTTATATTTTCCCATGGAGGCCCTGCCACTCCCGGCCAGAATTCCGGCTACACAGGTTCCATGTCCATTGTCATCATATGGAGATTTTTTATGCGCTATAAAATCCGCAAAAGCACAGATTCTGCTGTCAAAATCTATATGCGGATAGATTCCCGTGTCAAGAATTGCCACTCCGATTCCCTTCCCTGTATAAAATAACTCATTCATGCATATACTCCAGATAAAGGTTTCTATATTAATATATTCCAGTTTCAGTGAAAGGGGGTGCGGAATTTGATCATTGTAGCACTTATTGTGTTTTTCTGCCTGCAGGCATTTGTGCTCTTCTGCTGCCTCGCCGCCGGAAATGACCCCGGATCACAGGAAATATCCGACCAGGAACAGATGGAATATATCCAGATGTGGATGAAAGATAAAAAGCGGAAAGCCTGATGGTTTTCCGCTTTTTATGTTAAATCTTTATTCAACCGTTACGCTCTTTGCGAGGTTTCTCGGCTTATCTACATCAAGACCCTTGGCAACACTTACATAGTATCCCAGCAACTGCAGTGGAATGACTGCAAGAGATGTTGCAAAATGCGGATCTGTCTTCGGCATATATACGGTGAAGTCCGCAGTATCTTCGATGTTATAATTTCCAAATGTAGTCAGACCCATCAGGTATGCGCCACGGCTCCTGCACTCCACCATGTTGCTGACTGTTTTTTCATACAGGGATGGCTGAGTGAGAACGCCGATCACCAGTGTACCGTCTTCGATCAAGGAGATAGTTCCGTGTTTCAGCTCACCTGCTGCATATGCCTCAGAATGGATGTAACTGATCTCTTTCATCTTCAGGCTGCCTTCCAGACAGATTGCATAATCGATGCCACGACCGATGAAGAATACATCTTTTGCATTCGCCTGTTTGGATGCGAACCACTGGATGCGTTCTTTGTCATCGATGATTCTCTGGATCTTATCCGGCAGAGTTTCAAGTTCTTTAATATATGCCGCGTACTGTTCCTCGGAAATCGTACCTTTTACTTTTGCAAACTGAATAGCCAACACATAAGCTGCAATCAGCTGTGTGCTGTACGCTTTTGTTGTTGCAACAGAGATTTCCGGACCAGCAAGTGTATAGAAGACATTGTCTGCTTCACGCGCAATAGAGGAACCAACCACATTCACAATGCCAAGTGTACGGATGTTGTTTTCTTTGCAGAGACGCAGTGCTGCAAGACTGTCTGCAGTCTCACCGGACTGGCTGATAATGATTGCCAGCGCTTTCGGATTCAGAATCGGATTTCTGTAACGGAATTCGGATGCCAGCTCAACACGAACTGGAACACGAACCATATCTTCAAATACATACTGTGCAGCCATTCCCACATGATATGCAGAACCACATGCGATAATATAAATCTGGTCAATGTCCTGAATATTTTCATCTGTAAGTCCGATTTCAGAAAGATCGATCTGTCCGTCTTTCACAACAGAACTCAAAGTGTCCTGAACTGCTTTCGGCTGCTCGTGGATCTCTTTCATCATGAAATGCTCGAAACCGGCTTTTTCTGCTGCTTCTGCATCCCACTCGATTGTTTTCATCTGTTTCTGGATTTCTTCGCCATCCAGGTTATAGAATGTGATCTCACCTTTACGAACGCGGGCCATCTCCAGGTTTCCGATATAATATACATTTCTTGTATATTTCAGAATAGCCGGAACATCAGATGCAACGTAAGACTCTCCATCAGAAACACCCAGAATCATCGGGCTGTCTTTACGAGCTACATAGATTTCTTCCGGATAATCTTTAAACATGATCGCAAGTGCATAAGAACCACGGATACGGACCATTGCATGATTGATTGCATCGACCGGTGTTCCCTCGTATTTCTTGTAATAATAATCCACCAGTTTAACAGCAACTTCTGTATCGGTCTCAGAATAAAATGCATAACCTTTGCGAAGAAGTTTATCCTTCAGCTCCTGATAGTTCTCAATGATTCCGTTATGAACTGCAACAACATTTCCATCATCACTTACATGTGGGTGTGCATTGTTCTCAGACGGTTCGCCGTGAGTTGCCCATCTGGTATGTCCGATACCACAGGTACCCGGAACAGATTCTCCGTCATTTGTCTTCTCGGATAAAACCTTCAGACGTCCTTTCGCCTTAATGACTTCTGTCTCACCTTCGCCATCACGAACCGCAATACCCGCGGAATCATATCCACGATATTCCAGCTTAGAAAGGCCATCCAGAAGGATCGGGGCTGCCTGATGACATCCTGTAAAACCAACTATTCCACACATAAATATTTCTCCTCTTCTCTTCTTAACTTTATATAAAGCAAACTATAATGTAAAAAATAAGCACAATTTTATAAAAGCCAAATTTTGGTCTATCATAACACAAAAACTGCAGGAGTTCAAGTTTATCTGCAAATGCCTGCAATTACCATATCGAATGGCAATCATCTCATAATAATATATGCCGTGTAGATCAGATACATTGCCACCATGGCAATACCCTCGTTTCTTGTGATCTTCCTGTCACTTCTGGCAAAAAACCAGACTACAACAGAAAAGCCGACAAGGACCAGAATATCGATCACATTTTCACTGATCAGCGACACCGGACTGATAGCAGATGCAATACCAAGGACCATCAGAATATTAAATATATTCGATCCGACTGCATTTCCCACTGCCATATCAACTTCATTTTTGCGTGCCGCAACCACAGAAGTAACCAGTTCAGGAAGTGACGTTCCAATTGAAACGATCGTCAATCCCACAAGTGTCTGGCTCATTCCCAGATCTATTGCGATCCTGCTTGCCGCATCAACTGTCATATCCCCACCAAATGCAATTGCCACTGCACCACCAACAATGCAGAGAATACTCTTTGGATAAGACAACAGTTTCAGTTCTCCATCTTCCAGCTCCTCAACTGCTTCGATCTCAACTTTTTTCCCTTCGGCCCTTGCTTTCATTGCAGTCCGGATCATATAGAAAATATATCCCGCAAATGCGCCCAGAAAAACAGCTCCGTCCAAATGGCCCAGTGTCATACCATGCGCATCCCCCCATGCAAGATATCCAAGTCCCAGAAGGAGCAGCGCACAGATAACAGAAAGCGGGATATCCCTCGCAATCGTATCCTTCTGCACCATGATCGGTGTCATTATCGCACAAACACCGATCACAAACATCAGATTAAAAATATTAGATCCGACTACATTACTGACTGCAAGTTCATTATTGTGCACCAATGATGCAGTCACACTGACTGCAGTTTCCGGAAGGGATGTTCCCATTGCAACGATCGTCAGACCGATGATGATTGAAGGAACTTTCAGCTTCTTTGCAATGCTGGAACTTCCCTCAACAAAAAAATCTGCTCCTTTGATCAGGAACACAAAACCTATGATCAAAAACACGATTACCAATGCAAACGGTGCATTATTTATATATTGCTCCATGAATGGCTCCTTTCATTGTAGTTTACACTACAAAATGTTATACTTTTGCTGAACATTATCGCACATAAAGTTAAGGAGAACAAGACATGCAGATAACAAAACCTACTTTTTATAAAGAATTTTCCTGTATCGCAGGTGCCTGTCCCGATACCTGCTGTGCCGGATGGCAGATCATGATCGATGAAAAAAGCCTCCAGAAATACCGTAGATTCAAAGGTCCTTTTCGAAACAGACTTCACAATGACATCGACTGGAAAGAACATTCTTTCTGTCAGTATGACAAACGCTGTGCATTTCTGAATGAAGACAATCTCTGCGATATCTACAGCGAAGCCGGTAAAGATATGTTATGCGACACCTGTCGAAAATATCCACGTCACATTGAAGAATTTGAAGGACTGCGGGAATACTCCCTGTCCCTCTCCTGCCCGGAAGCCGCGAGAATTTTTTTATCCCACAAAGAAAAAATCACGTTCTTCACCAGAGAAGTCGCAGCACCGGAAGAAACTTTCGATGACTTCGATTATTTTCTTTTTACCGCTTTGATGGACACCAGAGACTATCTTTTCTCTGTAATTCAGGATCGCTCCATACCGGTCAGATTACGCCGTCAGAAACTTCTGGCATGTGCGCATGATTTCCAGCTCAATCTGGACAAAAATGAGCTGTTCCAGTGGGAAGATATCTGCGGTCGGCATCAGAAATCCGGATATGGCGAGAAATTTCTGAATAAGATCCAGAAATGGAATAACGATCGTCCGGTATCTTCTGAACAGCCCTGCAAAGATTCTACCTCTGATACAGTCTCCCTGCTTGCTCTATGCAAACAGATCTGGCGCACAGTTATCCCACAGATGGAGGTTCTTCGCCCAGGCTGGCATACATACCTTCGAAAAACACTCGTTCCACTTTATGATTCCTGCCAAAGTGATACGGAGCTTTCAGAAATTTATGCCGCCTTCGCACACGATTATCCAGACTGGACGGTTCACGAAGAACAGCTTCTCCTCTACTGGATCTATACCTATTTCTGTGGGGCTGTTTATGACGATCAGATTTTTGCCAAAGTCAAAATGGCTGTCATCTGCACCTTCATGATCCACGAACTTGCCGTAGGAACCTGGTTAAAAAATGACCGTCATTTTACCTTTGAAGATATGATTTCCATCTGCTATCGATTCTCAAGAGAACTTGAACACTCCGATCCGAATCTCAATGAAATGGAACGCCTGATGGATGAAGAAGATGTGTTTGATTTCAGAAATTTACTCACAATATAAAAGATAAGCAGGCGGCCGTAAAGGTCTCCTGCTTATCTTTTATGGAATTATTCTCCCAAAAACTGCTCAACTACCTGTCTGATCAGAGTCCTCTGTTCAGGTGTAAGCATCTCAATCTTCTCCAGTAGCTCCCGCACTTCCCGCGGAGCTTCTGAATCCTCATTAAAAAAATCACCCGGTGTGATCTGCAGATACTCACAGATGCTGAAAAATCCCTGCATCGATGGCAGTGCTTTGCCATTTTCGATCCGATTAATATAACTCGGGTTCTGTCCCAGCGCAAGGCTCATTTCACGAGCTGAGTTTTGCCCCCCCCCGATTCGTAAATCACTTATTCTCTTACCAAAATTTTCCTTTGTAATCATTTGTTTCTCCATCAACCCAACATCACTTTACAATTATTCCAGAGATAATCGCTGAATATCTCTTCTATTTTCTCCGGATTCTGCTCCGGAAATGCCTCACAGAAAGCTTCTGTTCCTATAACCGTTTTTAATGCATCACCGGCTGCTGTAAAAGACAATCCCTCTACACTCTTTAGACTGATAGAAATCACCGGAAACTGTCCCATATATTTCTCACAAAGTTCTTTCCTCTCCGAAATCTTCAAGCCTTTGAACAATGCAGGACTAGCGCCAATTTCAAAAAAAGCCTTCATCATACTCATATTTAAGGATTTACCAAAACGCCTCGGACGGGTAAAAAGATTCACTTCACTCCTGTTCTGTATCAGATCTTCGATCATCCCAGTTTTATCCACATAATAGAATTCTTCCCTGTCCATTTTTTCAAAAATATCTATTCCTATTGGCAGTTTTTTCTTTCCCGTCATTCCTGCACCTCCACAAGCCCAATAAAAAAAGGTTCCACGAACTCATTATTTATAGAAATAATGATATCATGAAACCATTTTAACGTAAAGTGAGTTTTAAAACCTAACTGTTTCTATCGATTATACAGATCAGAGAATAAAACTCCCATAGCTATCTACATTGTTACAGCTTATCCTACACCGTAGGTTTTTCCCTATACTTTTTCAGCTCTGCCTCTAATTCCTTAATCCGGCTCTGCGCCATATCAGCACGCTTCTTTTCACGTTCTGTGTTTTTTATTTCTGCCAGACGTCCTTCTTCATACATCAACTGATCATGTTCAAAACTCTTCATATACTGTAATGACACCTCCCCGTCTCGCTTAACCACATCCACCATTTCCTGGATGTCCTTCAAATCTTCATTCACTGCATTATTTTGGTCCGTATTCTCCATGTAATTCAAAAACTGTCTGAGTTCTTCTGATATCGTTCCCTTTGTTCCTTTTGTATACAACACAATAGTTTCAGCACCATCATCATAATTCATCTCTGGTTCTTCCAGACACCTATTCTTTATCGTATACAATACTCTGTCATAACCAAACGGATCATAATTACAGATAAAGATGACGTATACCTGCTTCAGCTTACCAAAATCTTCTCCAGATTTCAGACTCCTGCTGTCAATGATTGCATGATAGAATCTTGACCGCCTTGGAAACACCGCAATATCTTTTGCCTTATTGTTCTGATCCGGTTCCACATCATATACCGAAGGAATCTCATCTCCCTCGATACTTACACAATCTCCTTCAATACAGACATCCAACCTTGCCCCTCGCAGATCTGTATTCATCCCTGCATAAAATTTCTGTACACTTACCCTCAGATTTTTGAACTCACGATTAAATAACAGCTTCAGAATCTTATTGGTAAATTTCTCTCCTGTTTCTGGATGAGTCAACATTGCATTAAACAGGAAATCATCCATCAGACTCAATTCTTCCAGTTTTCTTCTCTGCATCCACATTCTCCCTTCTTATGATGGCAAAGAAGAATGCCGATATCTTACATGTTCCGTTCCATCTTCTCCACCATATTTTCTTGTTTTCTCATATGGGGATTAGATAACCGAACGGTTAAAGAACTTTCCCAGATATGTAATTTTAATATAACAAAATGGGCTAAGAATGTCAATTGAGTTTTTGCCAGATATCACAATAGCCACGGTTTCCCGTGGCTATATGCATTACAGATCAGAGAATAAATCTCCCTTATATGTACCATCCTCCAGCATTTTACTGAAGCTTTCTTTTACTGCTGCAACATCCTCTTTGTAAGTCATTCCATACCAGGTGTCATTGGTGCGCAGCACCTTCACAGACATCTTTCCTTCTGATAACAGTTCTCCAATAAATGTCGGAATCAGATATTCTGCTTTCAGCGGATTCGCCGGAACTTCTTTTTCAAAAAATTCTTTAAATCCCTCTTCCAGTGTTTTCAGGAAATCAGGAGTAAGTCCCCACATATTCATAGAAACTAAAGAATCAACCTCCAACTTCACTCCATCTGCTTCTGCACCCTCTGTGGTTTTAATGATATTCTTTGTTTCTACAACTTCCGTCAGGTTGTTCTCCGCATCCATTTTACAGATACCACGGGTAACTCCGCCATTATCTGACAAAGTATTCTTCAGAACAAATCCAGCCATACAGGACTGACCACCATTTACCAGATACTCATGAACCGCACGGAATCCCTCTTTTCCATAATAGTCATCCGCATTGATCACAATAAACGGAGTTGTCAGCACATCCTTCGCTGCCAGAACAGCCTGTCCCGTTCCCCACGGTTTCGTTCTTCCTTCCGGTAAAGTACTCGGAATGTCATTAATATTCTGAAAAGCATAATCTACAGTCACATTATGCTCACTGCAAATACCGGCAATTCGATCACCAATAACTTCTTTAAATTCATTCTCAATATCCTTGCGGATAATAAATACAACCTTGTTGAAACCAGCCTCGATCGCATCATGAATTGAATAATCCATGATGATGTGTCCTGCTGCATCTACTGGTTCTAACTGTTTAATTCCACCACCGAATCGCGATCCGATACCGGCTGCCATGATAAGTAATGTTGTTTGCATGGGGGATCTCCTTTGTTTGTTACTTATTTTCTACTGACAATCATTTGGGTGACTGACACCTTTTATCCGTAACACTTTTCGAACATCTTGCCTAATGGCATTATCTTTCAAAGCATTATTTGTATGATTTAATTTTTTCTTGTTCTTCCATTAATAATTTATCATATTTTTGCAATTATTTTTTTATTTTCACACAAATAAAATTTAACGCCTTATTGATTGTGTCTGGTAATAAGAAATATGTAATCATTAAAGTCATAAAAATATATATCGCAAATCCCAAAATTGCCTTAAAACACAATCCACATATCAAATATATACAAACCTGGACAAACGGATAACTTAATTCCTTTATATTGTATTTTATATATTTGAAATCATATACGCTCATAAAATACCAGCAAATAGCTGATAACAATGTGCCTATAGCAAAGCATTCCTTAATTGGCCAAATCTTATAACATACTATATTAAACGTAAAACCAATTATAATAACTCCTATCAACTTGATAAAGTATATATTTTGTTTTTTTTGAGCTTTATAAAGATTAATATATATACCTTTTATTACTATATTAAAAATCTGTGCTCCAAACAATAAAAACATCACATGTATTGATTCTATATATTTTGTTAAAAAATTTTCCAAAACCCATCTCGCCGGAAAAGCACATGCAACAATACATGTAGCCAAAAACATAACCATATTTCGCGCTTCTCGAATTTTTTGCAAATCGATTACTCTACAAAAAAAATTATACATAGTTATAGTAACAGACGATGTTAACACTTCCAAAAAGTTTTCAATGCTAACTGCAAATGAATACTGAGCAAATGCTATATTGTTCATTAATGTCTTTACAAACCATCTATCCATACCTGTAAGAAAGATTGATGATAAATTACCCAATGTAAGTGAAATACCATTTTTCACATTATATAATATAAGTTTTAAATTTACACTTTTAATTTCAAACCTAATTTTCTGCTTTTTCCAAGCATTTCTCATAAGTATCATACACACACAATAATTAACAACAATGATTACTCCTATATATAGATATGGATTGTCTTGATGCAGAAAAAAAATCAAAATCATATTTAATATAAAATATGACACAGTGGTACTATTGATTATTTTACCATATAATGCAAATTCTCCTGATGCCTGATATATACATTGATAAAAAGAGAGCATATTAGAAGGTATTATTGATATCGAAAAAGCAAGCATCAAATTATTCTTTAATACAACCCCTATTCCTATACTTATAATTGTTACTATGACCTGAAACACTTGAAATGTTGATAAATTTTCTTTCAAAGAATCTTTATCAATTTTATTTATTTCTTGTCCACCATACAAAAGATACAACGCATCAACATATCCAAAATGCAATAGTCCTATATACGAAACATATAATTGAAATGTTTTTATTTCAGCATAAGAATTTATCGAAAGAAATTTGGGCAAAATAAAACTACTCAATAGACCTATTATGAGATTTACAACATTGGCAATTAAAACTTTCAGCATTCCGGTCTTAATATTGGTTAATTCTGACATTCTCTTTTTTCCTTTTATAGAATTGATTATTCTGGCCTATCAAGCCATTAATTACGCAATAATTGAATATCCCATATACAACATGTGTATTAGTAATATAATTTTCAACAAATGCCGATGATAATAATGATAAACTTAAAGCCAAAATTATTGATTTCTTTTTCCAATTTTTAACTGTCAATCCGTTTTTTATATAAAATAAAAAAATAATTGCATACCCAAAATATCCCAATATTCCATTCTTAACAAGTATGCTCAAAAATGATAACTCAACAGTTCCATCCCATCCAATAACTGCTCTAACATTGTTGACATAGTTTCCATCTTTCCATGCCATTTCAGCATTTCCATACCACATATGAAAAAAATCCGCTTTATATAATTCAATATATGTTATAAATCCTTTCATACGAATCATATATGAACCGCTATCTGAAATAATAAAAGAATATACAAGCGCGGCTCCTATAACACCTACTATACTAACTACAAACACAAATATACCACGCTGACTCGCTTTTAACTTCAACAAAGCATCATAATGGGATACAACTAAGAATACAAATGTCATAATCAAAGCACCCCTTGAATTAGAAGCTATCAATAAGACAGCCGAAATCCCCATAACCCATTTATTAATCTTCATTCTTCTTTCATATCTATTGTATAAACATATAACACTAAAAACTATTAACATCGCACACGCAAAATAATTTTTATGCTGCAATCCACCATTAAATCCAGAAGATATTGCCCCCTCAACAGCGATTGAAGTTAAAGACTCCCCACCAATCAAAGCTAAACTTGTCGTAATAATAGTTCCCATCAAAACTCCATATGCCGCATGTCTAGCCATATTCAAAGAAGTAATAAAATCATCAGATAATAATGCAAATGCTGCCACAAAAAACATTGTCAACAAAAGTTTAGCTTTTAATGCATTACTAATATTTTGCATCATTATCCCAATAGAAAAAAATATTTCTACTATTAAAAATAATTTAAAAGTAGTCTTATGTCTTAATCTATTTCTCTTCATATTTCTAAATCTACTATAAATAATGCCTGATAAAATCAATGCAATCCCAGAATATGTAACTATTTCATCTAATCCCTTTTGTGTTAAAAAACTTGAATTTCCAATTGTTGTAATGAAGAATGCAAAAAAGATATAAGTATTTCGATTCAGTTTGATTTTCACTTATTATTTTCTCCCTTCCAACTAAATTTAATATCCATATAAACTCTCCATTTTAACCCCATAAACTAATCTAATAATAATTACATCATTTTGTTATATCTAAACACATACCAAAATATATCTAAATTTTTTAAATATTGAATGACTTTTCTCACTTTTCCACCTTTAAAATATTGTCTTCGCATTTTAAGCCTTCTCTTATATACAGAAAGGAGTTTCTTATCTACTATTCCTTCCAACTTCAAAATATTCCATGCCTCTTGTGACGAATCAAGCATTTTTTCTTCATCATTAGATGTGTTTTGACCATCATTTTTATGTATGTAACAAAATTCATTATTTAGTACAAACTTATTTCCTTCATTAAGAAAAAGCACCCATAGTAACCAATCATCAGCTCCATTTATCTTCATAACATGATTTATCCATAACGACGGAATTTTCTCCCTCTGAATAAGACATAATCCAGGCGATGCAATCATATTTCCAAAATAAAAATAATATGAAAAATTATTTACAACAGACATTTGTTTTTTATTTTTATACAATTCTATTCTAATTCCATCACTGTTTTCGCTATAGCCATTTGATAATATCGCTGCGTTGTCACCAATCAAGTCAAATTGAGTTTTTATTGTATTTGGAATAATTTCATCATCCTGATCTAACATCAGAACATATTTTCCTTGTGCAACATTAATACCCGTAATCCTCGCCTGCTGAATTCCCATATTTTTCTTATGCCGTACAATGTTCAAAAAATATCCATCGACCAAATCTTTTTCATACTGAATTTCTATTTCAGGTGAATCATTTACAACGACTACTTCAACTGTAATCTCATTTGCGTTTGCAACATTTTCTTTTACCATTCTTAAAATGTTATTAATATATTTATTTCCCTTATAAAAAGGAACAATCACCGATACATCCATTATTTACCTCAATTACTTTTTTAAGCGTTGTTTGATTTTATTCACAGTAGTAGTAAATCCATTTCGCTTAAAATATTGACACACTCGACCAATCATACTCGGCACAAAGCGAACCATACAATATGTATTTCTTATAATTCCAAGCTTTTTTCTATAATCCTGTAAAGATATGATTTCTTCTCTATTAAGACCTGCATTGATAAGTTCACTTCTTGTGCTTTCAAAATTCAAACTGTCAGATATCACTATGTATTCATGTGGTAAAAATTTCACAAAATCTGGCATAACAATCAATCTATAATTCGCCTTTAAAAACTTAACTTCTTCAGTCATTGTTACTAGCCCTCGAACATTATACATCTCCGTCAGAACCGTTAATTTATTTGATGGATTTGGAAATATACATTCATCCCCCCTTATACCATCAAGCCAAAGAATAATTGGTTTCAAAAATCTCTTTTCTTTTTTACTTCTTTCAGAGTTATAAGCTCTTATAGCCATCTCACGTCCAGTATACAAGATTCTCTTCTCAACACTTTCACTAGACAATTCTTCATACTTCAACTCAAGATTACATTTTGTGCAAAATCCCAATTCTAATGGTATTCTTTTAATTTCATGTGAATATCCACCATAAGACGACTCTTCTGCCGCTTCCCACATATTCGTCCCTTGCTCTATAAGCGCCATCTGGTTTGTTCGTTGCGCTGTTTCAAAATTATTTTCCATTGTTGCTATATCGCGCATAGTATAGCAGCAAGTTTTATAAATTAGTTGTTTCTCACTAATTGCTCGATAATGTGCAAACTGAAGATTATCCAAGTGCGTAATCTTTACCTTATCATTTCCGAACACAGTATGATGTCCCATAGACAATGTAAGACCCATTTTTTTATAATATGCAGCAGGAATAATTGCTTTTGTTACAGGCGTTCCATCTGAATAATTCCATGCTGGACGAATCAAACAATATTGCATTTTTTTAGGGATAAAAGCTTCCTTTTCATCGTCATTTTTTGTCATAACATACCATCGCCAAGTCACATAGTAAATGTTATCCATAGGGAGTTTTTCAATGACTTCTCGCGGATTATTTTCACCTGTTAAAAATTCATCTGCATCTAACGGCAAAATCCAATCCGGCTTGATTTCATTTATAATCTTATTCAAATATTTATTGTCCAGCCGATATTGATTATAGGCTTCCAACGATTCATCATAAACAGTGATTTTGAACCCTTCTGCAATTAAATTTCGTATAATTTTAATCGTACTATCAGTGCAACCATTATCAATAATTACCATCTCATCTACAAAGTTATAATTATAACGAACAAAGGATTCTATAATTTCGCTTTCATTATTTACCATCGTAAAGGACACAATCTTCATATTTACCTCATTAAACTTTTCTCTACCCGTTGCACAAGACAATTTATTCCGTATAAAATTACTGTGCTTAGTAGTACAGCCATACCATATATCATAAAATTTTTAATCATTACCTGTTGTTATTTCAACTAGTCAAGGAATAGCACATGCGCTAAATAAAGTTCATACGATATGTTCCCTGTCAATAAAATAAACATCTTTACAACATTTATTCTTTTTAGACTTTCAATCACATAAACCATAGCTACACTACCTATGGAACATAAACCTTTAGAACTCTTTTTAAGAAATATCTATTTTGTCCATTCTTCTCATATGAACAGGATAAAACATATCCAGAAATAAAGAGGAAAAGACAGACTCCAATGGATTCAATGCCGCAATATGTAATACTTGCCTAAATGCTCAACTATTATCATAAAGATAGCTAATCCTTTTAAAATCTGCGTATCCTCTTTTAAAATCATTTTCTTATTACCTTTCTCTCACCATTTTCTCTCTCTTATCAACAACAACACTACCTGCTGGGACATCCTTAGATACCAATGTTCCTGCACCGATAACACTACCTTTTCCAATTGTTACTCCATCAAGGATTATCACATTACTTCCAATCCAACAATCATCCTCAATGGTAATTCCCTTTTGTTGAACTCCTTGACTTTTAATGCTATTATCCGTATTAGAAAACACATGGTTCTCCGCAAACAGACTACATTTAGGCCCAAACATTACATTCTTTCCAATAACGATTCTCCCAGAACACCCCACATATCCGTACGGTCCAATCGAGCTGTGTTCTCCTATCGTCAATCCAATTCCATAATCGCCCCCATAATAACTGGATGGTCTAATCATAACTCCTCTGCTTATAGTCACATAATCTCCAAAATTCAGACCGTTAGAACATAAGCCATGGATTTCAGCGAAATCTTCAAATTTAACATTTTTCCCACAGCGAATGTGTTTTCCATGGGATATCTGTACACCTTTTCCAACAAGAAGCATTCCGTGCGTTTCTTTCAAGAACAACTTTTTAAAACACCCTCGAATGACTTTTACACCTGTTCTGCAAAGAATGTTTATTTTGTCTTTTTTCTCAATCGCTGCGTTCATACTCATCATCCTATTATTTTTCTATAAATATCCATAAGCTGTTCATAATTGTCTTCAGGTCTATATTTCCATTCATAGTCCAAACGTGCATTTCGTCCAATTTTTAAAACATGCTCTGGATTGCTCCATAGTTTCGCAATACATTTTCGAAAAGCTTCGACATTGCCAAGTTCCACCTTGTAACCATTTACACCATTTTCAATTGCTTCTGTTGAAAAACCAAGATCCGTTGCTATCAAACCTTTTCCAAGACTTTCTGTTTCAATTTCAACCATTGAGCATCCTTCATACCAAATGGATGGGAAAACCACAAATTCTCCACCCTTCACAATTGACAGACATTTATCGTGTTGCGTATATCCAAGAAAGTAAACATTGTCATGTCTGTCTGCCCAATGCCTAAACTCTTCTTCGAGCGGACCTCCACCCATTACTACCAAAGGAATATCTGGCAAATCATCCCAAATTTTCATCAGGATTCTAATTCCTTTTTCCTCACCAATACGGCCATAAAAAACGACATACCGTTCTGGTAAATCAGCTACTTTTAATGCTTTGAGATTTTCTTCTGTATCTGGCACAAAATTATATTTCTTTATAATTTTTTCCTTATCAAATCCGATGTTCGTAAGAAGCCGAATTTGATTTTCATTCAAACAAATATAACGGTCAATTTGCTTATAAAAGCTTTTTCTTATCCGGTGATATGTAAAAATACCTGCTACGATAAAGCTCTGCAATTTAGAATTTTTAAAGCATCCATATTTACACATACGAAAATACCTTCCATCACCGCATTCATTGCAGAGCTCTGTTCCACGTAAAGACGTTGAGCACGGGCAAACAAAACGAGTATCATGTAGCGTAGCTACAACTTTAACACCACTTCGTTTTGCTGCATAAAGAATCGACGGTGAAAGTAATGGAAAAAAAGTATGAATATGTATAATATCTGGCTTTTCTTCTTGAATTAACTGCTGTACGGCTTTATAGTTCTTTGAACTCCACAACATTCCAAATGTTGCAGATAGCTTGCCAAACACCCCTGCATTATCAAATTCATCATTGGAAACCGTATATCGAACCACTTGATTTCCATGACTTTCCAACAATGCAGTTTCGCTCTTAAAGACTTGATCATCCCCACTTGCCGAACCTTTTCTATGGAAATTATGTATTGCTAATATTTTCATAGTTAGTTCTCCCTGTTTGTGAATACATCTTCATATTGTCCACAGATCTTATCCCATGTGTACTTCTTCGCAACACGCTTCTTGGCTCTCTGACCTATCTCTGCAATTTCATCCACACTCATTTGATCTGCCTTATCAATCAACTTTGCAAGACTATCCGGCTTGCGACTCCAATACAAAGCACAATCTTCTGCAACTTCTTTATTAAATCCAACATCAACCAGCAAATTTAAATCTGTACTGCCAAGGGCCTCAATCAGTGACGGATTAGTACCGCCAACCGTGTGGCCATGGAAATATGCATAGGCATTCTCTCGAATTTTTTTCAAAAGTTCCTGATCGTAAACAGTGCCAACAAATTTGATTCTCTTATCACCCTTGAAATGAAGTTTTTCTTCAAGCTCATTCAAAAACTTATCATTCACATTTGTAATGATAGCAAAATTCTTGTTGCTCTTACTCTTCATAAACTCTCGAATCATAACTTCAAAAGAGTTTTCCGGCACAAAACGACCGACAACAAGGTAATAGCCCTTTTTCCTCAATCCTTTTTCCTTATACCAGCTCACCAGTTTTTCATCATCATCCGCTAGCTTGCTAAGGGTAAGATCTGCACCGTAGGCAATAAAAGTCGTTTTTGGATTTCTGCTTTTGATTCCCTTTCCATCATAGCTCTCATGAATATACTTTTCGATATTCACAGAGTCACAGATAGCAAGGTCGCAATATTTGACCATCATCTGCTCAGAAATCTTCCAGTACTTCCGAATCGGTGCAGACCACTTTGCTCTCATCCATTCATGACCATCTGGATTCAGATATACAGTACCACCCAACTTATGGATTTCTTTATAAAAATGTCTGGCAAAGGGACCTATACGACAAGCCATAATGTAAACAATCGGATGTGGAATGTGCTTTTTCTTAATATGCTCACAACAAACCTTCAATGCAGCCACATCATAATAAATTGCCTGTGCAGGTCCAATCTGCGGAATATTAATCTTAAAACAGTGAGCATTATGGAACTCAAATTCGTGATCGTTGATTTCAGTCACGCCTTCAAACTTGCTCTCATCCATGCATCCATCACCATTTGCTTTACAGGCAACATGATATTTAATTTTTTCATTATTCTGGTGATACTCTGTAAGTTTATACACAAATGTTTCATACCCACCATATGCCCCAAGGCTCTTCGCACCTACCAAATAAACATGCTGTATTTCTTTCTTCGATTGCACTCTTATACTCATCCTTAACTTTTCTAGTTCCTAAAATTTAAAAGTATCTTTCAATCCCAACCACTTCTGGTCTTTATCGCTCAAAATCAATGCCGTTCCATCCTCCAATGTATAACCTTCCGGAATCAGAAACTGTACTTTATTTTCTGCTGAAAGAGTAACTCCGTACCATTTACCATAAGTTTCTGAATCAGATCTGAGATCAACAGCAACATCAAACACTGTTCCACGAACCGCACGTACAAGTTTGCACTGCGGATACTGTTTCTGGAAATGAAGTCCACGCAGAACACCTTTCACTGACA